>Ga0180217_1001071_pt1 | contig 33041 bp, 32 predicted proteins | sample eDN3rd37CBELigOP_FD_128521 | JGI IMG/M metagenome (GOLD analysis project Ga0180217, IMG submission 128521) | Enriched Organic Plus compost microbial communities from Emeryville, California, USA - eDNA 3rd pass 37_C BE-Lig OP (version 2) (version 2) ... | reverse complement strand
TCCTGCAGGAAGTCTATGCCTGGGCGGAGACCCACCCTACGTTCTATTCGCAGACACACACGTTCCGAAAGCTCTATCGACTCGCTTCCTAGCGCTACGCTTGGCGGGTGGAGCTATTTAGTCGCAACCCTCCGCGGCGCGATGTTCCAGGTGGCGAAGCCCATGTTCCCGATAGATTACATCACAGCTTAGATGGCAAGTTCCTTCTGTATTCCACGAATTGCGAATCGTTCGGGCACACTGCTTCGCCCCTATTGGCGTGCTGCGGATGTAGAGAAGAACCTGTGCTGGGTGTGCCCCGCTATTTGTCTCTTTTTTATGGGCCACAGGCTCGAGTGTTCGTGGCCTCGCCCCACTCGCCCGGCTCTCGAGCTCGTCAGACGCTGGAAATTGCATGCCGGTAAGTCACCCGTTGCACGTGTGAGCTTCTGCTGCTACGGCCACGCAAATGCGGACGCCGGCGCCGCCAGAATCATTGTTGACGTGCTGCCGGCCGGAGTTGCTCACAGCTTGTTACAGCGTCTCCATTGCATGGCCCGCGGTGACCGTCGCGCTGCAGCCCACCAACTTCAGGAGTTCCGAAATGGGTGTGAATTCGTTCGGTTTCTCGTCGGCGGCATCTTATGTGAGGGTGATCCCGGCTTGCACCATTTGCACGGAGATCCTTTGCAGGGTTCCCAGTTGATAGTTCCGATCGAAACTCCGTAGCAGTGTCTTTCCATCACGTGCCAGCACGCTCTTTTCACTCGGCGCTTCACTCTCGCTGGCAGTCGCCGGATTCAGTTCAATCGGCCACGCCAGAAAGCACTGCTGAAAGGCAACCGAATTGAGGGCCTTCAATGCCCGGCGAAAGACAGCAGCGGAGCGAATGCTACTAGGATGCGGAAAGCAGGTTTGCATAAACTCCGGACGCGCTTCGGCCCACAGCCGGACCGCGGCAGGATCAGCCCGCCCCGGCAGCAGCGCCAGCAAGGTGATGATAAGGGCACTCGGCAACGGGTGCCGAATGCTGATCGACGACCGCGGATCTTCCAGCTCACTGAAATGCCCGGAATTCGTCCAGAACGAACTTCGAACGCTTGGCCATGATTGCATTTCCAGGAAGTACACTTCGTGTGACACCCATCCTGAATGATTTTATAGCATCGACACCATTTATCGCTAGTCTCTCTGGGTTCCTCTAGATTGTCCAGAGTGCGCGCTAGTCGTGCGCTTCGAACGTCCTTGAATGTATGTAGTCTGCTTGTGATATGCCTCGTCCCTATGTAAGGAGATCTGCCCATGCGAGTCATCTGCAATCTTGCGATCTCGGCTTGTCTGCTGACATTAGTCGCGGTGAACATGGTCTCAAATCCATTCTTGCCGCAGGCTCTGGCACAGGAGTCTCCCTGTGAGGGGGCTCCGCCAAATCCCGACTGTATTTGCTGCGGGGATTGTGACTGCTGGGTTTGTCCATGAGTGAAATAGCGATGTAGACGTGCGAAACCAGGCTGGGTATTCTGTCTTTGCTGTACCTCTTTGTGTTCATGACAGGAGAAAACGATGCGATGCAATGCTGGACTGCGCGGCTTTTTGGATGTCGTGATTGCGGGGTTGGTGATCGGTCTGGTGGTGTTCAATGTGGACGTCGAGTCTGAGATTCGCGCGGATTGGTTCGGTGTGTGTACACCGCCAGCGGTCCCGTGCCCGGCAACGTGCCCGGTTGGTACCACTGGCCTGGTATGCACCGTGAAATCGACTCCAACATACAACTCGACGTGCCCTGGCTGTTTGGGGCTTTGCAATCAGAATTTAACCCGATACTGTGAGGGAGAAAAACCAGGAATTGTCGACTCGACTCTTCGAATCCCCTGTCAATGCTCGGTGATTGGCTGTCAGGGATGACGGGGCACATCGAAGAACGCCCGGTCCAGCAGCTAACGCTTGATTTTCAGGCCCCCATCGCGAATGCGCGTCAGCAGTCGGCGCAGAGCCATAAGGGACGTGACGCCGCGATCGGGTCAAGGCCAGCGCGTAGTGCGCGATGGGCGCAACGCCCCACGCGGTCGCGTAGGCCTGAAGTCTAGTCATGCTTGTGTCTATCACGGCCAATTCCGCCGAACGTGAAAGTACTGGTTGTCGTTGAATGGGAGGATCACCGATGTTCGCTGAAATCGTGTTCTCGCTCTGCCTGCTGGGGCCGGAGTCCGCCGCGATTGCCAGGCATGATGAGTCCGTGCGGCGGATTTCGGCCTACCATTTGAAGATTGAAACTCATGCCTCAGAGGGAGAAGTGATCGGCGCTCCTTTGGTGCATTTAAGGACGACCGAGGCGTTTCGCGACGGAGTGAGACACCGGGTCCTGGACAGAGTCCTCGTTGACAATGATGTGAAGCCGCTGGCCGATTCACCTGGAAGAGTGTCCGACTACAGCGTGGATGGTTACGAGAGTCGACTGATGTTGGGGTGGGACCCTGAGCATCCCCTCGCATTACCACTGGAAATGGGCCGCAGTGCCAAAGAGTTCTCCTCAATCAAATGCCAGATTGGTCCCTATGATCCGACTGCACCGATCGATGAAACCGCAAATATACTCATGTTGTGGCAGCTCGCTCCAGGATGGTCGTTGGCAAAAATCGCGGAGGCTTGCGAAATCGTTGAGGTGCCGCAGGCGGATGCCGACGTGACTCGATTAAAGATCGTGTCCACCACGTCCCCAGAATTGCTTCCACTTGGGCGGTCGCAATGGGAGGGAATGATCATCGATCTTGATCATCGGCATGGATGGCTGATTAGCCGTATGGAAACCCCGGTCGGATCTCTGAATGTCGTCAGCACTGTGACGGAGTTTCGCGAGGGGGCTCCAGGGCTTTGGTATCCCGCCGAGAGACAGTCGATGGTCGGCACGGATATTGTGTCGAAGGTCAAGGTGATCGAGTGCCAGTTCAACCAGCCGATTGATAACACACGCCTAGTGACGCAGTTTCCGGAGGGAGCCCGTGTGGACGTCGCACCGGACAACTTGACCATTCATATCTGGGGCCAAGGGAAGCCTGAGAGGTCGTTTACATCTATGACGGAGTATTCGAAATATATGGGCGAGCGCGTGCGAAAGTACCACGAACAAGAACGAGGCGCGCGGACTCCCCCGCCGGCAGAGAGCGATAGAATGACTTGGGTGTATGTCGCGAATGTGATCCTGATAAGCCTGATTCTACTATTAACTGCTCTCCGTCGACGAGTGTAGCGTATTGGTAACTGGTCCTGCGATTATTAAGGTAGGTATGAGCGGATCGTATTGGAAAGGGGCCGTGGTGGGTCTGTTGACCTGTCTTGCGGTTACCTGCATTGTCATCATGTCGCGGCAACGCGAGGCTCCTGTTTCCCCAAGTCTTCAGTTTGATCCTGCATTTATAGGATTCTCCGAGAAGTGGATTTTGCCCGGCGAGAGCCTGTCATTCATGGTCAATCTACGAAACCTAAGCCGCGACTCGGCACGAATCGAAGAGTTTCGTGTATCATGCCCGTGCGCCACGGCGACAATCGCAGGGGAATCCAAATTGCCGGTTCAACTTGCATCCGGCAAGAATGTTCCCGTGAGGGTGAATGTGGTCTCGAAATTGGGAGAGCGCGGCCGATTGGAACTCAGGTATGGCGTGGTCGCTCAAGTTGGCGACGAGCGAGTCACCGCTGGGGCGTTGGCAGAAGTTCGATTTGTTCAATATCTAAATGCGGAGCCACCGTTGCTTGCGCTCGGCAAGTTCAAGCAAGTCGACGGGAAACGCTTCGAGACGGTGCACCTCTGGTTTCCGGAAAACGGTGAGTCACCGGGCACGGACCTGACGGTTGTGTCGGATGATCCCTGTGTTTCGGCTCTTCTCGAACGGTTTCCCGCGCCATGGCCGTCACTTGACGGCGACAACTGCAGAATGATCTTCGCCAGAGTCGCCATCACTGTGGATCCGAAGATCGCGCCGGAACGGTTAAAAGCTTTTGTCATCATTCGATCCGATACGGCTGAATTGCGTATTCCGGTTTTGGGTATCATTGAACGACCTTCCATTGAGGAGCCAGCGCCTTGAGCAATGAGCCTGTTGACTTACATCCGCCTCTTCCGCTCGAACCGGGCGAGCAAAACAGCTTTGCGAAGGGACGATGGCAGCAATGGTCGATCTGGCTGATCTGGGTTTCGGCAATCCTCCTCGTCGTCGTCGTATCCCGAAACGGCTGGGAAGCGTACCAACAATATCAACGGATACGCGCGGTTCGTTGTGACGAGCCAGTATTCGATTTCGGGCTGGCTTTCGTTGCGGACACCGTCGATCATACGTTTCACGTCACCAATGTGAGTCCGCGTCCCCTCCAGATCGAGAAAATCATGGCGTCCTGCGGCTGCACGACGGTGGCGACGAACTTGGTCGGGACGTCCATCGACCCTGGTCAGTCGTTCGATGTCCCCGTGCGGTTGATGTTGTCCGGTTCGGAGAAGGGGGAGTTCGAACGTCCGGTTCTCGTCCGTTTCGCCGGGGAACCGAGACTGCAACTCACGCTGAAACTGAAAGGCCGCGTCGAGAAACGTTGGAAGTGGTCGACTGAGACAGTGATCTTCGACGGACTCCATGCGGACGAGGCTGCATCGAGAACGATTGAACTCACCCGGCATCCGGATGCTCCGCCGGAAGAGGCTCCGCAGATTCTCGCGCCGCCAAGAAGCCTACTCCGCTTGGATGCCGAGAATGGCCCCAGTTCCGGCACCGAGGGCTCCCGCCGCATCACGATCACAACCGTCCCTCCGCTGCCTCCGGGACGCCATGAATTCTCTCTCTATGCCTACACGCCTGGGCCCTCAGGGGTTCCCCCGGTGCGAGTGATTCTGATCGTCGCAGAATGAAATTTCTCGGAGCGGAGAGGACTTCCGCTGTAAGAGCGGTTTTGAAATGCGCTACAAGCTGATTCCCACCGGGGCACTCTTGCTCCACATTCTGCTCATGGGGTGGATTGCGGTCTGCAAGAGTCCCGTGGTCGATGAGCCTGGGCATCTTGCGGCCGGAATCAGCCATTGGGAGTTCGGAACATTCGATCTGTATCGAGTGAATCCACCCTTGGTGCGAATGGTGGCGGCGATCCCGGTCTTGGCGGCTGGCGTCGAGACCGACTGGATGGGAGGCTGGGCCGACAATCCGTTCGCAAGGCCGGAGTTCCCACTGGGACACAGGCTCGTCTCCGTGAACTCGGAGCGGTGCGTCTGGTTATTCACACTTGCTCGCTGGGCTTGCCTCCCCTTCACGCTACTGGGAGGAGTCGTCTGCTACGTATGGGCACGCGACCTGTATGGAGTCCACGCCGGGACGACGGCGCTGGTGCTGTGGTGCTTTGACCCAAATGTCTTGGGCTGGGGTGCCACAATTTGCCCCGATGTGCCAGCCGCATCGGTCGGCCTTCTGGCCGCGTATGCGTATTGGCGATGGTTGCGGCAACCCTCATGGAGCGGGGTTGTTCTGGCAGGATTGGCTCTCGGAGCGGCCTGGCTGACAAAATCGACCTGGCTGGTGCTCTTGGGAGTATGGCCCGTGGTGTGGCTCGCATGGTCTCTCAGCCATTCGAGGCGTTGTTCGCACGGCCGACGGGACGGGACACACACAGTCGTTGCCATGACAGGAGAAACCCTTCGGTCCGCTGCTACGTCCTTCGTCGAACTCAGCGCGATTGTCTTGATCGGCCTTTACGTCCTCAACGCCGGATACGGCTTTGCTGGATGTCTGCGGCCTCTGGGGGACTTTCGCTTCATCAGCCGTTCGCTCGCCGGACAGCAACCGTGGAGCCATGAGGGCAACCGGTTTCGCGGCACATGTTTCGAGGACATTCCGGTCCCCCTGCCAGCGGACCTGGTGATGGGGGTGGATGTTCAGCGTTACGAGTTTGAGACAGGGAAATGGTCGTATCTCCGCGGAGAGCACAAATTCGGCGGATGGTGGTGGTATTACCTCTATGCGCTGGCGGTGAAGATACCGGATGGAACCTTGGTTCTGTTCGTGCTCGCTCTCGTCACCAGACTCTGGTTAGCCAACCCACCGACCGTTCTGCGGGACGACATCCTGCCCCTGTTGCTCGCAGCTGTAGTTCTTGCGCTCGTCAGCTCACAGACTGGATTCAACCGCTACTTGCGATACGCTCTGCCGGCAGTACCGTTCTTATACGTGTGGATCAGCCGCGTGGCGCTGCTGTTCGAGCCATCTGGCCTGCCAACAGGGTCCTGGCGTCAGGCAGGGCGGGTGAGCGTCCTCGCGTGTGTGGCTGCAGTTGCGGTTAGTTCTCTCTCTGTCTGGCCGCACTCCCTCTCTTATTTCAACACCATCGCCGGTGGTCCACAGAACGGGCATCACCATTTGCTGGATGCGAATATTGACTGGGGCCAGGACTTGACCGAATTGAAACGCTGGCTTGATCGACGATCGTTCACCGAGCCTTTATACGTCTCCTGCTTCGGATGGATCTCCCCGAAATTAGTAGGCATCAATGCACCGCGCGTCCCGCCGCTGCTGTTCGACAATCAGGGCCAGATCACCCACGGAAACTTGGAGGATGTTCGGGCGGGGTGGTACGCGGCGAGCGTGAACCACGTGATGGGATACCGCAATGAGAAGGCGGACTCTCCGAAGTGGAGCTGGCTGCGGGAATTCACGCCTGTGGATCGTGCCGGGTACTCGATCTGGATTTATCACCTGACAAAACAGGATGTCGAGGCATTTCGGAAAAGGCACGGCAGCGGCCGCTGATCCCCGGTGGCACGCGCGGGTGCATGGGGGCGAGAGCCAGGGGCACCGAGCACTCAAGTTCGGGCGGGCGCTCTGGGACGGCTTGCACGGGCTGCCAGGGTCGTTTTCGTGCTTATGACGGTGGACTTTCGAGAGGTGGGGAGAAGTAGAGACGGCAGCAGCAGGCTAGGTGGGGGAAAGCGTCGAGGAGGGGGGCATGCTATCACGCCGCATGCGGCTGAGTATGCATGGAGCCATTGACCTTGGATTCGCAGGAGTTATTACATGTCGGGTCATCGGTAGACGTGGAAGCAGTTCCGCGTGCCTGTTGGTGGCGGCAACGGCTGGGACATCCCTGATGTCGCTGAGTATAGGAGAGGAAAATGCCTTTTCCGACTTCAATCCGATGCGACGAAACCTCGGCAAGCAGCCCGAAGAGTGGTTCTGTTCGGTTTTGACAGTTACACCGATATCCGCCACGGTTCGCTGAGGCTCGACATCAGTCATTACGGCGATGCACTGAGGGTTGGGTGTGACCTGCCCTTAACTTTGTACCAGGGGGTTTGGGAGTTCTGTTTAGAGAATTTCAGTGTGCTGAGGGAGTGAGGGCGTAGCCCGAACGGAAGCAGCACAGCGGGCCGCGAACTCCACCGGGGTCTGGTACTCCAGCGAGCTGTGTGGCCGGTAATGGTTGTAATCCTCTCGCCAGGCTGCCGTCAGCCGACGGGCCGCCAGGACACTCTCGAATCTCTCCCGACGCAGGAACTCGTCGACGAGCTTCGCGTGAAAACTCTCCGCATAGCCGTTCTCCCAGGGACTTCCCGGAGCGATGTACCGCGTCTCGATCCCGAGCCGCGCCAGCCACTCCCGGATGGCCCGGCAGACGAACTCCGGACCATTGTCGCTGCGGATCGCCCTCGGCACTCCCCGCATCGCAAACAGCTCCGCCAGCGTGTCGAGGACATCTTCTCCCGTGATCGAGCGCGCCACCTTCAAGTCCAGGCATTCGCGCGTGTACTCGTCAATGATCGACAGCCACTTGAGCGTCGTGCCTTTCTCGATCCAATCGAAGCCGAAGTCCCTGCACCAGACGTGGTCCTTGTCCTCCGCCCGGCGCAGGCGGCAGGCATTCGATGAACAGCCGGGAGATCGCAGTTGTCGCTGCTTGTGCCGCACTTTCAGCCCCTCCGGCCGACATAGCCGATAGACCCGCTTGGCGTTCACCGGCCATCCTTCGCGACGCAGCAGGACCGTCAATTGACAATCACCAAACCGCGGCCGACGACGAACCAGTTCCCGCAGTCGACGGCACGGTGCCGCCTCGTCAGTCCGCAGGTGTCCCCGAAATCGTTGCGCGCTCCGCGGCTCCCCCAGCACCGCGCACGCCCTTCGCTGCGAGACCGCGAATGCATCCTCGAGCTCCGCAGTCGCGGCACGCTTCCGCAAAGGGCTCACCAGTTTTTTGAGTTCACGTACTTGAGCATCTGAATGTCGAGTGCCTGGTTGGAGACGATCTACTTCAGCTGCCGGTTCTCTGCTTCCAACTCCTTGAAACGTTTCGCTACTTCGCTCTTCATCCCCCCGAACCAACGCTTCGCGTCGGTGCCCGGTTCTGCCAGCGATGGTATGTCGCTTCGGAGACTTTCAGCGCCTGCAGCACTGCCGCCAGATCCTGCCCGGCATTGAGCATCGCCTCCGCATCCCGCAGCATCTTCACGATCTGTTCCGGACTGTGACGCTTCCGACACTTCAACATCGAGTCGCTCCTTGCCCCCCAGAGGGCCGCTGAGACTCTCGTAACATATGGATTGAGAAAGAGGAGCAAAGCAATTAACCACTTGTCAACTTCGCTGTTGCCGCCGAAGTAGTCCGGTGCGAATGACTGGCTCGATTTCAGCCCGGGCGGTGGGATCGACAAGAAAGCAGAAGAGGTCCTGCTCGCCAGCGTACAGTCCGGTGCCGCCGGTGGCGGCCTTCTGCGGCGGCTGAAAATCCACGGCGAACTCCTGCAGCTCCTGCAGCAGCTCGAGATTCCACAGCCGCGTGTGTGCCGCTTCATGGATGGGTCGCACGGCGCGGAGGTTGGGAACTAAGATTCACACGTTTGATTGACTCCGGCATGGTTGTGGACACGACCACGCCGGAGTCGATCATTGCCGTGAATTGCACGGAAGTGCTGATAGCGCAGCCAGTTCAAGCGTGACGTGGACGGGATCGGCGACCCCTGAACCCCTTCCTCCGGTGTGCTTCCGGGCTTGGCGCCCTCTCGCCCCCGGTCCCCACCACGGCAGTTGGCGGCGTCGGCTCGCCCCCAAGTTGCAGGTATTTCGGCGAGGGCGATGCGGTTTGTTCCGCGATTGTTGTCACGTTGCGGCGTCCGGTTCGCCGCGTGGGCGGTTGTGAAGTTCTCCCCTGCGCGGGCTGACAGGCGGCAGCCCCACTCAGACATCCCGGGGTGCCCGAGGTCAGTGGAGCCTGGGCCTCGGCGGTCGAAACACAGGCGGACGGAGAGGCTGCGAGTCGGGAAGTCCGGGTACCATGCCCTAAATTTCGGGCATAAATGCGGCATAATCATATGAAGGACACAGGTTAGCCTTCGGCCGAGCCGATTCCTTCCGGAACGCCAGCGGCCCCCCTGAGAAGTTCCTGCCTTCGTGAGACACGCCGCCATCCTGCGGCCTGCGAGATTGCAGGAGCCTGTGCCTCAGTGCTCGAATCACAGGCTGCCGGTGATTTCCCGCATCGTGACATTCGGCCACCAGTCCCCTAAACTCCGGACACCATCACGGCATATTCCCGTGATGGAATCTGGTGAGCGATATAGTGCATGTTTTTCCGCACGAAAATTGACTCCTGCGCCCCAGGAGCACTCACCTGTTTGCGACGGGAGTTTCTATTCTCCGGGATCCGTTGCACACCCATTCTCACGGTCGCCGGCACTCTGCAGAGTGCGCTGTCCCCGCTAAATTTCCGGCAGAAACGCGGCATAATTCCAGGAAGGGCCCGATTAGCATCCAGCGGAGTCGGCTCTTCTCTCGGAGGCCCGTTGATTCCCGGTGAAACCAGATTTGGAGACCCTCATGCAGAAGCCCCCCGGCAAATCCGACGACGGCCGACGGTCCCACGAACCCGGTCGCGACTCCCAGCCTGCCTTCGAGCAGCCACTCACGGATCCGCAGCGATCATTCGCGACAGTCGTCGGACGATTACTGGCAGATCGCTGGTGGGCGCAGCACGGCCAGCGCCAGACTTCAGGAGACGATGTCCAGCTGGAGGGCTGATTGTCCTCGCGGCAGTCGGCAGGTCAGGCGCCCAAGCTTGCGTGAATGCGGCGAGCCTCCTCTGCGGACACGCGCACCAGGTTCCTGCGTCCGCAGCAACGACACTGATCTTCAAACACAAGTTCGTTTTCAGTGCTTTGCCCGGTATCGAGTGACGCTTCCCACTCTCCGGCCCCCGGACATTCACAGTCCGACCGTTCCCGTCGACGCAATACGGCCGCGACTTCCTGAAAATCGTCGTTCACCGTGTGAGAGTTTTCGAGGTCAGCAGCAGCCAACGGGTAAGCCCCTGTCTCGATCGATTGTACGGTTCGAATGCTTCCGGGCGATCGCTGCCTTTTGTAGTGGCGTTCACTCGCGCGCTTGTTGCGAAGCATTTCCGCGTGGAATTCCAGCACCCGCAGAAACACTCCCCACTGACTTCGGTCGTCAGGATTGTTCCAGATAGCCAGAATAGGCTCCCGCAACGGGCGAAACTGATCGATCAGCAGGACCAGCGGGAGTCCACCCAGACAAGGCTGCTTCTGGTAATTCAGGTTGAACAGCACTCGTTCCTGTTCAGTCAGCGGGGTCGGGAGCGCCTCCGCAAAAGCCTTCATCTGGGCGTGAATGCAATCCCCCATGTACCTGAACGATTGATACACCAACTCGACCATCACTTGTCGAACGACCTGCCGTTCAATCGGGCCCCCCGCGGCTTTTCGCTGCTTGGCGATCTGATGAACGAGGCCGCTCCCGTTCTTGAAGAACCAGTTGTCGAATTCTTCGGTGTTATCGTCAGCGTGCTGCTCCATCGCTGCCAGGAGACGCTCAATCACATAGTCTGTCGTCTTTTGGTCTGGCTGCTGCTCAGCCGGTCCGAAGTCGAACAGCCCCGTCCGAATCAACCCGGCTGCCGTTTCCTCATTGAGCGTGTCGATGTCGATCGGATTTCGGCGTGCGGCCTCAAACACACCCCAGCGGATACATGTTTCCTCCGAGGGATTCTCCTGGCCGGCATTGACTGCGGCGGCCCGCCCGTGTTGCATCAATTCCGCAACCGACCATCCTGGGCTGTCTGAATCCGCCATTCGGCCAAGATGTTCAGGGAGAATGTGAACGACATCCTGCGACGGACGCTCGGGAACTGTGACGTGCAGATCACATTTACGACGAAACGTGCGGCAAAGATGCTCCTGCAGGTACGGTGCCTTCTGCCAGATCATACGCATGACGTGGTAGCTTTGACTTTGCGCCCCCTCCATCGCGGATTCGTTTGCACGGATCACGTGACCGCCCAGGGAGCCTTTCACTACTAGCCCCCATCCTCCGTCTTCGGGGCAAAACCGGCGGACGCCGTCACTTCCCTGAAGACAGTTGATCCGCAGGCGATACAATTCGTCCTGATCGCAGGTGAGCGAAGGCAACAGATCCCAGACGTGTAAGGTGTGCTTCACCTTCAGTGTCGTCCTGGAATCTGCCGAAGTCAGCTGTCGCTCGATCGGGGTACTGACAGTCACCGTGCCCCACGGTGACCCGGAAGTGCTGGAGTGGGATTCTTCCATCGTCCTCTCCTGTGAAAATGCGGTGAGCGCAAACGGAACCGATCCTTCGATTCTCTTCAATAATTCTAGCCCCACCTGCCCGCCCGGCCACCCCCCGCACCACGCAAAATCGTCCGGTTTTCCAGAAGGAAGTGACCCCGCTCGCAGTCGACAGGGCTCGCGGTCAGAGAGACCGCCAGCCGGGACTCCGGGGACAGTGCAGAGGTCTGCACTGTGGTTGTCCTTCGTGCCGCAAGGAGTGTGGCGATGGCCAAGTCTAAAAATCTGCCGGATTACGTGATCCCTGTCGCGACGTACGACACGTTGCGGAAGTATGCCCAGGCCTTTGCGGAGGGACACCTGAATCTGCTGTTCCTAGGCGGCCCGCCTGGAGCGGGAAAGAGCCGCGAGATTTGTGCGGCGGTCGGCGGCGACGCCTGCTGGATCGACGGGACGGCGACACCGTTCCGCATCTACGGGCTGGCGTATGAATTTCGTAATCAGCCGATCGTTCTCGACGATGTCGATGGTCTCTATCGGGACGGCAATGGCATCCGGTTGCTGAAGTCCCTGTGTCAAACCGAGCGTGTGAAGACGGTGGCCTGGCAGACCAGCGCCGCGGCTTTAGACCGCGAGGGCATTCCGCGGCAATTCACGACGAACAGCCGCGTCGTGATCATTGCCAACGAGTGGAAGTCGCTCAACGCAAACGTCACCGCCCTGGAGGACCGCGGGCACATCCTGCACTTCGATCCGTCGGCGGTGGAAATCCACCGGCAGGCCGGCACCTGGTTCTGGAATCAGCAGATTTTCGACTTCGTGGCCGCACATCTGCATCTGCTCGAGCGGCCCTCCTTGCGGATTTATCAGCTCGCCTGGGAGCAAATGGCCGCGGGGCTGGATTGGAAATCGCTCGTCCTCAGTCGCTGTCTCCGCGGTACGGCACTCGAAGTGGCGAAGCTGAAGGCGGATCGGACGTTTGGTTCCGAGGAGGAGCGCGTGCAGGCGTTCGTCGCCGCCGGTATGGGTTGTCGTGCGACGTATTTCAATCATGCGAAGAGACTCCAGACAGCCAATCCGGTGCCGCCGATCATCCTCAGCCAGACCGCGCCGCCCTCCGCACAACATTCGTCGTTCGATCTGATCGAGTTCCTGCTGCAACGGTTTGGCCGACTCGGAAATGGTTAGACTTTTGGACTGCTCCCCAGGCCGCCCCGTCATCGGGGCGGCCTTTTCCCTGCGCGCGGCCCGGCAAGCCACCGCTGTCCGTCCCCTCTCTTCCGGGATCACATACCCGAAAAAAAATCGTCCGGTTTTCCAGTGTGTTCCTAGAGGCCCACGCGAGCCGCGGATCGGCCGCAGCTTCGCTCACCGGGCCTGGCCTGAATCACCGGAGACAGTCAACGGCTGTCACCGGTCTGGAGACCCCACGATGGCTGACATGGATGCCAGCATGAAATTGACGAGCACTGAGATCGACGCGGCGTTCGCGGATCCCCACTGGGCCGCGAAATTTCCGCCGATCATGACCATCCAGCAAGCGGCTGAGCTGCTGCAGATCCCCGTGGCCACGCTCTACGACTGGCGCTCCCGCGGAGTGCTCACCGGCAGCTGCCGGAAAGTCGGCAAGCATCTGCGGTTCTTCCGCAACCGCCTGGTGCAGCGTGTGATGAACGAAGGAATCTCCTGATCATGAGTGAACCGACCAAAGAAACCCAGTTTGAGCAGGTGGGAGAAGTCGTCCGCATTTTTCAGCGTGGCTCCACCTGGTATGCCAACTACCAACACAACGGCCGCCAGTACCGTCGTTCGCTGCGAACCCGGAGCAAGAAGGAGGCGCGGCGCAAGGGGTTGCTGCTCGAGGCGGAACTGCTGAAAGGCGAACACCAACAGGAGTGCAAGCCTGCCCCCATCGAATCGCTGATTCAGCAGTATTTGCAGTATCTCAGGACCGAGGAGCGCGCGCCCAGGACCCTTGCGAAGTACACGAAGGTTTTCGAGCGAGTTCAGACTCTGGCTGTTCGACTGAAACGGCGAACGGCCCTCGGGATTGACCTGTCGTTCGTCGATGCCTATCGACGCGCAAGAGCCGAAGACGGATGCTCCGCGAAAACGATCTACAATGAGACCGTGATTATTCGGCAACTGATCAACTTCGCGCTGTCACGGCGGGCCTTGTCTGCTGATCCGCTGGCGGGCCTCAAGATCAAGAAGCCGAAACCGACACCGCAGCCCTGCTGGACACCGGCCCAGGTGCGCGAAATCCTGCAGGCCAGCCGCGAACCGCAACGGTCCGCTTACACGCTCCTGGCCGAAACGGGGATGCGTATCGGAGAGTTGCGCTGGCTCACTTGGGACGATGTTGACTTCGAACTCAACGTCCTGCATGTCCGTCCGAAGCCGGGCTGGAAACCGAAGTCCGGCGACCGGCGGGCGATTCCGCTCAGTCCGGTCGCCCGGGCGCTCCTCGAAGCCAGATCGCGGAAAGGGGGGTGGGTCTTCACCGCGCCGCGCTCGCCAAGGCACCCGCAAAGGGACCGGCAGATCTCCGAACGGCGGTTGCTGGCATCGCTGAAGCGGTTGCTGAAACGCCTCGGGCTTCCGGGACACTTGCACACGTTTCGCCACGCATTCATCTCGCGGGCAATCAGTGAGGGGATTCCGGAAGCGGTCGTGCGGAGCTGGGTGGGGCAGGTGGATCCAGAGATCCTCAAGCTCTATACGCACATCGCCAACGCCGATTCGCAGGAGAAGATGCGGCGGCTGAATGCCACGGCAAATGTTACTTCAAGCTCCCAGGAGGAGGAGACCCCATGACCATTGAGAAACGGAATTCAGTTCAGCACACTTTCAGCACAGTTGCCAAACTCCGCTCGGGCGAGTCAGCGCAAAGCAAAAGCCGCCAGCAGGTTACGCTGACGGCTTCCATCATGAGCGGAGAGGCAGGGATTCGAACCCTGGGTCTCCTTGCGGAGACTCCGGTTTTCAAGACCGGTGCAATCGGCCACTCTGCCACCTCTCCGGGTGGGTTTTCATCGATTCGCCCGGCGGAAATGCACGCCGCTCGACCGGGGGCATTCATCCAGGCGGATTCCATCGCCACGGGCTCCGGCGTGTAATGCTGAAGCCCCGGCGGCGATGTTCCCAGAGTGTATCCAAAGCGGGTTTTCGCCGCAATGTCCCCCTGAGGGGGCCGGGAATTCATGGGGTGTAGCCCGTAAATGGTGGAGGGTGCCTGGGGTCAGGTTGCCAGGAGACCGTGTTGCATTCGCGGTTTGCGTGATCGGCAACCTGCCCCTAGTCCTGCGTGCCCCGCTGGGGGCAGGTTGTCGGGCGAGCCAAATCCACAGTTGACGCGATAGGACGACAACCTGACCCCAGGCACCCTCCGGGGAACGGCAAGCCCCTAGACCACCATTCAATGGCTGCACCACAATTCATGGCGAAGTTCACATGCTCCGGGTTCCAATCGGCTGGAAAGCTTCGGCGCAGATGTGTGCTCTCTTCAATGTCATTCTTTGCGCTCTCCCGGAGAGAGTTCCTGCGAGAGAAAAGGGTTCGTGAGAGGGCTGGGGAGAAGGAAAATTGCGGCGGGTGTATGACCGTTCTCCACCAGTTCTCGAAGACGCGCGGGAAATGGGAATACCCGCGCCCTGCGCGTCGCTGTGCAGAGCGTTACATCGCAGTGTCTGCGAGCAAATAGTGGACGTGCGGGGCGGCACCTGTTTCCAGCCCCGCACGGATCGAATGTTCGAATCATCGCGGCGGACAGAATAGCGAAGGAGGAAGTCTGCCTGTTCGGCATCGGCCTCGCAGAAACGCCGGTCGTTCCTCGACAAGGCCGACCTGACATCCGAGAAAACTTCGCTGATGCGTCTGGAGAAGACTTCGCTGCACCGGCGCCCGAAGTGATTCCGCATGGGGCTCAGCCCGTACACGAATCAGTGATTTCATGGATCGACGCCTTCCCTTTGGAGCGATAGCGTTGGTTCTATGGATCTCCGGTCTTGGAGAATGTTCGTAGAACAACCGGCAGATTCCTGTGTCGTACCGCGTGTGGATCACGGAGGGAGAGTACGTATGTGCATTGGATTTGGCTTGAAACCAGTCGGCGTTTGTCTGGCGCTGGCTCTGTCGGCTGCACTGCCGATGCAGGCGTCCGGGCAAACCGTCGTCGTCACAGCGACATCGTCCGAGGGCTGGATACCGCAGTTTTCCGGCACGGCGAGTGGAGAGTTTGTCCCGGGGCCGGAGTTGCCGCCGGTTGGGAGCGGGAGTTTTGAATTTCGAGTGGGGGCCGATGGGGACAGCGCAGCACAGTTGCGAAACGTGGAGTTCGATGGGGTCCCGTTGTCGGAAATCACAACGCTCACCTACAACACGTATGTGCAGGAAGACGGCAGCGGAGGCCAGGCCCCGTATCTGATCCTGCACATCGATCAGGATGACGATGGCGACGTCGATGACCTGCTTTTCTTCGAGCCGGTCTATCAAACCGGCGACTACAGCGGCGACCCCGTGCCCGATCAGGGGGACCTGGTCGTTGGTGAGTGGCAGACCTGGGACGCCCTCGAAGGAGGGTGGTGGTCACTGAATGACATGAACTTCGGACCGCCCCTCGTGACGCTTGCCACCTATCTTGAAGAGAATCCGGACGCCGTCATCCGCAATACAGAGAGTGGCGAAGGCGGCCTGCGAATCGTCACCGGATTTGGAGCTCCCGCCTGGGACGGTTTTGTGGGAAACGTGGACAGCCTGACGATCGCCATAGGGAACGAAGAAGTCACTTATGATTTTGAAGCGACTCTCGTCATCGATGACTGCGACACCGGAGTGGTGGACCTTGTCATCGATGAAGAGGGAACGCGCCTCTCCGACCGAATCGCCGAGCTCGCGGCGACAGCACGCAACCACGGGCAGTTCGTCAAGGGAGTTGCCCAGTTGACCAATCAGCTCAAGAAAGACGGTCTCATTTCGGGTGCGGAGAAGGGTGCAATTCAAAGCTGCGCTGCCGAGTCTTCACTCCCCTGATCGATTTCACAGATAACTGTCTGGCCTGACACGCAACGGCCGCCCGGAGTGCTGCGAGGCATTTCGAGCGGCTGCTTTTCTTAGCTTCGCGATTTTCGCAGTGAGACCTTCACACGCTCTCGCGGATGGTGATTTCGCGATAGTGTCCGTCGGTTTCGCCGGTGGATTGTTGCCGGTAGTACTTCAGGCCGGGGAGGAAGAAGCAGAGGGCGGAGACGATACCGAAGATGGTCAGGCCGTAGGTGGGCCAGCGGGCCATGGCGGCACCGGTGGCGAAGAGCGCGGCGGCCTGGACGTAAAAGGCCCCGCTCAGGATGCCGGCTTTCACGAGAAAGACCATGCCGCTCGTCAGGCCGAGTACCGGCGAAAGCGTGAGGACCGGCAGGCCCAGCAGGATCTCGACGAGATAGAGCAGCACGCTGCACATGACGCTTCCCGCCCAGACGTGCGCAATCTGCCGCTCGACGAAGGTAATCGGGCCGGAACGCCGGCGGAGCGCCCAGAAGATTCCCGCCCAGGTCCCGAGCCCCGCGCACCAGAGAAGGAGATAGGGCTGCACCGAAGTGATGCCGCGAAGCTGCATTCCGTTGGTGATCAGACAGAGCACCAGCAAAACGAGACTGTGCCACATCCACAACAGCCCCCAGTTCTCGAGCACGCTGGCGTGATGAGTCTCGCGAAACATGCGGCTCGCCACCTGCCAGACGCTTGTCGCGCGGGCCGAGATCGGCTCATTGGCGAGATAGGCTTGCAGATCATCGGCGAGTTCGTCGGCGGTCTGATAGCGGAGATCCTGCGGTTTCTGCAGGCACTTCAGCGCGATCATTTCCAGATCGCGATCCGCCTTGGGGTTCAACAGGCGTGGCGGCAGCGGATCCTGTTCCAACACCATCAGCACCGTGTCGACTGGTGAAGCCGCCTGAAACGGAGGACGGCCCGTCAGCATGTGATAGAGAATTGTCCCCAGGCTGTAGACATCACTGGCCGGGCCGATCTCACCTCGACGGGCCGCGGCCTGTTCGGGAGCCATATAGCTCGGAGTGCCGAGAATCGCGCCGCTAAAAGTCAGGTGGGAACTCGCAGGCCGCGAGTTAACTGGCCCGCTCACCGAAGTGGAGCGTTTCGCCAGTCCGAAGTCGCTGACGTGCGGCTGGCCCTCCCGGTCGATGAGGATATTCGACGGCTTCAGGTCGCGATGCAGGACCCCGCGGCGATGGGCCGCAGCAATCGCCCGGCAGACGGGGAGCAGCAACTCGGCGGCCTCGCGCGGCGAGAGCGGTCCTTCTGCGAGACGCTGCGACAGCGTGATGCCGTCGACATACTTCATGCTGAAGAACGGCTGACCTTCGAACGTGCCGACTTCATAGACCGGGGTGATGTTCGGATGATCGAGATGCGCTGCCGACTCGGCCTCCGCGCGAAAGCGGACGAGATCGATTTCCGAGGCATGCTCGCCCCGGAGCAGCATCTTCACCGCGACAAGGCGGGCAAGGCTGCGCTGGCGAGCCTTGTAGACAACACCCATCCCGCCGCGCCCCAGTTCTTCCAGCAGTTCATAGTCGCCGAAGATCCGCCCCTCGGCAGGCAGAGACTGTTCGGTCGGACGGGGGCATACGACGGCATCCTGCAGGGCGGCCGCTGCACTCGTGGATGCGCTGCGACTTGCCGGGACGAGAGTCTTCAGGTCGCTCGCCAGGTCGCTGGCGAAATTGCCGAAGTCTTCCGCCAGCATCGCCGTGCCCCACAGTTCGCGGAGTTCGGCAGCCAGGTCGGGATACTCGCGGGCGACGGCTTCGATATCAGGAGTGCGGCCGCTGCGCGCCTCTTCCAGCAGTGTCGCCAGCAGGACGGCAAGTTGTTCGTCGTGAGCGGAATCGGTTGACGCTCGGGAAGTCGTACCGGGCCTGGGAGATCTTGTCACCTGCCGCTCCACATTCGCGAACGCCTCGATCCCCGCGACGGGACAGTCATCGGGCCCGCGCGTTTTCACTGGCCGCGGCAATAGATGCCGGGACAGGAAATCGGGGAGTCCTTCACCGCCACTTCAATCGTGGGCCAGTACTCGCAGGGGGTCAAGAGCTCAAAACCTTCGGAGGTGACGAGGATGGTATCGCCGGCGTGGGCCGGGCCCACCGAAGGGTGCCAGTCGACCGCCGTCTGCGGAAGCAGCATCTGACGCGAATGCGGAAGCACGGGAAACTCACATCCGCGATAGCCGAGGATGCAGCCCTGGTCGGCCAGTCGCCATTCATCGGGGTGGCCGAACTTCTCGTAGATCCGCCGAATCCGTTCGAAGGTCTCGGCGTGCTGCCAGCCCATCTGGGAAAAATACATGCAGGTCGCCTCGACCATCGCCGCGTGCTGATGCGCCTGGAGCAGGTCGGCGTCGGGGCGGCCGAACCAGACGGTCCGCGATGCACTCACGGACAACCCCCAGCGACTGCCGATCGCCGAGAGCACGGCCCCGCGGCAGACCGCCTGCTGGCTGTAGCTCCAGTGGCGATAACGGGCGCCGCGGCGGTCGCCGATGACCTGAATCCGCACCGGTTGCGTCTGATGCTTCAGCAGGCGGTGGCTGATCTCGCCGGCGATCTCGGCTTCGGTACGGCCCGGTTCGAGTCCCCGGGCGGTCGCTTCGAGCGCGTGCGCGACTGCTTTGCCGAGCGTCCGCATCCGGTCGCATTCGATATCGCTGAGCTGCACACGAAACGTCGCCAGTTCGGAGGAGACATCCAAGGTGCCTTCAAAGCCCGAATCGCTCGCGACCCGGCGGCCGCGGCAGAGATCGGAAATCAGCACCGACTTCGGCTCGTACCAGGGACGTTCCTTGAGTTGAAAGCCAAGCCCGGGAAGTTCGATGTCGAACAGTTGATCGGTCTCGGTATTCCCGCAGACGAGGACGCGGGCCTCGGGAGTGATGAACAGTGCGGCGGCCGGTTCTCCCAATCCGCGGCGGGACGAATCGCCGCCGCAGGTGAACCAGGCGAAGTTCGCGGGGTGCTGCAGCAGGAGGGCATCCATCCGCCGCTGCGCGAGGAAATCGGCAATCTGCTGCTGCCGCTGCTCGATGGCTTCATAGCGGACGTGATCCGCCGCTGGAAGTTCGCCCGAGGAATACTGACCGGCGAAACCGTCGGCGATCACCGTCATCGCCCACCTCCGGGACCTGCTGTCGGATGGAATCCGTCACCCAACTCGTCGTGTGCGGGTGCTGGCGTCAGACATGAGGACACGTGATTGTGCCGCGGAGAACGGAGCCTCGTGCTCGCACGCAGAGACGAACGCCCCGCACGAAGTGGAGTGCATGCTCTCCTTTGAATGATAGCATGCACAGCCACCCGAAGAACCGTCAATGCAAAAACGGGCTGTTTCGCGGAGAATTTGCGAGGCGGGCGAAAGAGAGGATCGTCGTGGAAGAACGGGGAGGGGGGTCTCTCGGAGCGGCGGGAGATCAGGTGCGGTCATTCACCTCCCTCAGGAGGGAGTCGACTCACTTACCATGCGGCAGGATCGACACTTTACCTATGGCGGGATGATCAGAGCGGGCCGGCAGGGGCAGGATTAATCTCCACGTCCCAATTCTTTGCGGAGGGCTTCGAGCTCGGCTTCGATCTCCGCATCGCGCGATTCTTCGAGCGCGATCTCCGCAGCGCTCCCCCCCAGATGCGACGTATCGCCGCCCGCCACGAGGCTGGTGTCATCCAGTCCCTCGCCGGGAACCTGATCGGACAGCAGTTCCTGGAGCTTGCGGTGCGCCTCGGCCAGCCGGGCTTCCAGTGCGCGAAGCGTCGTGGCGAGATGAGCCCGCGTCGAAGCAGCGGCGGCCTGCTGCTGCTGGAGCGCGGCGATCAAGTCCTCAATTTCCTTCTTGCGGGAAAGAGCGTGCCGGGCCAGATCATCCCGCCCCTGTGCGACTTCGTCACGCGCCTTGCCGATCCAGTAGGACATCTGCGTCTGATGTTCCTGCATTTCATCGGCGAGACGCTTTTCAGAGGCCGCGGCGGTTGTGACGCTCCGCTTGGCGCCCGCCACCCCCTCTTCCATTTCGTGAATGATCTCACGCAGGGCACTCTGCGGATCTGCCTCCCCGGCCAGCAGGTCCGCGAGGTTGCAGGTCACAATGTCCGTCAATCGGCTGAAATAGCTCATTCTCCACTCCAGTCAGTTCCACGCAGCAGAGCAAACGCACCGCCGGCGCGTTCGCCGTCCGTTCGAAGTCCGTGCTCAATCAGGACTTCGCTCCCACCAGGAAGCCGGTCGCCCGGCACTCGCAAAGTCTTCGACTTCGGCCGGGCGATCGATCGGTACCACTGCGTCACGTATTCACCTTTCACTGAGAACGCCGAAAACCGCGGGAGAGATCACGCCGCCGTTCTCTCCGGCCGCTGGCCCCGCGACTCGGCGACTCTGGTCTCGATTTCCGTTTGTCCTGGGGGCATGGCAACGAAATCCCCGCAACAGCGGAGCTGCATCTGCCTTGGGGCAGAAAATAGTCCTCATCCGTCATCGCCTGCATGGGGATCGCAGACACCTCGACTCAACAGTTTCTCTCGCAACTTCTCCCGGGCCAGCCGCAGCCGGCTCTTGGAGGTGGGAAGCGAAGTCTCCATCGCGTCGGCGACCTCCGAAAGCGACAGGCCGGCATAGTGATGCAAAACGAAGGTCAGCCGCTGGTCCTCGGGGATCTCCTGCAGCAGTTCGTCCACCAGTTCCGCGATTTCACGAAAGTCGGCCCGCTCCGAGGGAGAAACGATCTCGCCGGCCAAGCGGGACATGCCGTCATCTTCCGACTGGCTGGCCTTGACAGCCCGGATCAGCGCATCATGGGATTGTCGCCGGACGTTGTCGATCAACAGGTTCCGGGCAATGCGATACATCCAGCCGCGGAACTTGCCGCCGGGGAGATAATCCCACGCCTGGTTATAAATGCGCAGGAGCGTCTCCTGTGTCAGGTCCTCCGAGAGCTGGGAATCGTGGGTATTGCGGAAGAAGAACCCGATGAGCGGCCCCTGATGACGGTCCACGAGCGCTTCGAACGCCGTAGATTCGCCACTCTGGAGCTGGATCATCAGTTGATCATCTTCCGTCATGCGTATTTCCCTGTCCTCGTCCTCCCCGGTGCGACTCTCGCGACGCCCACTTTGCGGGCGTCGCCACACTTCTCATTCCCGCTCTGCGAAGCGATGTCGGGCTTCGTGAAGCGACGTTCGCTCACATTGACGAGTCTTGCGACACAGCTATAGTGAATCGTCAGTATAGTCGGGCCTCCGCGACAATGGTACGCCGGTCGTGGTGGTGGAAAAGATGTGATTCCTGCAGTGGTTCCGGGCACTGCGGCACTTCGACGGGAACAGCCACGCTATCGAGCGGCTGAAGTTCCGCGATGTCGCATCGGGGGGCATGGATCGCCGGGAAATCCCGGCTTCGGGGCAGGTTGCAAAATTCATTTGAGGAAGTCTCTGTGTCGGTTTCGTTAGTCTACGGTCAGTCCCGCCGGTTCTCTTTCGAGATGGATGCCACCCGCATTGTGGCGTCCCGTCCGGCCCCCCCTCCGTTGCCGGATCCGGGAAAGGCGGTCGAGCGTGCGCTGGAACAGCCGCTCGATTTCCCGCCGCTCGCGCGGGCCGTCGTCCCGGGCGATCGCATCGTGCTGGCGATGGATCGGCACGTCCCTCAGGCGGCGTGCCTGATCAAGCACGTCTGGCGCGTACTCGAAGGGAGCGGCATTCGCCCCGAAGACGTGTTGATCCTGCAACCCGCCGGCCTCCTGGGAGAGCCACTGGCCGACCCCCGGCACGAATTGCCGGAATCGGCTCGCACTGCGATTCACTGGAAGGTGCATGACCCTACCGCAGAGGATTCGCAAGCCTATCTGGCGACCACCGCAGCGGGAGAGCGAATCTATCTCTCGCGAGAACTGATTGATGCGGATCTCGTCATCTCGATCGGCGAAATCGCGTTCGATCCGCTCCTCGGCTACCGCGGAACTGGAAGCGTCTACTATCCCGGTCTTTCATCCACCGAGGCGGTGGCGCGTGCTCATGGGCAGGGGCACCGGGAATTAGGCCCCGACGATGCCCGCCCGCTGCGCCAGATGATCGACGAGATTTCGTGGCTGCTCGGGACTCAGTTCACGATCCAGGTTGTTGCCGCCGAGGGAACCGGTGTCGCGGAGGTGCTCGCGGGGCTCGATCACAGCGTCCTCGACCGTGGCAAGGCGGCGCTGGCGAATCACTGGCTGGTGCGGCTTCGCGAGCGGCCGCAAACGGTCGTGATCGCAGTCGACCAGGACGCGGCGGGGCATGGCTGGGAACAACTCGGAGCGGCGCTGGCGACCGCCCGCAATCTGGTGGAGAAAGACGGGAGGATTGTGATCCTCTCCGAACTGGCCGCCGAGTTGAAAGAAGGCATGACGCTGCTGCGGGAGAGCGAGGATCCCCGCGACGCGCTGAAACCGCTGCGGCAGAAGGCCCCGCCGGATCTACTGGCGGCCACCCAGGTTGCCGCGAGTGTCGACTGGGCGCGGGTGTATCTGCTCAGTCAGCTGCCCAGCGATCTCGTCGAAGAGCTGTTCATGGTGCCGTTGCAGAACGAGAAGGAAGTCGAGCGGCTGCTGGCAGTGTGCGAGTCGTGCCTGTTTTTGGGAGGTGCCCAGCATACCTACGGGCAGATCGAATCAGCGTGAATCGCGCGCAGTGGACCACGTCACCGATCGCGACTGGATTGCCGGAGATTGATTCGGGGCGGAATGAGGTGAAGGCGCTCCCGCCTGCGGGTGGGCAGCATTCATTCGCGATTGTTCCGGTTTAGCGCGCACTCAAAAAGCCCGGAGAATTCCACAAGGGCTCTTCCGGGCTTTGAGTATAAGAATGATTGCGTGACGCCGTTGGGGAAGGAACGTCAGTGGATCCCTTCACCCGAGGAATGATGTTGGAACGTGTTCCCGGAGCCTTATCAGAGGGCGGGTCGCTTCACCTCCGGAAGTGATGATCGGGTCGGTGCGGAGGGACGCGTTTCAGACGCTCGCTTCCGCGTACTCGGGGAGCGCGGCCTGCAGCGCCTGCAGCACCTCGCTTCGCATGATTTTGACGTTCGGCGGGGCCTCCACCCCGATCCGGACACGCCCGGCTTTCACTTCCAGCACCTGCACCGTCACATTCAATCCAGGCAGAACGATTTTCTCGTTCGGGCGGCGGCTCAAAACTAACATCAGCCAGACTCCTTTCTGCTTGGAAGGTGAAGTCACCTCCCCAAGGATTGAGCGGAGACTGACGAGGGGGCAAATTTTGCCGTCGGGTCCACTTCCGAACTTCCACTTCGCCAGCATCCGTCCATGGATGCTGCATTTTCCGCGCCGATTGATGAGAAGAGCTGGAACTCATCTCAAGTCAACAAAATAGACAAGACTGGGCAACCAGAAAGGCTACCAGAGGAAATGATGGCGCCTGGTGATCCACAAAAGCTGGAGCAGGATGAGCCACCCCTGTTCAATTCCTGCACATCCTGCCGGTTGCCCCCCGACCTTACGGTTCAACCGGCTGATTCTGCCGGTGGTCCCCTGACCGCTTACAGCCTGACCTAGGAGCCGGAGGCTTCTCCTGCTATCCTTCCGCGGCCCGTCCGGCACTGCGGTCTCTCAATTCGTACTACCCCTCTGAAATTTCCCTTTCCGCCCCGTCCCGGAGCGTTCGGGTGTTGGATCGTTCGCCCATACGCTGGTTCCTTCTGCTGGTCGCCGCAAGCTGTTGCGGCGGCTGTCAGCCTCTGCATGCGCCGCACGAGGCCTGGAAGACTGTCTGGACGCAGGAATGGTCCGACACGCTGCGGGAGCATCTGGCCGGAGACCTCTGGCAGCTCAACCCCCAATGGTCTCCGGTCGCCGAAGCGCATTCCCGTATTGACGGCGTCCCCGCAGTCGAGCGGCTCCGCTGGCGGCATCCTGCAGGAGGCGGCCTCACCGCCGGATTGTCGGGGGCTGATTTATCGTCCCCGTCGGCAGAAGGCTCCGCCGAAGAGAAGGTGGCCCCTGCGATCCCGGACTGGGCACTCGCCGCTCAGGCGATGTCCAACTTCCGCAATCCGGGTGCAGCAGGACGGAACTCGGCCGGGGGGCTTCTCACGCATGAACACCTCGGCGTCCTGCGCGAGCTCGCCCGGTCCGACGACCTGAGTGGCGCGAATGCGGCAATCTTCCTCGCACAGCTCGATCCGATGCACTCCGGTGGTCTCTCAGAGACTCTGGAGCGGCTGGTGACGGGACGTTCATCGGGTCACCCGATCGACGTCCGCGGACAGTCTCCGGAGGTCACCGACGCTGAGGAACCGGCCGAACCACCGACGACCGATACTTCAACATCTCATTCGCTCCGGCTCCGCGCCGCGGCAGCCGAGGCCTGGTGCCTGACGCTCGCCCGGCAGAGGGGCAAAGGACAGCAGGTGATGGCCCCTGCCTTGCGAGCGCTGACGAGGCCGAAGTTGCCCGATGAGCTGCGCGGCGAGCTTTTCCGGGGGATCGCGCGGCGGGTACCTCCTGCGGAGATTCCGCTCCTTTCCGAGGCGGCCAATCACAACGGCACGCGGGCGGCCCCTGCGGAAATCCGCCGGGCTGCGATCGAGGCATGTATCGTATATGCGCTCCACTCCCGCCAGCCGACCAGCGTCACCAGAAATGATCCTTCCCCGTCACAATCCTCCACTTCGACGGCGAAAGTCATTGAGAAGGCTGAGGACGCCTCTGCCGTTCTGAATGCGGAAGAGTCGTCCGCGGAGGATCCCTGGCCCCGGGGAATCTGGAACCTGCGCTGGGATGAAGATCCACACGTCCGCCGCGCGTTCGGTACGTTCGTCGCCATCCTTGGACATCACCAGGCACTGCCGATCCTTCGTGAACAGCTCCAGGACAGTGAGCTCACGGTGCAGTGCGAAGCACTCGTGAGCATGGGCCTGCTGGGGACGGATGAGGCCCGCGCGGAACTCGAGAATCAGGCGACCCGGAAAGAAGAATCGATCCGGCTGCATGCTGTTCGTGCGCTTGCCGCATGGGGAGAACCAGTCCTCGCACGATACGCGCGGGACGACTCGCATCAGGTCCGGCGGGAGGCGGCACGCCAGCTGGGGAATTTTCACAGCCGCACCGCTGCCCAGGGGCTGCGGGAGTTTCTGACAGACGCCAATCCGCAGGTACAGCAGACCGCTCTCGAAGCCACCGAACACTGGCCTGATGAGCTGGCGCTGCCGGTGCTGCTGCGGGCGTTGCGCGACAGTTCATTGAAGACGCGGCAACTGGCCCTCGCACAGCTGGAGCGTCGCCGTGGCGAAGCAATCACCTTTCCACTGAAAGCCGATCGGGAGCACCGCATTCAGGAGGCTGAAGCGCTGGCCCGCCGATGGAATCTTCCAAATGAGCTGTGGACACACCCCGCAAGCTCCGGCGAAGACGAAGCCACCCGGCTGACCCAGTTGCGACGAGTCGAGATCAGCAATCACCTGGCAGCACTTCAACCGGGTGCGACGGCCCCGGCACAAACGGCGGAGATTATCGAGTGGCTGTCGCAACTGACGGCAGAAGATCTGCCGTGGCTCGAACAGCAGCTTCCGCAGCTCACATCTCAGCAGACAGAGGTGCTGTACGAGGAGGTTCTGCCGCGATTAAGCCCTGTGTACGCGGCTCTGCAGGATTTGACCGGCACCGATGTGAACCGGCGCCGTCAGGCGGCACAACAGCTCTCGCGGATTGCTGCGGGAACCTCGCTGTCGCCGGCGGTTGTCCGCCGGTTGCGCGACATCCTGACCCGCGAACAGGATCAGCTCGTCTGGCGCGCCGTCATGTCTGCGGTCATGCAGGAGGATGCGCCGGAGAATGCGCAGGTCGCGCTTCTCGCATTGAATCATCTCTGGCCCGATATTCGAGTTCTCGGGTGCGAATATATTGCCTATCATGAAAATCCTGCACATGCGGCATGGTTGCTGCCGCTCTTTGAAGATTCCGCAGTCACCGTACAACTGGCGGCAGTCCGCGCGGCGGCGCGCTGTCGCAACCCCGTCGTGGTGCAGGGTGCAAATCGCGCGGAAGATGCGGGTGAAGGTGGTTTGCGGCGACTGCTGACGACAACAAACCCGCAACTGCGGCTGGCGGTTGCCGCGACGCTGAGCCGCTTCGGTGATAAGGAGGCAATGCACGAACTGGTGCGACTGAGTCTTGCCGACAACTGGTCAATCCGCCGCGACGCCGTCCGCGAGATGGGCGCCAGCGGCCAGACACGGTTTGTCGAACAGTTGATCCGTGTGGCATGGACCGAGACAAATCACACGGTGCGACACGCCGCGGTCGCGAGTCTGAATCAGCTTGTTCTGCCGGGAGATCGTCCTGAGGGACTGGCCGACGTGCAAAACTTTGAGCGAACGATAGAATTATGGGCAACCTGGTGGGAGGAGCGGAAACGTGGACCTGCGGCCCGCAGGACAACCGATGTCGGCTCGGTCGCCCCGAGCGACGCGGACAGCCGGGCGCCCTGAAACGGGTGGACCGAATTCAACCTCGAGAATGCACGATGACCGAACTTAACGACAGTTTCCAGCTGGAATGGCATCGGAACACAGTAGTGATTGTTCCTGCGCAAACGGTCGAGAGCATGCGCTGGGATCTGATCGAGCAGGCCGCGGATATTGTCATGGCGCCGCTGCGGGAGATGCCGGTGCCGATGGTGATCGTGGACCTGAGCGAGGTCAATTTCTTCGGTTCGGTCTTCATTTCGCTGCTGTTACGATGTCACGATCTCGTAAAGAGCCGCGGCGGCGAACTCGTACTGTGTGGTGCGAGCCCCAATGCCCGCGAACTGTTGCGGGTCACGGCTCTCGATGAACTCTGGGCGATCTACGATGATCGTGAGGAAGCCCTGTCGGCGCTGGCGACCTGAAGCCGCAGCGACAGCTTTGCGGGCACTGCGTGCCCGGCCGGTCCTCCTGCTTTGAATGGCAACTCATGTCTTCCGAGAAGTCTTCCAAGAAACCGGACAAACCTGAGCCGCCCCCTCCGACTGTCGTCGAACCGCAGCTGCCGGAAGGCATCCCGGAACTGCAGGAAACCGCCAGCGGACCGGATGTGGATGTCTATGAACACCTCTCGCTGATCAATGAGATCAAGGAAACCGCCGACAAACTCGTGCGGGACAAGGCAACGCGCGGCGACCTGAAAATCCTCTCGCGCACTCTCCGCGAGCTGCGGTATGCGTTCAAGGTCTTCAAACCGTACCGGCGCAACCAGAAAGTGACGGTCTTCGGTTCGGCCCGCACGCCGCCGGGTGATCCCTCCTATCAGCAGGCGCTCGAGTTCGGCAGGAAGATGGCCGAAGAAGGCTGGATGGTCCTCACGGGCGCCGGCGGCGGGATCATGGAAGCTGGTCACGCGGGGGCCGGCGTGGCGCTCTCGATGGGCGTCAACATCATGCTTCCCTTTGAGCAGTCGGCGAACGAGATCATCGCTGCGGACGAGAAACTCGTGCATCTGAAATACTTCTTCACGCGCAAGCTGCTGTTCGTGAAGGAAGTGCACGCGATCGCACTGTTTCCGGGCGGGTTCGGGACGATGGACGAGTGTTTCGAGGTCCTCACACTCGTGCAGACCGGCAAGCACGAAATCATGCCGATCGTCTGTGTGGACGAGCCCGGCGGAACCTATTGGTCCGCCTGGCAGGATTTCGTCGTCGAACAGCTTTTGAAGCGGCGGCTGATCTCCCCCGAGGACATGTCGCTCTTCAAGATCACCGACAGCGTCGACGAGGCAGTCCGCGAAGTGATGCAGTTCTATCACGCGTTCGACAGCATGCGGTATGTCCGCAAGACGCTGGTGCTGCGTCTGAAGCGCGAGCCGACTCCGGAGCTGATTGAGCGGCTCAATGCCGAGTTCAGTGATATTGTCGTATCCGGGCGGATCGAACGTGTCCCGACGCATCCCTTCGAAGGGGATGATGAGCACCTTGTGCACCTGCCGCGGATCGGTTTTGAATTCAACCGCCGCAATCTCGGCCGCCTGCGCCAGATGATCGACCTGATCAACACCGAGCTGGCCGATGTACCCCTCGTCCCCGCGCCCGGCAAGTAAAGCGGGGGAACCGCCTCCGAGCAATCGCCCGTTTTCAAGCTCGTGAAAGAACCGCCACGTCGCGGGAGTGGGAGCGAACTTACGCCCCCTGGTCCTTCCGCTCGGACATCCTGTGCGGCTCCGCTCTCGGACACCCCCTGTTCCGGCCTGGATCGGTCCCGGTTCGAATCAATCGATTGCTCCGGGAAGAGTGCGTCGAGTGTGGCGGCGGACGCATCGCTTCGTTACGATGGGAGCCAGCAAAATCGACCCAGCCGGGGGGACGCCCAGGCTGCCCATCGACCTTGCCCGGCAGCCGGTCCCCGCTCCCTCAATGTGTCCTCACCTTATCTGCAAGGAGTCTCACCTTGAAGTCTCTCCGTTCCCTTTCAATTGCACTGTTTTGCGGACTGTGGGCGGCGACCGCCTTCGCTGCCGACAACGAGCCTCCCGAGGGATTTACCGCGCTGTTTAACGGCAAGGACTTCACCGGCTGGCATGGAATGGGGCACTTCGACCCGCGCAAACTCGCGGCGATGTCGGATGAGGAGCGGGCACAGAAGCGGGCCACCGACCTCGAAGACATGAAGAAGCACTGGACCATCGAGAACGGCGAGCTTGTGAACGATGGCCACGGCGTGTATCTGACGACCGACAAGGAATATGGCGACATCGAACTGCTCGTCGATTACCGCATGTTCCCGAAAGGGGACAGCGGCATCTACCTGCGGGGCACTCCGCAGGTCCAGATCTGGGACTACACCAAGGAAGGGGACAAGTGGAAGCACGGCGCCGACAAGGGCTCGGGCGGACTGTGGAACAACAGCCCCGGGGCGCCCGGCAAGGATCCGCTGACGCTGGCTGACAAGCCGCTCGGTGAATGGAACCGCTTCCGGATCATTCAGGTCGGAGCCCGCACCACCGTTTACCTGAATGACAAGCTCGTCGTCGATCATGCGATCCACGAGAACTACTGGGACCGCAGCAAGCCCCTCTTCGCACGTGGACCGATCCAGCTGCAGACGCACGGTTCCGAGATCCGCTGGAAGAACATCTTCGTCCGCGAAATCCCCGCCGACGAAGCGAATGCCATCCTGCGGAAGCACAACAATGAAGGGTTCAAGTCGGTGTTCAACGGTAAGGACCTCACCGGCTGGGCCGGCCCCACCGACAACTACGAAGTGAAAGAGGGCGCGATCCTCTGCAAGCCCGGCAAGGGCGGTTCGATCTACACCGAAGAAGAATTCGACGACTTCGTGGCCCGCGTCGAGTTCAAGCTGCCTCCGGGAGGCAACAACGGACTCGCCATCCGCTACCCGGGCACCGGCAACGCCGCCTACGCGGGAATGACCGAACTGCAGGTCCTCGACAACACCGCCGAGAAGTACGCGAAGCTCGATCCGCGGCAATATCACGGTTCCGCCTATGGAATGGTGGCCGCCGAACGTGGCTACCTGCGCCCGGTCGGCGAGTGGAACTTCCAGGAGGTGACCGTGAAGGGTTCGACGATTAAAGTTGAGCTCAATGGTTCGGTGATTCTCAACACCGATCTGAGCAAGGTCACCGAGTTCATGGCGAACACCCCGCACCCCGGCAAGGATCTGAAGTCCGGACACTTCGGCTTCGCCGGTCACGGTGATGCGGTCGCGTTCCGCAATATCGAGATCAAGCGTCTCCCGAAAGAGGAAGCCGCCACCGCTGCGAACGAGAAGTAACCCGCCCCGCCGGTTACGGTCGAATGAACAAGCCCCGTGCTGCGAAGCCATTCGCGGCACGGGGCTTTTCTGCTTATTGTTCGGTCACTCCCGGATTGAACCAGCCCGAACGGACGCGGGAGCGGCGCTGGCGGGGAGCGGAAAATTGCCGTCACACATCAGGTGGGAAAATGACTCGCCATTGCCGCGAGGGGCTCAAATCACTTCGAACCAGACTTCCGAATTGTCCCCCGGTTCGCCATTGTAATTCACGGTGATCTCTTCGCCCGCTTCGATGTCTCGAATCGCGGTGAACTCCTTCGACTGCTGGCGGATATCATCGTAGCGGGCGTTGGGAGTGTAGCTGTGGTTGTAGAGCGAGCCGTACCCCAGCGCGAGGGCGACCGTTCCACGTCCCCACATGAACACGTAATCCGAGAGTCGGTCCGCCAGCGGATTGTCCATCGGAAACACGAGCACGGGGACACGTTCAATGACGGTCCCGGCGGGAATGAACTGCTTGGCGAACACGCCGCGTCCCTTTCCCTTAATGCGCTTTACTTCAATCAGAGGAGATTGTGTCAGGCTCATGGTGCATCGCGCAACAACTGAAGGCCACTGAAGACGATTATCGCCAGCTCCCTCTGCAGACCGGCGGAGCGGCGGGGGCTGGTTGCACCGCTTCCGCGCCAACTCAAGATGAAGGGAATCGTTGAGCATCTTCGCGAATTCTTACCGGGAATCAAGCGTCTGACCTCAGGAGTGCAGCGGGAAAATCCCTTCGAGTTCGCGGGTTGCTCCTATTACAATGAACGTACGATCCGCCAGTTCGGTGACCTTCCTGCAGGAGGACGGGGCAATGAGTGTGCAGGTTCTGGGACGACGGTCGTCATGGATTCGCTGGGGGCTGCTCGGCGGAGTGTGCCTGTTTGTCTGGGGTTGCCTGGCGGCCCGCAGCGCCGCGGGAGATGAGACTTCTCCGCAAGCGTCCGAGCCGGAGGCACAGGCGGCACAGACCGCTCAGGGCCGGGAACTCTTCACACGCGAGTGGTTGCCGAACGATCCCCGCGCCCACGGCGGCGATGGTCTGGGGCCGGTCTTCAACGACACTTCATGTGTCGCCTGTCACAACCAGGGAGGCATCGGCGGGAGCGGTCCGGGAAGCAAAAACGTCGACGTCCTCTCCGCGTTTCGGAATGAGGTAATGGAGGCGCATGTCATCCCGCATGACACCTCGGTCACTGAATCGATCTTCCGGGGCCTGTTCGGTCTTACTACCCCGCCCCGACCGCCAGCCCCGAAAGCGAAACGTCCGAACAGCGACCACGAGGAACTCGCGAAGCTGCACCCGGGGTTTCGCACGGCCCGCAGCATCGTCCTGCACAAGTTTGGCACCGATGGCGAATATCAGCCCTGGCGTGTGAAACTCATCGGACACAATGACTTCATGAGGGGCTCGGATGAATTCGTCCAGCATCTCGTGATCCGCATTTCTCCAGACTCGGCCGGCAACACGAACGCACCGCAAGCAGCCGCACGCGCAACGGCTGAGTTTGAACGCCAGCAGGCGCGCGGCCTGCTCGAAATGCGAGATTTTTTCACAGAGTCCGTGCGCGGCAACTTTCGGCTGCTGACCTCGAAGCGGAATCCCACGGCCCTCTTCGGCGCGGGCCTGATCGATCGCATCCGCGATGAGGAACTCGAAGCTGCAGCAGCGAGAAAACACAAAGATTTCCCGGGCGTCAGCGGCCGCGTGAGCCGACTCCCCAATGGCAAGATCGGCCGCTTTGGCTGGAAGGGACAGACAGCGAGTCTCTTTGACTTCGCGATGACAGCCTGTGCCGTCGAACTCGGCCTGCATGTGCCCGATCATCCGCAGGCGGGTCTGCCGCACAAGGCCGATTACAAGGCCCCGGGACTCGACATGACGCAGGAAGAATGCGTGTCGCTCGTCGCGTATCTCAGCAGTCTTCCCGCCCCTCGCGAACGCATCTCCACACACCCGGCCGAGGCAGAGATGATTAGAGCCGGGAGGACCCTCTTTCACTCGGTCGGCTGCGCCGCGTGTCACGTCCCCAACCTTGGCAACGTCGAGGGAATTTACAGCGACCTGCTCCTGCACGATCTGGGACCGGAGCTGGGAGACACCGGAAATTACGGCGTCTTCGTGCCGGAATCTCCCGGAGCCCCGTCCGCTGAACCCGAAGAGATCCCTCAGTTCACCACAGCTGTTGCCGAATTCGAAACTCCACCTGCTGAACCGAAGGACAACGCTCCGGCGACGCAGTTGGAGTGGAGAACGCCCCCGCTCTGGGGTCTGCGCGACTCGGCCCCCTACCTGCACGACGGCCGCGCACACACAATCGAAGAAGCCATCGCCCTGCACGGCGGCGAAGCGGACGAATCATCGCTGCGCTACTTCCGGCTCTCCCACCAGGAACGCCAGCAGTTTATGGCGTTTCTCAAATCGCTGGTGGCACCGGAAGGATAGGCTTCAGGCTCCAGACGAATGGCACGCGGTTAAGCGACCGGAGATTTTGTGAACGTGGGCCTGGAGGTCTTGAGAGTCGGATAGTGCTTGCCCTTGCGTTTTTTCACGCGGGGTTCGCTGCGGCCGGGGCGTTTGCCGACGCGGTGAGAGGCGATCAGGGCTACACGATTCGCCCTCGCCTTGGGCGTGGGGGAGTGGCCCGTAAAGG
>Ga0180217_1001070_pt1 | contig 33045 bp, 22 predicted proteins | sample eDN3rd37CBELigOP_FD_128521 | JGI IMG/M metagenome (GOLD analysis project Ga0180217, IMG submission 128521) | Enriched Organic Plus compost microbial communities from Emeryville, California, USA - eDNA 3rd pass 37_C BE-Lig OP (version 2) (version 2) ... | reverse complement strand
CGCCATCGGTGGCGGCTGGGTCGTCCAGCTCCCAGGCTGGATCCAGGCCCTCGTCTACGTGAACCCCGTGAGCTACCAGCTCGACCTGCTCCGCTACGTCCTGCTCCGCTTCCACCAGCTCCCAATGGCCGCCAACCTCGCCGTCACGTTCGGTGCGGCGCCCGTAGCCGTGATCGTCGCGGCGTGGGCCATGCGACGGATGGGGCAGGCGGGGAGATGACCTCCAGGTAGCGTGATCCACGCCACCGTATGCACCAGTCGGACGGCGCCCGTGTCGCTAGAGCGGTAGACTCCCCCCAGCCGACATTCTCGATCCGCGTCCTGTTGGCTACATGGGAGCCGTCGATGGCGACGCAGAGCCGGGCTGAGCCCGGTCACAACGTCTTACGCGCCCTACGCTCAGCCGAGAGTGGCTGGTGGCGTAGGGTGGCCACTGACGCCGCGCTCGCAGGCATCCTCGGCGCCGGCGTCGCGGCCGTGGCGATCTGGGGCGCGGCGATGCGTCGAGGCGAACCGGGACCACTGGGCCTGCGACCGGACGCGGTGCTCGCAGTCGCGGCAGGTGCGATGTTCGCAGCCGTCTCTTGGCTGGTGGTCTGCGCCCTCCGTAGGCCGAGCCAGCTCGATCTGGCCCGGCGGATCGACGTACTTCTCGAACAGTCGGAGCGCTTCACCACTGTGTACGAGGTTCTCGCTGCCGGCGGACCTCGCGGGGTCGTAGCCACGGCCCTCGTTGACGAGGTGGGACGCAAGGCGGCGACGCTCGACGCCAAAGTCGCCGGCTGGGCCCGCGGCGCGCGTTGGCCGCGGGTGGCCGCCGTTGCAGCCGTGGTCGTGGGGGCTCTAGCCCTTAGCCTGCCCGTGCCGGGCGGTGCGAAAGAAGTCGTATCGCCAGCTGCCATCCGCTCCGAGGTGGTCATGCCGGACGCGGACGCGCTCGCCGGCCTCGCAGAAGTGCTGAGCCTGATCGGTGAGCAGGAGGACAGCGACTACTTGCAGGCGCTCTCCACCTCGTTCAGAGAGTTGGCCGACCGCGTGAGCGCCGGCGTGGTCTCGGCTGCGGAGGCGGACAAGGTCGCGAGAGAGCTGGCCGGTCACCTCATGACGGCGTCGCAAGAAGTTGGTGGCGCTTTCGAGGCGGCCATCGAAGCCGCCCTCGCCGGAGCGCTGAACGTTGGATCGCCTGCTGCCACGCCGTCCGAACGCGGGGCCGCACCGCAGAGTGGCTCGCAAGCGGGACCCTCTGAACCCGCGCAGGCCCCTGTTTCTCTTCCGCCTGACCGAAGCGCGTCCTTCTATAGGTCCTTGACCGCACTCGTCGAGGAGTTCGAGCGAGACCCGACAGGCTTGGGCCTTAGGCCGCAACAACAAGAGCAGGCCGGCGCCGCGGGCGGCGGCTTCTACGCCGGCGTGTTGGAGGCCAGCACAGACGCGCGTTCAGCTGGCCCGCAGCAGCCTGCGGCAGGTAGGTCCGAGGGCCCGGCGGGTGGCGATCCCGCTGGAGCTGCCGAGCGCTCGAGCGCGGGAGTGGGCGATGCCGCGGGCCAGGGCGCGGCGGAGCTGGGTGCCGGCTCGGACACGTTCCTCGACCTGGCAGGCGGCGGTGAGGTAGTGCCCCTGGCGCAGGCGGACAGCGACGAAGGGCGGTTCGTGGAGATGGAGCTCATCCCCCTGACCGATCCCGGTGCTGCTCAGTCCACATCTTCCGTTGGAACTCCCCCAGCCTTCACGAGGTCGGACGAGGCGGCCTTCACGTCCAGAGGCATCGCGGTCGAACACGCGGGAGTCGTCGGCCGCTACTTCACCCCGGGCAAGGTCCCGGACGGCGGCCGCCCGTGAGGCGTGCGCGTGAGAGGGCAGATGGCAGAGCGAGCCGTTGAGCACGAGACCCTAAGCGAGCATGAGCGCCTGCAGGACGCGCTCGGACGACTTGAGCGTGGGCGTCATGCCGTGCGCAAGGTCGTCGTCGGACAGGAAGACGTCATCGACCAGGTGACGATCGCTCTCCTGTCGGGCGGGCACGTGCTCATCGAGAGCGCCCCGGGACTGGGCAAGACCCTGTTGGTACGCACGCTGGGCGTGGTCTTCGGATTGAAGACGAACCGCATACAGTTCACGCCCGACCTGATGCCCGCCGATATCGTGGGCACTTACGCCCTAGCTGGCGGCGACAGGGGCGACGGCCTCCGCACCGAGTTCCAGCCGGGCCCCGTGTTCGCCCAGATGGTCTTGGCAGACGAGATCAACAGGGCGACACCCAAGACCCAATCGTCCCTCCTCGAGGCGATGCAGGAGGGGACCGTGACGGTGATGGGCATCGAGTACGAGCTGCCCAGGCCGTTCTTCGTGCTCGCGACGCAGAACCCGATCGAGATGGAGGGCACGTACCTGCTGCCAGAGGCCCAGATCGACAGGTTCTTCTTCAAGGTGACCCTGGGCTTCCCATCGCAGGAGATGCTCGAGTCGATCCTCGAGGCCACCACGGGTGCCGAGGTGGCTGCTGCCGAGACGGTGCTGGGACCCGCCGACGTCCTGGCGTTGCAGCGTTGGACGCGAGAGGTGCCGATCTCCTCCGACGTCAGGGCGGCGGTGGCTCAGGTGGTGCGCTCGACCCAGCCGGAGCTCCCGGAGGCGACCGAACGCGTGCGTCGCTACGTCCGTTACGGAGTGAGCCCCCGTGGCGCACAGGCACTGGTCCTTGCAGCCAAGGCCAGGGCGCTCATGAGCGGTAGGTACAACGTCGCTCTCGATGACGTGAGAGCCGTAGCCATGCCTGCGCTCCGCCACCGCCTTCAGGTCAACTTCGAGGGCGAGGCCGCCGGCGTCGTCGTCGACGACTTGGTCGCCGAGGTCGTCGAGGCGGTGACAGCACGGCGTCGATGAGCCGGCAACTGCCGAGCGAGCTAAGACGCGCACTGGGGCATTCCCGGCTGATCGCGCTCAGGGCGCCTGCCAACGCGGCTCTTGGGGAGAGGCGCTCGCGTTCCGTCGGCGGTGGCCTAGAGTTCGCGCAGTACAAAGAGTACGAGCCAGGGGACGACATCCGTCACCTCGACAGGCACGTGTATGCACGCCACGGCAAGACCGTCGTGAGGCAGTTCCACTTGGAGCAGCGCCTTCGCGTCAACGTGTTGCTCGACGCCAGCGGGTCGATGGCCGTAGACCCGGGCACTTGGGACCGCGCCGTGGACGTGGCCGCCGTGTTCGGGGAGGCAGCGCTGAACGGGTCCGACCAGGTGAGGTTCGGCGTCGCGGTCGGCGATGGAGTCCTTTGGGGGCAGGTCGTCAGCCGCGACACTCAACTACGTCGGGAGGTAGCTCGCCTGGCGGCCGTGGAGCCTAGTGGCCGCATAGGTTCGCTCGCGGAGCTCGCCTCGAGGTCCCTTGAGGCCCTTGGGCAGCCGGGCCTGCTCGTGGTCGTCAGCGACTGGCTCGTCGAAGGCTTCGCGGAGGCCTTACGTACCTGGCGCGTCAGGTCGCAGGAGGTAGTGGCGGTCCAGGTCCTGGGCGAGGCTGAGGCCGCGGGTCTCGGAGCGTCGGGGTCGCTGCGGCTAGTCGACGCCGAGTCTGGCGAGATACTGGAGCGGCAGGTCGACCATGGCACATGGCGCGCCTACAAGGCCGCCGTCGAGGCCTGGGGGGAAAGGGTGCGGGCCGCCGTATGGGCTGTCGAAGGGCGGTGGGTGAGCACCGCCGTCACTGAGCCGCTTGACGCCGGCTTCGTGACCGACCTGAGGCGCCAGGGGCTGATCACATGACGTTCGCACAGCCCCTTTGGCTCGTGCTGATGCCCGTGGTCCTGGCCGCCGTCCTGCTGCTACATGCTCGGCGAAAGCGCGACGTCATCGTACCCAGCCTCGTCGTGTGGCGCACCGTCCCCGTTGGAAGCGCTGTCAGCCCGAGTCGGCGCAGCCTCCCCTGGCGCGACCCCCTTCTGTGGTTGCAGCTGTTGGCCGTGGCAGTGCTGACGCTCGCCCTAGCCCGCCCGGAGATCGGCGGCGCGCCGCCGCGGTGGGTCGTGGTAGTCGACGCTTCCCTGTCGATGACCGCCACCGACCCCGAACCCGACCGGCTGGCCGCCGCGGCGGGAGTCGTCATGGAGCGCTGGGGTGCTCGTGGCGCTGTCGGAAGCGTCTCGCTAGTCAGCGCCGGTCCGCGCGCCAGGCTGCTCGCAGCCGATAGGCCGGCCGGCCCAGGGCTGGCGGGCGCGCTCATCGACCTCGAGGCCGCCGCCGGACCCGCCGACTGGCTGGGCGCTGCGGTCAGGGCGGCCGAACTGGCGGCAGCCGGCGGCAGGGTCGCTGTGATCACGGACGACTATGGTGGCGAGGACGCGCTAGCCGCACTCGCGTCCGTGGGCTTCGCCCGGGATGTCGTCGAAGTGGTCATCGTGGGTGGGGGCCTGGCCAACGTGGGCGTCACCGACGTGAGGGTCGAGCCACGTGGCGACCGCTCCGATCGGTGGACTGCGTCTGGCAGCGTGGTCACAGCGGGCTTCGCCCGTGGCGACACGGTGCGCGTCGTGGCCTCCTACCGGCCGCCGGGGGCCGAGACGTTCCTCCCCTGGGGCGCAGAGGACGTCGTGCTGGGCAGCGACGGCACCGGCACGTTCGCGATCCCTCTCGACCTTCCTGGACCAGGTGAGGTGCAGGTGCGTGGCCCCGCCGGTGACCACTTACCGGCCGACGACGCAGCGGTGGTAGTACTCGACGCCGCCCCAGTGCGCGTGGGCGTTGTCGGAGCGGCCCACCCGGCCCTGCTGCGTGCGTTGGCAGCCGTGGGCGGCGTCGAGGCCTACGCGTTAGCGGAGGTACCTCCTCCCGGGGATGCCGCCAGCTTCGATCTCGTAGTGGTGACCGAACCCGTGGACGGTGTACCAGCTACCTCGACGCTGTGGCTGGGAGCGGTGCCGGACGATGTGGTCGCTGGAGACCCGACGCCCGTGACACCCGGTTCTTTGGTCAGCCAACCGCACCGCCTCACTGCCGACATGGACGCGTCGGCGCTATCCGTCGTGCGGGCCGTGCCGCTCCTTGCACCAACCGGCGCCTCCCCGCTCCTCGTGGCGGGCAACGAGGTCCTGGCGTGGGCGAGGACGACCTCCGTCGGTCGCCAAGTGGTGGTGGGCTTCGACCTGGACTCCTCCGACTGGCACGCCCAGGTCAGCTTCCCTGCGTTCGTGGCCTCCCTCCTCGACTGGGTGGCGCCCCGGCCCGCGTCCACTGGGTGCCGTGTCGGCGAACCATGCTCGCTGCCGCGCGAGGCGTTCGCAGGTGGCTGGGAGCTGCTCGACCCGGCGGGGCGCCCGGTCCCAGGCCTGCCGCAACCTGAGGCAGTGTCAGGCGACCCGCTCGCCGAGGCGGTCTGGCGCGGTCCCGCGTTCGACGCCGGGTTCACGCCGGTCGCCGCAGGCGTCTACACGCTCGTCACGGATCGCGGACAGGTGCCGGTGCCCGTGCAGGCGTTGCCCCTGAGAGGCGAGCCCGCCCAGGTAGCGGCAGACGGCGGCTCGCGCGCCGCGGCCGGCGCCGCCATCTGGCGCTGGCTGGCGGCGGTCGCCGCCCTGCTGGTAGCCGGGGAGGCGTACTTGGCGCGCCAGCGGCAGAGTCGCCAACTGAGGCGGCGTAGGCGGGGCGCTCTGGCACTGGCAGGGCTCGCCGTCGTCGCCGTTGTCCTTGCCCTCGCGTCAGTACCTCTGCCGACCTTGGCGCTCCGCGAGACCGTCGTGTGGGTGGGCGCCGAGGCGCCGCCGGATGGCGTGAACTGGCGGTGGGTCGACGGCAGCGTAGGCGAGGTGTCCGGGGCCGTGGAGCGAGCTCTCGTCGGCCCGGAGGCTGCCCCGCTACGGGTCGTGGTGGCAGCGGCGTCCGGAGAGGCCATCGACGCCGGCTCGGTCGCCGAGCTGTCCCGTCTCGCCGCGAACGTCGGTGCGCGCGTAGACGTCGTCGTGGCTCCGTCACCTGACGCTTCTTCCAGCTTGCTGGCCCTGGCCGCCGTGGACCTTCCCGATAGGGTGAGGTCAGGCGCACGCTTCACGCTCAAAGCCCGCGTTGAGGCCCCTCCGGGGGTCGATTGGCACCTGGAGGCCGTCCCGACTGGGCCGGAGGGCGAGGGAGCCGAGGCGGTCGGCTCGGGACCGGGAGCGGCAGAGCTCGCGCTCACGGCCGGCAGTGAGGGCGATGTCGTCTACCGCCTCCTCCTACATGACGGGTCGGGCGCTCAGGTGGCCGTATCGACCGTCTCGGTGCATGTAGGTCCACCACCTACCGTGCTGACCGTGGCGGTCGACGAGGCCGACGGGGTGGCTCTACAAGCGGCTCTCGAGGCGCAGGGGCTCGAAGTGGAGCGCACGACCCCGTTCCGCATGCCAGGGACCCTGGAGAGGCTGGGCGCCTATGACGCCATCGTCCTCGTCGACATCGCCGCCTCAGAGGTCTTCCCCGAGTACCAGGAGCTCCTGGAGCGGTACGTGCGCGAGGTAGGCGGAGGGCTCTTGATGGTGGGCGGTCCCTCGGCGTTCGGTCCCGGCGGCTACTACGCCACCCCGTTCGAGGAGCTATCCCCGCTGTCGTCGAGGGTGACCGACGAGGCTCCCGAGGTCGCCATGGCCTTCGTCATAGACCGCTCCGGCAGCATGGGCGCCGCCGTAGGCGGTTCTAGCCGCATGGACGTGGCCAAGGCCGCAGCCTTGGAGGCAGTCCGCTTGCTCGGGGAGCGTAGCCTCGCCACGGTCATAGTCTTCGATACCGTGGCGCGGGTGCTCCTGCCTTTGACGTCGACCTCGGACGTGGAGGCTTTCACCTCCGCTCTTGCCGCGGTCACCGCAGCGGGCGGTACGGCGATCTACCCCGGTCTAGTCGCGGCTACAGAGGCCATGTCCTCGTCTCCGTCGGCGACCCGCCACGTCGTCGTGCTCACCGACGGCCTGTCTCAGGAGGGGGACTTCGCTGGCGTGCTGAGCGACCTCCGCGCCGCTGGCGTCACGGTCACGTTCGTCGGGGTCGGCGAGGAGGCCGACAGGCGGCAACTGACCACGCTCGCCAGCTTGGCCGGGGGCACCCTCCACATGGCGCGCGACTTCCGCGCCTTGCCTAGCCTGCTTGCCCAGGAGGCGCTCATGCTGTCGGCCTCGCCGGTAGCTGAGGGGGCGTTCGCGCCTCGCTGGACCGAGGGCCGCGCGCCCGCGTTCCTTGACGATGTGGCAGGTGCCGAGCTACCCACCTTGAGCGGCTACGTGAGGACCACTCCCAAGGACGAGGCTACCGTCCACGCCTACGCCAGCGAAGACGACCCACTGTTGGCGACATGGCGGTACGGTCTGGGCCGCGTTGTGGCCTTCACCTCCGACGCGGGCGGCAGCTGGTCAGGATCTTGGCTCGGGTGGGAGGGCTACGGTCGCACCTGGGCGCAGTTGGTCCGCTGGGCAGCTGACCGCTCCGTCCGGGAGCCCTGGTCGCCGCGAGTGGGACGGCGCGGCGACGTGTTGGACGTCGTCGTCGACCTACCCGACGGCGTCTCGCCCACGGAGCTCCCGCTCGTCTCACTCGCCGTCGACGGCGGTGAACCGCTTCACCGACGGCTCGAGCTAGTGTCCGCCTCCAGAGCGGCGGCCAGCTTCGCCGTCGACCCCGACTTCCAAGGCGCGCTCACCGTCACTGTCCAAGCCGAGTCCGCTACCGGAGATCCCGAGCGGTACGTGCGCACGGTCGCTTGGCCCATGTCGCCGGGTGGCGAGCTCAGGCCCGACCTCGTCGGTCTCGCCGACCTCGCCGCCGCCACCGGTGGGGCGGTTCACGCGACACCGGAGGAAGCGCTGTCGGGGCTCAGAGGTAGGGCGCTCCGCTGGCGGCCGGCCGTCACGGCCTGGCTGGTCCTGGCACTGCTCGCGTTGCTCAGCGCCCTAGCGGTCCGCTACGGCGTCTCGTGGCGGCCCTGGGGCGCGGTAGGGGTCAGGGCGCCGTCGGCAGCGCGAACGCGAACAGCACAGCGGGGCCTGTGATCGAGGCTGGCAGTCCAGACGCCGGTAGGCTCTGCACCGGCGCGTCTCGGCCCGCCATCACGGCCACGTACTGCACGCCGCCAGCGAGGTAGGTGATCGGTGCCGCGTCGGAGTGCGCCGTCAGCGGCTGGCTCCACAGGACCTCGCCGGTGGTGGCGTCGAACGCGCGGAACTGACGGTCGGCGAAGGCCGAGAAGACCAAGCCCCCCGCTGTAGCGAGGGCTCCGGCGTCGTGGGGGTAGGGAACGTCGAAGCTCCACGCTACGTCGCCTGTTACGGGGTCGATCGCCGTCAGCGCGCCCCAGCGTTCGAAGTAGTCCTCCGGAGCACGTGCCTCCGCCAGCAACCAGGCGGGCCGTGCGCCCGGCTGCCAGTCGTCGGGGACGTTGCCCGCCCCCTGTCGAGAGCAGGCCGCGTCGTTGGGTCGGTAGAGGAGACCGGACTCGGGGCTATACGCCCCTGGTGCGATGCTCGCCCAGCGGCTGCCCGGGCAGACCCTAACGACCTCGTCGATCGACCGGCGCCTCAGCGACTGATCGATCAGGGGAACGCCTTCGGCGTCGTAGCCGAGGTGGACGTTCGCCTCTTCGAACATCCGGTGGGCAGCGACAAGTTCCCCGGTGGCGACGTCCACCGCGAGCAGGTACCCGGTGGTCGTGGCGAGTAGGGCGGTGCGACGTGGGCCGTCACCGACGTCGAGGTCGACGATGACCGGCACGGAGTGCTGGTCGTAGCCCCACTCGTCGCCTGGCACGACCTGGTGGTACCAGCGCAGCTCGCCCGTGGCCGCGTCCAAGGCGACGAAGCTAGCCGTGTAGAGGTCGGCAGTCACGGGCCCGTCGCCGTCGTCGCGACGAGGGTCGAGCTGGTCGGCGGGTACTGGCTGGCCGGTGCCGTAGACGACCACGCCCGTGACTGGATCGTAGACCCCTGCGTTCCAAGCGGAGCCGCCCCCCACGCCGAAGCTCCGGCCGGGCGGGAAGGGTCCCCAGCTGGAGCGGGCAGGGTCGTCCTCCTTGACGGGCACGGTGTCGAACGTCCAGGTGACCTCACCGCTGTGGACGTCGAGCCCGACGAGGCGTCCCGGGGCAGGGCTGAGGTCAGCGCCCGTGGGTCCCACCACGAGCACCCCGCCGGCGAGGAGAGGGTTCGTCCGTAGCGCCTCGGCGAAATCCGGGTGTCCGACGTCGGTGCGCCATTCGATCTCACCGGTCGCCGCGTCGAGGGCCACGACTGCGGGCGCTGTGGGCGACGAGATGTAGACGGTCGCACCGTTGGGATGTGGAGACACTACAGGCGCGCCTCGTGGCGCCTGTACCGGCAGGCCAGTGACGGTGCGGTCGCCGGCGCCCTCGACGTAGCGCCAAATGACCTCCCCGGTCGCGCCGTCGACGGCGACCACCCCTGACTCGGTGCTCACGTAGAGCACGCCGTCGTACGCCGCCGGTGAGCCCTGCACCCGGCCCACGAACCCCAAGTCGAGCGTCCAGACGACACGCAACTCCCCGACGTTGGCGACGGTCACCTGGTCTAGGGGGCTGTGCCGCGTGCCAGTCGGGTCGTGACCGAACTGGAGCCAGTCGCCCGGCCCTCCTTGCGCCTCCACCGCGGTGAGGACGAGCGTCGCGAAGAGGGTGAGGGCGAAGGGACCTGTCCTCAGGGAGGCCCGCAGACCGAAGACGCGGGAAGGGCTGCGTCGGCCGTCGCGTTCGGCGGTACGACCTCTGTGACGGACGCCAGCGCCGTCCTCGCCGCCGCCGTGCGGCCCCAACGCGCTTCCGTGTCGACGGTGATCACGTAGAGCTCCTGGAGCATCTGACCGTCTGCCCGGAACCTCACGGGCTCGCCCTTGCCGACGTCCAGGGCCGTCTCCGGGTCCGTCAGGAACGCCGTCAAGTCCTCTGGTGAACCCAGCACCCCTGCGCGCGCAGCGGCGAACGTCGTGAGGATGGCGGCGTAGGTGGTCCAAGCGGCTGGCTCCATCGGTTGGCTCGTGCGTGAGGCGAAGGTCTGGTTGAGAGCCGAGTCTACCGCCGGGTCCCAGACCACGACGCGCGGCGGCAACTGTGCGCCGGCCGAGGCCTGCCTGAAGCGCTCCACGTACGGGCGCGACTGACCCCTTACGGGGCTTACACCTATCAGGACGGCGCCTGGCAGGACGGCGGGGGCCTGGCTCATCACTGCTTCCTGGGCGTCGGACGACGTGAGCAGCAGCAGTGCGTCTGCGCCGGTCGCGGCGGCCTCGATCAGCAGCGGGAAGTACACGAACTGGCCAGGCTCGACGACCGCGGTGCCGGCCAGCGCCTTGCCGGCGTCGGCGACCGCCTCGGCGACGAACGCTTGGATGCTCTCCACGTCCTCGGCGCGCTCGATGATGGCGAAGACGCTTCGCGTGTCAGTGGCCACCGTTCCGAGGCTGGCGGCGACCATCATCGCGGTGCTCGGCGCCACGTGGAACGTCGTCGGGTAGCAGGTTGGGGACCTTAGGGCGTCATCTTCCGAGCCGACGTTGAAGTAGGGCACGCCCAGTTCCGCGGCCACGCGCGCCAGGACCCTGGCCTCGGCCGGATCGTAGCCGCCCACGAGCGCGCTGACCCCATCGACGAGCACCAGCCTCTTGGCTGCGCGCTCCACAGACTCGACGGTCGGCGCGTGAGCGTTGAGCAGGAGGAACGACTCGGACGAGGCGCCGCCGGCGAGCACGGCGTTCTCGGCGACCGCGACTCCCAGACGGGCGTCCTCCCCAACCGGGGCGTTCGGGAGCGGTGCGTTGGTGCGAGCGGGGAAGACCACACCCACCCGGGTGGCATCGCGCAGCTCGTCGCTGTCGACGGGCTGCGGTACAGGGAAGCGCGGTACGGCGTACTCGTCGAGGACCGCCTGCACGTCGTCCCAACGGCGGGCGAGGGCACGGTTGAGGTCGTCGCGCAAAGCTTCGTCGTGCGTGCGCACGCCGATGGTCAGGATGCGCGAGAGTTGCAGCAGGGACGGGCCCGAGTCGATCTCGGGCGTGAGAGACTCGACGGTGAGCGGCACCTGACTCTCGGCGGCGCGGGCCGCGGCGTAGGGGCCATAGACGATGGCGACGTCGACGTCCCCGCGCTCGAGGGCATCGAGTATCGGGGTGTGCGGATCGACGCCCACCGGTGTGACGACGGCCGCGTACTCGGTGACGTTCTCGGTCACCCCGCGGTTACGTAGGGCCACCGAAGGGAGAGCCGTCTGGTAGGTGCCGATGCGCAGCTCGCGCAGTTGCGGGTCGTCGAGTGAAGCGATAGATAGGCCGTCCGCCTCGCGGGTGACGAAGGCATACGCAGCGTTCAGATAGGGGACGGTTGTGAGGAGGTTCGCGACGCCCTCGGCCACGCCGATGGCGACGTCGCAGACCCCGGCGTGCAACGAGTCGCGGATGCCGATGTCGTCGAAGCGCGTCCAGGTGAAGGTCGCGGTGGCTCCGAGGTCCGCGGCCAGCAGCTCCGCGATCTCCACGTCGAAGCCGCCGCGAGCGGCGTCCGACATCGGGTAGCTGGCCAGCTGGGCGCAGAAGGCGATCTCGAAGCCATCCCCTTGGGCGAAGGCCGAAAGCCCGAGGAGTGCGGCGCATAGGGACAGGGCTAGCGAGCGGACTCGCATCGTGACCTCGCTTCCGGGGGGAGGGCGGCTTAGGGTCGGCTAAGGCGCGCGGACCGAGGGTAGGGATCCTCGGTCCGCGCGCTGCGTCGACGGGACCGCAGCCCCGCCTAGCTCAGGGCAGCTTGAAGACGAAGACCGCCGCCCCGCCCGCGGGCGGGATGAACAGGTCCTCGACGTTCGGGTTGTAGTCGGGGATGACGGGCGCGCCCGAGAAGAAGGGCTTGCCGACCATCGTCGCCACGTACTGTTCGCCGTCGACCTCGTAGGTGATCGTGCCGGCGTTCGAGCCCGTGGAGAGGATGTGGCTCCACAGCTCTTCGCCGGTCGCCGCATCGAAGGCGCGGATCATGCGGTCGGTGAACGCGGAGAACACCAGGCCGCCGCCCGTGACGACCGGACCGGCGTCGTAGCCGTAGTCCTGCGCGAACTGCCAGACGACCTCGCCGGTGACGGGGTCGAAGGCCGTGAGGGCGCCGACGCGGTCGAACCACATGTCGGGCTGGTTCGGGCCGGTCTCGAAGAAGTAGGCGCGTTCGCCCGGCTGCCAGTCGTCAGGCATCGTCTGCGCGCCGTAGTCGATGCAGAGGCTGTTGTTCGGCCGGTAGTAGAGGCCGGTGTCCGGGCTGTAAGCCGGCGGGGCGATGTGGGCCCAGCGCAGGCCGGGGCACATCCGGTAGTACTCGAAGGTCTCCTCGAACTCCTGGTTGGCCTTACGGGCCTCGTCACTGACGATGCCGCGGCCGTTCTCGTCGTAACCGAGCACGATGGTGTACTCGGCACCTTCGGTGGAGTTGGCGAAGCCGGGGTGGTTCGCGAGGTACTCGCCGGTGTTGGCGTCGACAACGAAGATGTAGCCGGTCGACGAGCCCATGATCGCTACGCGACGCTGCTGACCGTTCCAGTCGACGGTGGCGAAGGTGGGGATCTGATGCTGGTCGCTGTCCCACTCGTCGCCTGGCACGGCCTGGCGGTACCACCGGAGCTCGCCCGTGTCGGCGTCGATGGCCACCCACGAGGCGGTGTAGAGGTCATCGGTGACCTCGCCTTCGGGGTCGGCGCGACGAGGGTCGATGCGGTCCCAGGGCGTCGGCTGGCCGGTACCCCAGACGATCACGTTCGACTCGGGGTCGAAGGCGCCAGCGTTCCATGCCGAGGCGCCGCCGATGCCTGCTTCCCAAGAGGGCGGGTTGTTCCAAGTCGCCCAAGCCGGGTCGTCCGGACCGGTGGGGATGATGTTGAACGTCCAAAGCAGTTCGCCGTCCTCAGTGCTGAGCGCGACGATACGGCCGGGTGAGCCGCCCGAGTCCGCGCCCGACGTCGAGGCGATGATCTTGCCGTTCGCCCATATGGGGTTCGTGGTGAAGCCCTCGTTGAGGGCCTCGTTGGCGACCTGGACCTTCCAGAGCTCTTCACCGGTGGCGGCGTCGAGGGCCACGGTGGCGCCGTAGCGCAGGTTGACGAACACCTTGCCGTCGTAGACGACGGGACCGCCGCGCGGCGCCGAGTCAGAGATGACCGTCCCCGGGTTGGGCGAGGAGTACTGCCAGACCGTGCCACCCGTCTTGCCGTCAAGCGCTACCACGCCCGTCTGGGTGGACACGTAGACCACGCCCTGCCAGGCGACTGGCGTTCCTTGCACAGCCTGGCTGAAGCCCAAGTCGCGCACCCAGGCGAGCCTCAGGTCAGCGACGTTGTCGCGGTTGATCTGGTCGAGCGGGCTGTAGCGGCTCGCGATCGAGTCACGGCCGAACTGGGGCCACTCGCCAGGTGGCGGGTTGAGCATGTCCTCATCGGTCTGAGCGAACGTCAGACCCACGGCGGCGACAGCCGCCACGAGACCGATGACACGTGTCTTCTTTAGCAACCTCATCAAGCAACTCCCTCGCGCCGATGGGCCCGGCGCCCAGATTCGCCAAAGCTCTTCAAAGACCCTCTGCTGGACGGTTCAGCGTGTCGCGGCGGCGTCCTCCTCTCCGACGGGGCCGTACTCGTTGCCCCACGAGTTGCGAACGAATGTGGCGACGGCTGCGACCTCGCGGTCGGACAGCACGCTGCCGAAACCGGGCATGTACCCGCCGCCGTGCACGATGCGGCGGAGCACGAGCCGTTCGTTCTCCAAGCGCCTGTTGTTGGCCAGGATGGCTACGTGCTCAGCGAGCGCCTGGTCGCCGTTGGCCCCGTGACAGGCTGCGCAGATGCGCCGGAACACGGCGGCGCCCTCTTCCATAAGAGCGGCGACGTCCGTGTCGTCACCTGCAACGGCCGCGCCCACGAGCGTGCCGTCGGGAGCGACGGCGTACCAAACGTCGTTGCGACCTTGGCCGTTGGCCTGGCCCGCCTCCGTGTCGCCCACGAACGTGTAGAGCGGCCAGCCGCCGTAGGTGACCTGCTGGCTGCCGTCGTCGCGGGCCACGGTGCCGGCGAGCTCCAGGGACAGGCCCTCGCCAACCGTCACGTCGCCGTCGGCGACGAGGGGCGGCCAGTTCTGGGCGCAGGTGTCGTAGCAGGTGCTCGCACCATCGGCGTCCGGCGTGAAGGCGTAGAGCGTGTTGCCTGACCCGTCCACGAGGACCGCGCCGAGCTCGGGGTGGTCGGCCACGGCAAGGTTCGGCCCGGCCTCGGCAGCGATGGCAACGAGCGCCATAGCGGCGGCTACGGCCAGCGGCAGCACCTTGTGAACGGTCTTAGAAGCGAGCATATGCGGGAAGTCCTCCTCCAGCAGGATGTGGCCGCGACCTGAGTGCGCCGTCTTGCTGAAACTGGTGCGGCAGGACGATTGACCCTTGACAGACAAGGGCGGATATGGTGGCGCGCCAGGGAGTCTAACGCAAATCGTATATCTGAGTGTCCAGTTGCTTACGTCTGGCTTACACGCGGATGATATGGGGACGCGTTCGTTCCGCCCGCAACCGGAGGCGGAGAACGTATAACGCCCTTCGCCGTGCCCGGGCCTAGTCTTGGTGTGGGCCGGTCGCCGGAGAGTGCGATACCATCGCCTTCACGGCGATGAACATCCCGCTTCCCGACGTCACCCTTCCCCAGGTGTTGCAGCGCTTGCTCGCCGCGGCCGTCGTCTCCGGCGTCTACGGCTACGTCGCGGCGCTGGTCGCCTCGATGGCTGGTGAACGGGGCCCAACGTACGACGGCAGGAGGACGGTCAACCCGCTCGTCCACGCGGACATAGTCGGCGTCTTGGCCGCCATCTTCTTCAGGGTCACGTGGCTGCGGCCCATGGAGCTCGACACGAAGGAGATGAGGAGCCCGCGCCTCGGGGCGCTAGTCGTCGTCCTCGCGGGGCCGCTGGCGATGGCGGCGTTGGCCGTACTGGCCACGCTCGCCAGGCGGTTGGTCGTCACGACGCTGCCTCTCTCGGCTGCCGTGCAAGCCACGTCGGCACTGGCTGCAGTCGCGGAAGTGGCGGTGGCCACGGGACTGGTGGGGCTACTGCCCTTGCCGCCGCTGTTGGGTGGGCTGTGGTGGGCCGTCGTCGCCCCGGGAGCGGAGAGGTGGGCGCGCGACCGCAGGGTACTGGTCGCCGGCTACGTCGTCGTAGCGGCGCTTCTGATGACGGGCCTACTAGACGGCCCGATCAGGTGGGCCTGGAGGAGCTTCTTCGGCCTCCTCGGCTACTGAGCGCGGCTCCTCACGGCGCCGCCTGGCCGAGGATCCCGAACTCGTCCATGATCGCCTGCAGCGTGCCGTCGGCACCCAAGGAGGCGATGGCCTCATCCAGGGCCTTCAGGAGGAAGTCCTGGTTGGCGAGCACCGCGAAGCCCATCTGGGCCGGCGGCACTCGCACCGGGTCGCTGGAGATGCGCCTGATCCTGTCGGCCCCTTCGCCGACGGCGTCGATGGCCGCTTTCAGGGAGGGCTCCCAGAAGAACGCGCCCTCGATGGTGCCGTCCAGCAGCCGGCGCAGCATCAGCTCGCTGGTGCCGTAAGGGAAGCGCTGCCAGCGCTGGTTCACCGGCACGGCAGCGGCGTAGGCGATGTAAGCGGACTCGGCTGCGCTGACGATGGGCGTGCCGATGGGGCGGTCCCGGGGTAGGTCGGCGAGCGACGAGTAGCGTTCGTCGACGACCACGAACGAGAAGGGGACGCTGGCGTACGCGCGTGACAAGGCGAGCCACGTCGGGTAGGTGTCGGCGACGAGGTTGAAGCCGATGAAGGCCTCGCAGCGCTCGTTGAGGAGTTGGTAGACCGCGGTCATCAGGTCCGTCTCCTCGTACATGGGGAAGTCGCCGCTCACCTCGACGAACACGGGCTCTAGGAGCAGCGCGCCGGCGATCGCCTCGGCCACGGCCCTCTCGAAGTCCTCTATCGGACCGCCAGTCGTGATGCAGAAGGTGAGGTTCGAGCCGTCGAGCCTTATCGAGTTGGGGGCGCGCAGCTCGACCGGGATGATCGGCTCCTGCCCGTGGACGGCGCTGGCGCCCAAGGCGAGGGTCAGTAGGAGTATCGCTAGGCGTCTCATGCTGGGTGCACCTCAGCTGCGGGCCTCGATGGCAGCGTGGTGGGGACCGCGATCCCCACCACGCCAAGGCTAGCGCGGGACGCCACGTAGGGCGCCCGACGCACTACTCAGTTCCCGGGCAGCTCGAAGACGAAGAGCGAGTTGCCGCCCGGCGTGTACGAGACGTTCGGCATGAGGTGCCGCGCGCCGTTGGTCTGGGCGTTCGGGCCCGTGGAGACGGCGATGTACTGCTTGCCGTCGACCATGTAGGTCATCGGGTGGCCCGAGACCGTGGTGTTGAGCTTCGTGCTCCAGAGCACCTCGCCGGTCTCCTGGTCGAGGGCCATGAAGACGCGCCCACCGTCGCCCGCGAACACGATGCCGCCGTCGGTGGAGAGGAGCGAGGAGCTGAAGTTGGCTTCCTGCTTGAGGACCCACTTCATCTCGCCCGTCGTGACGTCGATGGCGTAGACGCGGCCGACGGTGTCCTCGCCGGGCGAGAACTGCAGCGGGCCGCTGCGCTGCGAGCCTACGGACTCGCCGGGGCGGAACTCCTGGACGCGCGGGGTGAGCTCGACGCACGACTCGGAGACGGGCACGAAGAACGTGTTGGTCGTCGGGCTGTAGGAGCCGGCCATCCAGAGCTTGCCGAGGCTACGACCGCCGCAGACGAACACGGTCTGGTCGAGCGAGGTGGCGATGAGCTCCTCGTTGGGGATGACCTTGCCGTCCTCCGTGTAGCCGGCGATGACGTTCTGGTAGGCGGTGTCGCGGGCCCAGAGCAGCTCGCCCGTGGCGCGGTCGAGGACGAACGTCGTGCCGTACTTGCCGGGCACCGTCACCACGACCTTGCGGACCTCGCCGGGCGTGATGTTCGGGCTCATGTACGAGACCTCGTCGGGGTTGGGCGCGATGGCCGTCTCTACGAGGATGCGCTCGAACGGGCTATCGAGGTCCCAGTCGTCGCGCGGGAGGTGCTGGTAGTACCAGACGATTTCACCGGTGTCGGCGTCGATCGCCAGCGTGGAGTTCGTGTAGAGGACGCTGCCGCCGTTGCTGCCGCGGATGATCTCCGGGTACGGGATCGGCATGCCGACGCCCCAGAACAGCATGTTCAGGTCGGGGTCGTAGGACGCGGTGGTCCAGGGCGAGCCGCCCCAGCGGTTCTCCGGCGGGAGGCCGCCCCAAGACTCTTCGACCTCGGGGTTGTTCGGGTCGGAGAGCGTGTTTATGCGCCACAGCTCCTCACCGGACTCGGCGTCGTGGGCGGTGATGTAGCAGCCGCCGGCCGTGCCCGTGATCGAGCAGCCCGAGGTGCCGAGGAAGACCTTGCCGTTGATGGCGAGCGGGCCAGCCGTGTAGGAGTAGCCCTTCTCCCAATCGAGGACCTGGACGTCGAACACGACCTGGCCGGTACGGGCGTCGAGCGCGATGAGGCGGGCGTCGGCGGTGGCGAGGTAGACCTTGTCGTCGTACAGGGCGATGGTGTTCTTCTGCCTGCTCTGCTGCCTGTCGTGGTAGCCGCCCACGAACTCAGGCATCGCATGAACGTACTCCCAGATCAGGTCGCCCGTGCGGGCGTCGAGAGCCTGGACGATGCTCTCGTTGGTGCCCAGGAACATGATGCCGTCGTGCACCAGCGGCGCCATCTCGTTGAGGCCGCCGGCGGGCAGCGCCCACGACCAGGCCAGGCGCAGCTGGTCGACGTTCTCGGTGTCGATCTGGTCGAGCGAGCTGTGGCCGCTGTTGGCGAGGTCGCCGCGCCATAGCAACCACTCGTCGGCGGGCGGGTTGATCAGTAGGGCGTCTGTGACAGGCGAGTACTGCGCCGGCTGAGCGAGCGCCAGGGCGCCGGCCGCGGCGACGGCCGCCGTCATCTTGGCCGCTCTGCCTAGGAACGACTTCAACTCCATCTTCACTCCTTCGCGTGCTATCTCGCTGCTTCTCTCGACGGTTCTAGTGGTCCCAAGTCAACTGATGTCTCCGTCTCAGCGGTGCTCTTTCACCTCCTCGGGGGTGAGCGCGGGGAGGTCGTTACCCCAGCTGCGGCGGACGTAGGTGGCTACCGCAGCGACCTGGTCGTCGCTGAGGAACGAGCCGAAGGCGGGCATGTCGTTGCCGCCGTTGACGATCTGGCGCAGGACGTGGTCGGCGCGGGCCACGTTGGCGTTGTTCACTAGCGAAGGCCCGCCCATGCCGCCCTGGCCGTTGCTGCCGTGGCAGGAGGCGCAGAAGGTGCTGAAGACCTGTTGGCCGGCGCTGACGAGCGCTGCGACCTCCTCGGGGCTGAGGTCGGCGCCACCGCCCGTCGAGGGCGCCCCCACCGGCTCGCCGGCCACGGAGACGATGTACCAGACGCCGTTGAGACCCTGTCCGAGGCGCAACACGGGGTTGAAGTCGCGAGCGAAGCGGTAGAGCGGCCAGCCGTTGTAGGTGAGCTGGACCGTGCCGTCGTCGCGGGTCACGGTGCCCAGGAGGGAGGCGTCGACCTCGCCGCTGACGACCGTGTCCCCCTCGACGAGCACAGGTGTGAAGTTGAGCGTGCAGTCACCGGTGCAGAGCGGCGTGCCGCCCTGCTCGTCGAGGTTGACGTAGAGAGCGCGGCCGCGCTCATCGGTGAGGATCGTGGCCGAGGTGCTGGCGTCCTGGGTAGAGGAGACCTCCACCGCGGCTGCCACTGACCCGAGGACCAGGAGGGAGAGCGCGAGGGCTCGCAGGCCGGGGGCCATGAAGGTGCGGCGCTTCCCGGTGCGGGCGCTCTGGTTGCGGCGTGCGTGCTGCCTACGGGTGAACGTTGTCATGCTCCTCCGACTCCTGCGTTCAGTCGACCCCTTGGCCGGCATTGGTGAGCTTCCACGTGACGGCACCGCAGCGCCTCGCGCCGCGTCAGCCTTCACCAGCTAGCTGAAGCAGTTCCTCAGGGCCTGTAGCCCATTGGGGTCGTGGCCCTAATATATACAGTTCTCAATATCCAACGCCGAAGTAAGTCAGAGGTAAGCGCAACCGGGTTGAGGTCAGCGCAGAGTTCTCGCGAGCTGGCCCGGTTGTTTCCCGCGGTCACGTCCGACGCGGGCCAGTGGTAGTTCGTAGATGATATATCTTCCTAGGTTCTCGGGACATATGTCCTAGCCGTAACGGAGATGGGTCCTGAGAGCGAGTCCCGATTCCCTAGGAGTACCTGATGTCCAAGTCCCACGAGGAGCGTCGTCCGGCGCGACGGGCCTTCTCCCTAGCGGCGCTCCTCCTGTCAGCCGCGACGGTGGTCGCGGTCGGCTCGGCGGTCTTCGCCCAAGACCATGCCGAGGCGGCCGGCGCTACGACCCTCGACGGCGTCTTCACCGCCGAGCAGGTCGCCAGGGGTGACGTCGTCTACCAGCGCGAGTGCGCCATGTGTCACGGCGCCAACCTCGGCGGCTCCGGCATGGCCCCGCCCCTCGCCGGCATAGCCTTCATGTTCTACTGGCAGGACAAGCCCCTCTCTGAGCTCTACACCTTCACGCGCGACAACATGCCGTTCGGCAACGCTGGCAGCCTGCCGGCGCAGACCTACGCCGACATCGTCGCGCTGATCCTCGACGCCAACGGTTTCCCCGCTGGTGACACCGAGCTCGGTACGGACGTGGACGCCCTGGCCCAGATCACTCTGGTCCCGGCGCCGGCCGAGTGAGAGGAGCGTAGAAGCAGTACCCCGGCATAGCGGCCACGCTCCCTTGGCCGCTCGTACCCCACCACGCGACCCTTGGAGGATCAATGAAGCCTGCTAAGTACCTGGCGACGCTGCTCGCGGCCGTTGCCGTCGGCGGCGCCGCTCTGGCGCAATCGCCCCTCGACAACTACACGCCCGTCACCGACGAGATGCTCGCCAACCCGTCGCCGAACGATTGGCTGCAGTTCCGCCGCACGTTCAACGAGTGGGCGCACAGCCCCCTCGACCAGATCAACACCGAGAACGTCGGCAGCCTGCGCCTCGCGTGGGCGTGGACGCTCGACCCGGCCCGCAACGAGATGACCCCGCTCGTCCACGACGGTGTCATGTTCCTCGTCCAGGGCAACGACTACGTGCAGGCCGTCGACGCCCGCAACGGCAACCTGTTCTGGGAGTACCGTCGCCCCGTCGTCGAGCACGTGGCTCCACTCTCCTCCGGCAACCGTAACGGGGTCCTCTACGAGGACAAGCTGATCATCGCCACTCACGACGCCTACCTCGTCGCCCTCGACGTCAAGACGGGCCAGGTCGTGTGGGAGCAGCAGGTCGGCGACTGGACGATCGGCCACCACTACTCCGGCGGCCCCACCGTCATCAACGGCAAGGTCGTCGCCGGCATGTCGGGCTGTTACTACATCAACACCAGCTGCTGGATCTCGGCCCACGACGCCGACACCGGCGAGGAGCTTTGGCGCACCTACACGATCCCCTCCGTCGGTGAACCCAACGGCGAGACGTGGGGCGACCTCCCCGACGAGTCCCGCCGTGGTGGCTCGGCCTGGAACGCGCCCGCCTACGATCCTGAACTGAACCTCATCTACTACGGCGTCGCCGTTCCGATCCCCTGGGGCTCCGCGCAGCGTGGTACCGGCAACAACGACGTTCTCTACACCAACTCGACGATCGCCCTCGATGCCGACACCGGCGAGCTGAAGTGGTACTTCCAGTACCACCCGAACGAGGAGTGGGACCTCGACCATCCGTTCGAGCGCCTCATCGTCGAGACCGCTGTCGCCCCGAACCCCGACCACGTCCAGTGGATCAACCCCGACATCACCCCTGGTGAGGTCCGCAAGGTCATCACGGGCGTCCCCGGCAAGACCGGCATCGTCTGGACCCTCGACGCCGCCACCGGTGAGTTCCTCTGGGCGCGCGAGACGAACTACCAGAACGTCCTCATCGGCGTCGACATCGAGAACCACAAGGGCATCAACAACCCCGAGATCCAGCAGCCCGACATCGGCGAGACGATCCTCGTCTGCCCGACCGCCCAGGGCGGCCGCAACTGGGGTCAGGCCGTCACCTACGACCCGAACCTGAACATCCTCTTCACGGCCACGAACGACCTCTGCATGAACTACACGCTGAACCCGGTGCAGCCGACCCTCGGCGCCCACCACGGCTCGGCGCGTACCCAGCAGATCCACGTGCCCGGCGGTGACGAGCAGGTGGGCCGCCTGACCGCCGTCAGCGTCGAGACCGGCGAGACGGTTTGGGACCTGCGCCAGCGCGCAGGCATCGGCGGCGCCCTGCTGTCGACCGACGGCGGTCTCGTGTTCGTGACCGACGACGCCCGACGCTTCCGCGCCTTCGACGCGGCCACGGGTGAGGTCCTCTGGGAGCAGCTGCTGAACTCCTCCGCCGGCGGCTTCCCGGTCACCTACATGGTCGACGGCGTGCAGTACATCGCCATCGCGGCCGGCGGCGGCGTGACCTACCGCGGCCTCACGCCCGAGATCCGTCAGCCGAACGGCGGCAACATGCTGTTCGTCTTCCGTCTCCCCTGAGACACGGGGACTCGCAAGGGCCCGGGGGTATGTCCCCCGGGCCCGTTCCTCTATCTGATGGAGTGATCGTGGGAACTAGGAAGTCCACCCGCACCTGGCGCGACCTGATCGCAGCCCTGCTCGCCGTGGCCTGCCTCGCGCCGGTCGCCGTAGCTCAGGACGGGCCCGGCGGGGACGGCGCGCCTCCGGACGTCCCCTACGACTATCTCTCCCCCTCGCGCCGCCTGCTCGGCGACGTCTTGCGCCTCTGCGTCTACACGGAGGGCCTCACCGCCAAGCTCGACCTCGCGGTGGCCCAGGCGGTAGCGGACGCCCTGCTCCTCAAGCCCGAGATCCACGAGGTCACGCACTTCATCAAGATCCCGGGCTACGACGCCATCCCGATCTCCGAGGCCGATCTCTACGTCTACCTCCATAACCACTGCGACGCTTTCCTCGGGTTCACGCTCGGCCCGGACATCTACGACCCGTGGCTCACGGTCACGCGCCCATACGTCACGACCCGCTTCATCGCCGTGACCATGGACCCTGAGTTGCAGCGTCTCGGAGACCTGCCCTCTGGCGCCGTCGTCGGCACCGTCATGGTCTCCGAGGGCGACGTGAGCGTCGGGGCCTACCTCAACAGCCTCCCCGAGGAGCGGCGTTGGCGTCGCTTCCCGTACCCGTACGCCCCTGTGCTCATCGAGCGGTTGGCGGACGGCACGGTAGCCGCCGCTGTCGGCTGGGAGCCGGCCTTCTGGTTCTCCTACGAGATGCACGGCGTTCAGCCCCGCGAGATCCCGGGCGACCCGGTGGCGATGCCGACGCGCGACGTCGGCATGGTGCTGCGCAGCGACCAGCTCTACGTCCGCGACGCCATAGACGCGGCGATCGCGGAGTTGGCCGCTGACGGGACCCTCCAACGCATCTACGAAGAGGTGGGGTTCCCAGGGACCGTCCCGCGCTGAGCCAGGCGGCGCTTCCGAACTAGCGTCGTCACCGGCGCTGACTGCCCCGGGACACCACGAGGCCCCGCTTCACGGAGCGGGGCCTCACACGTAGCGTACGGGCTTCGTTTCAGGTGGCTGCGGTTGGGGGCCTCCGCCGCGATCGCGCCCTCGGCGGCGCCAACCAGGCCGGGGCGTAGCGCTGGATGAGGAAGAGCAGCCACAGGGCGAGCGCTGCCAGGAGCCAGGGGCGCCAGGCGCGTGCCGTGACCCACACGGAGGCACGGTTCGGTGCCAGCTCAGAGGGATGCTCCAGGAGCTGGCCGCCCGTTAGGCCGACTAGCCCCTCCAGGATCGGGTCCGCGCCGCTCGGCGCGCCGAGGCTGGCCGCGTAGCTGAAGGCCACGGGGGCGGTGCCTGTGACGTCGACCCGCCCCGCGACGTCAGCCACCGTGACGAGCCAAGTCCCCTCGCGCGCTCTCAGGAAGCCGCGGTACTGCCCCGGAGCGACCTCGGCGAGCCTGACTGGGTCCAAGGCCTGGCCGTCATCGGTGACGGCCGTGGCGACGAGGGCCAGGCCCGTAAGGGGCTGTCCCGCGGCGTCGCTGGTGAGGACGTCGACTCGCAGGTCGTCCCCGACCACCGCGACTTGGACGTCGGCGCCGACCTGGCGGCTCGGCTGCATCGTCCAACGCAGCCATCGCGACCACCAGCCAGCGAAACCGTCTGAGCCGCTCCAAGCGGTCGACCATGGCCCTGCGCCCTCGGAGGCGAAGGCCACGGCGCGACCAGCGCCGTAGCGCCAGGCGGCCAACAGGGGCCGCTCCTCCCAGTCCTCGAGCAGCACTTGGGCGGCGGCCTTGGCGGTGGTCTCGACGAAGCCCTCCAGCGGAGGGAACTCGCTCGGCGTTCCGGCCATCAGGCCCGTCGCTCCCCCCACGCGACGTGGCGTCACCGACTCTCGCACCACGGGGTCCCCGGCCAACAGCATCGCCTCCTGGGCCAGGATGCTCGGCAGGGCGCGGAAGTCGGTCGTCGTGTGTGCGGTGCCGCCGCCGACCCGCGCGATGCTCTTGACCCTGTCGACGTCCGCGCCGGCGCCGATGGCGATGGCGCTGACGGTCGCGCCCTGTGCCACGAGCCTCGACACGGCCTCCTCGATGTCGCCCGGCTGCGAGAGGCCGTCGGTCATCACTACGACGTGCTTGGTGGCAGCATCGGACGTCGCCAGCACCTCCGCCGCCAGCACCAGGCCCGGGTAGAGGGCGGTGCCGCCGCCAGGAGCGAGGGGCGCCAAGGCGCGGGTGATGAGGGCACGGTCGGCGGAAGGGGTGAACGGCAGGAGCACGCGGGCCTCCTCGTCGAACACCACGACGGCGATCTCGCTCCCCTCGCCCAGCAGGTCGTTGGCCGCCAGCGTCGCCTCCTTGGCGATGTCGAGGCGGGACCTGCCGTCCACCGACTGCTGCATCGACCCCGACCTGTCGAGGACGAACAACATCGAGACGGCTGGGGCGTCGCGCGAGACCTTGGAGGAGAGTGGCGACACGGCGTCGAGGGGCGTCTCCAGGTAGCCGCCAGGGCCGAACGCCCTCTCGCCGCCCAGCAACGCCAAGCCGCCCCCGTGGTCGCGCACCCAGGTCTCCAGCGCCTCCTGCTGGCTCCGCGCCAGGTCGAGGGCGGCGACGTCCATGAGCACCACGGCGTCGAGCCCTTGGAAAGCCTCCGGCCGCGCGCCTATCGTGTGCGGGAGCTTGACATCGACCTCGAAGCCCTGAGACGTCAGCGCGTTGGCGAACGCCTGAGCACGCCCTACGTGGGGGGAGTAGACGGTGACCCTGGGGCCCTGTCGGACTTCCACCGTCTCGAGCAGCCGGTCGTTGCCGGGCGTGTCGTCGCCCACCGCGGCGACCTCGAGCGCGACCGTGCGCGTGCCGGCGGCAGGGAGCTCGGTGGCGGTCGAGTACCGCGACCAGCCTTCGGGCAACTCGGTCACCCACTCGGCAACCGCCTCCTCGTCGAGCAGCAGTCTCACTATGGCGGGGAGCGTGGTGGTGGCGTACACCAGCCCCGTGATCTCCACGTCGTCGCCCACGAAGCGGGCGTCGGATAGCTGCAGGTCGGCGGCGACGGCATCGGTGCCCGCAGCGGCCGGGCTGCCGCCGAGCAGGTGTAGCGCTGCGTCGCGACCCAGTAGGGGCGCGACGCCTCGCAGCGTGTCTCCGGTCGTCGCCCTAGCCGGCGAGGCCAAGACCACGTCGAGGGCGAGCAGCGGGTCCACCCTAGCGGCCGCTTCGGCTAGCGCGCGCTCCAGGTCGACCGCGCCGGTGGCGTCGCGCAGCGGCACCTGGCTGGACCACGCAACGTCCCAATCGGCGGTCTCGGGGTCGTCGGCGATCACGACGACCTTGGACCCCGCGGTGGGCATGAGCAGCGGCGCGGAGGCCAGCGCCAGGAGGGCCACGCCGAGCGCCAGCCCGTGAAGCGCCGCCGTGCGCCGCTGTCGGCGACCCGTAGCACCGGGCGCGTTGAGGTTGCGGCGCCGCCAGTAGCCGTCGGGCCCGCGGCCGGCCATGACACCTTCGACAAGCAGCACGGCCACCGCGAGGGCTAGCAGGGCGGACGAGAGACCTCGCCAGGGCAGAGAGAGGGGCCGCGGCCGGGCCGAGGACGGCTCGCCCGCCTCGGCGTTGACGGTAGGCATCAGGCCCAGCGCGGGGTTGACCGGCACGGTGAAAGGCTCGCCACCGCCTGTGCTCACGCGCCACAGGCCGGCCCGCGTAGGGCGCCACGACTCGTCCAGCCGCGACGGGACCACGGCTCCGGCTGGCGGTGGTTGCCGCCAGGCGGGGGCGCCATCGAGCCTCGCCTCGAACCCGCTGGCGACGACGGGCCAAGGTAGGCGGCACGGTTGGCCGGCGGTGCATGACCAGACGTGCGACGTCGGGGGGACGAGCCAATCGAGCGCGTCGACCATGAAGGTCACGAACTCGTCGCTCTCCACGAACGCGGGGTCCGCGGGATCGAAGCCGGCGATGAGCTCGCGGCCGGTGCGCGTGGTCAGCGCGACCACCAGCGGCCCGCCTGCGCCCTCGACGAGCGTCTCGCCGACGGTCGGAACGGGCGTGGCCTTCGCGGCGCTGGCGGCGCCCCAGTCCGTGCCGCCGGATGCCGGATGGTCGAGGTCCCAACGCACGACCTCGGCCGGGCCCGCCGGCGTCGTGGGCGTCGCCGACGCTCCAGGCTCCGAACCCAGCCAGAGCACAGAGGACCGGGCCACCGCCCCCCGGAACGGGTCTGGGGCGCGCTCGACGACGACGAGGTCGGCCTCCGTCACCGCTGGCAGCTGGGCGACGGCCTCGACCTCGAAGCGCCCCGTCGCCGTCAGGACTCGAGCTGAGGGGCTGGCGGCACCGAGAGAGGTCACGACGACCGCGCGCGGAAGGGCAGGCGATGGATCGAGGTGGTAAGACGCTACGTTCGCAGCGGTCGGGGCCGCGTTCCTGATGGCCGACACCTGAACGACGCCGGGGCCGAGGAAGGAGATCTCCTCAGCGAACCTGGCGGTGCCGCCCAGGTTCAAGGCGACGAAGCGCTCGGCGTAGGGCAGAGGCGTGGTGGCTCCGTCAGGCAGGAACGTGACCCGGAAGGTAACGCCATCGCCGGTCCCAGCCCGTCCACCCAACGCTTGGGCCACCGCTTCGACAGACCAACGTTGCCGTCGTGCGTCGGCCAGCTCCAGGGTGACCGACGTGAGCACTACGTCCGTCTCGTTGGCCGGAAGGGCCACCATGTCGAGCTGGCGCGCACCGAGCCCCTCGAGGGTCGCTGCCGCGGCCGCGACGTCGCTGGCTACGACCGTCACGTCCGCGCCCCTCAAGTCCTGGCCTGCGAGCGCTTCGCGCGCCGATCGCCAATCCACCTGGGCGTCGGCATGAGAGCTGGCCTCCAGGGCGCGGCGCACCGCGTCGGTGGAGACGAGCTCGAGCGCGAGAGGGCGCGTCCAGGGACCCACCCACCAGACGCTGTAGAGGTCGGACCCGTTGGCCGGCCCCACCTTGGCGAGCCAGTCATGCCAGGCGGCTTCGTAGGAGGTGGTCCCGTCAGGAGCGACGGTAGTGCCGGCGCCCGCTCCGGCCTCTATGAGCAGCACGTGGTGGGCGGGCGCTCCCGAGCCGAAGCGCGGCTCGGCGAGCGCGAGGGAGGCGAGGGCGACGACTGCCAGCTGCAGCCAGAGGTTGAGGGTGCTTCGCACGGGCCTCAGGCGTGGGCGCGGCTCGGCTTGCTCGGCCACGAGGCGCCACAGGGCCACCGTGGGGACGCTCTGGCTCCGGTGCCGCCGCATGTGCAGGTAGACGATCAGTGGGGCCAGGGCGAGCAGAGCCAGGTAGGCGGGGGCGGCGAAGGTCATGCGACCACCTGGGCCGCTCGCATGTGACGCTCGAAGACGTCGGAGATGGGTACTTCCGTGCTCACGTCGACGAACCGCCCGCGGTGGGCCAGGACGCGCTCACGAAGGGACGCGGTGCGCGACCTCAGGTGCTCAAGGTAGGAGGCCACGGCCTGCGGCCCCAGCTCGACCTCGACCTCCTCGCCCGTCTCGCTGTCCGTGAGCCTCACTGGCCCTGTCGACCTGGCGCTGGGCGCGAGCTCTTCTGGGGTCAGGACCCTGACGAGGACGAGGTCCTGGCCGGCCTCAGCCATGACGTCCAGTACGGCGTCGAGGTCTTCGGTCCACATGTCGCTCACGAGCACGCACAGGCCGCCCGCCGGCAGCATCGGCCTGGCGGCAGTGACCGCCGCCCCCAGGTCCTGGCCGCCCCCCACGGGCCTCGAGGCCAGCCAACCCTCCAGCTCCTCGAGTCGACCAGCGCCGCTGAGGCGTGGGAACCACTCGAGGCCGGCGTCACCGAGGGCGCCGCACCTGACTGCGTCGCCGTTGGCGAGGGCGCAGAGCGCCATCCCGACGACTATGGCCTTGCCCACGTCGGCCTTCGCCGGGGAACCGAAGGCCATCGAGGCCGTGAGGTCGACGAGCAGCGTGACCGCGAGGCGCTCGGCGACGTTGTACTGCCTCATCACAGGTTGGCCGAGGCGGGCGTAGACGTGGGGGTCGAGGCGCCTCATGTCGTCGCCGAACGCGTAAGGCCGGAAGTCCTCGAACTCGAGCCCCTCGCCCTTGCTCCGCGAGCGACGCTCACCGACGCCTCCGTGCGTGGAGGCGCCGTTGGTGAGGAGCCTGCACCGGCGCAGGGCCTGGCGCACGGTCGCGGGCAAGAGGGTCGATCGGCCGGCAGCCATGGTCAGGTAGCTACGGTGCGGGCCTGGGCCTCGAACAGCTCGCGCAGCATGGCGTCGACGCTGATGCCCTCGGCGGTGCCCTGGTAGTTGAGCTGGAGCCGGTGCCTCAGCGCTGGCAGGAGCGCGGCCCGCACGTCGTCGAGGCTGGCGTTGTATCTCCCGGCGAGGAGCGCTCGGGCCTTCGCAGCGAGGGCCAGCGCCTGGGCGCCGCGAGGGCTGACGCCGAAGCGGACGTACCGTCGGACGTCTTGGTTGCTGCCCGTCTCCGTGGGGAGCGTGGAGCGGACGAACCGTGCGATCGCCAGCTTGACGTGGGAAGCCATGGGCACCTCCCGCACGAGGCGCTGCAGCCTGACCAGGTCGGCGGCTTCGAGCACGCGGCGCGCCGGCCGGGCCTCAGCCCCCGTGGTCAGGTCGAGGATCTGCACCAGCGTCTCCTCGCTCGGGTGCTCCACGGTGACCTTGAAGAAGAAGCGGTCGATCTGGGCCTCGGGGAGGGCGTAAGTGCCGTCCATCTCGAACGGGTTCTGCGTGGCCAGCACCAGGAACGGCTCCATCATCCGGTGAGCCGTGCCCGCGACCGTGACGGTGTGCTCCTGCATGGCCTCCAGCAGGGCGGCCTGCGTCTTCGGCGTGGACCTGTTGATCTCGTCGGCCAGCACGAGTTGGGCGAAGATCGGGCCCGGCTGGAAGCGGGTCACGGGCTTCCCATCCTCGTAGACGAGAGCCAGCGTGCCGGTGACGTCGGCCGGCATGAGGTCTGGCGTGAACTGGACGCGCGAGTACTCGAGCCCCAGCACGTCGGCGATGGTCCTGACGAGCAGAGTCTTGCCGAGGCCCGGTGCGCCCTCGATGAGGGCGTGCCCGCCGCTGAGCATGCACACGAGCAACTGCTCTACGGTCTCGTCCTGGCCGACGACCACCTCGGTGATCGCCTCCCTGGCGCGCTGGAGGGAGCGCAGGTCGCTCTCGAGTGCCTGGAGGTCGTCGTTGGCTTCCGTCACGTGGTCTCTCCGCTCGCTGCTCATCGGTTGGCCGTCTCTTGTGAGGGTAGGAAGTAACCGCCGGCCACGCTCCTGTACCTGAAGGGGAGCTCGCCGGCTGGCGACAGTGGTCGTGAGGAGGGCAGCCAGTCGGCCAGCGCGAAGGTGCCTTCGGCCCCTTGCGTCTCCGACGCCTCGGGCGCCAGCTCCACGTTCACGCGCCGGCCCTCGTCGTCGTCCTCGCCGCTGACGCCGATCGCCTCGAACGGCCAGATCGAGGCGCCCACCGTCTCGTCGCCGAAGAGGTCTTGCGCGCCTTGACCCGCCATGCTGCTGTCGCCAACGGAGGAGTCGCTCGAGGCCCCGACGATGAAGCCGGAGCTGAGGTCCTGGGGCGCTTCTTCGCTCGCCACGGCCTGGGCGTTCTCCATGCCGGCCGGGGCCTCCGAGCCACTGGCGCCGGCGGGCCGGCTCAAGTCAGGCGCGTCGCCCATGATCTCTCCCTGCCTGATGCGGTCCCCTTCCAGCCAGAACGTCTCGGGGTCGAGCTCCGTGTCCATGCCGAAGACCTGGGTAGCGATGCGCTCGAGGCGTTGCTCGAGGGCGGCCATGGCCTCGCTGAGCGCCCCTGGGTCGGACTGGCCGGCATCGGCGCGCGCTGAGCGCGTTGCCGTCGAGCCAAGAGGCGACATGAGCCGCTCGAGCGTGCTGACGAGCTCGCCCAGCCTGGCCAGGTCGGTCACCTCGTTCTCGTTACGTGACGCCGCCTCTTCGGCCAGCTCGGCGAGAGCAGCGGCCACGGCGGCCATGTGCTCGTCCTCGCGCTTCTCGGCTGCCGCTTCGGCCACCTCGGCCAGCTCCAGGACCCTATCGACGGTGATCGGCTCAGGCGCCGCTGCGGCGGTCGAGCCGGCAGGGGGGGCCGCGAGCTGCTGCGCGGCCAGGGCCACGCCCAACGCGGCCACGAGCCCCACTACGGCCGGGCGCGACCATCTGAGCGGCACGGCGTCAGTCGGGGAGATGCTGGCCGCCCTGGCCGCGGCGTCCTGTCTCAGCGCGGCGATCACCCGCCCCTCCGCCGCCCCGAGCTCGACGACGGTGGCGAACCTGTCCATCTGACCGAGCCTTTGGTCGACGAGGCGAGCGACGCGCACGGCGGTGAGCGGGCGGAAGAGGCCCCAGACGCTGGTCGCGACGGCGACCAGGAGCAGGGCGGCACCGACCCCGTAGAGCGCCGCCGTTGGGCTGGGAACGCTCGAGAGTCGCAGGGCGGCGAACGCGGCAGCGCCCCCAAGGAAGGCCCAGGGCGTTACCGCGGCTGCTCGCGCCGTTCGCGCCCGTCCGCGCACGCGAGCGATGAGCGAGTCCACGTGCCCCGTCGTCATGCCCCCGACCCCGCGGCATCCGCGGCGACGTCGCCTTCCAAGCAACCGTCGCACGCCTCGAGTGCCTTCAACTCGTACCGCGCGAGGATCGCGTCGAGCGTGCCGTCACGCCGCATCGAGTCGAGGGCGTCCTGCACGGACCTGAGCAGGGTCAGGTCACCCTTCCAGAGCCCCAGCGCCAACGGGCTGCGCTCCTGGCCTGGCATCCAGGCGGCGTGATAACCGCCGTCCCAAGCGACCTGGCGGGCCAAGAGCGACTCGGTCACCGCGGCGTCGACCTCGCCCGACCTCAACAGGCGCTCCATCTCGGCGACGGTCGAGACTACCTGCACCTGGCTGCCGGCCTCCCGCAGCGCGCGGCTCAGCGCGATGCGGTCGAGGCCGCTCGTACCGGCGTGGAACGCGACCTTGGCGCCCGCCAGGCTACGCGGTCCGTCGGCGAACACCACTGCCCACCCCGTCTCGAGATGGGGGTTCGTCGTCTCGAGGAAGGAACGGGTGGTGGTCGTCGCCACGACCCCGCCCGCCACGATCTCGCACTGGGCGCGCGTCACGCGCCAGTTGCGGGGGTTGAAGTCCTTGCCCATAGCGGGGTTCTCGGAGAACACCACCCTGAGGCCGAGGCGAGAGCCGATCTCGTTCGCGACCTCCACGTCGATGCCGGGCGGCTGGGCGCGCACGCCGTACACCAGAGGCGGGTAAGAGGTGGGCACGCAGACGCGGAGCGAGCCGCGCTCCTTCACCACCTGCAGCGAGGTGTCTGGCGGCAGTAGGCTGGCGCCTACCAGTAGGGCGGCGACGACGACGAGGTTGGCGGCTATCTGGCCCACCCCGGGACGCCGCTTCGCTCGAGCGCTCTTGACCTCGCGGTCCATGGGTCAGGCCCGCCTGAAGTCCCTCAAGGCCAGGGCGAAGAAGACCACCGCGGCCGCGGCCAGCACTATCGGGCCGTAGCGGGGGTCGAACTGGTTGAAGCCGATGAAGATACCGCGCAGCGAATCAACGGCGTAGGTGATCGGGTTCCACTCGACGACCGTCACCAACCACTCCGGGTAGACGACGCGCGTCTGGGCGCGCGTGAGGGCCGGGTCCAGCGGGAATATCGACGCCGAGGTGAAGTAGAGGGGGAGGATCACGGCGTTCGAGAAGACACCGAAGCCCTCGAACGACCTCAGCCTGTTGGCGATGACGACGCCGACGCAGGTGAGGCTGAAGGCGAGGAGGAACATGACGCCCACGCCGCCGACGAGCTTCGTGAGCGTTATGGGGACGTTGGCGAAGCGGGCGAGCGCCAGGACGATGGCGCCGTGGATCATCGCCACGGTGGTGCCGCCGAGCACCTTGCCGAGCAAGACGAGCCAGCGCGGCAGGGGGGAGACCAGCACCTCTCGCAGGAAGCCGAACTCCCGGTCCCAGATCACCGACACGGCCGATTGGACCGAGGTGTACATGATGTTCAGCGCGATGACCGCGGGGAAGATGTACTGCAGGTAGGTGTAGGGGACGACGAAGCGGACCTCCCCGTAGATCTCGCCGCGGAAGTAGGGGTTCAGGCCTACGCCCAGGATGATCACCCATAGGAGCGGCCGGCTCACGCCGCCGATGAACTGGCCCCGGTCGCGCAGCGAGCGCCGGATCTCCCTCAGCCAGATGGCGGCCAGACCGCTCGACCAGGCGGTGAGGGTCGGGACCTCAGCCCGGCGCAGCTCGGGGGCGGCTCGCGTGGCTTCGACGTCAGCCACGTCCACGGACCCCCCTCCTTCCGCCCTGCTCGGCCTCGACCGAGGGGTCGCGGATCGCTCTACCGGTGAGGCTGAGGAACACGCTCTCGAGGGTCGGGCTCTCCACGGTCATGGCTTCCATCTCGTCGCTGTGGGTGCGCAGGATCTCCGTTACGGCCGCGGTGGAGTCGACAGGCAGCACCACCTGGCCAGCCGTCACGGAGCTGCCTGGGTACGTCTCCAAGAGCTTCCCGGCCGCGGCCTCGTCGCGGGCCGTGACCTTGACCAGCGTCCGCCCGTGCGCGGACTTCAGTGCCGCCGGCGTGTCGACGGCCAGCACCTTGCCGTGGTCGATGATGCAGACCTTGTCGCAGTCGTCGACCTCTTCGATGTAGTGGGTCGTCACCAGCACCGTCAGCTCGTGGCGGCGCTGCACCTCGGCGATGTAGTCCCACATGCGGGCGCGGGTCTGCGCGTCGAGGCCAACGGTGGGCTCGTCCAGCACGAGGACGCGTGCGTCGTGCACCAGCGCCCTGGCGATCTCCAGGCGCCTCTGCATCCCCTTCGAGAGCGAGGAGACGAGCTTGTCCCGCCTGTCGGCGAGCTCCACGAGCTCGAGGAGGTCGTTGATGCGACGCCTGCGCAGTTGGCGGGGAACGCCGAAGACCTGGCCGTGGAACTCGAGGTTCTCGGCGACCGTGAGCCTGGTGTCGAGGCTCGGCTCCTGGAAGACGACGCCGAGCGCCTGGCGGGCGCGGCGCGGTTGCTTGTGGACCTCCCAGCCGCCCACGGTCACGGTGCCAGAGTCAGCGGGGTGGATCGTGCAGATGATGTGGATCAGCGTGGTCTTGCCGGCCCCGTTCGGGCCGAGCAAGGCGTAGCGCTCGCCGTGGGCGACCTCGAGGCTCACGCCGTCGAGCGCGACCGTGCGCCCGTAGCGCTTGCTCACCTCGCTGACGACCACCATGCTCTCCCGCGCGTCACGCACCTCGAAGCTCACCGCCTACCGCCTCGGCCTCGAGCGACTGTCCCCTAAGCGCCCGCACGGCCTCCCGCGACACCTCCCAGAGCCTCGTGTCGTCCGCGTCGCGAGGCCGCGGCAACCTGCCTGTGACCTGCAGCTGCTGCACGATGCGCCCTGGTCCCGGGCT
>Ga0180217_1001069_pt1 | contig 33058 bp, 32 predicted proteins | sample eDN3rd37CBELigOP_FD_128521 | JGI IMG/M metagenome (GOLD analysis project Ga0180217, IMG submission 128521) | Enriched Organic Plus compost microbial communities from Emeryville, California, USA - eDNA 3rd pass 37_C BE-Lig OP (version 2) (version 2) ... | reverse complement strand
GCGGGCCTCGACGCAGAGCCGGGTCGCGCGTTCTCTAAGCTCGATCGGGTACTTCCGTTGTGCTGCCATGAGGAGGGTTCCTTCCGGGTGTTCCTACCCTCTATCAAACCCGACACGATTCATTCTCGTTGGAACGTTGCCAATGATTTCGCTTCTTTGGCTACCGCTCTCCGAGCCGCTCTCTACAGCCGCTGCTGCTCTGCACACTGCCTCATTCTTCATCGGTCAAGGTCACGTGATCAGTGTGAACACGATCGTCGTGGATCTCTGCTCTGGGATACGCGGGCCCGGCCTACGGCTCGGACGAGCATTAGACATTGCAGAGCAAGACCCCCGGCATCAGATGAACATTCATTGAACGGGCGGTGGAAGTTCCATGTTTGACTTGGTACTTGCTTCGAAGATTGTCAATATAGAAGCATGTCAATACAAAAGGTTGTCATCGTCGGCTCTGGTCCGGCAGGGTATACGGCTGCGGTGTACGCGGCGCGGGCTGGGCTCGCTCCCGTCGTGATCGCTGGATCAGTTTCGGCCGGCGGTTCACTTATGACAACCACCGAGGTCGAGAACTTTCCCGGCTTCACCGATGGGGTGCAGGGGCCGGACTTGATGGAGGCGATACGGGCGCAGGCTGAGCGCTTCGGCGCGCGCATCCTCTACGACGACGCCACTCGGCTCGACCTATTGAGCGATGTCAAGTCGATCGAGACCGGCTCGGGCGAGACGTTCCGATCGCGCAGCGTGATCCTCACGATGGGCTCCGCCTACCGCAAGCTCGGCCTCGCTGAGGAAGAGCGGTTTTCAGGTCACGGGCTGTCCTGGTGCGCGACGTGCGACGGGTTCTTCTTCCGCGAGAAGGAGATCGCGGTCGTCGGCGGCGGTGACTCGGCGATGGAAGAAGCACTGTTCCTGACGCGCTTTGCGTCGAAGGTGACGATCGTGCACCGCCGCGATGAGTTCCGGGCATCGAAGATCATGGCCGAGCGCGCGCTCGCCGATCCGAAGATCGAGGTCGCCTGGAACAGCGAGGTCGCCGAACTCATCGGCGAGAGCGCAGTCGAAGCGCTCAGCCTGCGCGACACCGTCACCGGCGACGAGCGTATCCTGCCCGTCTCCGGTGTCTTCGTCGCGATCGGCCACGACCCGCGCTCTGAGCTGCTGACCGGGCAGGTCGATCTCGACGACGACGGGTATGTGCTTGTCGATCACCCGACCACCGCGACAAATCTGCGGGGCGTTTTCGCCGCCGGTGACCTCGTCGACCGCCGCTACCGTCAGGCGATCACGGCTTCCGGCACCGGCTGCGCCGCCGCCCTCGACGCCCAGCACTTCCTCGCCGGCCTGTCTGCCGACGAGGCCGACACCGAACTTCTGGAGGTATCCGCATGAGTGCGACCAAGCTCAACGCCAGCGCGAATCCGAAGCCTGCCGTTGAGCAAGATCAACGAGCCGATTGCATGAACACCGCAACCCAAACTCAGACAAAGCCCGCGAAGCTCTCCACCCTCGACAGGTGGCTGCCACTCTGGATCGGCCTCGCGATGGTCGCGGGCCTCCTCCTCGGCCGGTTCATCCCGGCGCTCTCCAACGTGCTCGCACACATGGAAGTCGGCGGCATCTCGGTGCCGATCGGTCTTGGACTGCTCGTGATGATGTATCCGGTACTCGCGAAGGTTCGCTACGACAAGGTCGCCGCCGTCACTGGCGACAAAAAGCTCCTCGTTTCGTCGCTCATCCTGAACTGGGTCGCTGGCCCCGCCGTGATGTTCGCGCTCGCGTGGATCTTCCTGCCCGATCTGCCCGAGTACCGCACGGGCCTGATCATCGTGGGGCTCGCACGCTGCATCGCGATGGTGGTGATCTGGAACGATCTCGCCTGCGGCGACCGTGAGGCGACCGCTGTGCTGGTTTTCATCAACTCGGTCTTTCAGGTTGTCGCGTTCTCGCTGCTCGGATGGTTCTATCTCACCGTGCTGCCGGGTTGGCTCGGCCTGGATTCGCAAGGGCTCGACGTGTCGATCGGGCAGATCGCTCTCAACGTGCTCGTCTTTCTCGGAGTCCCGCTCGCCGCGGGCTTCCTCACCCGCTTCTTCGGCGAGAAGGCGAAGGGCCACGACTGGTACGAGGAGAAGTTCATTCCCGTCATCGGACCGTTCGCGCTCTACGGGCTGCTGTTCACGGTCGTGCTGCTGTTTGCGCTACAGGGCGAGGCGATCACCTCCCAGCCGTGGGATGTCGCCCGCATCGCGTTGCCGCTCTTGGCGTACTTTGCGATCATGTGGTTCGTCGGTCTCCTGCTCGGCAAGGGTATCGGCCTGAACTATGCCCGTTCGACCACGCTCGCGTTCACCGCGGCGGGCAACAACTTCGAGCTCGCGATCGCGGTCGCCATCGGCACCTTCGGGGCGACCAGCGGGCAAGCGCTCGCCGGTGTCGTTGGCCCGCTCATCGAGGTACCCGTGCTCGTCGGTCTCGTCTACGTCTCGCTCTGGGCCGCCCGGACGTGGTTCTACACCGATCCCTATGCTCCCCAGTCGTCTCCCACCGAAGTGAGGGCATCATGACCAACACGGAACTCTGCGCTCCCGCACCGACGCACGCCATCGGCGAGGATGCCGCTGAAGCGATCGCAACTACGCTGAAGGCGCTGGCTGACCCGTTACGCCTGCGGATGCTGTCGGCCATCGCGTCCGACCCGCGCGGAGAGGCCTGCGTCTGCGACCTCGCCGAACTCGCCGACGTCTCCCAGCCCACCGTCTCGCACCACCTCAAGAAGCTCAAGGCCACCGGTCTGCTCGCCTCCGAGCGGCGCGGCACCTGGGTGTACTACAGCATCCTCCCCTCGAGTAAGCAGGCAGTCACCACACTGCTCGACGCCTTCGCGCCGGCCGCGATCGCAGAGACACACGCTCAAGCAGACCGCGGCGCGGCACTGGCCGCCCTCAACGCAAAGGTCGAGCGCCTCGCGGCCGAGCTGGCGGACGAGATGGGTCACCTGCACCGCGACCTGGTCGTTACGATCGTGCGCGAGTCGTTCGCAGGGCTCGTGCGTTCCGCGAAACTCACGACCCACATGATCCCGCTTACCGAGCGGTTCGCGAGGCAACGGCTTGCCGACATCGCCCGCGACCGTGAAACCGGGAAGCCGCAGGTGCTGTTCGTCTGCGTCGCCAACGCAGGCCGCTCCCAACTCGCCGCGGCGCTCGTCAATCAACTCTCCGGCGGCGCGGTCATCGCACGCTCAGCCGGGTCAACGCCGGCGTCGGAGGTGCACCCGCACGTGCGCTCGATCCTCGCCGACATCGAAGGCGAAGCCGACGCTGCAACGGCGTTTCCGAAGCCGCTCACCGACGATGCCGTGCGCGCCGCCGACGTCGTCATCACGATGGGCTGCGGCGACGTCTGCCCGATCATCCCAGGTGTGCGGTACCAGGACTGGTCCGTCGGCGATCCCGCGCTTGCGTCTGCAGCAGGCGTCGCCGCGATTCACGATGAAATCGAAGCCCGCGCGCGAACTCTCATCGACTCGCTCGTCACGAACCGAGAAGAAAGAAGCTCCTGATCATGACCACGACTACACCCTCCGTGCTGTTCGTCTGCGTGCACAACGCCGGTCGCTCCCAGATGGCCGCAGGCTACCTCCGCCAACTCGCGGCAGGCCGCATCGAGGTCCGATCGGCGGGCTCCATCCCGGCTGATCAGATCAATCCTGTCGCCGTAGATGCAATGCTCGAAGAAGGAATCGATATCCGCGGCGAAGCCCCTAAGATGCTCACGACCGAGGCAGTGCAGGACTCGGACGTCGTCATCACGATGGGATGCGGCGACGCCTGCCCGTTCTTCCCCGGTAAGCGCTACGAGGACTGGAAGCTCGACGACCCCGCAGGCCAGGGCATCGAGGCAGTACGTCCCATCCGGGACGAGATCAGGCACCGCGTCGAAGTACTGGTGGCGGAGCTACTCGGTTCGACTCTGCAATAAGGTCTAATCACATGTCCTAGCTCAAGCGATACTTGGGGTAGTCAGACCAATTCCCGCCCGCAAGTCGGGGTCATGATGCCGCGGCCGTAGCAGGCTGGTCGAGGACAGTTCGCGGATGCAACAGCGGTACCTTTCCAATAGGCGAGGTTCATGGGAGAAATCTGGTGAGTGCCTGAAGCCTCTGAGCAGATCTGAGTCCAAGGGGAGCCAGGGCGCGATGCGGAGGTCAATGCGCATTTGAAGGAACGCCTTGCACAACTCCCGCGCACGTCGAACTACTGACAACGCGTACAGCTGTCTGTTACTATGTGTCAAGTTGCATGACCAATGCACGCCTCGCATGAGTTATGCAGGTTCATTGGCGAACCGGGGAGAAGCATGAGCCACGTCATAAAGAAGTCTCAAGGCCTGAGTGTGAGCCGTCTCGCAGCACTCGGCACCGCACTGGTGATGGGCGTTGTCGCGGCGCTCGTGGTGCCAAGTGGCATCGCGCGGGCCGACGATGAATCGCTCCACGTCGATGCTTACCTCGTATCGAGCGCTACGTATGACTCGGTCAATGCGGATATCTCGGTTCGCGACTTTGCCGACATAGAAAAGAAAGATATCCACGGAGCCAGGGTTACAGTTCACCGAATCGTCGGCGGCGACATTGTAAAGGTCAGCAAAGACGAAGGGATTGTTGGTACGACCCTGAGCAAGGGCGGAGTAGTCACGGTTCCATTCGTGATCCGTGAGGGAACATACGACGAAGCAGACAGCTCGTCTTGGGTGAAGCCTGACGCGGTGTGGACGCCTGAAACCGTACCCACCAGCCTCACCGTGGAGATTCTCGGCGCAAATGGTGAGGTGCTTCTTTCGCGCACTGTAGGTGTGCCCGAGACCACGGGCAGTGTCACGCTGAGGGGCATCCTGCCCGCCGCTCCCGCGTTCACCAACCCCGCGGCCGCGTTCCACAACGCAGCCGACTACAAGGGAATCACGGTCGCCATTCGTACGAAGAACTTCGCCGACGCGGAGCAGGTGACCGTCGAGGTTGCGCGTGCGAATGGGGCGCCGGTCAGCAAGGTGAGCAAGCCCGCCGCGATGGTGCATATCAACAAGAACGCCGGAAACCTGACTGCACCGATCGTTATCCAGCCGGGCACCTACGATGAGCCAGGCAGTAGCAGTTGGATTATGCCCTCGGCGCTCTGGACCTCAGCAAATACGCCCACAGAAGTGACCATCACGATCACGCGCACCTACGGACCAGCGGTCACGACGACGATCCCGATCACCGGGTCGATCGACGGCATCATGCCCGCAGCCGATGTTCCTCCGACGGTGACGTTGCCGTCAGAGGGACCGTTCGAACTCGAGATTCCTGAGGATGTCACAGAGGTCGAGCTTGACCTGGGTACGGTCGATGACGATCAGGTCACGGTCAACGTGCCCGTCGTGGTGCGTGCCGCCAATGGCGCGGAGCTCTCGATCCCTGAAGGAACAACAATCACGGCACCCGAGGGATCGGACTGGGATGGCACCATTACCCTGCCTCAGGTGAGGGAGGACGTCGTGGTTCCCGACACCGAGGACGGTCGAACCGCGACCGTCTCGCTCGCGATCGAGGTCGGCGTGGACGGCGTGCCGCTGATGTTCGACAAGCCGGTTCGTCTGGTGTTGCCGGGCCAGGCCGGTCAATCCGCTGGTTTCGTGCAGCTGGGAGAGTTCCAGCCGATCGAGGCCGCGTGCGAATCGGATGAGCCCTCGCTCTCGCCGGGCGCTGCGTGCTGGCTGAACGACGGGGATGACCTCGTCATCTGGACCACCCACTTCACAACGTTCGTCGCCTATTCGATGCCCCCTGCGACGGGGAACAACTCGACGCCCGCGCTGAAGAGTGGTGACCGTCTCGCTGCGACGGGTTCGGGTGACTCGGCCCTGATCGCCGCCGTGGGCGGTGCGCTCGTGCTACTGGGCGGCGTCGTGATCCTCGCCCGCCGCCGCGAACGCAACGCGGCGTAGACAGCACCCTGCGGCAGGGCGCGGCCTAGTCGATTGCGCCTCGCTTCGCTTCGCTCTGCTGCCGTGCCGGCTTCCGGTAGCGCAACCGCGCGACGACGGCGAGTACGCCAACGATGAGCGAGCCCCAAAGCAGCCCGAACACGGCCGAAAGCCCGCTGTCCACAAACCAGGTCACGATACCCGGCGCTTGCACGCTGTGCACGATCAGTTCGAGTAGCTGGTGTGGCCATGGCACGCCAACCGCGTCGAGGTTCACGATCAGGATGTGCCCGCCGACCCAGAGCATCGCGAGCATTCCGACGACGGTGAGCGCCTTGAACACCCAGGGCATCGCCTTCACGAGCCAGGTGCCGACGACCTTCACCCAGCGTGGCCGGCGACGTCGCAACCAGAAGCCGACGTCGTCCATCTTCACCAGCACCGCGACCGTGCCGTACACCGCGAGCGTCATCAGGATCGCGACCACGATCAGAATCGCCAGGCGCATCAACCACGAGGTTTCGTCGATGTTTGAGAGCGAGATGAGCATGATCTCGACGGAGAGCACCAGGTCCGTGCGCACGGCGCTGCCGACGATTTGCTTCTCGGAGGTTTCGGTTCGCTCTACAACCTCTTCGACGCTGGGCTCGTGGCGGCGGGAGTGGATCCAGTGCCACACTTTCTCAGCACCCTCATACGAGAGGTACGTGCCGCCCACCAACAGCAACCAGGGAAACACCCAGGGTGCCCAGACGCTCAGCAGCATGATCGCGACGATGATCACGGCCTTATTGACCAGCGAGCCCCTCGTGATGCGCCAGACGACCGGCAGCTCCCGATTCGGGCTGATGCCCTGCACGTACTGCGGAGACACAGCGGCATCGTCGATCACGACACCGGCCGATTTGACCGAGGCCTTCGTCGCCCCGGCGACCACGTCGTCGATCGACGCGGCGGCCGCTTTCGCGAGCACGGCGATGTCGTCGAGCAGTGCGAAGAAACTAGCGCTCACGTGGATCCTTTGTCTCGGGGCGTCTGCGGCGCGACACTTAGCGAGCGGCGAGGATCGGCCCGCGCCGCACGACCCCAGCCTACTGCGCGGGCACGAATGACGGTGGTCGACGATAGTGTCGCTGCATGGCGAAAAACAGCAGCGCATATGTGTGTTCCGAGTGCGGGTGGCGCGCGGTCAAGTGGGTGGGCCGCTGCGGGGAGTGCCAGCAATGGGGCACCGTCGTCGAAGCGGGCACGCCGCGCGCAACGCTTGGTAAGACGGTGCGTGCGGCACCTCCGGAGGCGGGCCGAGAGGCTCGACCGATTACGGAGCTCTCAACGGACGCCGCGGTGCATCGACCCAGCGGCATCGCGGAGCTCGACCGGGTGCTTGGCGGCGGCATTGTGCCCGGGGCGGCGATACTCTTCTCGGGTGAACCCGGCGTTGGCAAGTCGACGCTCCTGCTCGACGTGGCGGCGCGGATCGCGGGGCACGGCGCAAGGGTGCTCTACGCGAGCGGGGAGGAGTCGACAGGGCAGATCCGCATGCGAGCCGAGCGGACCGACGCGCTCCGCGAGGCGCTGTATCTCGCCAGCGAGAACGATCTGGCCACCGTGCTCGGTCACATCGAGGCCGTGCAACCCGAACTTGTCATTGTCGATTCGGTGCAGACACTGGCAAGCGACCAGGTGGAGGGCGGTGCTGGTGGCCCGGCGCAGGTGCGCGAAGTGGCGAGCGCGCTGATTCGCGAGGCAAAAGCTCGGGGAGTGCCGATCATCCTCGTCGGTCACGTCACCAAGGACGGAAGTGTGGCGGGGCCCCGCCTGCTCGAGCACCTTGTCGACGTGGTCTGTCACTTCGAGGGAGACCGGCAGAGTTCACTGAGGTTTCTCCGGACGCTCAAGAATCGCTTCGGCCCCACCGACGAGATCGGTTGCTTCGAGATGACCAGCACCGGCATCGCTGAGGTGCCCGACCCGTCGGGGCTGTTTCTCAGCCGAAGCAGCGAACCGCTCAGCGGCACCTGCGCGACCGTCGCGATGGAGGGCCGCCGCGCGCTGCCGGTCGAGGTGCAGGCGCTGGTCGCCGCGAGTGCCACCCCGAATCCGAGGCGGGTCACCAGCGGTGTCGACTCCTCACGAGTCGCCATGGTGCTCGCGGTGCTAGAGCGGAGAGTCGGCGTGAAGCTGCATGACAAAGACGTGTACGTGTCGACGGTCGGCGGAGTGCGACTCATCGAACCGGCGGCGGATCTGGCGATCGCGCTCGCCGTGATCTCGGCCGTGACGGATCGACCCCTCCCGCACGAGCTCGCCGCGATCGGTGAGCTGAGTCTTGCGGGCGAGATCCGCCCGGTGCTCGGTGGGGCTCAGCGCGCGAATGAGGCGAGAAGGCTGGGATACCGCAGGCTCGTCGACGCGGACGCGGGTACCTTGCAACGGGCACGAGCCATGGCGCTGGCCGACCAGTGAGGCAGACGCCCAAGGCCGGAGAGGTAGAATGAAGTACGTGAGCAAGAAGACGGTTGACGTAGCACTCATCGGCGGCGGGATCATGAGCGCCACTCTCGGAACCCTGATCAAGCAGGTGCAACCGGATTGGTCCATCGAGATCATCGAGTCCCGCACCGAGGTAGCAACCGAGTCGAGCAACGCTTGGAACAATGCGGGCACCGGTCACGCCGCCCTGTGCGAGCTGAACTACATGCCTGAGGCCGCCGACGGTTCGCTCAGCCCGAAGAAGGCGATCCAGATCAACGAGCAGTTCCAGCTCTCGCGTCAGTGGTGGTCTTCGCTCGTACAGGAGGGCGTGCTCGGCGAGCCGAGCGGCTTTATCAACCCGACACCCCACATGACCTTTGTGCAGGGTGAAAAGAACGTCGACTACCTGCGTCGCCGCTTCGACGTGCTGAAGCAGGAGCCCCTGTTCTCAGACATGGAGTTCAGTGACGACCCCGCCCAGATCGCGGAGTGGGCACCGCTGCTCATCGAGCGCCGCTCCAAGAGCGAGGTGTTCGCAGCCACTCGTTCTGAGAGCGGCACCGACGTCGATTTCGGGGAGATCACCCGCAGGCTCATCGCGAACCTGGTGGAATCCGGGGCGACGCTGCTGCTCGGCCAAGAGGCGAGGAAGCTGCGTCGTCTCGCCGACGGCAGTTGGGATATCGACCTGCGCAACCGTGCGGGGTATGGCACGGGCGTGCTCAACGCCCGGTTTGTGTTCGTCGGCGCAGGTGGCGGCGCATTGCCCCTCCTGCAGTCGTCGCACATTCCGGAGATTCGCGGCTTCGGCGGTTTCCCGATCAGCGGCCAGTTCTTGCGCTGCGACAACTCAGAGGTGGTGCGGGAGCACCGTGCCAAGGTGTACGGAAAGGCCGCAGTGGGTGCTCCGCCCATGTCGGTGCCGCACCTCGATACCCGCATCGTGAACGGCAAGGCGAGCCTGCTGTTCGGCCCCTACGCCGGGTTCAGCCCGAACTTCTTGAAGAAGGGGTCGTGGTGGGACCTGCCGGGTTCGATCCGAGCGCACAACATCGGCCCCATGCTGAAGGTCGGTCTGACGGAGTTCTCGCTCGAGAAGTACCTGCTCGGGGAGCTGTTGGCGAGCCGCGAGAAGCAGCTCGAGGCGCTGCGCCAGTACATGCCTTCCGCAAAGGCCGATGACTGGCACATGATCACGGCCGGGCAGCGCGTGCAGGTCATGAAGAAGGATCCGAAGAAGGGCGGGATCCTGCAGTTCGGCACCGAGGTCATCACGGGTGCCGAAGGGACCATCGCGGGCCTGCTCGGTGCCTCTCCGGGAGCCTCGACCGCCGTGCATGCGATGCTCGATGTGTTGCGCCGCTGCTTCCCCGAGAAGTTCGAGAACGAGTGGAAGGCCACGATCCTCGACCGCATTCCGGCCTACGGAACCGGAGTCAATTCCGATCCCGCCGCCGCCGCCGCGACCCTCGAGGCCACCGGCGCAGTGCTCGGTCTGACCGGCGAGCCAGCACGAGCAGTCGAGGTGCCGCTCCCCGCCTAAGCGACCATCCGTCTCATGGACCATTCAGGCCCAGCGCCGACCCCTGCGTGGTCCATCCCTTCTCATTGATACACAATCAATCTATGGACCGTGTCGATACGCAGCGGTCAGCCACGGTGAATGAGAAGGAGAGTGTGCAGCGATGTCGAATGCACCGGGTGTCGAGTCTCCCACGCGGCGGGCAGGGTTACGAGGTCCCATTCGTGCGGCCCTGTCTTTGTGCATCGCGGCTGGACTGGTGCTGACTGCCGGCTGCAGTGGGCGAGCGGATGACACGGGCACTGGTGGGGCAGGTGCTGACGCGAGTTCAGGGAGTGACGTGCACTCCATCGCGATCGTCACCCCGGAGAAAGAGGCCGATCATGGCTGGAACCAGCAGGGCATCCTCGGTGCACGGGCCGCCGCCGATGAGCTGGGTCTGGAGCTCGAGGAACACACGAATGTCGGCTACGACAACACTGAGACCATCCTCACGCAGGTCGCCCAGAGCGGGGTCGACCTGGTCATAGCGCACGCGAGCGGGTTCAATGCTGCTGGCGCTCGGGTCGGACAGCAGACCGGCGTTCCGACGCTGGTGGTCGACATCGATCAGAACGTGCCGGGGGAGGTGGCGACGGTGATTCCTCAGCCGGAGCAGGGTGCCTACCTCGCGGGCGTCGCGGCGGCGATGAAGACGAGCACGAAGAAGGTTGGCATCGTGGCATCGGCGGAGAACCTGAACTGGTTCTTGCTCGCCGGGGGATTCGCGCAGGGCGTCTACAGCGTCGACCCGTCGATCGAGATCGTGATGGCCTACATCGGTCCGGCGGAGTATGCCGATTCGGCCGGAGGGGCGAGCGTGACGAAGCAGGTGATCGCTGCCGGTGCCGACGTCATCATGGGCATGGGGGACGGCGCCACCGTCGGGTACCTGCAGGCGATCGAGAACGCGGACACCGACTACCCGATCTCGTACGTTGCCACCATCGGAGATGTGACCGGCCTCGTCGAACAGCCCGACACGGTGCTTACCTCGGTGCTGTGGAACTACGCCGACACCTACGCGGAGGCCGTGCGAGACATCGAGGCCGGCACCTTCGGCACCCGAACCTACGATCTCACCGTCGCGAACGGCGGTCTCAGCCTGCAGCAGACGCCGCAGCTGACGTCCGAGATGTCGGCCGCGGTGCAGGAGGCGAGCGACGCGATCGCTGACGGCACGATCGAGGTCAAGCGCACCGAGGACAAGGCGGCGGTACAAGCGCTCATCGACGCCAAGGGCGCGTAAGCGAGCCGCGCGGTGACCGCTCCCGAGATCGCACTGCACCTGCGCGGCATCGAGAAGCGATTCGGCGCGGTCCAGGCCAATGCCGGCATCGATCTCGATGTCCGTCCGGGGGAGATCCACTGCCTGCTCGGCGAGAACGGTGCCGGAAAGTCCACGCTCATCTCGATGCTTGCCGGGCAGCAGCGCCCCGACGCGGGGGAGATCGTCGTCGGGGGCCGCACGGTGCGGTTCACCTCTCCGACGGACTCGCGCCGCGCACGCATCGGGGTCGTGTTTCAGCACTCCATGCTGATCCCGACGATGACCGTGCATGAGAACATGCTGCTGGCGGCAATGCCGGGGGTGCGTTTGCATCGGCAAGCGGCCGAGGATCGCCTGACCGAACTGAGCTCCGTCTTCGGGGAGCCGATCAACCCTGCGCGGCTTGTCGCGGAGCTTTCGCTCGGTGAACGGCAGCAACTCGAGTTGGTTCGCGCCCTCTGGGCTGAGCCGAGGATCCTCGTGCTCGACGAACCCACGTCGATGCTGACGCCGGCCGGTGCGGCGGCGCTGTTCCAGCGCCTGCAAGACCTGGCGAAGACAGGCGTGGCCGTGATCCTCGTCACGCACAAAATCGACGAGGCGCTCGCACTGGGAGATCGAATCACCGTGCTGCGATCGGGCGAAGTCGCCGCGCGCTTCGGCCCCAGTGAGCTCGCCGAGGTACCGCCGGCCGAGCTGCGCCCGCGCATCCTCGACCGCATGTTCGGCGGCACCGCCCCGAAGCGAGCATCCGGCCCGCCGCCGCGGCCGTTCGAGGATCGAGCCCCCGGGCGGCCGCTGCTCGCACTGGAACGGGTAAGCTCCTCCGACCGTCACGGTGGCATGCCCATCTTCGATGTTTCGCTGCAGGTGCACGCCGGGGAGGTCGTTGGCGTCGCCGGCATCGACGGTCACGGCCAGCTCGCCCTCGCCGAAGCGATCGCCGGAAGTCGCGGCATAGCGGGCGGCCGCGTCATCTTCGACGGGCGCGACGTCGGCGGCATGCCGATCCGGCGCAAGCAACGTCTCGGCCTTCGGTACGTGACCGACGATCGGCTCGGCGAGGGTATCGTCGGGCAGCTCAGCGTCGCACTCAACCTGCTGCTGAAGCGCATCGGGCAACCCCCGTTCTGGCGCTTCGGCCGCATGAATCGAGCTGAGGTCGAGCACGAGGCACAGGAGCTGATACGGCGCTTCGACATTCGCACTCCCTCCGCTCGGGCTCCGGCAGGGCACCTATCCGGCGGCAATGTGCAGAAGATCCTACTTGCTCGCGAACTCGCGCACGACGCCAGGCTGGTGGTGCTCAACAAACCAAGCTACGGCCTCGACGCCGCCACAGTGTCGAGAGTGCATGGGGAAGTGAGGCGGTTCGTCTCCCGCGGCGGCGCGTGCCTGATGCTCTCGACCGATCTTGACGAGCTTCTCGAGATTGCCGACCGCATCGCGGTGCTGGCGCAAGGACGCATCGTCGGATGGGTGCTCGCACGCAGTTCCGACGCGGCCGCTCGAGTGAGCGAACTGATGACCGCCGGGGGACAGCAATGAGCGCCCCGGCTCGGGCACTCGACGTGCTCGCACGCACCGTCGCTCCGCTCGTGCTCGCAATACTCGGCAGTGCGGTGGTGCTGCTGGCACTCGGCGCGAACCCATGGGCGTTCTACGCCGACGTGCTGCGCTTCAGCCTCACGGGGGAGGGCTGGCAGCAGACGCTCACCGCAATGGCACCGCTGCTGCTCATCTCGCTCGGTCTCATCGTCTCGTTCCGCGCGCAACTGTGGAACCTCGGATACGGTGGCACCTACCTGCTGTCGGCGGCGGTGGTTGCGGGCGTCGCACCTGCGGTGTTCGCCTTCCTGCCGTATGGTGCGGCGACACTGCTTCTCCTCGTCCTCGCTGCAGGCGTCGGCCTGATCCTCGCGCTGATTCCCGCATCATTGAAAGCCTGGTTCGGCACCAACGAGGTGATCACGAGCCTCATGACCTCCTTCGTCGCCGCGAGCCTTGCCAACCTGCTCGTCAAGGGTCCCTTCCAGGACCCGAGCGTGTCGGTGCCGCAAACGCGAGTGCTCGACCTCGAGTTCATGCTCGCCTATGTTCCAGGCACGCGCGTGCACCTCGGTGTCGTGCTCGCGTTCGCTCTCGTGATCCTGATGCACGTGATGCTCACCCGATCATCATTCGGCACGAGGATCGATGTGCTCGGCCTCAATCCGCGGGCCGCCGCGCATGCGGGCATCCACGTGCCGAGGATGACGGTGGCCGTGTTCGTCGTCTCGGGTGCGCTCATTGGACTCGCAGGAGCGATCGACATGCTCGGGCTCTGGGGTTACATGCGCACCGACTGGAACCCCGGCTACGGCGACAAGATCCTCCCGTTCGTCTTTCTCGCCCGCCTCAATCCCCTCGGCTCGGTGCCCCTCGTCGGGGTGTACGCGGTCCTTGCTACGGGCGGCACGCTCGCCGCGCAGCGGGCGGGCATCTCGGTCGACCTGCTGACCCTGCTGGTCGCCCTGGTGCTGTTCTTCATGGTGATCGTGGAGTACCTCGCAGCAAGGCACTCGGTCGGGAGGAGCTATCTGCCGCGCGGAATCTTTAAGGCGGTGCGCGCATGAACGAAGCGATGCTCACCGCATTCGTGGTTGCCGCCCTCGCCGCCGCGATGCCATTGCTCCTCACAGCCATCGGCGAGACGGTCGGGGAGCAGTCCGGAGTGCTCAACATCGGACTCGAAGGTCTCATGCTCGTCGGGGCATACGCCTCGTTCGCGGTGACGCTCGCGAGCGGCTCATTCACCCTGGGCTTCTTGTGCGGCGCTGTCGCCGGGGCCGCGCTGTCGAGCCTCATGGCGCTTCTGGCCGTGCGGCTCCGGGCGAGCCAGATCGTCGTCGGTATCGGGCTCACCCTCGCCGGCACCGGTCTAACGAGCATGCTCTACGATGCGAGCTACGCCGACACCCGCCCGCATTTGCCGCCACCAACCCCGGTGCCGATCGGGCCGCTCGACGCGATTCCCGTGCTCGGGCCAGCACTGTCGACGCAACCCACCGCCTTCTACCTGACCTGGGTGATGCTGGGGTTCGCCTCGCTCTGGTTGCATCACACCGGACCCGGGCTCCGCCTTCGCGCAGCGGGGCAACGACCGGAGGCGCTCGCCGCGGTGGGCGGCCGGGTGCTCCGCCTCAGGGTGGGAGCGGTGCTCTTCGGCGGAGCGACCGCAGGGCTCGGCGGCACCTACCTGGCGCTGGTCTCGGCCGGCACGTTCACACCCGGCATGACGCACGGGCTCGGCTTCCTCGCCATCGTGGTCGCCATGCTCGGACGCGGCAGAATGCTCGCGGTCGGAGGCATCGCCCTGGTCTACGGGATCTTCGTCGCGATCGGGACGGCCTTACAACTGACCACCATCGAGCTTTCGAACGACGTGATCACCATGGCTCCGTTCGTGGTCGTGCTGATCGTGCTCGCTGCAATCGGTCTGAAACGAACGCGGGGTGGTCAGGAGGCCCGACCCGCACTGCCGCCGGCGCTGGCAACCCCGTACCCGCCCGGAGACTGATGACTCGCTCCGCGCATCTCCAGCACGAAGTCGACCACCTGTTGCAGCACGTTCGGGTTCCACGTCATTCCGAGCTGCCAGCTCTCGCCGAGCACCTCCGCAATGTAGATCGAATGCAGCAGCGGGTAGCTCACCGCACGGCGAATCGGGAGCACGTCCGCGCCCAACTCTGACGCGAGTGCGCTGTGCTCTGAGACGAGGCCGTCGTGCGGCCAGTACTCCGGCTCGCCACCAGCCTCATGGAGCGCCGTGCCCGCGACGAGCAGCACCGGGATCTCGTCGAGCACCCCGGCTTGCGCCGCGTTCCAGCCGTGTGCGCCGTCGAGGTAGCTTCGCGTGTTCTGATGTTGCAGGCCCAGAGCTCGATGCTCGTGCTCCTTGAACGCGGTGAGGAAGGTCTGACACACCTGGTCGTTTGCCGCGACCGATTCGTCGAGTTCGCCCGCGAGAATGCGCAACGGGTTGGATCCGTGCCACGGCGTGCCGAGCGTGGTGAGCGAACGCACAGCGATCGGCGCGGCCGTCTCCCGCAGGATGCGCGTGGCCGCCCGGGCGAACAAGCCGCCGTTGGAGTGCCCGACCCAGTCGATCTCGCTGACGCCGTACTCGTGATGCAGGTGCTGCGCGAAACGCGCCAGATGCTCCCCGTTGTTGTCGATGTCGCCCGTCGAAATGATGGTCATGTGTGCGGGCAGCACGACCGGCATGCCGCCGAACGCGCCGAACTCATCGGACCTCGGCTCCCGCACCGGCCCGCGCCCGTTCATCGCCGGTGCGGTGAAGACATCAATGCCGGCGTCGAGAAACGCGTCACGAAGCGCCGTCGCCGTGTTGCCGGCGGCGAGGCCGCTCGCGCACGCGAGCTGCGGAGTCGTGAACGGTGTGACGGCGTCTCCGCCTGACACCAGGACTGTGACGCGTGACGAGATGGGCACCCGTCATATGTAGCATGCGATGGTTCGCCGAGTCAACGCAATGGACGAGGATCAACCCTCGCTCTGCGCGAGGAGACGTTCGAGGAACTCCACCGTGTCCTCCCAGCCCGTCACCTCATGGCAGGCGACGCCCATCGCCTTGACCGGGTAGTCGTTGCCGTCGGGGTCGAGCCTATCCCCAACGAAGAGCATGTCGGCAAGATCGACGCCCGTGTGCTCCGCCAGTTTGCGCATACCGTAGGCCTTGTCGATGCCTCGGCGCGTGACGTCCACCGAGGTGGAGCCCCCGCTCCGCACCTCCAGCGAAGGCAGGCGCTCGGCAACGGCCGAGCGCAGCGCGTTCTTCTTCGAGCCGTCGGGGTCCCATGCCTGCTTCTGCGCGACGGGGGCGTGCTGGCCCAAAGCGGAGAAGGTGACTTGGGAGCCGCGATCCTCGAGCACCTCGCCCCACGTATCGACGTGCCAGAACCCGAGTCGCAACGCCTCTTCGCGCAACGCATCGAACGCCGCGTCGCGCTCGGCCGGCGTCAGGTGCTCCCGATACACGGTGCGCCAGGTGCCGCCCTCGCGGCGCTCGTAGCGCGTGCCGCAGGTGGGCAGCAGATGGAGACGTTCGAGTGAGCTCTCGTCAACCCCCTCGAGACGAGAGAGCAACTGCGCCTCGAACTGTTCGAAGTTGCCGCCCGAGATCACGGCGACCCTGGTGCGAGCAAGCAGGCGCGCGAACACCTCGAGCATTCGCGGGTCGACCGGAGACTTCGAGGGGGCGAGGGTATCGTCGAGGTCGAATGCGATGAGTTCGGGAACCAGCATGGATTCGATAGTATCGGCCGGCCTTAGAACCAGACGCCCCGGTCGGCCATGAAGCCGCGCGGGTTCACGCGATACCAGGCCGTGGGCCAGGTCTCGAAGTGGAGGTGCGGGCCGGAGGACCACCCCGTGCTGCCGACGTAGCCGATGTGCTGGCCCTGCTCGACCCACTGGCCGCAATTGACCACGATGCCCCCGTACGGCTGGTGCGCGTAGCGGGTCATCGAGCCGTCTGGATGCGTGATGTCGACCGTGTTGCCGTAGTTGCTGAACTCGTAGCAGGCGGTCACCGTGCCGGCAGCTGCGGCGTAAATCGGCGTCCACGCACTCGCAGCAAGGTCGATGCCGCCGTGGTTACGTGCCCCACCGAATTCGTCGGTCACGACGTACCAGGAGCCGAGCGGGAGGCCCCAGCCGGAGGCGTTGCCGCCCGGACCGGACCCGCCGCCGCCACCGCCGCCGCCACCGCCGCCGCCACCGCCGCCGCCCTGGTTGCGACGTTCTTCCTCGAGGCGGCGCCGCTCTTCCTCTTCCTGGCGAACGCGCTCTTCGTAGCCTTCAACGGTCTTCGCGGTCGTGTCCTTGAGCGCAGCAAGCTGTGCGTCGAGCGTTTCCTTCTGCTTCTGCTGCTTCGCCTGCTTCTCGGCCGCTTCGGCGGCGAGTGTCGCAGCGGCCTCCTTGCGCTCCTCCGCCTCCTGGCGAAGCCGTTCACGCTCTTTCGAGACCACATCGGCCTGTTCGCCGAGCGACTGCGCGTCGTTCTTGGCGCGCGTGGCCTCTTCGGCAATCTTCGAGTTGCGTTCCGTCGCCTTCGACATGGACGCGAGACGCTCGAGCAGCTGATCCGACGTCGAGGCGTCGCTTTGCAAAAACATCTCAGCACTGCGATCGATGCCGCCGGAACGGTACATGAGGCCGACCAGCGAGGCGGCCTCATTGGACGCGGTGTCGGCCTCCTCCGCGCTTTCCTTCAGCTTCGCGTTGAGCTCGTCGAGGCGGGCGTTCGCTTTGAGGAGCGCTTCCTCGGCCTCGGCGCGCGCGGCGGTCGCGGCCTCGAGCTCCCGCTGCGTCTGCTGCACCTCTTTCTCCACCTGCACGAGCAGCGCCTCGATCTCGGTGATCTTGGCGGCGGTCGCGGCCTGATTGTCCTTGGCCTTCTGCACGTCCTCCCAGGTTGGCAGATCCGCGTCGACCGCTTGAGCAGGTGCAGGGCCGGTCAGCGGGCTCGCGATCAGGCAGGCACCCACGACGGTTGCTACGGCGGCAATCCAGAACCGGAATCGCCGCGACGGCCTGTTCGTCGGAATCGACACGCGTTCTCCCCTTCTCGCGCCGAGTCTGCATACGCAGAATAGCTGAACTGTGACGGCGTTCTCAACGCGTTCACATCTCAGACTATCGACGCAGCTCCGGACGGCCGGTTTGTGGCGGGCGATTCGGCGATTCAGTGCCGGTCCCGCGTCGCCGCCGGTCCGGTCTCGCGCCGCCGCCGGTCCGGTCCCGCGTCGCGGCCGCTGCCGCTGACCCGCGAAACCTCACGACTCTGCTCCGTCCCCACAATCTAACGCCGCAGGAATGTAGGGGCGGAACGAAGTCGTAGGGACGGAGTGAGGAGCGCGCCGGGAGGCGTGGCAAAACCAGGTCGCCGGGCACCCTCGGCGCCCCGACTGCTTGACCAAAACTGAACATGCGTTTAATCTAGTAAACATGAGTTCAATCACTCCTGGCGATCTCACCACTCGGGCGCGGATCCGCAATGCGGCCATCGCGCTCATCGGCGAGCATGGTTTCGAGCGCACAAGCATCCGGATGATCGCCGCCGCGGCCGGGGTGAGCGCCGGGCTGGTCGTGCATCACTTCGGCGACAAAGATGGCCTCAGAAAAGCTTGCAACGAGCACGTGATCGGAATGTTCACGATTGACGACGACCGAACCGGCGGGCTTTCGCCGACGATCGAATCGATTCAGACGGCGTTAGGCGACCTCGATGCATACGGGCCTGCGCTCCGGTACCTGGCCCAGATGCTCGCCGGTGACGAGTCCGGCGCAGCGGACCGATTGTTCGACGGCATCCTGCAGAACTCCCTGGCTGTGTTGCAGCAACAGGAGCGCGACGGCATCATCCGCCAACAGAGCGACGCACGAGCGAGCGCCCTCCTCCTCACGATCATCGGCCTAGCGCCGGTCGTGCTGGCGCGACACTTTGCGCGCTCTCTCGGAGCAGAGGAACTCACCCCCGAGGTCGTGGCGCGAATCACGATCCCGCTGATGGAGCTGCTCACCCACGGAATCTACACCGACGATTCGCTGCTCAAGGCAGCAATGTCCGCGATGCCGGACTCCCCAACACCGGACCAGGAGGACTAGCGATCATGGCACCGATCATTTACTGCGAGAAGCTCGTCAAGCGGTTCGGAGGGTTCACTGCAGTTCGGGACCTCGATCTCTCGCTCGAACCCGGCACGGTGCTCGGGTTCCTCGGACCGAACGGCGCGGGCAAGAGCACCACGATTCGGATGCTGCTCGGGCTTTCGCGTCCGAGCTCCGGGAGTGTTCGCCTCTTCGGCGAGGATCCGTTGCGCAACCGTGCGGTGCGGGCGCGCGTCGGCTACTCACCGGGCGAACTCCGCCTCGACGAGCGACTCACCGTGGCCGCGACCCTTCGGAGTTGGACCCGACTCCGCGGCGGCGTGGACGAGGCATACCGGGACCGGCTGATCGAGCGACTGGGGGTGCAGGTCGATCGCCACGTCCGAGGTCTCTCGACCGGGAACCGCCGAAAGCTCGCACTCGTGGGAGCGCTGATGTCGCGCCCGGAGCTCGTGATCCTCGATGAACCCACGAACGGACTCGACCCCCTGGTGCAAGACGAGTTCATGGCGATCCTCGAAGAAGTCACGGCGACCGGCACGAGTGTGCTCCTCTCATCGCACATCCTGAGCGAGGTCGAGCGTATCGCCGATCGGGTCGTCGTGATCCGGGCCGGTGAAGTGGTGGCCGATGAGCCGAAAGACACGCTCCGCAGGGGAGCGGTGCAGGAGTACCGCGCAGTGTTCGCCGGTGTATTGCCGGATCCCTCAGCGGTGATGGCCCTTTCCGGAGCGAGGTCGGCCGAAGCCTGGCAGCCGAACGAACTGCGCATCGAATGGGCGGGACCGCCACGCGATCTCCTGCGCCTGCTCGCAGAGTACGACCTCGCGTCGCTCACGGCACCCGAACCCAATCTGGAGACGGCGTTCATGTCGTACTACCGAACCGACGGGACCCGCGCAGCAAAGGAGGACGTGCGATGAACCTCGAACTGCTCAAGCGTGGACTCGGAGCCCAACGCCGCGGGGCGCTCATCTGGGGTGCCGCGCTGCTTTTCCTCACGGGCACCGTGCTCGCGGTCTGGCCGTCGATGAGCGACTCCGGTTCTCTCGACTCGCTGGTTTCTGGAATGCCGCCGGAACTCATCGCCGCGTTGGGTCTGGAGTCGCTCGCATCTCCCGCGGGCTTCCTCAACGGCAATCTCTTTGCGCTGCTGCTTCCGCTGCTGCTCGGGGCGCTCGGCATCATGCATATGGCCAGCTTGGCGGCAGGTGACGAGGATGCCGGGAGACTCGAACTGCTCCTCGCCCTTCCCGTGAGCCGAGTCAGTGTGTATCTGAGCCGCTTTGCCTCCGTGGTGATCGTGCTCGCCGCCGTCGCGTTGCTGGTCGGAGCAACCATCGTGGTCAGCGCGGCCGCGCTCGAGATGGAGCTCGACAGCGTGGGAGTGATCGCCGCGTCCACGAGTGTGCTGTTGCTGGCGCTGTTTCATGCCGCGCTGGCGCTCGCGCTGTCGGGGATCGGGCTCCGCTCGGGCGTCGTTCTGGGTGCAACGTTCGGCGTGCTGATCCTCGGGTATCTCATTCAGGCATTCGTGCCTATGGTTGCATCGATCAGCGACCTGGTTGCGATCTCGCCTTGGCACTGGGCACTCGGTGAAGCACCACTCGAGAACGGATTCGACCTCGGAGGTTCCGCGCTGCTGATCCTCGGCACTCTTGTGCTGCTCGCCGTCGGTCTCGCCACCATTCGCGGCCGGACGATTCGAACGGCATAAGCCACGAACCGTTATTGCGGACATGAATGACGCCGGTGCGCAGGAGACCGTCGACATGGTTACCGGAGACAGCGGCGAAGCTGAGGCATTTCACCTCAACGTCTCCGACGCGGAAACGGTGCAGCAGGTTGTCGCCGCCGTGCATGAAAGGTTCGGGCGCATCGACGTGCTCATCAACAACGCGGGCGTGGTCGGCGAACTCGTGCGCACCCACGAGGTGTCGGAGCTGTGATCTGGTAGCAGCGGTCACGATCGCTTGAGTGCGTTCTCACCGTGCTGGCGAGGATGCAGGATGAGCAGCACCTGGGAGTCGTCGACTGCCTCGAGCTCGTGCACCTCGTGCGGACGCACATGCAAGACGGCACCGGCTGGCAGGTTGATCGCATCGCCGGCGACGCGAAACTCTATTGCGCCGGCCAGCACCTGCACGATGAGCGGAGCGTTGGTGGAATGCTCGCGCATCACCTGCCCTGCAGCGAATGCGATGCGAATCAGTCGCACGCCGTCGGCCTGAAATATGCGCCGTATCATCGGGCCATCCGGAGTTGCGCTTGTGCTACCGATGAGTGCTGCGTAGTCGGGCGCGACGAGGGTGTAGGGGGAATCTTCTGTGTTCATGCCGTATTCCTGACGAGAATGCGCCAGCGCTGTGGTCCCTCGTCCAAATAGCGAGTGCGGTAGGTGTCGCCGTGCTTCGCTCTGAGCTGTTCGAGTAACGGTATCGGGTCGTGAGTGGCCGAGAGGACCAGAGCGAAACCCGGTCGCAGGGATTCGATCGCTCCGAAGATCGCGGCGTGCCGAACCGCATGCGGAATTGCTTGCACGTCGAGTTCGGGTATCGCCTCGTCATGCTCTCCGCACGCGCACGAGCCGCTTGCCGTGTCGTTGGCGGCGTCGTCACGCGAGCGGTGGATGTCGATGCGCTGAACCATGTGCCCTCCTTGCGCCGCGGGTGACGGCTACGATACCCATGCATATTTTATTACACTGTATCCCGTGGATAATGGTAGTGACGGGATACGGCGCACGGTGGAGGATCGGAAGCATTCACCCAGTCGGGAGCGCGTGCTGCGTGACGTTGAATCGCACGGGTCGGCGACAATCGCCGACCTCGTCGAACGGACAGGATTGCACGAGAACACCCTGCGCGGTCATCTGCAGCGGCTCGTCGCAGATGGCTATCTGAGACGGACCACGGAGGCGTCCAAGGGCCGCGGACGTCCGACGCATCGTTGGATGCCAGTGGCCGCGAACGCGCTTCCGCCCTACACCGGACTCGCGCTTTCACTCACTGAGGCGCTCCAGTTCGCCAGCGAAGAGGCACTCCCCATCGCACGCGATGCCGGTGAGCGATGGGGAGCCAAGCTCACGGCAGAGCGTTTCGAAGCCGAGGATGCCCGCTCGGTTGTGATCACGGTGATGCGAGAACAGGGCTTCGCCCCAGACGACATCGATGAAGGTCAGGATGAGCCAGGCGGCACGATGCCGATCGTGCTGCGGCGCTGTCCCCTCCTCGCGGCGTCGCAGCGCTCCACGATCGTATGCACGGTGCATGAGGGGATGGTCGAAGGCATTGCGCGCAGCCGAGATGCATCCGCCCAGGCCGGGTTGCGCCCCTTCGCGGCTGACGGGGCCTGCTTGCTGTACCTGAGCACTGCCTCGTGAGGGGAGGAGCAGTGATGGACAGCCGACAGGCGCACCGCACGACCGGTACCACGGTTCGCACGCCCTCCGCGAGGCTCGCGTGGCTCCTACCCGCGGGCATTGCCCTGCTCGCCGGGCTCGACGCTGGCCTCCTGCTCCTGGGGCTTCCGGCACCGGTCACAACCTCGCGATTGCCGCAGGTGCATGGCGTGCTACTCGGTGTCGGCTTCTTCGGTACCCTTATCTCACTCGAACGCGCGACCGCCCTTGGCAGGTGGTACGGCTACGCGGCCCCGGCGTTGCTCGGCCTCGGCGGCATCGCACTGCTCGTCGATATGCTCCCGCTCACCATTGCGAAAATGTGCCTCGTTGTTGGGGCGGCCGGCTTCATGCTGCTCTACGTGCCGCTCTGGCGTCGACAACTCGACGCCGCTACGCTCACGCAACTGCTCGGAGCGGGTCTGGCACTTGCCGGTACCATCATCTGGATCGGGCAGGACGGCTTCAAGCCCGTCGTACCGTGGCTCATCGGGTTTCTGGCACTCACGATCGCGGCAGAGCGGGTCGAACTCGCTCGCATCACGATGGGTCCCCGTGCCGCAACAATCATTCTTGCCGCCGGCTGGGCCATCACTGCGACGCTCGTCATAGGTTCGGTGCTTCCCGACGTCGGTGCGGTGCTGCTGGGAGTCACGCTCCTGGCCATGGTCGCATGGCTGATTCGCCACGATATTGCGCGGCGCACCATCCGTTCACGTGGGGCCACACGGTACATGGCGACCTGCATCCTCGCGGGTTACATCTGGCTAGCGATCGCTGCTGTGGTGTTGCTGTTCGGCGACCCCACGACGCAGCCTGCCTATGATGCGGTGGTGCACGCGGTCTTCCTCGGATACGCCTTCTCGATGATCCTTGCGCACGCGACGACGATCTTGCCGGCCGTGCTGCACATCGACCTCCCGTATCGTGGCATCTTTTGGGCTCCTGCCGCGCTGTTGCATCTCTCCCTGGTCGTGCGGATCGGGGTCGGTGACGCATTCGGGGTCCGGTCGGCCTGGCAGCTCGGCGGAGCGCTCGGTGTCGCAGCGCTCTTGCTGTTCGCGGTGTTCGCTGTGGGCAGTGCGCTCGTCAGTCCGGCGAAGAAACCCGCGGCGGTGCGCGCGAGCGAGTCCACCGGAGCAGAGCGAGCATGAAGCAACAGATGTTGTCTCCCGCGCACAACGCCGCACGGATGCCCGCGCCGCGCGGATTCTGGCCGATGCGCGATGTGCCCACGATCGCCTGGTTGGCGCTCACCGTCGCGGCGGTGCTTTTCCACCGGCAGATCCCGGTGCCCCGCTGGCTCATGATCCACTTGCTGCTGCTTGGCGCAGTCACACACGCGATCCTGGTGTGGAGCCAGTACTTCTCCTTTGCGCTGCTGCGAAGCCGCGCGACGATGCTCGATCGACGGCTGCAGAACCTGCGTCTCGTGTTCTCAAACCTCGGGGCAATGCTCGTGTGTGTCGGTGTCCCCGCGAAGCTCTGGCCGCTCACTGCTACGGGGGCAGCGCTCATCATCGCCGCTGTTACTTGGCACGGCGCATCGATCCTTCACCGCCTGCGGCGCAGCCTGCCGGGTAAGTTCGGCCGCACCGTGCGGTATTACGTCGCTTCGGCGGCGCTGCTGGTGCTGGGGGCCGCGCTCGGTGCCATCATCGCTCGTGGCGGCGCGCCGAATCTTGCGCTGTCGCACGCGATCATCAACGTGCTCGGGTGGATCGGCATTACGGTCGCCGGCACCGTGCTTACACTGTGGCCGACCATTCTGCGCACGCGCGCCGACGAACGTGCGCCAGCTGCGGCAACCCGGGCCCTGCCGCTGCTGGCGGTCGGCGTGCTCGTTGCGGCGGGTGGTGCTGCACTTGCGCTCCCGGCGGTGGTCGCGTTCGGTCTCGCGGGTTACCTTGCTGGTCTCGTACTGATCGGCGCCACACTCTGGCGTGCTGCCCGACAGAGCGTGCCACAGGGCTTTGCCGCACTTTCTGTAGGCGCCGGGCTCGCGTGGTGGATCGGAGTCGTCGCCGTGCTGCTGATCGGTAGCATCGCACCGATCGTGTCGGTCTGCGAAGACGGCGGATGCGCAACCGGGGCGGAGGCGCTCGCAGAGCTCTCCGATCTCATCCGGGCCGCCGTACCGTACCTTGCGGCGGGCTTCGCCGCGCAGACTCTGGTCGGGGCGCTCAGCTACCTCGTGCCGGTAGTGCTCGGCGGGGGACCCGCTCCGGTGCGTATCGGAACCGCGGTCTTCGAACGGCTCGGTCCACTTCGCGTCACGATCGCGAACGCCGCGCTCGCAGTCTGCGCGCTCCCCGTCTCGAGCGTGACCCGCGTCGTTGCGGCGTCGCTCTACCTGATTGCGATGGGGTCGTTCCTTTGGTTCCTCCCGATCGCGATGCGCGCACAGCGTCGGGCCAAGCAGCACAATGCTGACGGGGTAGGTCCGCCGGGGAGACCGGTCGACCCGCGGCCGGGTAGCGCTGCCGGACAGGCGGTGGCGGGTCTTCTCACCGTGGTGCTCGCGGTCGCCGTATGCATGGCGATCGCCCCACCGCAGAGCCTTCGACCCGGTACCCCGATCGGGTCCGCAGATGCGTCGGTGCGAACGGTCAAGGTGGAAGCCGCGAACATGCGATTCACGCCGAGCAGGATCGAGGTGCCGGTCGGCACTCGTCTGATCGTGCAGCTCAGCAATACCGACACCGAGCAGACGCATGATCTGGTCTTCGAGAACGGGGCCGGCGGCGCACGACTCGCACCCGGTGAATCTGAAACGATCGACGTTGGGGTGATCACCAGCGACCTCGAGGGCTGGTGCTCGATCGTGGGGCACCGGCAGATGGGCATGACGTTGCAGGTGATCGCGGTGAGCGACGCCGCGGCTTCTGCCGAAGCTTCCGAGGGAGGCAGCGGCGGGCCGGACTTGCCGCACCACGGGTCGCACGATTCTGCTGGTGCGGCTGATGGCAATGCAATTGACCTGATGTCCGAGCCCGGCCCGGGCTTCGAGCCAGCTGACGCGGTGCTGCCAGCGTTGCCGCAGGCAAGGGAACCAGTGACGCGGCGAATCACGCTCACCGCCCAGGAGGTCGAGCGCGAGGTGGCACCCGGCGTCACGCAGACCCTTTGGACCTACAACGGCACGGCACCGGGACCGACGCTGCATGGCAGGGTCGGTGACACCTTCGTCGTCACACTCAGAAACGACACGAGCATGGGGCACTCGATCGACTTCCACGCCGGAAGTCTTGCGCCCGAGGAGCCGATGCGCACCATTGCTCCCGGGGAGTCCCTGAGCTATGAATTCACCGCGACCCGCTCTGGCATCTGGATGTATCACTGCTCCACGATGCCGATGTCCGTGCATATCGCGAACGGCATGTATGGTGCGGTCGTCATCGAACCCGAGGATCTACCGGCAGCCGATCACAGCTACGTGTTGGTGCAGGGAGAGTATTATCTCGGCGAGCTCGACGGTGGAGAAGTCGATCCGGCCAAAGTTGCAGCAGGTGAGCCGGACCTCGTAGTCTTCAATGGCTACGCTGGCCAGTACGACCATGTGCCCCTCGTCGCTGCCCCCGAGGAGCGGACTCGTATCTGGGTGCTCGATGCAGGAATCGAACGGCCCGTAAGCTTTCACGTGGTCGGGGGACAGTTTGACACCGTATGGTCGGAAGGTCGGTATCTGCTAGGGTGCGTCTCCTATATTCGGAGCCAGGTCAGAATCGCTACGATCAGGACACCAGCACGGTAGGTCACCGCGAGCTGGTCATAACGAGTCGCGAGCCCACGCCACTGCTTCATGAGATTGAACGCCCGCTCGACCACGTTACGATCCTTATACTTCTCAGCGTCGAATGTCGGAGGCCTACCACCCCGACTACCTTGACGCTTCCGCGAAGAGATTTCGGTGCTCTTCCAAGGAATCACGGCCCTCGTTTGAAGGCAACAGTGGTTCGATGCGTTCCTACTGCTCGTTCGTGAACTGAGTGATTCTTGACCGCCGTACCATGTGTTCCAGCTTGCCAGTAGATCACTCACCCATATAGGAGACGCGCCCTAGTCTACTGGCCAATTGACGGTGCGCCCACGGCGCACGACAGCGGACGCATGGTCCGAGGTGGCCGAACACCCACTTCGGCGTTACCGAGCCCAGCGGAACAGTCGAACCGCGCTCACGGCTCCGACGATAGTCGCTAGCGTAAGTGCGAGTAGGCGTTGCCAGGGAATACCCTTGCCAAGCCATGCATGTTGCAATGCGTCAACACCTGCCCCGTACGGCAGCCAGCGACCAAGCTCTGCGAGCACCTCCGGCAGATTCTGCGACCCTCCGAACATGCCACCGAGAGCTCCCATGGCGAAGAAGGTGATGAGACCTATGGCGACGGCTGCGTTTGTTGTTGGAGAGATCGCGGCGACGACCATCCCTGCGGCGTACATGGCGACACAGGTGAGAGCGAACGCTCCGATGGTCGGCCACAGCGTGATTGGTCCGGAAAGACCAAACATCCATGCGGACAGCGCAAGGGCGAGTGCAATGCCGATAACGGTTTGTATAAGTGAGGTGGCGACTTGAGCGGCAAGTAACATCGCGGGGTTGGCGGGGGTGGCTGCGAGTCGCTTGAGGAGACCTTCTTTGCGGTACATCGCAAGAAATGACGGCATGTTCACGATCCCGATCAGTGAGATAACCATGACCAGCATCAAAGGGAGCAGGAATACTTCGAAGACGCTGCGGCCTCCAGTACCGGGGACGCTCTCCTGGGAAGGTCCCGCTCCTTGCGCGACAATGAGGAGGCTGGGCATGCCGATCGGGATGATGAGCCCCGCGGTGTCTCGTGCGACCGATTTCGTCTCGGCGATGAGCACCTGGGCCCAGGCGCGTGGTCCGGGCTTGGGTGAGGATGGGATGTCGTATCCGGTCATGGCAGTCATGCGGGCCTCCGAGGGGTCGTGTCCTGGGTTCTGAGCTTCAGAAAGGCATCCTCGAGATGTGCTGTGCCGGTTTGGTCGCGTAGTTCTCGCGTGGTGCCAGCGCCCAGGATCCGCCCCTTATCGAGCACGATCACGCGGTCGCAGAGGCGTTCGACTTCATCCATCGAATGGCTGACGAGCAGGATCGTCGCACCATTAGCCTGAATGTTTTCAATCAGTTCCCAGATACTTCTTCTTCCTTCAGGGTCAAGGCCGGTCGTGAGCTCGTCCAGTATCACAACACGCGGCCGACCGATGAGCGCCACAGCAATCGAGAGCCGTTGCTGTTGTCCGCCAGAAAGCCGTTGGGTTCGTGTACGCGCGACGTCGGTGAGTCCAAGATGCTGAATGAGTTGATCCGGTTGTTCGCCGTGTCGATAGAAGGATCGATGCAACCTGACATTTTCCAGGACAGTAAGGTCCGGGTGTAGCACCGCATCCTGGAGTTGCACACCAAGGATGCTGCGGACGCGGGCGCGATCTCGCCACGGGTCCAACCCGCATACTCGTACCGTCCCTGACGAGGGCCGCCTGAGCCCAGCGATCGTTTCGACAAGCGTGCTTTTGCCGGCCCCGTTACTTCCGAGGATGCCGACGGTCTCACCGACGCTGACACTCAGGTCAATCCCGTCGAGCACCGCTTTACTTCGGTACTCCCTACGAAGCGCCACGACTTCGAGTGCTATTTTTGTCATGAGACGACGATAGGCTTCGACTCCGCTAAGCCACATGTGCCGACCGTCATCGTTCGAGACCATGACTTCTGGCACGAGTCCTGCCCCGTCGCGGTTCGGTACCGTAGAACGGTGGAGTCTAACGGCGATCATCGGAGGGTTCGAGCCGAGCTGGTTCTCGTTGGCCTGGCCGTCCTCGTGGGAGTGACCGTCGCCGCCCCGATGGTGTTCTACATGGTCCAGGGCATCGATATTGTCCATGGACCGAATTGGCTTTGGGTTTCCGCCTATTGCGGCAGTCTCGCGGCGTACATTGCGACGTCACTACTGACTGCAGCTCACCGGCCCCGCACTATGTTCGTCTCGTTTGTCGTGCACGAGCTCCTCGCGGTGGTGAGTGTGCTGTTGCTGCGTGAAGGGCTCGGGATCGTCGCGGTGATTCTGGTGTTCGGTGCGGCGCTGAGCTGCTACATCCTGCCGCTTTGGGCGACATTGACCGTCGTCGTCGTGAACACTCTCGTGGTCGGCACGTCTGCATGGCAAGGCGACCTGTTGAACGCGCTCATCAGCGCATCGTTCTATCTGGTGATTCAAATTGTCAGTGTCATCACTGTCAGAACGTGGATCGGGCAGGAGAAATCACAAAGAAGCCTCGCGGAGGCTCACGCTGAACTCGCGGCCGCTGCCGCCCTGCTCGAACATTCGGCAAAGAACGAGGAGCGACTGCGTATCTCCCGAGATCTTCACGACCTCGTCGGACACCAGCTCACCGCGCTCACACTCGAGCTCGAGATCGCCTCCCACCAGGTTACTGAGCCCGCCCGCGAGCACGTACTGAGAGCCAGAAGCATTGCTAAGGATTTGCTGGGCGACGTGCGCGAAGCCGTGTCACACCAGCGCGACGATGCTGGATCGCTTGCTGCCGTCCTGCATCGGGCGACGGCGGGAATCACACACCCAAATGTGCATCTGCGGGTGGACAACACGATTACCGCCGGATCTGAATTGACGACGCTGCTCGTGCGTGCCACGCAGGAGTTGATCACTAACACGATCAGGCACGCAACCGGCGCAAGCTCACTCGACATCAACATCGAACGAGACGAGCTCGCTTCAACGCTGGTGCTTTGCGCGCACGACGATGGGTGGGCACCCCGCAACCTCACCCTCGGCAACGGGCTGCGCGGCATGAGGGAGCGAACGGAGTCGCTCGGTGGTCACGCCGAGTTCTCGCGCAGCGACGAAGGCAGTCTGCTGGTGCGACTCGAGGTGCCGATATGAGTTCGCCTATCGGGGTTGTGGTCGTCGATGACCAGACGATCGTCAGGCAGGGCATCCGCGGTCTCCTCGAACTGAGCGACGACGTGCTCGTCGTGGGCGAAGCCGCAGATGGCGAGGAGGCGATCGCCTGTGCAGAAGCGGTGGGCCCGGAGGTGATGCTGCTTGATCTCCGTATGCCACATATGGACGGGATCTCGACGCTCGAGGCACTCCAGGAGCGGCGGATCGACGTTAAGGTGCTTGTGCTAACAACTTTTGATGACGCCGATCTGGTGCTCACTGCAATGCGGGCCGGGGCTCGAGGCTACCTATTAAAGGATGTGACACTCGAACAGCTCGTCGCGGGAATCCGAGCGGTCGCTTCAGGTGAGGCCGTACTGCAACCGGCGCTGACCGAACGACTTCTTAGATCATCGCCAATGCCCTCCGCCTTCACCGCTGGCGCTCACGATGCCCTCACCGCTCGAGAATTGGAGGTGCTGAGACTCGTTGCTGGCGGCTACAGCAATCGTGAGATCGCCGAACTGTTACATCTCGCCGAAGGGACCATAAAGAATCACGTGTCGAGCATACTTCTCAAGTTTGGTGTGCGGGATCGCACCCAGGCGGTGCTCCGCGCACTTCACGAGGGTGTGCTCGGTTGAAAACCTAGAGACCAAGCCGCATCAGAGCCAGCCGCGTTCGCGCGCAAGTTCTACTGCCTGAGCCCGTGACGTCGCCCCCGTCTTGCCGATCGCCGAGGAAAGGTGATTCCGTATGGTGCCAATACTCAGGAAGAGCCTTGTCGCGATCTCGCTAACCGCCACACCATCAGCGCTGGCGACCAGGACTTCGCGCTCTCTGGCTGTGAGTGGGTTCGCTCCCCAGGTACGTGCCTCATCAAGAAGCCGCGCATCGAACACGCGGCTTCCAGCAGCGACACGGCGGATCACACTCACCAAGGCGCTCGGCTCAGTATCCTTGGTCACGAACCCCATGCATCCGGCTTCGATCGGACGATGCACGTATCCGGGCCGCTCGAAGGTGGTGCACATGATCAAACGAGTGTTGAGGTGCAGCCTCGACACCTCGGCCGCTGCCACGAGCCCGTCACCAGGCATCTGAACATCGAGCAGTGCGACGTCAGGCTGCTGCTGCCGAACGAGCCGGAGGGCTTCATCGGCATCGAGAGCGCTCTTCGAAACATGACCTGATCGTCGGCAAGCACTAATCGAATCACGGCAGCCTCGCGATCACTACAGTTCCATCGCCCTGACCACTATCGACGGTGAGCGTGCCGTTGTGCACGGCGAGCGGTTCCCGCATGCCGCGGATGCCTTCGCCTTCGACCAGCGGCGTGCCGCGGCCGTCTTCGGCGATCGTGACGCCGTCGGGGTTGACAGTCACAGAGATGAGGCTCGCGCCCGCGTGTCGCACCGCGTTCGTGACAGACTCTCGAACGATCATGGCGAGGACCGGGTCGAAGCGGGCTTCCGGTGTTCCAGAGCGGTGCACGTCGAGACGTATTCCGGCGGCTTTCGCGACTGCGTCCGCTGCGAGGAGCTCGGCTTCGAGGGTGGTTTGCCGCAGGTCGCGCACCGTTTCTCGGAGATCGCGGGAGATGGTGGATGCGAGGAGGTTGATGTCTTCGAGTTCTGCCAAGGTGCGGTGGTGCTCGGAGCGCGAGACGAGCTCCGCAGTCAGGCGAGCTTTCAGTGCGATCGTGGTTGCCGAGCTACCGAGCACGTCGTGGAGCTCGCGCGACATCCGTTCGCGCTCTCGAAGCACGGCCAGATCCGAAAACGCTTCCTTCGCCTCGACGAGCTGTTCATTGACTTCCACGAGCCGGAGCACGAGCACGGTGGCGATGACAACCGCAAGCAGCACGACGACGTTCGGAACTGTTTTTTCGGGTGTTCCTCGGACAAAGCCGAACGCCCCGAGAATGACCAGACTCGTCGCAGCGGCGATAAGCCCTGGTTTGCGCGGAAGGAGCACGAGCATCAGACAGAGCGCGCCGGCGAGAACTGGAGCGCTCCCGATGCCGAGCCAGATGACAAGGCTTGCTCCGAGCGCAGCGACGATCACGACCGGTGCGACTCGAAGAGCGAGTGCCCCGCGCATGTTCGTGAGTAATGCGGCGGCGATCATCGCGATCCCGTGGCCGGTGGCGAGGACGATCGCGAGAGCCCGGTACGGTGCGTGCTCGGGTGCGCTGAGCAGTGACACCCACGAAGGGATCGTGAGCACGGTGAACCCCACGGCGACTAGCGCGCCGATCCACGGGGACCTCATCATGCCGCCCAATCCTACCTAGACACGCTCGGCCACTCGGCGATACCGCCACAGCGATACCGAGGCCAGCACCCCGAGCCATGCGGCGAGGATGATCACCGCGGGCACTGCGCGCATCGGGTTCGCGCCGGCAGAGCCGAGTTCGGCAAGCCAATAGCTCGGCTTCAGCTGAGCAACCGACGTCCCTACCTCGGGCAGCGTGTTCAAGGGCAGGAAGAGCCCCCCGAGCGTCGCGAGAGCAAGCATCGTGACGATCACGATGGTTTGCACGTTCTCCTTCTTCGCGAACAGCCCGACAGCCACGCCGAGAACCGCGAACGTCACCGACCCGATCCACACGCCGAGCGTCGCGAACACCCAGCCGCGGATGCGGTAGGCAAGACTCCGGAGCCATTGAAGTTGCGCTATTGGAGGCTGCACTTGCAAACCTCCGAGTGCGGCGAGGGCGAGAGTCCGAACGTGCTGCTTATGAGCGTCTTGAGGCGGAAATCGCCGAGAACATTCGTGTTCAACGAAATGAATCGTCTATGTCCCAGGAGCAGCTCGCGCAAGTCATGACGATGAGCGGTTTCACGATGCACCAGACGACGGTTGCCAAGCTCGAGAGCGGCAAGAGGCCACTACGTATTGCGGAGTTCTACGCAATCGCCGATATTCTCGACGTTCCGCTGCTAGCGCTTCTAGCGAATCGAGTTGGCGACGATATTAGGAATGACGCGCCAAGTCCGATACATGAGATCGAAGAGGAACTCTCGGAACTGATGTACAAGCGTGCTGACATTATGGAGCGGCTCACTGTTTGGTTGAAAGTGCGCACTGCCGTTGAGGAGGCTGCATCGTTCAGCGTGCATGATCTTCGTCACGTCGCGGCGACTCTTGCAATCGGGGCCGGTGCTGACGTAAAGCTTGTGCAGCAGATGCTCGGCGATAAGGACGCGACCGAGACGCTGAACACCTATGCGGCGCTTTGGGATGACAGGATCGATGAGGTTGCTAAGCGGGTGGAGAAGCGGCGTGCGCGTGCTCTCAAGAAGGCCGCGAAGCAGCAGCCCGAGGATGAGGCGTGAATAGTGGGCTATGTTGCAGAACGTGGGGATAGAAACTCGATCTAGCCGCATGATCATGCGGTAGAACAGGGGACGTCATGCTCCGGCACCCTTAACTGTGCCGAAAACGTCAAACACCACCCGCTGTCTGCTATGCACCACAAAACTCGTCAAGAACGGGAAATCCGCTGCCGGCACACAGCGCTGGAAATGCTCTACTTGCGGCGCGTCCAGCACCCGAACACGCGAAGACGTCACCCGGAAGCATCAACTCAACACCTTCCTTGCTTGGCTCCTCGGCAAGAACTCCCAAACACAAGCGGCAGGTACCCAACACCGCGGTCAAGCCCTTGGACGTGGTGTATCGGTGATCGTGTGATTCTTCGTTGTTGGGGTTATGCGGTGAGAGCTCGGAGGTCGGGTTCGATCACCGCCTCGGTGTCGGGTTCGCCGACGCGTCGG
>Ga0180217_1001064_pt1 | contig 33347 bp, 34 predicted proteins | sample eDN3rd37CBELigOP_FD_128521 | JGI IMG/M metagenome (GOLD analysis project Ga0180217, IMG submission 128521) | Enriched Organic Plus compost microbial communities from Emeryville, California, USA - eDNA 3rd pass 37_C BE-Lig OP (version 2) (version 2) ... | reverse complement strand
GCTATCGTTATGCCGGAGATGAATTCATGATTCTGATTAAAAATAGCAGCGACACGTGTGTAAAGGAAATTTACGCAACTTTAAATGAGTATTACAATGAAAACCCAATCATCATGGAGAATGAAAAAATCATTGTTTCGATCAGTACGGGTGTCGGGATATATCCACACCATGGAACGACCGTAGATTCTTTAAAAAAGGCAGCCGACCAAGCGCTATATGCTGCAAAAGAAAGTGGAAAAAAACGCATCGTAATAGCGAAATAAAAAAGCTCATCCAAATGGATGAGCTTTTTACTCGTTGTCCAGCTCCAGGCACCATCGGCTCGAGGTCACAAGCCAATCGCTTCTGAAGGTAAAAATCACCTTCTGTCAGCGCTCGTCTTGTGCTGATCGCCCATGCCAGGATGGCAAGGATTCCAGCGTTATGCACAGGACGTGCATGCTTTTAGCTGGAATTGGGGCGCCCTGCGCTTTTCTTAGTTGATATGGGCAATAATACCTTCTTCGTCGTCCAACACAAGTTTGATTCCGGCATATGGGTCACGGTTAAGAAATTCGCCTAGCCATAAACGAATTGCTTCAATTAAGTTCGCCATAATGAGAACCTGCTTTCGATCGTTCACGTATACTTCTGCGGAGAATCCGTAATCATCGTCATACATCAGCTCCACTTCAACCTCTTCAGGCTTTACTTGCTTTTTTAAGCCGATATAGACACAAACTGCATTTATAATTTCCTGTTCAGAAAGTATTAGCGCTGCCATGGATCAGTCTCTTTTTTCTTTTTATCTTTAATCATGACGAAGATTTTTCGAATGATGGAGATCAGAACGTAAATCGCAAGAACGTTAATCATTAATCCTAAAAATGAACCAAGCATACCCATTCCACCTAAAAGACCTCCGAATAGGAATCCTGCAAGTCCACCAAGCATAAGACCCTTCATTAATCCACCAGACATGAATCCACCTTTTGGAGTGGTAGGAGTAGTAGATTTGTTCGTAACATTGTTGTCTTGTTTTTTCTGTTGTTGCTGGAAGTTTGATTTATTTTTGTTCCCAATATTACTATTGAATCCTCTTTTACCTGATTTGTATCCCTTTGCTTCTACAGCCGTTGGTTGGTCTTGGAAAACAAAGCTCCCAAGCGGGGAAAAAATCAAAGTAAGTGCTACTAATGCTGATAATATCTTTTTCATATGATAGAAATACCTCCATAAGTTAGTTATTTTATTTATAATAGTATACCTTATTATCCAATCTATTGCGCTTTGCAATACCTCCTCATCAACTTTCTCTCTTATATACGATGAAAGCAGAGTTTGGTTTCGCTTTTTTTAAAAAATATGATTGGTAAATAGTAACAAGAGCCCTAACGAAATTGTTAGGGCTCGCAGAATGTATTACATAAACATATCAAGGATCAAGACAACACCCAAACCTACAATAGAAGTTGTGAATAGTAATAGACCCCATGTCTTAAAGGTATCTTTAATGCTTAGACCGAAATATTCTTTAAATAACCAGAATGATGCGTCGTTAACGTGTGTGATTGTGTTACTACCAGCCGCTGTTGCAAGAACCATTAATACTGGGCTAACATCAAATGTATCGATTAGAGGACCTACAATACCAGCAGCAGTTATCGCTGATACAACACCTGTACCTGTAGCAATACGAATTAAGGCAGTAATAAACCAAGCCATAATCAACGGTGAAATTGTAGTATTTTCCATCATCGAAGCAATATAGTCACCAACACCAGAATCAAGAATGACTTGTTTGAAGGCACCACCTGCACCTACAATAAAGATTATCATCGCAATTCCTTTGATAGCGCTTGAGAAAGAGTCCATTACAGTGTTAATGTCTCGACCTGTACGTATACCAAATACATAAATACCGATTAAAACAGCCACAAGTAAACTAATTTCTGCACTACCTAGGAAGTTAATAATTTCATGGAACAAGCTTCCTTCTTCGATAAACATATTTAGAATAGTTGCAGTCATAATCATGATTGCTGGGATTAATGGAACAAAAAGACTTAAACCAAAACTAGGCATTTCTCCTTCAGTGAACTCTTTTGGTTTTTCCATTAATTTTGGAATCGGACGATCTAAATTTTTCATCATTCTTGGTAAAATGATTCCAGCCGCGATAACTGCCGGAATAAAAACAACAATACCAATTATATAAACCATACCCATATCTGCGCCATAAGCATCGACCAATGCAGTCGGACCAGGCTGTGGCGGGAATAAACTATGTGATAGAGTAGTAGCTGCAACCATTGTAATTCCAAGCTTTAAGAATGGAATTTTTGCCTCCATCGCAATACTAATAACAAGTGGCGCTAGAATAATAAAGGCGACCTCATAGAAGACGGAAATTCCAAATACCATACCAATAATAATTAGGGCCCATTCTACCTTTTTAACACCAAACTTATTTAATAGAGTAGAAGCAATACGTTGGGCTGCTCCACAATCAACCATTAATTTACCTAATACAGCACCCAAACCAATTATTAAAGCAAGGCTTCCAAGTGTACTGCCAAGGCCGGCCTTAATAGTTGAAACAATACTTGTTAGATTCATTCCATTTAATAAACCAACAAGGATTGCTGATAGTAAAAGGGCAATCACACTATTTAGCTTAAGCTTCATATTTAGAAAAAGAAGTAAAGCAACCCCAAGAATTACCGAGATAATCGGTAAATTGTCTACAAACCAATCCATTTTTCTTTCCTCCTGTATCTCTCTTAGCTGTAATATCGTTTACATTTGCTTCCGTAAGTGTTGTTCTTTTATTGAAAAAAATATTTAGAAAACTGAGCGCGTTTTCAAATCAGAAAACTTTTTATTAATTTGTTTAGGAAACAAACAAAAAGCGATGGTCTAATTTTACAAAACTTTTTTGAGGGAAGCAATGAGAAAGTTTTACTATTTAACTGTAGGGAGCGGAATGATATGGGAGTTGGGTGGAATTCACTATAGAAGTAGGTAAAAAGTGGTTTTCTTATCCTAAGAGCGATAAAAATGGTATAGTATATTTGAAGCATAATGTTCTTCTAATAGAACCGTAGGAGAGAGGATATCCATGCAATCAGAAATTCAAATACAAAAAACATCCCTCATAGCTGATCTTAAATCACTTTTTAAGGCAGGGGTTTTAATAGCCAATGTTCTACCCGTGTTTTCAGGATTTTGGTTAGCCATTTACTTTACGGGCGCATCTTTTCAGGACAATCTGGGATTGTTTCTGTATACAATAATCGGAAGTACGCTCGTTATGGCGGGGGCACTCATCATAAACAACTGGTATGATGTTGACATTGATACAGTCATGGATCGAACGAAAAAGCGACCAACTGTAACAGGCCATTTTTCATTGAAATTTGTTCTGGTATTAGGAATCATTTGTACTGCTCTAGGATTCATTTTTCTATATTTCACAACATTTGAAGCTATCTTTTTTACATTTATAGGCTGGTTCACATATGTTGTGTTATACACGATGTGGTCAAAGCGCAGATTTACGATTAATACTGTGATTGGAAGTGTTTCTGGCGCTGTATCTCCTTTAATGGGGTGGGCTGCGGTTGCACCTATCGATCACATCGTTCCAATTATGCTCTTCTTGATCTTATTTGTTTTTCAAATGCCTCATACATATGCGATTGCGATGAGAAAGTATGAAGAGTATAAAGCGGCTAAAGTCGCGATGCTCCCAGTCGTTCGCGGATTTGAGGTAACGAAGAAGCATTTTCTGTTCTGGGTGATCTGTTTGTTGCCGATACCTTTCTTTTTAGGGGACCTAGGATTAGTATTTGTCGTACTCTCGACAGTGCTTAATATTGGTTGGATTGTATTGAGTGTCAAAGGATTTACGGTTAAGGATGATATGAAATGGGCTCGCTGGAACTTTCTATATTCAGTGAATTATATTTTTATAATCTTCCTATTAATGGTCGTCGTTACATTACCAAAATATTTTGGATAGCCTTGCCACGAACCTCGTTACATTTAATGTAGCGGGGTTTTTTGTTAAACAAAATTTCACAAATAAATTCAGATCTTTTTGTACTTGATTAAACGAGATAACCAACAAGAGAATATGGTATGCTTTGAAGAAGAAAAAAATCAAATCAAACATATCTTTTCCATTCGCAATCCAGAAAAGCTAACATTTGCATTGAGAGGGATACCATATTAATCACATCATGGCAAGGAGACTACCAATGGATGATAAGTATTACGATGCACTTTTACATGTAAAAACAAGTGGAGGCCAAAAGGGATTTAGCCCCTCCGTACATTATCACCGCTATGAACCGACGCCATATGAAGGGCTCGACGCACTATTTTTGCATTATCAATTGAAGGAAACCGACCGGGTAGTGGATTTTGGATGCGGCAAGGGTAGGCTTCTTTTTTATATACATCACCATTTTGGGGCATCTGTTGTTGGGATTGAGATTGACAAAAGTCTCTATCATGAAGCGGTGGAAAATCGAGTACGCTATTTTAAAAAGTCAGGTTACCAAAAAGGTGAAATTGAAATTCACCATTGTGCCGCACAGGATTATAAAATTAACTCGCTTGATAATCGTTTTTACTTTTTTAATCCTTTTTCTATACAGGTTTTTAAGCATACATTGTCTAATATCCTACGTTCATACGAGCAGAATCCACGGCACATAGAGATTATTCTTTATTATGGATCAAACGAGTACACCTATTTTGTAGAAACCAATACACCTTTTCAAATGAAGAAAGAAATCATCATTCCTGAATTGTTTGAGAAAAACACATATGAGAGATTTTTAGTTTATCAACTTGATTAAGCAGCTTCCAAATTCGGAGGCTGCTTTTTTGTGCAGGGGTTCGTTCACCAATTTGTCATTTTCGGATTTCTTCGAAGGGTACAAGGGAGGAAAAGTCCACAAAAAGCCGAATTAGAGCGGTTTTATTGAGTTTTAATCAAAAGTTAGGGGACGAGAAATAGCCTTTTTTCTCGTCTTTTTTTTATGAGTGTATTAAAAATTACACTTGATGTGTGATTCAGTTCACAACATTGAGAACAATTCCTAATTATGATGTAAGTAAGAAGAACATAAGGAGGTTGAGTTGGATGGGAGCTTCAAAAGTTAACAGAAATAAAAACACAAACGGGGGAAATTCGGAACGATTAGTTGGAACCTGGATTTCAGTTGGTGTTGTTGGAGCAGTCATTCTTGCTACGTATCTATTACTATTCGGCCTATTTATGGCTAGATTCTAGGAGGGAAAAAAATGAAGATGCATCGTGATGAAAAAATATGGCTTACCATAAGTTTCGGCCTTATCATTGGATTCATGCTTATAACAGGATACCAAACATTTGCATTAGAAATGGGACCACCAAGTAATATGGAAACAATCGATCCTCAGAAAGTAGATGAAACAGCTCCATTCGACAAACCAGGTGTTTATCAAATCGGAGAAAATGAATATGAAGTAGTTATGACCTTACAAATATTTAGTTTTACACCAGCAAAAATTGAAGTACCTGCGGGTGCAAAGGTTCACTTTATCATGACATCTAAAGACGTGGTTCACGGATTCCAAGTTGCAGGTACAAACTTAAACGCAATGGTAATGCCAGGACATATTCAAAAAATCACTCAAACGTTCGACGAGCCTGGTGAGTATTTAATTCTATGTAATGAATATTGTGGTTCTGGTCACCAATTAATGTCTACAACAATTACGGTTAAATAAAGGAGGGGAGACCATTGGCAACTATATTAAAAAATTCAGATTTGACATTTAAAGAAAAGACAAACAAAGTTTTAGGGGTTAATCTAGATGATGCAAAGATTTCAAAATCCTATTTATCAGTAGCATTTATCGCATTATTATTAGGTGGACTTTTTGGATTATTCCAAGGATTAAATCGTGCAGGTCTTCTAGAATTGCCAAGTTGGCTTAATTATTATCAAGTATTAACAGCACATGGCCTATTATTAGTAGTAGTATTTTCAGCATTTGTTACCATTGGTTACTTTTACGCAGGTCTTTCTCATGATTTAGGTGGATTATTACCTAAAGTTAGAAGGATGGCATGGGTGGGCTTTTGGACGAAAATCCTTGGTATCGTATTAGTCGTCATTCCTGTTCTAATGAATGAAGCATCTGTCATGTACACTTTTTATCCACCAATGGCAGCACACCCAGTGTTCTATATCGGGTTAGCATTAGTGGTAGTAGGTATTTGGATCTTAGCAGCTGGTGCATTTATTCAAGTAGCAAACTGGAGAAAGAATCATAAGGGTCAGCATTTACCAATCCTTTCTTTCTTTGCTACAGGTGTATTTATTCTACTAGTTGGTGCAACTGCATTTGTCGCAGTTGAAGTATTATTCTTGATTTTACCATGGACACTTGGCTGGGTAGATACAATTAACGTAATGGTCTCTCGTACACTTTTCTGGGCATTCGGACACACAGCAGTTAATATCTGGTATTTAACAGCTGTATCTGCTTGGTATGTCATTATACCAAAAATCATTGGCGGAAAACGTTGGAGTGACACACTTACTCGTGTAGTTGTTATTGCCCTAGTTATCATGAACATTACTGGTGGATTCCACCATCAAATTATTGATCCAGGAATTAATTTATCAGTAAAATTCCTACACGTATTCATGAGTTTAGCAATTGGTTTCCCATCATTAATGACAGCATGGGCAATGTTTGCAGTATTTGAACGTACTGGAAAAGCAAAAGGAGGTAAAGGTGCCTTAGGTTGGTTTAAAAAGTTACCTTGGGGAGACGTTCGCTTCTTATCACCATTTATCGCAATGGCTGCCTTTATCCCAGCGGGTGCTGGTGGTATTGCACAAACAACGAACCAACTTGACCAAGTTATACACAACACAATGTGGGTTGTTGGACACTTCCACTTAACACTAGGTATGTCAGTCGTAATGACATTCTTTGGTATTAGTTACTGGTTAGTCCCACATATTTCAGGCCGTGTATTAACAAAAGGAATGAATAAATTAGGTGTTGTTCAAACCATCATCTGGACAACTGGTATGGTTATCATGGCGATCACAATGCACTGGGTTGGACTTCTTGGTTCACCAAGAAGAACATCTTTCACAGACTACTTTGGTAGTGCACAAGCTGCAGGTTGGGAACCATTTATGATGGTAATTGGTATCGGTGCAACACTATTACTTGTAGCGGTAATCATCCAAGTATATGCAGTATTCAATATGATGTTCTTTGCACCAAAAGGCGAAACAGAATTCCCAATTGCTGAAGTAGAAGAAACAGCTTCAAAAACTCCATTCTGGACAGAACGTTGGGGACTATGGGTTGTGCTTATGATTCTAGTAATTGCAATGGCCTATGTATTACCATTAACTGAAATGATTGTAAACGCACCTCCAGGATCACCACCATTTAAAACTTGGTAACTAGAAAAGCGCAGGCGAGCATTTTAGCGACGTACGGAGTGAGGCCCACACGAAGTGGGTCACGCAGACGTTGCCACAGGACGTGGCGAACTTAGTCTGTGTTCTTTAAGGAGATAAAGGAAACACGGGGAGCGAAGCGAACCGATGTTGACCTTTTCGTACGGAGGGTGAGGGAAGTCTCGCTAGTCGCTGCGAGCCGAAGCTAGACAAAACGAAAAGCGCAGGCGCCTTGAACAGAAACGAGGAAACTGGCCGACTAAAAACGCCACGTCCTGTGGCAACATCAGCACTAGCACATCCTGTGCGTCGAAGACTCCGACAAAGAGGCGCTCTTTGCCTCTGCAGGAGGAGTAGAATTTTCTCGAGTTTCTAGGCGCCGTAGTTAGACAATCAAGGAGTTGTTCCTTAATAGAGAGAGATAGCGAAACTTCTGCTATCTCTTTCTGATATTAGTAGATGGAAAAACTAGAAATAGGATGTGATCTTCGTGATCAAAAAAAATCGAACGACATTCGCTTGTATACTAATCTTATTATTTGGATGTGTGCTGTTCTATACGGGAACCGATGGATTACGGGCGTTTACTGCTGAAACAGCAAGAGTAAACCAACTACTAGAGGATAAGCCAGCATTTCCAGATGTAACATTTGAGGATAGCGAGGGACGGACATATCCTATTTCTGAGTTTGAAGATAAATATGTGTTCATCACTTTTCTCTACACAGCCTGCACAACTGTTTGTCCACAATTAGAAATGAATATGGCGCAGGTATATGAGCAGATTCCTCAAGAATACATCGGGAAAGATATCGTCTTTTTAAGTATAAGCTTTGATCCCACAAGGGACGATCCAGCAACTTTAAGTAAATATCGCACCTTCTTTGGATCTGACGGAGAAACATGGAGAATGGCAAGGATACCAAACGAAACGGAATTACAAACCCTACTCGATACATTTGGTGTAATCGTAATCCCCGATGGAAAAGGTAACTTTGCACATAACTCAGCCTTTTATTTAGTTGATCCAAATGGTTTACTGATCGAAGTAATGGATTATCAGGAAATTGATCAAGCCACTGCCAAGGTTACTAGTATTTTAGAAAGTCAAAAGGAGGAATAAGGCTATGAAACAATTTTTAATTGGACTAGGGCTGTTATTCGTATTAGCGCTTCCTCCTGTTGCTGATTTACTGGAGTCAATTATGATCATCCATATGCACATGCAAATGCCTTCAATCGTAATTGCTGGATTTTTTATGGGTAAACTGTTTCAACAAAAGTTTCCACAGTTTTTTGAGAAATGGAATCAAAACGGAATACCAGGTATTTTATTATTCACTGTAATCATGGTGTATTGGACAATTCCAAAAACAATGGATGAGACACTAACGATTACAAGCATGGAAGTATTTAAATTTCTTAGTTTATCTTTTTTAGCGGGTGTTCCTTTACGAGATAGCTGGAAGAAACTAAGTGAACGTGCAAAAAATCTCGTCTTTATCTTTTTTACAGTGAAATATTTGGGTATGGGCGTGTTATATATAAATACAAATATGCAACTATGTAATAATTACCTTGTAATCGATCAAATCACACTGGGATGGGGTTTTATAACAACCGCAATTTGTATTGTTATTTATTTGGTTTATAACAATTATACAGACCAATCTATCTATAAAGAGTAGGTGAGAGAAGCTGCAGGTGCAGCTTCTTTTTTATAGTATTCTGATTGACATGCATTAAAATAAGGTTCAGAATAATAGCAATAAATACTAAAAAGGGTGAGGAAAATGGTAAAACGGTTTGAGACAAAATTAATACATAGTATAGAAAAAGCGAAATTACCTATTCGAAGCAAGGTAACACCAATTTACCAAACATCGGCTTTTACCTTTGATAACCTTGAAGATTTAGAGGGTTATTACCAAGGAGAAGGAAATTACTTATATTCGCGAACTGGAAATCCTAATACGGACGAGCTTGGCCAAATGGTAGCAGCAATTGAAGGAGCACCAGCAGGTATCGCGACATCTTCTGGACTATCTGCAATTTTAGCTGGAATCCTATCTGTTGCAAAAAGTGGAGATCACATTGTCGCAGCAGAGGACGTATATGGGGGGAGCTTTCATCTTCTACATGAAGAGTTGCGTAATCTAGGCGTGGAAACAACTTTTGTTTCCTTTGCAGACCTTGAACAAGTAGAAAGGGCCATCCAACCGAATACAAAACTGCTTTATACTGAATCAATCACAAATCCACTTTTACGAGTCGAAAATCTACCGGCTGTGGTCGAACTTGCAAAACGAAACAACTTAGTCACTGTTGTAGATAACACATTCGCGACACCATATCATTGCAACCCATATGAGCTTGGGGTGGAGGTAGTTGTTCACAGTGCGACAAAGTATATTGGTGGACATAGTGATGTAACTGCAGGGGTTGTTGTGGGAAGAGAGGACTTGGTTTCAAAAGCGCGTGCAAAGGTTGTTAATCTAGGTGCGAATGTAAGTCCTTTTGAAGCTTGGCTAACAACTCGTGGCTTAAAAACATTGGCCGTTCGCATGCAAGTACAGTCTTCAAATGCTCGAAAACTTGCGGAAGCTTTGCGTAACAATCCTAACATTGCAAGAGTGTACTATCCGTTTGAGGCAGAAACTACAGGATATGGAGCAATGGTGTCAATCGAACTTGCAAAAACTGTTGATGTGAATCAATTTTTCAAATCGATAGGCTGGGTTAAGCTAGTTCCAACATTAGCTGGAGTAGAGACAACTGTATCTCACCCTCTAAAGACTTCCCATCGTGCTTTACCGGCAGAGGCACAGGAATCATTAGGAATTACGAACGAACTTGTGCGAATCTCGGTGGGGATCGAACATTCCGAAGATATCATTTCTGTATTTGAAAAAGCTATCGAAAATTCATTGAAATAAACAAAACGAGTATCCATAATAATGGGTACTCGTTTTTCAAACAAACATTTGTTTGAAGCAAAACTGCATCCTGTTACCTAAAGAAATCTTTCAAGCTCCTGGGTTGAGTAATTGTTCTTTATACCAGGTTTGTTTTCTAGATACTGTATGATTTCCTCTTTCGAATAATACTCTCTAAGGCCTGAAATAATCGTATCCAAATATTCAGAGGAAGGTTTATTGAAAGCAACAGTATCTATATCCCAAGGGGCGGTAAACGTAAAAATTGGATAACCATCATCATCTCCAAGATATAGAATTCTCCCATACCACGCCTTTTCACGGAAAACCATTGAACCTGATTCTCTCACTTCCTGCAAGTCAATATCAATCTTCATTCCACTGTTCTCTTGTTTTAACACATCAATAAACTGCTCAGATGTAATTAAATATTTCTTGCTATAGGTAGCTGTTCTTTCATTCGGGGAACCATCAATAAAAGCAACACCCTTTGAATCCCATCTCCTAGCTTCCTTCGCAAAATACAATGGGTAGGGGATGGTAAAGATTCCTTCATCAATCGGAGATGAGGGATCTTTACAGCCAACCTCCGTTTCAGTAGAACCATTGGGTCTGCCACCTTTTATGTAACAAAGAAAGCGTTTCTTATTAATATTTGAGCCATAACTTGCATACCAGACATATTGTTTCACTAGAATCACCAGCCTTTAACTAATAATCATTCGTCAATTACTAAAGTTTCACCTTCCCCAGAACCGATAACATACTATATTTTCGACTTATTTCTACTCATTTCCCGAGCAATATTTGTGCGAAAAGGGGGGATTTGATGATATTTGTAAGATTTTAGATATCGAATAAGTGTGTAATTTTAAAAAGAATGTCAAGCCAGGAATATCTCACCTAGGCTTATTAATTCCGTATTTTTTTAATCGATATTGGAGGTTTTGGCGACTCTTGCGAAGTGCTTCAGCAGTCTTTGTGATATTAAAATGATAATGTTCAAGTACCTGTTTTAGGTATAAGGTTTCTGCTTCCTCCATGTAACTGTCTAACGGCTGAACCTCTGTGATTAAAGAGGGTTGTGGTGCCTTTTTTGTAGATACAGGTTTAATATGTGTTTTTTTACGAAAATGCATGGGGAGATGGTTATAAGTAATCGTATCCTCATAGGTAATGATATTTAAAGCTCCCTCTATAATATGCTCTAGCTCCCGAACATTCCCAGGCCAGTCATATTGAATCAATGTCTGTAATACCTCATCTGCTATGTTTGTTACTTGCAGACCAAACAGATGATTATATTTTTCCATAAAAGTAAAAGCGAGTTCTTTAATGTCTTCCTTCCGATTTCGTAATGGAGGAATAAAAAGGGTTACGACACCTAATCTGTAATATAAATCTTTTCGAAGTCTACCCTCGGAAATGGCATCAATGGGGTCCTCATTCATTGTAGCTAGGATCCGCACATTCACTTTTTTATCCTTCGTGTCACCCACTCTTCGTACTATTTTTTCTTGAATAACTCGTAGAAGCTTTGCTTGTAGGGCAGGATTCAATGAATTAATCTCATCTAATAGCAAAGTGCCTCCTTCTGCTTGTTCAAATAAACCTGGGCGGTCAATGGCACCTGTAAAAGCTCCTTTTTTTGTACCGAAAAGGAGACCCTCAATCAGATTGTCCGGTAAAGCAGCGCAATTCTGAGATATAAAAGGAGCGGATGACCTGGTACTTCCATTGTGAATACTTTGAGCAAATAGCTCTTTTCCTGTACCAGTATCCCCTATGATGAGAATGGAGGAACTTGTCCTAGTAGCACGTTTACTTGACTCAATTACCTCCAATATTGCAGAACTTTTCCCTATGATGCTATCAAATGTATAATGAGTATCACTTTTCCGGTTCATATTTTCACGTAGTAACTTCTCAACTTTTGTAACATCACGGGCAATTTCCATCGCTCCAATACGTTGTTTGCCATCCATAATTGGGATTGTGTTATTGATGGTGGTGATTTCCTGACCACGGTTGTTGTAATAGGTCTGTTTAGCATTATTTATGGAATTACCCGTCTTAAGTACTTGAAGCAACGTACTATCCTCATTTTTGTGAAACGAAAATACATCAACCAGCTTTTTGTTTAGAACATCATCTTGGTTCATCCCTTCAATCTGAGCCATTTTTTGATTGTAAATAATCGTTGTGCCTTGAGAGTCAACGACATGTATACCAACATCCACTTCATTAACTAATTGCTCAGTTGCTTTGGTTTTTAATATCTCAACTTGTTTCATGATATCCCCACCCTTTTCCTTACTTCTTATTATATGAGAAAAAAACAAAGGGGCAAATTATATTTGCATTAACTTTGGGAAATGAAAAATATTTTTGCGCAAAAAAATATAGTAGGTGCAAAGAAAATTTGCATTAATTTATGGAGATAAAAAAATGTCTTATTTCTAAAGATGGTCATTCGTATGAATTACCTGAGCGTAATGCACTTTTTTAAAAGAAATCATTTAAAATGCACCAACATGAGAAGTTGGCATGATTCTTGCACAAAATAGTAGACAAGAAGAAATTCTCACTACAACAATAGCTACTGGAGGTTAAATAGATGGCTCAAATTAAAGCGGACTCAAAAACAATCATTGACCAAACGGAAAAGTTTGGTGCAAATAACTATCATCCACTACCAATTGTAATTTCAAAAGCAGAAGGCGTATGGGTGGAGGATCCCGAAGGAAATAAATATATGGATATGTTAAGCGCATATTCTGCAGTTAATCAAGGTCACCGTCATCCCAGAATCATTCAAGCTTTAAAGGATCAGGCTGATCGCGTTACACTAACATCGCGAGCATTTCATAATGACCAGCTTGGCCCATGGTATGAATTAATTTGTAAAATGACAAATAAGGACATGGCACTACCAATGAACACAGGGGCGGAAGCTGTTGAAACAGCTATTAAAGCGGCACGTAGATGGGCATATGATGTTAAGGGTGTAAAGGAAAATCAAGCTGAAATCATCGCGTGTATTGGAAACTTCCATGGACGGACGATGACGGCCGTTTCATTATCTTCGGAAGAAGAATATAAACGTGGATTCGGTCCAATGCTACCGGGAATTAAACTAGTTCCTTATGGGGACATTGAAGCACTAGAAAATGCGATAACTGAAAATACAGCAGCATTTCTCTTTGAACCCATTCAAGGAGAGGCTGGAATTATTATTCCACCAGAAGGTTTTCTTAAGAAAGCTTTTGAAACATGTAAACAAAACAATGTCCTGTTTATTGCGGATGAAATACAAGCGGGGCTTTGTCGTTCTGGAAAAATGTTTGCATGTGAATGGGATGATGTAGAGCCTGATATGTATATTTTAGGTAAAGCATTAGGAGGCGGGGTATTTCCAATATCCTGTGTCGTTGCCAATAAAAACATATTAGGTGTATTTAACCCAGGTTCTCACGGTTCTACATTTGGAGGAAACCCAATGGCTTGTGCTGTCTCCATTGCTTCATTGAACGTCTTAATTGAGGAAAATTTAGCACAACGTTCTCTTGAACTTGGTGATTATTTCTTGAATCAATTAAAAGAGATAAAAAATCCAATTATTAAAGAAGTGAGAGGGCGTGGCTTGTTTATCGGAGTTGAATTAACAGAGGCTGCCCGCCCGTATTGTGAGTCTTTAAAGCAGGAAGGGCTCCTCTGTAAAGAAACCCATGACACGGTTATTCGATTCGCTCCACCTTTAATCGTAACAAAAGAAGAGTTAGATTGGGCAATCGAACGCATTGCGATGGTTCTAGGATAATCACATATTCGAAAAAAGGATCAAGTCTTTTACGCTTGATCCCTTTTTTATTGGTTTATAGGTTCACGTATAAGCGGAAGTGTTAAACAGTGTATTCCTCCCCCTAACTTATAGAACTCGGAGATGTCTACAGGGATAATATCAATACCATTTGCTTTGAGTAATTCCATTGTTTTTACTCCAGAAGAGGGGAAAATGAGCCTTCCAGGAGAAATCGGTAAGACATTAATCGTTAAAGGGGGATCTTCCGGATGAACATGAAATAATCCAATCTTCCTTTTATGAAGTTCATCTATAAACCAATAAGGAAGTAGAGCTTTATTAATAAGTGCTTTATTATGATCGATAAGAAGAAATGCTTCATCGAGATGAATGATGGTAGATGGTAAATCAACTGTTATTAAATCAATATCCTGTAGAGAAAGAATGTAATTTAATTGTTCAATACCAAGAGAATTTACGCGTTCCGAGCGACCGATAATGGCTGTGTTTTTGTTAAGCATGGTAAAACTTCCACCTTCGACAAAACCATGTCCTTGAATACGGCCTAGAATTGGCATCCCTAATTTGCTAAAGGTTTGTTCGGCCAAACGAGTTTCACCATATCGAATATAAAGGGCAAGCCTCGACAAAATGACACCACTCGGAATAATCATTCCTAAGTCTCTAGTAAAGGTTCTTTCCGGTAATTCTTCATGCTTAGTTCGGTCAAGAAAGACAACCTCTATTCCTTCAAGCCTCAAAGCTTTTACCAATTGGTCATGTTGATCTTGCAAGATCTGTAATTTAGGTTTTAAATTGGCTTCGAGATCTTCAGGTTGTGTGCCCTTTATATACTTTCCTAATAATGGACCAGCTTCAATTTCCTTCTGATTTTGATGAAGTTTTAAAACTTCATTACCAGGACGATGCATTAATACTTTTCTTAGCTGCCCGATATCACTTGTAATCCCCAAAAATTCGCCCCAAACTTCTTTGATAAGTGTAATGTCCTGAAAGGGCTCTCGTACAATCCTTCTTGAAAAGTTTAGCTTGTTTTTATTCATTTGGATTACCTGCTTTACTCTTGTCTTATATATAAAGAACCCCCTTGGTTCAATCTTGGGGGTTCTTTTTTTTAAGGTGCTTTCGTATTAAGGCATTTCGTCTTCTTTCTCTCGGTTCTTAAAAGCTTCATGAGAGACAATACCTTCCATTTGTTCAAATTGTCGACTATGGTCTTTTTCTTCAGTTATGCTGTTCTTTGGAAAGTTGCCAGGATGGCCTTTTTCTTTGTGGTTAAAGCTTTTTCCACGACCCATATTGATCTCTCCTTTCAAATGCTTTCCATCGTAGTTTTTGCATTCGTTGGTTTTGTATGTATCACGGACTATTTGGTAAATCGCGGAAAATAGGACTTAGCTCCTAATATCTGTAAAAAGTGAATAGTTGTCCTTGATTTGAAATATATACAGTATTGGTATATTTAATCTTTTTTTACCTTAGGAAAAAGGGGGATACACGATGCAGACGAAGGTGGAGAAGAAGGTACTTGTTGCAAGCCTTGTAGGAAGTTCTATAGAATGGTTCGATTACTTTTTATACGGTACTGTTGCAGCACTTGTTTTTAATACAGCATTCTTTCATAGTGACGATCCAACGGTCGGGTTAATGTTAGCATATGCTTCATTTGCTTTATCCTTTTTCATTCGACCACTTGGTGGAGTGATTTTTAGTCATATTGGCGATAAAATTGGGAGAAAAAAAACACTCGTTTTAACTCTATCACTTATGGGTGGAGCGACTGTTCTTATGGGTTTCCTTCCTACTTATGAACAAATCGGGGTAATCGCACCGATTTTACTCATAATCCTGCGACTTGTTCAAGGGATTGGACTAGGTGGTGAGTGGGGTGGAGCACTTTTATTAGCGGTTGAATATGCGCCAAAAGAAAAGCGTGGATTCTTCGGAAGTATCCCACAAATGGGTGTTACGGTAGGGCTCCTACTTGGAACGTTAGCATTATCTCTAATGACATTACTTCCAGAGGCTGCATTCATGTCGTGGGGATGGCGTGTTCCGTTTATTCTAAGTGCATTTTTGGTCATTTTCGGTTTATGGATCCGTAAAGGTATAGAGGAAACGCCTTCTTTCAAAAAGGTACAAGAGAAGGGCGAGGTAGCTAAAATCCCATTTATCGAAACAATGCGTACGCACTGGAAAGAGGTTTTAATCGCAGTTGGTGCAAAGGTTGTTGAAACAGCACCATTCTATATTTTTGGTACATTTATCGTCTCTTATGCAACAACACAGCTTGGTTTCTCGCGAACGGCAACCTTAAATGCGGTTACCATTGCAACAATCGTAACAACTCTTCTTATTCCTATTATGGGGAGTCTTTCTGATAAATTTGGTCGGAAAAAGCTCTATGTCGGTGGAACCATTTTGATGATGATATATGCTTTTCCTTACTTTTGGTTACTACATCAAGGCTCTGTTGCACTATTAATCGTTGCAACTATTTTGGGATTAGGAATTATCTGGGCTCCAATTACAGCTGTGCTTGGAACCATGTTTTCGGAGATATTTAAATCAAATGTTCGCTACACGGGGATTACATTGGGGTATCAAATCGGAGCTGCGGTTGCTGGTGGAACGGCTCCACTTGTTGCAACGGCATTACTAGCAGCTTTTAATGATTCCTATGTACCAGTTGCATTATATATCATTCTTACCGCCGCTATATCACTTATTGCAGTTGCCACCGTACGTGATCGTAAGAATGAGGACTTAGATTATGATGAGATCGTGTAAGTGTGAAGGGATCGCAAGTGGCGGTTCCTTTTTCCTTTTAGTGATATGATGTTTATAAGATAAAATAGAAAGAAGGGATACCGTGCTCGTTTTATCAGAATCTCAAATTCGTTCCATATATTCAATGGCAGATGCAATTCAGGACTTAGAAGAGGCACTTATACACAATAATGATGGTAAGGTAAAGAATCCACACCGTACGGTTCTGGACTTCCCAGAAAAAGAAGCATCTGCTTTATACATGCCAAGCTCAATTGAACCGGTTGGAAAATCCGCTGTCAAGGTCGTGACTATTTTTCCGCACAATCCTTCCGTGGGCAAGAAAACGACACAGGGTATTATTTTACTAAGTGATACAGATAATGGAGAACACCTTGCATGTATCAATGCTTCTTATTTAACTCGTTTGCGGACCGGTGCAGTAAGTGGAATTGCAACAAAGCATCTAGCGAAAAAAGAAGCGTCAACTGTTGCTGTAATTGGAACGGGTGCCATGGCAGAGGAGCAGTTACAAGCGGTTCTAGAGGTACGTGAAATAATGGAAATCATGTTATATAATCGTACAAAGGAAAAGGCTTTCCTTTTTGAAAAAAGAATTTTAGAACTCTGCCCGGGATTCAAAGGTTCAATTACAGTCATGGATCATCCAGATGAAGCTGTTTCCAAATCAGATATTGTTATCTGTGCAACACGATCCGTTACACCTGTTTTTTCAGGGAGAGCATTAAAGCAGGGGACACATATCAACGGAGTTGGCTCTTATCTTCCGCATATGCAAGAGGTCGATGCAGAAACGATTCTAAAATGCTCAAAAATCGTTGTGGATACGATTGAAGGGGTAAAAGACGAGGCGGGTGATTTGATTATTCCAGCGAAAAAAGGGCTATGGAGTTTCTCGGATTTACATGGAGAATTAGGAGACCTTGTCTCGGGTGCTGTCTCTGGACGAGAAAATAAGGAAGAGATAACGTTTTTCAAGTCAGTGGGAATTGCTTATTTTGATCTTGCGGTAGCAGCTGCTGTCTATAATAAAGCAATAACAATTGGAGTAGGCACACAGGTAGAGATTTAGATTTTAGGTACCTTCAAGTATTCAAGCATTTATCGTGGTTTTTTTATTACAGTATTCGTGAAAGGGGTTATGAAATTGAACACAAATGATGCACAATTCTACATATCACATCTTGGGCTAGAGCCACATCCAGAGGGAGGGTTTTATAAACAAATCTATGCTTCAGATATGACGATTCATACTGAGCAGGAAAAACAAAGAAAACTATATACAAGTATTTATTTTCTACTGAGGTCTGAAGAAATCTCTCATTTACATAGATTGCAATCAGATGAGCTTTGGTATTACCATGGGGGGAGTTCCTTAACCGTACATATTATTGATGAACAAGGAGAATACAAGGAGGTAAACCTTGGTCTAAAGCTTGACAAGGGAGAGGTTCCACAAGTTCTTGTACCCAAAAACTCGATTTTTGCGTCTTCAGTGAACGAAGAAAATACATTCTCACTTGTTGGCTGCATGGTTTCTCCGGGATTTGATTTCGAGGATTTTGAATTATTTTCACAAGAGGAATTATTGAGGGAATATCCGCAGCATGAGGTGGTCATCCGCAGACTCGCGCTGGAAAAGAAATAAATTAGAATAATAAAATTATTGTTTCTCTATATATAACAGTCCTTTTTTACATGGCAGAATCTCGTGTAAACAAACGTTTGATTGAAATTCAAATACCTTGATCTGCATAGCTTAGGGTGCTAATCAAACGTTTGTTTGAAATGAGTATTGCAAAATGAAACAGATTGTTTTAAAACCATATTACAATAATAAGGTAAGGCGCCTATCCTCTAACTTGGGAAGGCGTTTTTTTATTGGTTTAAAGCGTTTATCGTGCAATGGGAATTCTTGAGAATGAAGCATAAAATATTCTACATTATAGATAGATTTAACTTTAATCAGTGGGGTCCAAACCCCGACTGATTAAAGTTAAAGCCTCCGGCGGATGCCACGATTTTTCAAAGGAAACTTTTCGAGCAGTAAGATCAAAGACTAAATACGCCACGTCCTGTGGCAACGTCTTTATGACTCACTTCCTGTGGGCCTAAAAATCGGGTGCAAATACGCCAAGGCGCGTTTGATCTTTCAAAATAATGGAGGGGTTCAGGTGAAAAGAAGAACGGCGGAACCATATAAAATTAAAGCAATAGAACCATTAGCAATGCTAACCTATGAGGAACGAAATGAGGCGCTTAAAAGGGCGGGTTATAATACGTTTTTGATTGATTCTCAGGATGTCTATATTGACCTTCTAACAGACAGCGGGACAAGTGCAATGAGTGACAGGCAGTGGGGAGCTTTAATGGTTGGTGACGAGGCTTATGCTGGAAGTAAAAGCTGGAAGAAGCTTGAGCAGGCAGTTAGAGAGATTTATGGATATAAGTATGTGTTGCCGACTCACCAGGGACGTGGTGCAGAAAACATTTTATCTCAACTAAAAATAAAACAAGGTGACGTAGTACCCGGGAATATGTATTTTACTACAACACGTGCCCATCAGGAGCTAAATGGGGCAAGATTTGTTGATATCATCATTGATGCAGCACATGATTCAACGACAGAGCATCCTTTTAAAGGGAATGTGGATCTTTCTAAATTAAAGTCGCTCATTCAAGAGGTTGGGGCAAAACGGATTCCTTATGTTTGCGTGGCAGTAACCGTGAATATGGCGGGTGGCCAGCCGGTTAGCATGGAGAATATGAGAGAGGTTTATAACTTGTGTAAAAGTTATGGAATTGATGTGATGTTTGATGCTACACGGTGCGTAGAGAATGCCTATTTTATAAAGGAAAGAGAAGCGGGATATGAAAATCATCGGATTAAGGATATTTTAAAAGAGATGTTTTCGTATTCAGATGGTTGTACGATGAGTGGTAAAAAAGATTGTTTAGTGAATATTGGCGGCTTTTTAGCAATGAATGATGAGGATTTATATGCCAGGTCACGTGAATTGGTGGTGGTTTATGAGGGGATGCCATCTTATGGCGGCATGGCAGGACGTGATATGGAAGCGATGGCACAAGGAATCTATGAATCTGTCGATGATCATTATATCCATCACCGGATTCAACAAGTCCGTTATCTTGGACAGCAGTTAATTGAAGCAGGAATACCTGTTGTTCAACCAATTGGGGGTCATGCTGTTTATTTGGATGCAAGAAAGTTTTTATCTCATTTAAACCAAGAAGAATTTCCTGCACAAGCATTGGCAGCGGCGCTTTATTTAGATTCAGGTGTTAGGGCGATGGAAAGAGGGATAGTCTCAGCTGGTCGAAATAAAGAAACGGGTGAACATAACAAACCGAAGCTAGAACTCGTTCGTTTAACAATACCAAGAAGGGTTTATACGAATAATCATATGGATGTTGTCGCTGATTCTGTGATTGGACTCTTTGAAAAGAGACATCAGATAAGTGGTTTACGAATAGATTATGAACCTCCTACGTTACGATTCTTTAATGCCAGGTTTTCACCACTTTCCAATGACTTAGAATTGATGCCTAAGGAATAAAATGAAAGCCAGCCCTTTATTAGATTTGGGGCTGGCCGTTTTTATTTTCCTTTTACTAGGTAAGGACGGGAATTTTCCCATTTAACCTGAACCGGAAGATTGAAATAGTCTGATAGAATTTCACTAGTAATGATCTGATCTGTTTGCCCTGAGGCAAATACTTCTCCGCTCTTTAAAAGCAAAGTTTTCGTAAACACAGGAAGAATTTCTTCTACATGGTGGGTAACATAAATAATCGTTGGTGCGTCTTCTTTGATGGCAAGTCTTTCAATTGAATCTAATAATTGCTCTCTAGCGATAAAATCTAACCCGTTTGTTGGTTCGTCCAAAATAAGGATTGATGGATTTGCCATTAAAGCACGGGCAATTAATACTCGTTGTTTTTCACCTTGGGACAGGGTCGAATAGTCACGGTTTGCATAGGCAAGACATCCAAGTTCCTCAAGAAGACCCTTTGCCTTTTCTCTCATGTCGTCAGTAGGGGTCTCATACAGGCCAATGGATGCAAAAGCTCCACTTAAAACAACCTCAAACGCGTTGTCTGTGGGGTAGAACTTTTCTTGTAAGGATGCAGACACAAAGCCAATTTTTTTCCGGAGCTCCTCACCTAAGTAAACCTTGCCGAACTTAAACCCAAGTACAGTAGCATTTCCGCTAGTAGGGAAATTATAGGCGTTAATTAAATCCAATAATGCAGTCTTACCAGAACCATTTAATCCATAAAGCACCCAGTGCTCGCCTTGTTTTATCTGCCAATTAATATTTTGTAGGATGAGTGCATCATCACGCCGTAGTGTAACATTCATCAAATCTAAAACCACTTTATACCCCTCCTTGTTTAATAAATTTATAATATCAAATAATTCAGATAAGGGTACACAAAAATTTCCAGAAGGAAAATGATGATAGTTCTTTCAAATAGTGAAAAACGGCCATTACATGAACCCTATACACAATCTATCCGTTAACATTTTAAAAGTCGTCTTCTAGCCACAATTGAGAACTATTTTGTGAATGGAAAACTTTTTGGGGTATACTTTATGATGGAGATAATTGACAGAGGGAGTGAAAATATGGCATATAACAAGGTTCGGTGGGGAATTATTGGTTGTGGGAATGTGACGGAAATAAAGAGTGGTCCAGCATTTCAAAAAATTACGAATTCCGAATTGGTTGCCGTAATGAGAAGAACAGGTGAGTTAGCAAAAGATTATGCAAAAAGGCATAATGTATCGAAATGGTATGATAATGCGGATGAGCTTATCCATGATCCGGAGGTGGATGTAATCTATATTGCAACTCCGCCAGGATCCCATAAAGAGTATACATTGAAAGCAGCTCAGGTTGGAAAGCCAGTATATGTTGAAAAACCAATGGCTCGTACATACACAGAATGCCTAGAAATGATTGAGGCATGTAAAGAAGCAAATGTTCCTTTGTATGTCGCTTATTATCGTAGAGCGCAAGAGCGGTTTTTGAAAATCAAAGATCTACTGAATAACGGTGCAGTGGGGGATATTCGCTTTGTGTCAACAACACAATATCGTAAAGCATCAGAAGATCCGAACAATCTCCCATGGCGAGTTCAACCAGAGTTATCAGGAGGTGGGCTGTTCTTTGATTTGGCAAGCCATACTCTTGATATAATCGATTACTTGGTTGGACCCATTATAGAGGTTCATGGTTTTGCTTCCAATCATGGTGGCCTATATACAGCAGAAGATATTGTAACGGGTACCTATGTTTTTGAATCTGGCATACATGGTGTTGGCAATTGGTGTTTTACGGCATTTCAAAATGAAGACGTGAATGAGATTGTGGGTAGCAAAGGAAAAATTACCTTCTCTACTTTTGGAAATGAGCCTGTTGTGTTAACAACAAACAATGGAACCGAAGAGTGGAGCTTTAAACGTCCCGAGCATGTACACCAACCACTAGTGGAAACCATTGTAGCCGAATTGACCGGAAAGGGCGGTATCTGCCCAAGTACTGGCGAATCAGGAGCTCGAACAAACTGGGTAATGGGAGAAATGGTTAAAGGGTATTATTCCAAGCACTGATAGTCTAGCCCACGGGAAGGTCGTTTTCTTCTTCGGGGGCTAGTTTTTTTGTTGCTAAACCAACATTGATTTTTATCATTTTAGTAATTAACTTTAAATGGAAACAAAAATAAAAAAGATTGCTATACTTTAATACACTTTTTTTAGCAATATTGTGATAAAATAGTTGATATTATTATCAGAATAATATAAGATTTCGATTAATAAAAACTTAAAAGATTTAAATTAAATGAAAGCTGGGATTAACATGACGACAGATTTTACAATTGATATCACCCTTACAACCAAGAAGAAGGAAATTCCTCCATTCGATCAGTTGGTGTTTGGAACTAGCTTCACTGATCATATGTTTATGTGGGATTACACGGAAGGAAAGGGTTGGCATGATCCTCGAATCGTACCTTATCAATCGATTCCTTTAGATCCTGCAGCTACTATTTTTCATTATGGTCAATCGGTATTTGAAGGATTAAAAGCCTATCGTACAAAGGACGAAGAAATTTTATTATTCAGACCGGATCAAAACATGAAAAGATTCAATAAGTCTAACCAGCGTTTAGTCATGCCGCAGTTTGACGAAGAATTTGCCATTCATGCTTTGAAGAAGCTAATAGAAATCGATAGAGACTGGGTGCCAAATCTTCCGGGTACTTCGTTATATATCAGACCGTTCATGATTGCTACGGAAGCACATCTTGGCGTTAATCCGGCTAAAAACTATAAGTTTATGATTATATTATCCCCAGTTGGTTCTTATTATAAAGAAGGTATCAATCCTGTAAAAATTGCTGTAGAAAATAAATATGTTCGTGCAGTTGCAGGTGGAACAGGTGATGCAAAAACAGCAGGGAACTATGCTGCAAGTTTATTAGCATCAGAAATTGCAAGTGAACATGGCTATTCACAAGTATTATGGCTTGATGGCAGAGAGAAACAATATATCGAAGAAGTTGGCAGTATGAACATCTTCTTTAAAATCAATGGAGAAGTTGTCACACCAGCATTAAACGGTAGTATTTTAGATGGAATCACTCGTAAATCTATTATTGAACTCTTAAAATACTGGAATGTTCCTGTAACTGAACGGAAAATTTCTATTCACGAAGTTCAACAAGCTTATAACGATGGCGTGCTTGAAGAAGTATTTGGAACAGGAACAGCAGCAGTTATTTCACCAGTTGGCGAGCTTTTCTATAATAATGAAAAATCTATTATTAACAATGGCGAAACAGGAGAATTATCAAAGAAACTATATGATACTATTACTGGCATCCAAAACGGTACAGTAGAAGATCCGTTTGGCTGGACTGTAAAATTATAAGGAATAAAAAAGTGCTTACCCATGTGGTAGGCACTATTTTTTTGCGATGTGGACAGGTTGGTTTCTTATCCCAGTGAGAGAAAAAGGATAACCCCCTAAGCCAGAGTTATCCATTTTATGTTCCATTATATTTTAAAAGATAATGAGCCAATAAATGTAAGATGCTACTAGCAGGCAGGTGTATGCCCATGATAGCTTGCGTTGCCAAGTAGCTGGTTGAAAAGTGGTAAATAGAAATGTGATAGGTACTAGTGTCCAAGGTAGTAAGAGTAATAGACTTAGGAAAATCAATCCAAGGGACATACCAATAGAGCCGACTCCTATCGAAACTTTGGCTAAGTATGCTGACGCTCCTAATCCAAAAGGAGAGAGTAATAGCAAGAAATAACTTTTAAGTCGGAAGGCTAAGAAAAACGTACTAAGAGATTCTGTTTCGAAAATTCCGAAATTAAAATGTGAGAGTGGTTCACGAATTTTTTCAGGAACTAATTGCATGTTCATCACTCCTAATAGAATGGTATACGAAGTATGTAAAATTCCTATATATATAGTATACGAAATAAACAGTAAAAAGTTTTACAATAATACAATAATATTCCATTTTTCTGAATTTATCGAATGATGTGATCGAATATTCATATTTCCTATATTGAAGGATGGGGTATGAATAATTTTTTAAGTACTTTACGGGAATCTTCTTAGGGGGGGCTGAACGACTAGGTGTGGATCGTACCCTCACAGCGCTCACTTTTAGTAATTGATGGTAGGACTAGGTGTGGATGCTACCCTCACCGCTCACTTTTAGTGATTGATGGTATGAATAGGTGCTAATCGTACCCTCACAGTGCTCACTTTTAGTGATTGATGGTATGAATAGGTGTTAATCGTACCATCACTGTACTGACCTATGGTGACTGAGGGTACGAATAGGTGTTAATCATACCCTCACAGTGCTCATTTTTAGTGATTGATGGTACGAATAGGTGTTAATCATACCCTTACAGCGCTCACCATTAGTGACATATGGTACGATTACAGGCTTTTGATGCCACCTCTCAACCGTCTTAGAGTAGTCCAAGGCGTGACTCCCCCGACTCCGACCCGTCCCAAACCCAAAGTCGAAAAAATTTGCTTCAGAACCAACAATATTAAATAATAGAAGTAGTTTAGCAATAAGATAAATGAAACAATAATAGGGGGTACAGACATTGGAGATAGGAATTAGTACTTTTGTTGAGACAACACCGGATCCTCGGACAGGTGAGGTCATTAGCCATGCCGAGCGAATTCGTGAAGTGGTTGAGGAAATAGTTCTAGCTGACCAAGTAGGTCTAGATGTATTCGGTGTTGGGGAGCACCACCGTGAGGATTATGCAGCTTCAGCACCAGCTATTATACTAGCAGCGGCTGCATCGCAAACAAAGAAAATTCGTCTTACTAGCGCGGTTACCGTACTTTCTTCAGCCGATCCTGTTCGCGTGTTCCAGGACTTTTCAACCCTTGATGCCATTTCGAATGGTCGGGCTGAAATTATGGCAGGAAGAGGGTCATTTATCGAATCATTCCCCCTATTTGGCTATGATTTAAAGGACTATGATGAGCTTTTTGAAGAAAAGTTAGATCTGCTGCTACATATTCAAAGATCGGAGAAAGTGACCTGGCAAGGAAAGCACCGAGCAGCCATTATCAATAGAGGCATTTACCCAAGACCTGTTCAAGATCCATTACCGATCTGGATTGGAAGTGGAGGAAACCAAGAATCAGTGGTACGTGCGGGTCTATTGGGATTACCACTCGTTCTTGCAATTATTGGAGGAAGGCCCGTTCAATTTGCGCCACTTGCTGAACTATATAAAAGAGCTGTTGCACATGCAGGGCATGATTTTTCAAAATTGGCTATTGCCTCCCATTCGCACGGGTTTGTTGGTGAAAGCAAGGAAGAAGCTGCGGAAAAATTCTTCCCACCAACAGCGCAGTCGATGAGTAAATTAGGAAAAGAGCGTGGCTGGGGACCATACACCCGGGAGACCTTTGAACATGCCCGAAGCTTTGAAGGTGCATTATATGTAGGTGACCCTGAATACGTTGCCAATAAAATCATACATTTACGTAAAAATGTTGGGGTTACTCGTTTTATGCTTCATTGTCCTGTTGGAACAATGCCGCATGAGGATGTCATGCGCTCAATTGAACTACTAGGGAAAGAAGTAGCACCCCGTGTAAGGGAAGAAGTAGCGAAATGGGAAGCAGAAAACGAATCCAAATAAGAAAATAGAGGGGAAAGTAATGGGGAATCTATCTCATAAACAGTTAGCAACAGAATGCTTTAACAAAGTGTGGGATCTATTAGAAAATACGAATCGTACGGAATATGAAACAGAGGAAATGATGCATCTTTGTCATACTTCATTTTGGCATTGGACACAGGTAACAGATCACACCGAACAAAATTTATCAATTGGATATTGGCAACTTTCACGCGTTTATGCTGTAGTGGAAAATGGAGTTCAGGCCCTATACTTCGCAAAGCGGTGCGTCGAAATCAGCAAGAAGGCAGAGCTAGCTCCATTTTTTATAGCGTACGCATTTGAAGCGTTGACAAGGTCTTATATCGTCCTAAATGAAATAGGCCAAGCAGAAGAAACCCTTATTCAAGTTAAAAAATATACGGAACTTGTAAAAGATGAAGAAAGTAGGAAGCTCTTATTAGCAGATTTGGCAGACCTTATGAATAAAATATCATGACCCGCATGCATAACTCATGTTAAAAATTGGGATATTACTATTTGAGGTGAATAATTATGAAAAAAATAGTAATATCCCTGCTTTCTCTTGTCATCTTGTTCCCATTCCAAGTCGGTGCACAAGCAAGAGTTGAATGCCCAAGTGTGAGTCTGTTAGAGGATACATCAATAACGAATAAAGATGAACTCATTCAGGCTTTGGAAACAATCATTCCACGTACATTTGGCGAAAGTGATTATGGAAATCATTTTTCAGATTGGGAAGTCGTAACAGCGCAACCTCTAGATGAAAAAGTTGCAAAAGAATACCAAATGTCTACGAAATATTGTGGACAAGAGGTTGCTGACAAATCATGGTTAGTTACATTGCATTTTCCAAGATGGGAAGGAAAAAGTGACATTGCAGCGGATGGCCAAATTTTTGTATCTAAAAGTAAAGATAATGGTTGGTTCGTCTGGTACAGAAATCAATAAAAGAACGCAAACAAAACGCTTGGAAAAAATCCAAGCGTTTCGCATTTTTAATAAGTGGAAAATAGATTAGTGCGAAAAGGTGAATTATTTTTTTGTGAATTTTGCCTCGGCAGTTTGTTTATACAGTTGATGTCCGAAAACAGCAACCCCAGCTGCAATTACTCCGTTATATAACGCCTCTGCAGTAAAGCCATAGAAAAATGCGCCTCCTACTAGAGAAACTCCTAAAAGAATCCATCCAATAGCCCAATCAGGAATAGTTGGCGTTGATTTTAGGAAATACCCGATCACCCACAGTGCAGGGACCAACATATAGTAATTTTCATTTAAAAATTCAAGCAAGTCCATGGTTGTCACCTCCTTTAGTTCATCGTATGAAAGGTAGAAAGATGTGCTTGTTCGGATATCCCGATTTCATAAAAAAATGGTGAGTAAACACTCATTTTTTTATTGACTAGGTTTTGAAAAAGGAGCATAATGTGAGTAATCACTCACTTTTTTGTGAAAAGGGGGACCTATCATGAGTCATACTGTAGAAATCAATAAGATGAGTAAAAGCTTTGGGAAAAAGGTGGTACTAAATGAAATTGACCTATCTATTGAGGAAGGTACGATTTACGGTTTTATTGGGCCATCAGGTGCAGGTAAAACGACATTAGTTAAAATGATTGTGGGAATGGATTCACCAGATCATGGCTCCATTCAGGTGTTAGGAAAGAAAATGCCCAATTTGGAATTGTTGCAGGACATCGGGTATATGGCTCAATCCGATGCTTTGTACACAGAACTAACAGGTAGAGAAAACCTTGCATTTTTTGCTTCACTTTATAAATTAAATCGTGCCCAAACGAAAGAACGAATTGAATATACAGCAAACCTAGTCAATCTGACAGACGACTTAAATAAAAAGGTATCCACTTATTCGGGTGGGATGAAAAGACGTTTGTCTCTCGCGATCGCATTGATTCAAAATCCCAAAATGCTCATTTTAGATGAGCCAACTGTTGGCATAGATCCGGAGCTAAGACTTGCCATTTGGAATGAACTCATCCGTTTAAAAAAAGAAGAAGGAAAAACAATTATCGTGACAACCCATGTCATGGAAGAGGCTGAGCGTTGCGATTACATTGCAATGGTACGGGACGGTAGGATTTTAACAAGAGGGACACCAAACGAATTGAAAAAAGCATACAACGCCAGCAATTTTGATGAAGTATTTTTACACGCTGGGAGGGCGAGAAAATGAGAATCGTAGCACTCATAAAAAGAATTTTTCAGCAGTTGCTTCGTGATAAGCGGACATTGGCTTTGCTATTTGTGGCTCCACTATTAATCCTATCTCTAATGTACGTAATGTTTAACGGAGATTCAGTAGAACCTACAGTGGGTGTTGTAGGTGTTGATGAAAAGTTAGTCATTGCATTAAAAAAGCTAGATATTCAAATTGAAGAGTTTGAACAGGCACCAAATCCTAATCAGACAATACTTAATCACGAACTTGATGGGTTACTTGTAATGGAAAATAATCATGTCATTCTTACGTTAACAAACAGTGACCCATCATCTGCAAAAGCCTTGCAAATGAAAGTGAACCAGATTTTTGCTGCGCAAGCACAGGAAAATCTAGTAAGTCAACTACCAAACCCTAGTGTAATGCCAAAAGTCGAACTCGAAACAAACTATGTGTACGGTAGTGATGACACCGCCTTTTTCGATGTGCTAAGCCCTATTTTAATCGGCTTTTTTGTTTTCTTTTTCGTATTTTTAATTTCTGGTATAGGATTACTAAAGGAAAGAACTACCGGTACTTTGGAGCGCCTTTTATCCACACCAATTCGAAGAGGTGAGATTGTAACAGCCTACCTTGTTGGATTTGGCATTTTTGCAATTATCCAGACAATAATTGTTGTCTTTTTTGCCATCACTGTTTTAGACGTCATATTAGTTGGTTCGCTATGGAATGTGCTCGTCATCAATTTATTATTAGCATTGGTAGCTCTTTCCTTGGGGATATTATTATCTGCTTTTGCAGCTTCGGAATTTCAAATGGTACAATTTATTCCGATAGCGGTTATTCCTCAAATTTTTTTCTCAGGGATTATACCGCTTGAAGGAATGGCCAACTGGCTTCAAGTTGTAGCGAAATTCATGCCTTTATACTATGCCGCCGATGCATTGAAGGGTGTCATGTATCAAGGCTTGGGAATTGCTGATATAAGTTTAAACCTTTTGATATTAGTCATATTCGCAACTGTTTTTATCATACTGAATGTATTCGCATTGAAAAAGTACCGTGCATTGTAGCTAAGGAAGTGAAGAATTTTGTCTAAAGATAATTTACTAGACGCTCTAATTGAACAAACCAGATTATCGAAAAAACAAACCGATAAACAACAGAAAATCATAGAAACTGCGATTAGTTTGTTTGCGGAAAAAGGGTATGCTAACACATCAACAAATGAAATTGCAAAAGCAGCAGGGGTTGCTGAGGGAACTATTTTTCGGCATTACGGTACAAAGGATAATTTATTGCTCTCCGTTATTTTGCCTTTTTTAAAAGAAGCATTACCTGGAATGGCCGAAAATGTGTTTAAAGAAGTATTAAAAGAAGAGACGCTCCACTTTGAGGATTTTTTAAAAGGACTTTTCAAAAATAGAATAAAATTCGTGATTGAAAATAGAGAAATCTTTCAGATCATCGTTAAGGAAATCTTATATAGTGACTCACTACGACAGGAAATTGCACCATTTTTTATGGACAGTGTTATCAAACGGGTTAATCAAGCAATTGAGAAGTTTAAAGAACGCGGAGACATAAAGGACATACCGACACACAAACTATTAAAATTGCTAATGACAACCTTCGGTGGTTTCCTTGTCACTAATTTTGTACTTATCCCATCCCAAGAAAAAATGGATATCGACCAAGAAACGGAAAACTTAGTCCGTTTTGTAATGGATGGTATCAGAAAATAAACTGAGCCTTGCCCGACAAAACATGCCGAGCAAGGCTTCATTATTACATGGATAATGGTAATGTTTGATTTTTTCGACCTGTAGATTCTTTCTTTCCATGCACAAAGAAGTAAAGAATAATACTCGCTAAAGCAAAAATTCCTAGTATAGAATATAGCTTGCTGTATCCTGTAATTGGAACAAGATATCCTAATAGATAAGGACCAAACCCAAGCCCTGCGTCCAGGAAGATATAGAAAGTTGAGGTCGCAAGCCCCATGCGATGTGCTGGTGTTAACTTGATCGCAACAGCTTGAGTACATGACTGCATATTCCCGAATCCTAGCCCGATAAGCGCACCAGAAAGTAGGAGAGTTATGCTGTTATGCGCAATACTTAATAGAAACATTCCAATTCCTAATAGGATAAAGGCAGGATACATGACATAATTGGCACCTTTTATATCCATTAACCGTCCAGTGAAAGGACGGGAAAGAAGTATCGCGATAGAATACACAAGGAAGAAGAAGCTTGCTGCAGTTACTAATTCAATTTCAATTGCATAAAAATTGATAAACGAAAGAACACTCGCGTAACAAAGCGAAATTGCAAAAGTAACAATAGCAATCGGAAGTGCCTTTGGTTCCACATAATTTGCAATTGAAAAGCCTTTTTTCTCTTGAGTTTGATTTGATTGTACTTCAATTGGTGGCACATAAAGAATGAACGAAGTGAGAAGAGTGATAACTCCAATCACAAGACATAGACCGAAGATAACCTGGTAGCTCGTATGTTGAGACATAAATAATCCGATGAATGGTCCGATTGCCGTCGCTAATGTCGCACTCATACTAAAATAACCAATTCCTTCACCCCTGCGTTTGGGTGGGATAATTTGAGCAACAATGGTACCAGTCGCAGTGCTAGCGATGCCAAGCGTAACGCCGTGTATGAAACGATTGATAAGGAGAAACGTGATTCCGGCATGTACGAAGTATAAGAAGGTCGTGATTGTAAAAAGAGTCAACCCAATAAATAATGTCTTTTTACGTCCAATCAGATCGATATAACGACCAATAAAAAGTCGGCCAATTAATGTTCCGACAATAAAGATGCCTGTGACAAGCCCTGCTTGGCTAGTGGAAGCACCATATTCATCAACCGCATAGACGGCGATAATTACAACCAATAGATAAAAGATAAAGGTTAAGAAAAAGTTGATGGAAGACACGATGATAAAATCTTTCGTCCATAGTTTTTGATTATCCAAGTTGAAAATCCCCTCACTTAATTAAATTGTTTCGTATTGTTTTCATAATCTGAATGGCTTGGAGTAGTTCCTTTTCAGATACCCCCTCGATTAATTCCTTTTCAAATTCATCAACTGTTTCTCTGACTTCTAGGTACACTTTTTTACCAAGGTCAGTCAGCTGCATTCTTTTTTCTCGCTTGTCTTTCCCAGGAATGTTTTCTACATAGCCAAGTTCTTCTAAACGATTTATGGTTCTTGTAACAGTTGGCTTTTCGACACCTAGGTAGTTAGAAATTTCCACGAGTGTTGGTGAACCAAAGTTTACAATGTAGTACAGAATGGACCATTGTGCTCTATAAAGCTGGTGTTTTCCCAGTTCAACATTCAGCTTACTCTCAAATGGTCGATATAATTGGGTTAGTTGTTGAAAAAACAATTGAAAATTTTCGATTGGAATTCACCTCTTTTGAAAATAGTTACCCAAGGTAATAGTTAACAAGGGTAACCATTTGAATATAATATCAGACATCATTGTAATAGTCTATGAAATAAGCAAATAAAAATGAAAAAAGCGTGAGAAAACTGTTTCCAGTTTACACGCCTTTTATGGTTATTTGCTCGGAAAACCGCTATGAACCAAGCCCTGCGCTTTCCTCTTCTTTTACCCTGGTAATAAAAAACAATGCAAGAACCAGACTCCCTGCTGCAGCAATAAATAACACACTGAATCCAAACAGATCAATTAAGTATCCAAGAGCTGGAGGTGACGTGATTGCAGCCAATGAGGAAACTAAATAATAAAGCCCTGTTCTCGTTCCGAAACTATTTTCACTTCCTGTCGAGACAATATAAGGGTATGCGTTAATGTTAACAAATGCCCAAAAAATGCCTCCCAAAAATAAAATGGCCCTCAAGAGAATAACGGAATCAACCCAGTTTAATAGTAAAAAAGAAACAATTAGCCCAATGACACCTATGACAATTACTTTTTTCTTGCCAATCTTTGCACCTAGTAGTCCACTTGGAATGGCTGAAATCACAAAGCTTAGTGAAAAAAATGTAAGTGAAAAAGCAGAAGCGCTTTTGGAAAGACCTAACTCATTTACACCATATAAGGTAAACAAAGCCTCCATTCCTTGAATGGCAATAAACCAAAAAAAGATAGCTGCTAAAAGGTATATCGTAGAGGCATTCAATTCCTCCTTATAATTAATCTTTGGTATGACTGTTTCTGCATAGGAAAGGGCATCACGTTGTTCTTTTATATGTTTAAATACAATCCAAAGGGTGATCAGGAAAACAACGGAAACAGCAAGAAAAGGGAGGGTCTCGTCGATGCTAAATAAGAATGAGCCGATACTAAATGCTAAGATAGCACCGCAGCCCCCCATAAAGTTGATGATTCCGTTTGCTTTTGTACGTTCTTGTTCAGGGGTGATGTCGGGCATCAATGCAATCGTAGGAGAACGGAAAATCGCCATCGATAAGTTCATGCATAGCATAAAAATGAGTAAGGATATTAGCCCAGTGTGGAAGGGAATGAGGGTATAGAAAAGGGCTGCAAGTGGCACACCAACAAGTAAATAGGGCATCCTGCGTCCGAAGCGAGTTCGAGTTCGGTCACTTAATTGTCCAATATACGGCTGTAAAAAGAGAGCAATATAATTATCGATTGTCATAAGAAAACCAATTAAAGCCGTACTAGTAATGAAATTATCCAGAAAAAAAGGAACAAATCCGTTATACAAAGACCAACCTAGACTAATGCTAAAAAAGCCAAACCCTAATAACCAAGTTTTTTTCATTCTCGCTCTCCTTGATGTAGATCAAATGCGCATTGGCGTATTTGTGCCCATTTGGACTTCTACTGAATATGTCAAACATACTTCTAATTTATGCTCAAGAATAGTACTTTTTGCCTGTTTTTGTGCCTATTATTCTTGAT
>Ga0180217_1001058_pt1 | contig 33673 bp, 40 predicted proteins | sample eDN3rd37CBELigOP_FD_128521 | JGI IMG/M metagenome (GOLD analysis project Ga0180217, IMG submission 128521) | Enriched Organic Plus compost microbial communities from Emeryville, California, USA - eDNA 3rd pass 37_C BE-Lig OP (version 2) (version 2) ... | reverse complement strand
TTGGTAGCGCACTTGACTGGGGGTCAAGGGGTTTACCCCCTCCGGTCGGCCCGAAGAACTGAATATTGATGCCACGGGATGTGGCGCAGCTTGGTAGCGCACCTGACTGGGGGTCAGGGGGTCGCAGGTTCAAATCCTGTCATCCCGACCGAAAAGTCCTGATGAAAAGCGGTTTTCATCAGGACTTTGTCGTATCTGGAGCTGGTTCTCGCTGACCCCGCTGGTTCCGCGACGTGGGGGCGTGGAGCAGGAGCGCGCATTCGTCCAGCGGACCGCCGCGTCTCGGACGCTCGGGTCCGTGGATGAATGGGAGCAGAAGCCGATGCGATGCTGCGCGCGCAGCACCATCAGGCCGCTGACGGACCCTCGGCGTCGTGCGCCACCTCGGTTGGCGTGCTCGTTCCCGACGAGGGTCCGCGGGCCCGCTTGACTCTGCCGTAGCGTCAACGGCCAGGCTCGATTCCATGACGGAGAACCACACGCCCCCGATCGACCGCTCGATCTACCCGATGCCGATGTTCGTGAACCTGATCGTGGCCGATCTGGAGCGGACGGCGGCACTGTACGCACGAGCCATTCATCACGCTGGCGACGATCCCCAGCCCCGAGGCGCCGCAACTGCTGCATCTGCGACGGATGCGGAACCAGGATCTGCTGGTCACCCGCGGCGAGCCCGCCACCGGGTCCATGACCGTGTCGTTCGCCGCCGGCGACGTGGACCTCGCCGCCGTCGCCGCCGAGCTGCGCGATGCCAGCGCGGAGGTGCAGGGGCCGTTCGACACGCCCTGGTTCACGACCGATGTGCGCTTCACGGATCCCGACGGCACGACGGTCGTCCTCACGACCCGCCGCATGGCCGACCGGGACGCCGCCGAGGCATGGGCCGAGGACAGCATCCACGGCGACTTCATCCGGCCAGCGACCATGGAGTCATGAACGATGTGGAATGGCCGATCCGCGACCTCGCCGCGGCCGCCGGGATCAGCAGCCGCACGCTACGGCACTACGAGCAGATCGGCCTGCTCGCGCCCGCCCGCCTCGCACCGAACGGCTACCGCTTCTACGGCCAGGTCGAGGTCGTCCGGCTCTACCGCATCCTCACGCTGCGATCGATGGGCATGCCCTTGCCCGCGATCCGCACCGTTCTCGCCGACGGTGCGACCCTCGCCGAGGCGGTGCGCACCCATCTCAACCTGCTGACCGAGCAGCACCGGCACCTGACCACCCGCATCGCCGCCCTCACCGAGGCGGTGCGTGCGATCGAGCATGGAGCGACCATGTCCCCCGACACCCTCTTCCAGAGCATCGACCCCGCGCAGTACGAATCCGAGGTGCGCAAGCGCTGGGGCGACGACGCCTGGGAGCGCGGCGACCGCCGGCGGGCCGGAATGACCCCCGCGCAGCACCAGGCCGACCAGCAGCGCACCGACGACGTCAACGCAGCGCTCCGCGAGGCGGCGACTCTGCGGCTCGACCCGGCCGGGGAGGAGTTCCAGCGCCTCATCGGCGAGCACCACGCCTGGATCACCGAGCAATGGGGCGGCAAGGCGCCCACCAGAGACGCCTACCTCGGCCTGGCCCAGCTCTATGTCGCCGACGAGCGCTTCGCCACCTACTACGGCGGCAGCATCAACGCCGAGCGCATCCGGGCCGCTATGACCCGCTGGGCGGCGCGCGGGCTCTGACTCGTCAGCGACCAGGCGGATCACGGGCATGCATGTTCGGGCGCTGAGATCTGTCGGTCCTGCGCGAGGCGACTCACGAATCCCCTACAGGGTCCGCGTTTCTCCCTGCCCGAGCCGGCCGGCTGACCCTCAGCGGAGGACCGAGTGGTGCTCGCCGCGACGCCCACGGGGTGGCGCGATCAGGAGTCTCGTTCGCCTCGGCTTGCGGCGAGCTCGTGTTCGAGCTCATCGACGCGGCGGCGCAGCTCGAGGACCTTTCGGACGCCGGGAAGCGTCACGCCTTCGCCGGTGAGCTCGATGACCTCGCGGAGCCGCTCGATCTCATCCTGGCTGTAGCGGCGCTGATTGCCCTCGGACCGGTCCGGTTGGACGAATTCGAGGTCGTCGAGTCGGCGCAGCTGCGCGGCCGGGACCTTGAGCAGCGTGGCGACCTGGCCGATCGTGTAGAACGGCGTGTCGCGGGCGGGGCCGGCGTGCCCGTCCTCGTCGCGGGCCGCCCCGCCGGGAACACCCGTCACCATTGACTCCTCATCGACTGCATCAGCTGGCATCGATCGTATCGAGGCGGCCGGCGGTGGTGACGGAGCCCCCGCTGCGGTCCGCGCGAACGCTGAGCTGTCCGCTCCGGAAGGGCAGCTTGTCGATGGACACGGAGCCCAGGCGGCTCGGAGCCGTCCCGACCTCCAGCCGTCCGGCGCTGTGCGAGGGGTTCAGCCCGAGCGAGATGCGGAGCAACTCGAAGGGGACGGCGGCGGCCCACGCCTGCGGCGAACAGGACGTGGGATACGGGACGGGCACGGGCTTCTCCTCGCGCGAGAAGCCGCAGAACAGCTCGGGCAGGCGGCCGCGGAACGCACGAGCGGCGTCGATGAGGCCGTCGACGACCGTTCCCGCCTGCTCAGGAGTGCCGTACCGCGCGATGCCGGCCGCGGCCAGCGCGGTGTCGTGGGGCCAGACAGAGCCGTTGTGGTAGCTGACCGGGTTGTACCGTGCGTTCTCGGTGCCCAGGGTGCGGATGCCGAAGCCGGTGAACAGCTCAGGAGACAGCAGGCGGTCGATCACGCTGGGGGCGACGGACTCGTCCACGATGCCGGTCCAGAGGCAGTGGCCGGGATTGGATGAGATGGCGTCGATCTGCTGCTTGTCGCGGTCGAGGGCCATGGCGTAGTAGCGCTCCTCGGGCATCCAGAACGCCTCATGGAAGCGCCGTTTGAGCTCGGCGGCGCGAGCGCGCCAGTGGGCGGCGGAGCCAGTGTCGCCGAAGAGCTTGTCGAGCTCGGCCTTGGCGAGGAATGCGGCGTAGCAGTAGCCCTGGACCTCGGCGAGAGCGATCGGGGCCGGCGCGGTCCGTCCGTCCCGGTAGGAGATGGCGTCGAAGCTGTCCTTCCAGCCTTGGTTGAGCAGGCCGCGATCGGTGCTGCGACGGTATTCGACGAACCCGTCGCCGTCGCTGTCGCCGAACTCGATGATCCAGCTCGCTGTGGCGTCGATGGCCGGTCGCAGCTGCTCGATCTCCTCGAGCGGGACACCCCAGCGTGCCGCCTGGCCCGCGAGCATCACGAACAGGGGGGTCGAGTCGATCGAGCCGTAGTAGACGCTGTCCCCGCCGAGCGCGAGGGACAGGTCGGCGCCGAGCCGAACCTCGTGCAGGATGCGTCCCGGCTCCTCCTCGGTGAGCGGGTTGACCTTCTTCCCCTGCAGGCGGGCGAGCGTTCGCAGGGTGCCCATGGCGAGGTCGGGCGAGAAGGGCAGCGTCATCGAGCTGGTGATGAGAGAGTCGCGCCCGAACAAGGCCATGAACCATGGCGCCCCGGCGGCGACCACGTCGTCGTCCGGATGCTGCGGGTCGACGATCCGCAGCGCTCCCAGGTCTTCCTCGCTGCGCTGCAGGGCCTGGTTGAGGCCGGGGTCGTCGACGTGGATATCCGGTGCGGATGCGCGCCAGCCGCGCATTCGGCGAGCCGGCCCGGCCTCGTCCAGAGGCTCGTTCAGCGGGAACGGGGCCGCGAGCTCATGTCCGTCGACGCTTGCGACCACCTCGACGGTCGCCGTCCAGGACTCGCCGGCCGGGACGACCGCCGAGAAGCGCAACTGATGCTCGAGCGCGACCCCGCCGGGGGCGCTGATGCGCACGCCGCGCCCATCGCCGTGCGTGGTCCACAGCACCAGGTCCGAGCCGACCGCCCGCCGCGAGACGCGGCGGCCGTGGGGCGCCCGATTCTCCTTCACCTCGAACAGATCGGCGAAGTCGGCGTCGACCAGCAGGTGCACGTCGGCCCCGACTGCTTCAGGGCCGAAGTTGCGCAGCGTGATGTCCTCCCGCATGCCCTCGCCGACGTAGCGGTGACGCTCGACCACGAGCGTCGGCTCGACCTGCCCTGGGCGCGCCGGGGCCCGGCTGACGAACAGCGCCTCATAGGGCTCGTGCGGAACCGCCGACAGCGCCTCGACAGGCGCGCCGTCGACGTGCAGGACCCAGTGAGACACGAGGCGGGTATCCCGAACGAACAGGCCCTGAGCGTGCTCGCCATGGATATCGCCGTTCGCGTCGCTGACGCAGAACGACGAGCCCTCCACGAGCGTCACCGTGGTGGGCGCGACAGCGATGACATCGCCCTGCTGTTCCTCGAGCATCCGAAATACCTCCAAGCTGAACAGGATTGCAGTTGCGATCTGATCTCGCATAATGTTACAAATCAATTTACAACTTTGGTCCCTTCGATGTTGCAGGGCCTTCTTCTTTCCCGTCGCCGACGGAGTGTTTCATGGGAGGAGCAGATGACCATCGTTTCGACGCCGCCTGAGGTGCCCGAGCTCGCCGCGGATGGGCGACCGCCTCTTAAGATCGCCATGGTCGCCCCGCCGTGGTTCGAGCTGCCCCCGCGGGCATACGGCGGCACCGAGGCAGTCGTCGCGTCTCTCGTCGACGGCCTGGTCGATCGCGGCCATGAGGTCACCCTTGTCGCCGCCGGTCGGCATGCGACCAAGGCGAACCGCTTCCACGCCGTCTACCCCGAGCCGCCCAGCGGCCGGCTCGGCACCCCGATGCCGGAGGTGATCGCCGCGGCTGAGGCGGCGCGCGCGATCGACGAGCTCGACGTCGACATCGTCCACGACCACACCCTCGCCGGACCGCTGCTGGCCCGCGGCCGGCGTCAGCCGACGGTCGTCACCATGCACGGACCCGTTGCGGGCGAGAACGGGGACTATCACGAACGGCTGGGCCGCAGCATCGACCTCGTCGCGATCTCCGATGCGCAGCGGCGCCTCAATCCGGTGCTCAACTGGGTCGGCACGGTCCACAACGCCATCGATGTCTCGACGTTCCCGTACCGGGCATCGAAGGACGACTACGTGCTCTGGCTCGGGCGGTTCAGCCCCGACAAGGCTCCCGATCTCGCGATCCATGCCGCCCGGGAAGCCGGACGCCGCATCGTGCTCGCAGGCAAGCTCAACGAGCCGGAAGAGAAGAGGTACTTCCACGACGAGGTCGAGCCTCTGCTCGGGAACGATGCCCAGTACGTCGGCGAGGCGGACGCCGAGCTCAAGCGCGAGCTGCTCGCCGGCGCCCGCGCCCTCATCTTCCCGATCCAATGGGAGGAGCCCTTCGGCATGGTGATGATCGAGGCGATGGCCTGCGGCACGCCCGTCGTCGCGACACGGCGCGGCAGCGTGCCCGAGATCGTCCGGCACGCCTCGACGGGTCTCATCGTCGACGACTTCCGCCATTTCGCGCGCGCGATCGACCTCGCTGACGAGCTCGATCCCCAGGCGGCACGTCGCCACATCGAGCAGCATTTCGATCTGCCGGTGATGGCCGCCGGCTACGAGCGCATCTACCGGACGCTCGTCGAGGGCAGCGTCGGCATCCGAGAGCTGGTCGACGCCGAGACGGCAATCTGACTCCGAGCTGACGCCGTTGACATCGGCCACGCGTTCGGGGGACCAAAAGGGGACCAGAACCATGTGGTCCATGTGTCTCACGGCTTGCTACGGGCCCTAAACCACTCTAGGAACCAAGATCCGGAGGCCCGTTCGGGCGCCTGGGGGTCAAGGGGTCGCAGGTTCAAATCCTGTCAGCCCGACGTTGTCGCTCCCGACAAGTTTTGCGGGGTAATGCACCGGTTTCACCCGACTTGGTGGTGCATTACCCCGCAAAATTCGGTCATGCGCACGTGTCGCAGAGGCCGGTGGCAGGCAGCTGCACGAAACAGGTCGGGCAGACTGCCGGCGCGGGGCGTTCGGGCGTCCGGTTACGGGCGGGACGAGCGTCGGCCGAGGTGGTGCGGGAGCGAGGCGTCCGCGCGAGTCGTCGGGGCTGACCACCGTCGTCCGGCAGATCGGCCGCGTACCGGCGGTAGCACTCCAGCCGGTCCTCGGCGGCTTGGTCGTCGACGTCGACGCCCTGCGGAAGCACGCGGCCGGCGGCAGCCAGGATCCGCTCGTACCGATCACCCACACCGAGGTCGGACTGCACGCACAAGGCAGCCAACGGGGCGTCACCGGTCCGTGCGGCCTGCATCGCGACCAGCTCCAGCAGCTGGCCGATCCACGTCGGACGGCCTCCGCTGCTGCGTCCGGTCTCGTCCTGGACACGAGCGGCGAGGTCGCCCGTCGTCAAGTAGCCGCCGTAGCGCCCCGCCGTGTCCTGAAGCACCCGATAACCGGCCGGAACCCAAGCCTTGAGCAGCTGCTCGGTCTGCGTCGTCACGCCACCAGCCTAGAGAATCGCACCGATAGGCTTCGACCCATGGCTCTCGACGCGGTGGCGGTGTTCTGCGGATCGCGATTCGGTACCGACTCCCGCTGGACCGATCTGGCCGCGACGACCGGTCGCCGCTTGGCCGAATTGGGTGTCACGGTCGTGTACGGCGGTGGCAACGTGGGCCTGATGGGAGTCGTGGCCAATGCGGCCCTCGAGGCCGGTGGCGACGTGATCGGGGTGATTCCGCACCAGCTCGACGCGCGTGAGCTGTCACATCCAGGACTGACCGAGCTGCACGTCGTCGACGACATGCACCAGCGCAAGGCGCTGATGGCCGAACGGTCCGATGCGTTCATAACGCTGCCAGGCGGTGCCGGAACGCTCGAGGAGGTCACCGAGCAGTGGACCTGGGCGCAGCTGGGCATCCACGCCAAACCGGCAGCATTTCTCGACACCACGTTCTGGGCTCCGATGCGCGAGCTGGTCAACCGCATGGTCGAATCGGGCTTCGTCGTCGCGGGGCAGCCGAGCATCCCGTGGTTCGGCGACGACGTCGATCAGGCCATCGCCGAGCTCGAACGCCGCTGCGTGCTGCACCCGTTCGACCCCGAGGACCTGGTGTGATCGCTGTCGTCGCAGCTCTGGTGGTCGGACCGGACGGTCGGGTGCTGATGGTGCGCAAGCGCGGAACCGAGATCTTCATGAACCCCGGGGGCAAGCCCGAGTCCGGCGAGGACGCCGTCACGGCACTGCGCCGCGAGCTGGTCGAGGAGATCGGGCTCGACCTGCCGGAACAGGCGTTCGCGCCCCTCGGACTGTTCGTGACCGACGCAGCCAACGAACCCGGGGAAGCTCTCCACGCCACCTGCTTCCGGGTCGACCTGGACGATCCCGACCACACGATCGGCGCCGAGATCGTGGAGTCGGTGTGGCTCGACCCGATGGCTCCTGGTCTGCCGATCGCGCCCCTGGCGACCGAGCACCTGCACCCGCTGCTGAGTCGACCCAGCGCCTCGTGACCGGCCCCGACGCCGTCAACGACCGCGGAGTCGGTCCAGACGCCGTCGATCGCGCTTGGTCGGTCGCCCGGCACCCCGGTCACGCACCGCTACCGGGGCGGGACGTTCCTCGCGCGGCGGCGGAGGAGGGGACTGATCGTCGAATGCCGCTGCCGCGGCGGCAGCCCCGACACGTTTGGTCAACAGCTCCTTGACGACGTAGCGCCGCACGCCACCGGGAGTCAGCGCCTCGACCGTGTCACCGACGCGAACCGGGGCCGAGGGCTTGACCTTGCTGCCGTTGACCGCGACGTGTCCGGCCTTGCATGCCGTGGTGGCCAGTGACCTGGACTTGTACAGACGCGCGCTCCACACCCACACATCAGCACGCACCGACCCACTCATGTACTGAGCCTATGCTGGAGCCGTGAGCCAACCAGAAGTCATCGAGATCCGCGGCGACATGATCCGATTGGGCCAGTTCCTCAAGTTCGCCGGATTCGCCGAGTCCGGTGCCCACGCCGGTGCCATCATCGGCGACGGTGACGTGCTGGTCGACGGAGTCGTGGAGACACGGCGTGGTCGGCAGCTGCACCGCGGAGCCGTCGTGGAGGTCCGTGCACCCCACGGCGTCCTGTCCGCCCAGGTCGGCTGACTCAACGCCCCAGGTCCAGGGCGTACACGAAGTCGTGCTCCAAGCCCGCGCCCACCTGGAAGCGCTTGGTGCCCACACGGGTGAACCCGCACTTGGCGTAGAACCTCTGGGCGCGCACGTTCTGCTGGTTGACCCCCAGCCACATGCCGGCGACTCCGCGGGCACCGGCGTCTGCGATCGCGGCTGTGACCAGGGCAGCGGCGGCTCCCGACCCGTGGGCATCGGGGTGGACGTACACCTTGCTGAGCTCGGCTGCCGGGACGAAGTCGATCACCGCGGCCACATCGCCGTCGGACGGCTGCTCGACGACCAGCAGCGTGTACCCGATCAGCCGACCGGTGTCGTCGATCGCCACGCTGACCGCTCGTGCCGGGTCGGTCAGGTACAGCGAGAATCGCGCGGCAGACAAGTGCTCGTCGATGAACGCCTCGAGCGACTCCGCCGTGACGTGCGGCGGAGCCGCGAGCGGAAATGTCGCGGCGGCGAGACCGGCGAGCGCCGGAACGTCATCGACGGTGGCAGCGCGGACCGTGACCGCCGACGACGACTGCGTCGTCATGCGCCGATCACCTGCGCCAGGGCATCGATCGCGCTGTCGAGCTCGTCGCGGGTGATGACCAGCGGGGGAGCGATGCGCAGCGTGCGCTCGTGGGTCTCCTTGCACAGGACGCCGCGGTCACGCAGTGCCATCGAGACCTCCCGACCCGTGCCGACGGCAGAATCGATGTCCACGCCGGCCCACAGCCCTCGGCCCCGCACGGCTACGAGCCCTTGGCCGACCAGCTGGTTCAGTCGGGCATGCAGGTGGGCACCCAGCTCGGTGGAGCGGCGTTGGAAGTCACCGGTCGACAGCAGCTTGATCACTTCGCGCCCGACGGCGCAGGCCACGGGATAGCCGCCGAACGTCGAGCCGTGCTGACCGGGCTTGAGCACGCCGAGCACATCGGCCCGGCCGACGACCGCCGAGACCGGGACGATGCCGCCGCCGAGCGCCTTGCCGAGGGTGTACAGGTCGGCGCGGACCCCGTCGTGGTCCAGCGCGAACAGCTCGCCGGTGCGCGCGAGCCCCGACTGGATCTCATCGGCGATCAACAGCACGGCGTGGGTCGAGCACAGCTCGCGCACGCCGGCGAAGAATCCGTCCGGAGGCACGATGACGCCGGCCTCGCCCTGGATCGGTTCCATCAGGACGGCGGCGGTGTTGGGACCGATGGCGGCGGCGACGGCGTCGAGGTCGCCGTACGGCACGGTGATGAATCCGGGGGTGAACGGGCCGTAGTTGTCGTGGGCGAGCGGGTCGTCGGAGAACGAGACGATCGTGGTCGTCCGGCCGTGGAAGTTGCCCGCCGCGACGATGATCTCGGCGGAGTCGAACTCGACCCCCTTGACCTCGTAGGCCCACTTGCGGGCGACCTTGATCGCCGACTCGACCGCTTCTGCACCGGTGTTCATGGTCAGCACCATCTCGGTGCCCGTCAGCTGCGCCAGCGACTCGCAGAACAACCCGAACTGGTCGTTGTGGAAGGCTCGCGAGGTCAGCGTCAGCCGGTCGAGCTGGTCGTGTGCCGCGCGGATCAGGTCGGGGTGTCGATGGCCGAAGTTCAGTGCCGAGTACCCGGACAGGAAGTCCAGGTAACGATTGCCGTCGACGTCGGTGACCCAGGATCCCTCCGCCTCGGCGATGACGACCGGGAGTGGGTGGTAGTTGTGGGCGCCCCACTGCTCGTCACGGGTGATGTACGCCAAGGCCTCGGGGGAGTCGGTCATGGTTTCACGCTAGCCCCACGCGGGTGCAGATCACAGTGCCCAGCCCGATACCCTCGAGGTATGTCGTCGCCTGTCGGATCGAGCCCGTGGCGCACCACGCGGACACTCGCCGCGGCGATGACGAGCACCCTGACGGCGGTGGCGGCGCACGACCTGTCCGGTGGGTCGACGACCCCGGCAGCAGCACTCGCATTGCTGCTCGGATCGAGCGCAGTGGCTGCCACCATCACGGGTCGTCGCGTCAGCACGAGCCAGCTGCTCGGTCTGCTGGTGCTGACCCAGGCGGTGGTGCACCTGATGTGCGCCGTCGACGACCCCGCCGTGGGCGGGTGGTCGATGCTGGCCGGTCACCTGGTGGCGACGGGACTCTCGGCCGCGTTGCTGATGCGCGGCGAGCGGTGGGCCTGGCAGCTGTACGACGCGCTGACGGCGCGCGTGGTCCGGCGCCCCGGCGTCACGCCGGTGCCGTCTGCCGACTCGGTGCCGATCGGATGCCACGACCAGCGAGCCGTCGGGATCGCAGCTCAGCGCTTCGTCTCGGTGAGGGGACCGCCGGTTCGGGTCTGAACCCCGAACCACAAATCCCCTTCACGAGAAAGCACATCATGATGACCCGATCCATCGGGCGGTTCCGTACTGCCCTGTTCACGGCGCTCGCCGCCACTGTCGTGCTGGCCGCTCCGACAGCCGCACACGTCACGGTCAGCTCCACCGATGCCAGCCAAGGCGGCTACGGCATGTTGACGTTCCGCGTCCCGAACGAGTCCGACACGGCAGCGACGACGAAGCTGACGATCACGCTGCCGTCGGAGACGCCGCTGGCCCACGTCACGGCCCAGTCGAAACCCGGCTGGAAGGTGACGACCGACACGACGACGTTCGACGAGCCGGTCAAGGTCGGCGACTTCGAGCTGACCGAAGCCGTCACGTCGATCACCTGGACCGCGACCGGCGGAGGCATCCCCGTCGGCGGGTTCGACACGTTCGCGATCTCAGGTGGTCCGTTACCGGCGAGCCAGACGCTCGTGCTGCCGGCGACTCAGACGTACGACGACGGCGACGTGGTGGCCTGGGACCAGACCGGCGACGGCGCCGAGCGCCCGGCTCCGACGTTGACCCTGACCGAAGGTGGCGGCGGCCACTCCCACGGCGCAGCAGCAGGTGATGACCATGACGAGGCAAGTCCGGATGGGACGGCCCAGGACGAGTCCGACCAGGACGGGTCCGGGTTCGACGTGCTGTCGATCGTCGCGATCGTCCTCGCGGCGGTCGCACTCGTCGTCGCGGTGCAGAATCGACGTCGTGCGTAGACGATCCCTGTGGACGGCCGGCGTGCTCGCTGTGGCGAGCGCGCTGGTCGTCCTGGCGCCCGGTCCGGCACTCGCACACGCGGCGCTGATCGAGACCGACCCCGCCGACGGCTCGACCCACGCCACCGCCCCGTCGACGGCGACCTTGACGTTCAACGAGACGGTCGGCAACGCGGCAGTCGTGGTCAGTGCGCCGGACGGCAGCAGCGTCGAGGTCAGCGACGTGCGGGCGGTCGATCGACGCGTCACCGCCACGGTCGCCGATGTCGATCAGCGAGGGACCTACACCCTGTCGTACCGGGTCGTCTCGGCCGACGGACACCCGGTGGAGGGCACGATCCACTACGAGGTCACGACCGGCCGCGAGGTGACGCAGCGCGAGCCTGCTTCCCAGGCGGACGACGAGAGCTTCATCCACCGGCACCGGTCGCACATCATCTGGGCGATCCTGGCGGTGGGACTGGGCATCATCTTGTTGCTCGAACCGCTGAGGAGGCGCGATGACTCGGACAACACGTGATGTCCTTGCCGGATTCCTGGTCGCGATCTGCGTCGTCGGCTTCGCCCTGGAATTCGGTGGGGGAGCGCCTGAGCCCGCCCCGGAAGGGTTGCCCGACCCCGGGCAGCTCGTCGGCTGGGCGCTGCCGCTGACGACGCTGGTGACCGACGTCTCGGCCGTGTTCGTGATCGGCCTGCTGGTCCTGGGCGTCTTCCTGCTGCCCGCCAACGGTCCCGAGCTCGAAGGACTGGCGGTGCAGGGCGTGCGGTGGGCGTCACGGTGGGCGTGGTTGTGGGCCGCGGCGACCTTGGTGCGCTACGTGTTCACCGTCTGCGACATCTTCGCCGCGCGCCCCGACGAGCTGACGTCACGCCTGCTCTGGTCGTTGTTCAATGACTCGTCACTGGGCCGCGCCATCATCATCCAGGCCCTCGGCGCGTTGCTGATCGCGATCGCGCTGCGCTGGACCCTGCACGCCCGTTCACTCGCGGTGCTCCTCGGCCTGGCGCTCGCGACGCTGGCGCCGATCACGCTGACCGGTCATGCCGCCTCCTCGGGAGGCCATTCGCTGGCGACGGTCAGCCTGCTGCTGCACGTCGCCGGCGTGACGGTCTGGGTGGGAGGCCTCGGGGCCCTGGCCTGGGTCGCGAACCGGCGCAGCAAGCGTCGGCAGGAGGCTGTCGCCCGGTTCTCGACGCTGGCCACGTGGGCGTTCGGCATCGTGGCCGCATCCGGCGTGGTCAACGCGGCGGTGCGGCTGGGCACCCTGGACCAGCTGTTCGGCAGCGACTACGGACTGTTGGTCCTGGGCAAGACGGGCCTGCTGGTCGCGTTGGGCGTCTTCGGCTGGGCGCAACGCCGCCAGTTGGCGGCCAAGGGATCGAGCTTTGCCCGGCTCGCCGTCTCCGAGTTGCTCGTGATGGCCGGTGCGATCGGGTTGGGCGTCGCGCTGTCGCGAACCCCGACACCGGTCGGGGAGAACGTGCTGACGACTCGAGCAGAGATCTTGCTCGACGGACCCATGCCACCCGCGCCGGACGTGTGGAGACTGCTGTTCAGCTGGAACGGCAACGGCGTCGGCCTCGCCATCGTCGGTCTCGGGCTGTCCCTGTACCTGGCCGGGGTCTGGTCGTTGCGTCGACGGCAGGTCTCCTGGCCGTTCGGCCGCACCCTGTCGTGGTGCGCGGGCATGCTCGTCGTCGCCTGGGCGACCATCGGCGGCCTGGGCGAGTACTCGCACGTCATGTTCAGCGCACACATGGCGACCCACATGGTGTTGTCGATGGTGGCGCCGATCCTGCTGATCCTCGGCGCGCCGATGACGCTGGCGCTGCGGGCCCTGCCCGGCCCACGGCGTCCCGGAGAGGTCAGCCCGCGTGCGCTGCTGACGTCGTTCCTGCACTCGCGGTGGTCGCGATTCGTGACGCACCCGATCGTCGCACCCGTGCTGTTCACCGGCAGCTTGTACGCGATGTACTTCAGCCCGATCTTCGAGACGCTGATGCGCAACCACTGGGGCCACGCGGTGATGGACCTGCACTTCCTGGGCGTGGGTTTCCTGTACTACTACGTGCTGGTCGGCGTGGACCCCTCACCGCGTCAGCTGCAGCCGCTGCTGCGCTTCGGGCTGTTGCTGGTCACGGTGCCGTTCCACGCCTTCTTCGCGATCGCCGTGATGTCGGCCGACACCGTCATGGCCGGCGACTACTGGCGTTTGCTGGACCGTCCGTACGCGACCGACCTGCTCGCGGATCAGTACCTCGGCGGCGGTATCGCCTGGGCGATGGGCGAGATCCCGTTGATCCTGGTGATCGGCGCGATGTTCGTGCAGTGGATCCGCAGCGACGCCCGCGAGGCCAAGCGTGCGGACCGGCAAGCCGATCGGGACGGCGACGCCGAGCTCGAGGCCTACAACGCCCGACTGCGCGACCTGGCCGAGCACGGTCGACGCCGTGACCCGTGACGACCGGTGAAACACCAACGGCGCTCTCCGCGATGCGGAGGGCGCCGTTGCCGGTGGGTGTCGGTCAGAAGATGATCTGCCCGCCGCTGGTGGCGGCGGTGAAGCGCTCCTGCGCGTCGGCCCAGTTGGCGATGTTCCAGAACGCCTTGACGTAGTCGCCCTTGACGTTGAGGTAATCCAGGTAGAAGGCGTGCTCCCACATGTCGAGCTGCGAGATCGGCACGAGGGTGGCCGGGATGTTGCTCTGCTGGTCGTACAGCTGCACGATGACCAGCTTCTGTCCCAGCGTGTCCCACGCCGTGATGGCCCAACCCGAACCCTGGATACCCAGTGCGACCTGCTCGAACTGGGCGCGGTAGGCGTCGAACGAGCCGAAGTTGTCGTCGATGGCGGCGGCCAGCTCGCCGGTCGGCTTGTCGCCGCCGTCCGGTGACAGGTTCTTCCAGAAGATCGAGTGGTTGATGTGGCCACCCAGGTTGAACGCGAGGTTCTTCTCCAACAGGTTGATCGTCTCGTAGCTGCCGGCGGCACGTGCCTCGTCGAGCTTCTCCAGCGCCGTGTTCAGACCGTTGACGTAGTTCTGGTGGTGCTTGGTGTGGTGCAGCTCCATGATCTTGCCGGAGATGTTCGGATCGAGCGCACCGTAGTCGTAGGGCAGATCGGGAAGTGTGTAGTCAGCCACGCGTCCTCCTTGGGACCGATTCATTTGTGATCGAGACGCGACGCGCCCCGGGTGGTTCAGTTGTCTTCACCTCCATCCTGTCACCCGCTGGCCAAGATGCAACGTCGTGCTCAGGAGGCGGACGTCACGCACGCGTGCCAGCGTGGCAAGGCGGCTCGATGTGTGCCGATGTCCTAGGCTGTTGCGGACGGGTTCAGGCAGGGATCGGCAGGAGGATGGTGCGTGGTCAGCGAACGTGTCCTCACCGTCCCGAACGCGTTGAGTGCCATACGTTTGCTGCTCGTCCCGCTGTTCTTGTGGCTCGTGCTCGGACCGGAGCGGGACGAGCTGGCGCTGCTGGTGCTGATGGTCGCCGGCATCACCGACTACCTCGACGGCAAGCTGGCGCGCAAGCTGGGCCAGACCACCAAGATCGGCGCGATTCTTGACCCGGTCGCCGACAGGCTCTACATCCTGGCCGTCGTGATCGGCTTGGGGTTGCGGGAGATCATCCCGTGGCAGCTGGCGGTGCTGCTGCCGCTGCGCGATGTGTTCTTGTTCGGACTCGTGCCGTTCCTGCGCACCCGCGGATACAGCTCGTTGCCGGTCCACTTCCTGGGCAAGGCGGCCACGGCCGGTCTGCTGTACGCGTTCCCGTTGTTGCTGCTCGGTGACGCCGAGGGCACCGTCGCCGACCTGGCGAACGTCTTCGGGTGGGCGTTCACGATCTGGGGCGTGGGTCTGTACTGGTGGGCCGGAATCCTGTACGCCTTTCAGGTGAGGAAGTTGCTGGCGACCACGGAGCGCGTCGACGCATGACGATGGTCGATCGTGCCGAAGGCCTGCTGGATCAGATCGCCGAGCAGTCGCTGGACGACGACTACTACCTGGTCCGGTCGGAGCCACGAACGCTCACCGAGCGCCTGTTGACCGGCATCGCGCTGACGTGCTTCGCGCTGATGATCACGGTGGCCGCGGTCCAGACCCGACTCGACCGGCCGGCGACCGAACGTGAGCAGCAGGCGTTGGCCGACGACGTCCGCCTCCGACAGAGCATCCACGACCAGCGAACCGAGCGGCTCGCCGATCTGGAAGGTGAGGTCGCGAAGCTGACTGCTGCAGCCGACCGCATCGACCCGTCGACCGAGACGTCGGCTGTCCGGGTCGGCGGTGTGGGCGTGCGAGGGCCGGGCCTGGTCATCACCCTGACGCCGGCGGCCGATGACGGCGGCCCCGGAGCGGTCTCGGACACCGATCTGCGGCGGATCACGAACGCCGTGCGCTACCTGGGCGCCGAGGCGGTCGCGGTCAACGGGCAACGCATCGGATCCTTGACGTCGATCCGCACGGCAGGCAGTGCCGTGACGGTCAACTACCGATCGATCAGCCCTCCGTACGTGATCGAGCTGATCGGGGACGGGCCGACGATCCGGGAGCGGATCCTGGGATCGCGACTCGGTGCGACGTGGGAGGACCGCGCAGCAGACACCGGTCTGGGTTTCCGGATCGACATCGCGTCGGACGTGCGAATCGGTGCGATCGACGACAGCCGTCTACGCGTGACGCACGCGACCGTACCGGAGGTGAAGAAGTGATCCCTGTCGTCGGACTCGTCGTCGGAGTCGGCCTCGGCCTGTGGTTGCAGCCCGATGTGCCCGAGTCGTTGCGCCCGTACCTGCCGGTGGCGATCATTGCCGCACTCGATGCGGTGGTGGGCGCGCTCCGGGCGCTGGGGGAGCGGCGGTTCGACGACCGGGTGTTCGTCGTGTCGTTCGTGTCCAACGTGCTGATCGCGGCGTTCATGGTCTTCCTCGGCGACCAGCTGGGCGTCGGATCCCAGCTGTCCACCGGCGTCGTCGTGGTGCTCGGCATCCGGATCTTCGCGAACGCTGCAGCGATCCGACGGAGGATCTTCCGTGCGTGAGAAGCCTCGCCTGCTGACCGTCGTCGTGGCGGTGCTCGTCGGCGCACTGGCGTTCGCGCTGATCCAGCAGGTGCGCAACAGGGACAGCGATGACTTCAGCAACGTGCGCAGCGATCAGCTGGTCGAGCTGTTGCGCTCGCTGGACGCGGCGAACCAGCGGCTGGACCAGCAGATCGCCGACCTGACGGCCACGCGCGAGGAGCTGCTCAACAGCACCAAGCGGACCAAGGCGGCGACCGATGCGGCCCAGGCGCAGGCCGATGCGTTCGCGATCCTGGCCGGCACCGCCGGTGCAACCGGTCCGGGCGTCAGGATCGAGGTCGACGATCCCGGCGCGACGGTCGATGCGGGTGCCTTGCTGGACGCCGTCGAGGAGCTGCGGAACGCCGGGGCCGAGGTCATCGTCATCAACGGATCGGTTCGAGTGGTGGGCCGGACCTACATCGTCGACGACGCCGACGGGATCCGCATCGACGGGCGCGTCGTGCAGGCGCCGTACATCATCGAGGCGATCGGTGATCCGGACAATCTGGTCGAGGGCAGCCGGTTTCCCGGCGGGCTCGTCGACACGCTGCGCAGCCGCGGGGCGACGGTGTCGCTGACGCGCTCGGACAGCATCACGATCACCGCACTCGCCGACGTCAAGACGCCCGAGTACGCTCGTGCCGACCCGTGAGTGCGTCGTGGCTCGCGGCACCCGGATCAGCCCGACCATCGAGGAGAAGACGTGATTCCTGAGGACCTGCACTACAGCGAGGAGCACGAGTGGGTGCGTCTGGACGACGACGTCGCCATCATCGGGATCAGCGACTTCGCGCAGGACCAGCTCGGCGACATCGTGTACGTCCAGCTGCCGGACGTGGGCGAGTCGGTCTCGGCCGGTTCGGTCATCGGTGAGCTGGAGTCGACCAAGTCGGTCAGCGACGTGTTCTCGCCGATCGACGGAGAGGTCGTGGCCCGCAACGACGCCCTCGACTCCAGCCCCGAGGTGATCAACTCCGATCCCTACGGCGAGGGCTGGTTGCTCAAGGTTCGAGTCGCCGGCGACGATCCGTTGGCCGGTCTGCTGTCCGCCGAGGAGTACTCGGCGCTGACGAGTGCCTGACCCGATGCCGTGCAACCGGCTGGATGCTAGGTTGAAGGTGAACCTCGGGTCGAGAGTCGACCGAACCCCATCGCACGCGGAGGAGTGAGCGCGCATGTCGTCGTCGGACGGTGTCGAGAACACCACGCACATCCCGGCGATCGACGCGGACACCGAGGAGCTCTCGGCGACCGACGTCACCGCTGTGGGAGCGCTGCCGTTGGGCAGCGCGATGCTGCTCGTCCAGCGCGGTCCCGATGCCGGAGCGCGGTTCCTGCTCGATCGTGACACCGTGACGGTGGGTCGACATCCCGACAGCGACATCTTTCTCGACGACATCAGCGTGTCGCGTCGGCACGCGACGTTCGACCGCAGTCCGCAGGGCTACGTCGTCACCGACCTGGGCAGCTTGAACGGCACGTACGTCAATCGTGACCGCATCGACGGCCCCATCACGTTGTCCGGTGGCGACGAGGTGCAGATCGGCAAGTACCGACTGATCTACTTCGCCGGGTCGGCGGCCGGGTCGACGGCATGACGCAGCCGGTCCCCGAGCTGTCTCGGCTGGGTATCGGCAAGGTTCTGGAGGAGCTGCGTCCGGAGTTTCCCGAGCTGACGATCAGCAAGATCCGGTACCTGGAGCGCGAAGGTCTCGTCGAGCCGCACCGCACCGCGTCGGGCTATCGCAAGTTCTCCTACGACGACGTCGAACGGTTGCGGTTCGTCCTGCGACAGCAGCGCGACAAGTTCTGGCCGCTCGATCACATCCGGCAGGTCCTGGACGACATGGATCGCGGGCGCGTCCCCGACATCGACAGCCCTGGCGTGCGGGTTCCGGTGCTGGATCTGGACCGTGACGGCTTGCCGACGGTCGACGCGTTCCGAGGACCGGGCAGCCAGGTGCGGTTGACCCGCGCCGACCTGCTGGAGACCTCCGGCATCGATTCGGATCTGTTGGACGCGATCGAGGAGCACGGTCTGATCGTGCGGCGCAGTGCGTCGGCGTTCTTCGACGGAGACGACCTGCACGTCGCGGTCCTGGTCGGTCAGTTCGCGGCCCTGGGGCTGCAGCCACGCCACCTCCGGGTGCTGTTGACGGCCGCCGAGCGCCAAGTCGCGCTGTTCGACCAGGTCGTGGCACCGCGGGACCGTGCGCTCGACCACGAGGCCGCTGAGAAGACGATCGCGTCCTTGGCGGCGCTGTCGGTGGCGTTGCAGACGGTCTTGCTGCGCCGGGGGCTGCGGGGACGGAGCTGAGCGGTCGTGCGTGAGCTCGAAGTCGTGGGGGTGCGGGTGGAGCGGCCGACGAATCAGCCGCTCGTGCTGTTGCGCGAGGTCGAGGGACGGCGCTATCTGCCGATTTGGATCGGTGCGGTCGAGGCCTCGGCGGTTGCGGTCGCCCAGCAGGGTGAACGATCGGAGCGCCCGGCGACCCATGAGCTGCTGCGGCAGGTGATCGAGGCGTTGGGTGATGAGCTGGTCGAGGTGCGCATCGTGGACGTCATCGACGGTGTGTTCTTCGCGTTGTTGCAGTTCGCGTCCGGGGCCAGCGTCGACGCCCGACCGTCGGATTCGATTGCGCTGGCCTTGCGCAGCGGCACCCGGATCGTGTGCGCCGAGGACGTCCTGGAGTCCGCCGGCATCGAGGCCACGGGCCTGGAAGGTGAGCCCGACGAGGACGAGGAGATCGCGAAGTTCCGCGAGTTCCTCGACCACGTCGACCCCGAAGATTTTCAATGACCGCGAGCGCGCTCAGCGCGCGAGACGGTCATTGATGCTAGGGGCGAGGGACGAGCCCCGGGAGCGCCCGCGCGGCGTAGCCGCCGATCGCGAAGCCTGGTGAGGTGGCAGCAAGACACGCCGGGCGCGGTCGTTGACCGCCCAAAGTCTCACCCTTAGGTTGAGGGTAACTACTGATGCCATGGTTGTAGTTTCGTAGCGGTAGTCTTCCCCATATACCGTCCTGGAAGGCCAGTGATGAACACCGAGTCCCACGAGCCGTCGGTCGACACGACCGAGGCGATCGCCGAAGCCGGCGACCAAGGTCTGCTGTTCAACGATGACGTGTCACCACTGCCGCAGGACGCGGGTTTCCGCGGCCCGACAGCGTGCGCGGCAGCAGGCATCACCTATCGGCAGCTCGACTACTGGGCGCGCACTCAGCTCGTCGAACCCACGGTGCGCTCGGCGACCGGCTCGGGCACCCAGCGCTTGTACTCGTTCAAGGACATCTTGCTGCTCAAGATCATCAAGCGACTGCTCGATGCGGGTGTCTCTCTGCAGCAGATCCGCGTGGCGATCGACCACCTGCGTGAACGTGGCACCGACGACCTGACCCAGGTGACGTTGATGAGCGATGGCGCCTCGGTCTACGAGTGCCGTTCGGCCGATGAGGTCATCGACCTGCTCCAGGGCGGCCAAGGCGTGTTCGGCATCGCCGTCGGCGGTGTCTGGAAGGAGATCGAGGGCACGCTGCACGAGCTGCCCAGCGAGAAGGCCGAAGCGGTCGACGTCGTCGACGAGAACGACGAGCTCGCTGCGCGCCGTCGTGCGCGCATGTCGTCCTGACGGGCTCGCGCAGGCTTGCTATCCTGATCGCGCTGTCGACAGCGCGTGGGAGAGATCGTGTCCCGAACGCGGCGCCGAAGGGGCAATTCCTCCCCGGAACCTCTCAGGCACCAAGGACCACGCGACCGAGGCGATTCTGAAGCGGTGAGCGACAGAAGGGGAGGCGTCCGATGACCGCCTCACCCTCCGGGAGCCTGCGTGACCACCTCCAAGACGCCCTTCGCCGACCGCCACATCGGGCCGTCGGTCGCTGACCGCGCGGCGATGCTGCAGAAGGTGGGCTACGACTCGCTCGATGCGTTGATGCAAGCGGCGGTGCCCGAGGGGATCCGCAGCGCCGAGGAGCTGTCGCTGCCGCCGGCGCGCACTGAGTCCGACGTGCTGGCCGATCTGCGTGCGCTGGCCGATCGCAATCACCCGGGCGTGGCGATGATCGGGCTGGGCTACCACCCGACGATCACCCCGGCGGTGATCCGACGCAACGTGCTGGAGGACCCGTCCTGGTACACCGCGTACACGCCCTATCAACCGGAGATCTCCCAGGGCCGCCTCGAGGCGTTGCTGAACTTTCAGACCGTCATCGCCGACCTGACAGGGCTTCCCACGGCCAACTCGTCGCTGCTCGACGAAGGTACCGCGGTGGCCGAGTCGATGACGTTGATCCGTCGGGCCACGCGCGGCAAGGACCACCTGCCGATCGCGATTGACACCAACCTGCATCCGCAGACGCTCGCCGTCACCCGAACACGCGCCGAGGCGCTCGGCATCGAGCTGCTCGAGTCCGACCTGTCGGCCGGGCTGCCGTCGGGTGAGCTCGCCGGCGTCATCATCGGCTACCCGGGCAGCGACGGCCGGATCATCGATCCACGAGCCCTGATCGAAGCGGTTCACGCGCAGTCGGGGCTCGCGGTCGTCGTCGCCGACCCGTTGGCGCTGGTGCTTCTGGCCTCGCCGGGCTCGCTGGGCGCCGACATCGTCGTCGGCTCGACGCAGCGCTTCGGCGTACCGATGTTCTACGGGGGGCCGCACGCAGGATTCATGTCGGTCCGCGAGGGACTGGAACGTCACCTGCCGGGGCGGCTGGTCGGTGTGTCGATCGACGCAGCCGGCCGCCCGGCCTACCGGCTCGCGCTGCAGACCCGCGAGCAGCACATCCGGCGTGAGAAGGCGACCTCGAACATCTGCACGGCCCAGGTGCTGCTGGCCGTCACCGCCTCGATGTACGCGGTCTACCACGGGCCGGAAGGGCTCAAGCAGATCGCGACCGAGGTGCACACCCGGGCCGCCACGCTGGCTGCGGGTCTGCGCGCAGGCGGCGTCGACGTGCTCGACGGTACGTTCTTCGACACGGTCGTCGCGACGGTGCCGGGTCGGGCCGCCCAGGTCGTGGCGGCCGCACGCCGCGACGACGTCCACCTGTTCGCCGCTGATGCCGATCGCGTGATGATCTCGACGAACGAGTGCACGACCGACGCGCACCTGGATGCGGTCTGGGCCGCATTCGGAGTCACCGGCGTCGCAGCGGTCGAGTCGACGCTGCCGCCCGAGCTGGCCCGTACCGACGAGATTTTGACCCACCCGGTGTTCCACGAGCACCGCAGCGAGACGCAGATGCTGCGGTACCTCAAGAAGCTCAGCGACCGCGACTACGCGCTGGACCGCGGCATGATCCCGCTGGGGTCGTGCACCATGAAGCTCAACGCGACGGCGGAGATGGAGCCGATCAGCTTTCCCGGATTCGCCGACCTCCATCCATTCGTTCCCGCCGACGACGCCGCCGGGATGATCGACGTGATCGAGACGCTTGAAGGCTGGCTGGCCGAGGTCACCGGCTATGCCGCCGTGTCGATCCAGCCCAACGCCGGATCGCAGGGCGAGCTGGCCGGCCTCCTGGCGATTCGGGGATATCACCGCAGCCGCGGCGACGAGCGGCGCGACGTCTGCCTGATTCCGGCGTCGGCCCACGGCACGAACGCGGCTTCAGCGGTGATGGCCGGGATGCGGGTCGTGGTGGTGCAGAGCACCGACGGGGGAGAGGTCGACCTGGAGGACCTGCGCGTCAAGTGTCGCGAGCACGCCGACGACCTCGCGGCGATCATGGTCACGTACCCGTCGACGCACGGCGTGTACGAGCACGGCATCACCGAGCTGTGCGACATCGTCCACGCCGCCGGGGGACAGGTGTACGTCGACGGGGCGAACCTGAACGCGTTGCTCGGCCACGCCCGGCCCGGCCAGTTCGGCGGCGACGTGTCCCACCTGAACCTGCACAAGACGTTCTGCATCCCGCACGGCGGCGGTGGACCGGGCGTCGGTCCCGTGGCCGTCGGCGAGCACCTGGTGCCGTTCCTGCCCTCGCACCCACTGCACCCGGTCGAGGCCAAGCGCGACGGCATCGGGGCCATCAGCGCCGCGCCGTACGGCTCGGCCGGCATCCTGCCGATCCCGTACGCGTACATCGCGCTGATGGGCGCTGAAGGACTCACCGACGCCACCTCGGTGGCCGTGCTGTCCGCGAACTACATCGCGGCCCGTCTGCAGGACGCCTTCGGGGTGCTCTACACCGGCGAGAACGGACTCGTGGCCCACGAGTGCATTCTGGAACTGCGTGATCTGTCCAAGGCGTCCGGTGTCAGCATCGACGACGTGGCCAAGCGCTTGATCGACTACGGGTTCCACGCCCCGACGATGAGCTTCCCCGTTGCCGGAACGTTGATGGTCGAGCCGACCGAGTCCGAGGACCTCGGTGAGATCGATCGGTTCTGCGAGGCGATGTTGTCGATCCGTAGCGAGATCGACGCCGTCGCGGCCGGCGATCTGCCCGCGGACGACAACCCACTGGTCAACGCTCCGCACACAGCACGAGAGCTGGTGGACTGGAAGCACGCCTACGACATCGGTCAGGGTGTGTTCCCGGCGGGCAGCACCGAGGACAAGTACTGGCCGCCTGTGGGTCGCATCGACCAGGCGTACGGCGATCGCAACCTGGCCTGTTCCTGTCCGCCCGTGGAGGCGTTCGGCTGACCGACCGCACCGGGAGCATCCCTGTGGTGCGGGCGGTGCGCGGCTTCACACCTGGGACCACCACGTGACGATCCGGTCCACGACGGGTTCGGGGGTGCGGCCCCACATGACGTGGTGCGTTGTCCCGCCCGGCGGCGGGTCGTCGTAGGTCCATCGCTCGGTGACTTCCTCGTCGAGGAAGGTCCGCACGTAGTGGTCCGTCGCCTTTCGGACGGCGTACGTGTCTCCGGCGAGGTCGACCACCAGGCTCGGGGAGGCGATCGCCCGCGGAACGTCGAACGGTGGTGTGCCGGTGCGCACGAATCGGGCCCACTCGCGCATGAGCGTGCGGGCGCCGGGAGCGCCGAAGAACGGCTTGGGCACGTAACCGCACAGACGGGCCGCGACGGGAACCGTCAGGCCGAGCCACAACACGCCGAGCCCGGTGCGCGGATAGTTGCGAAACCACGGCACGGACGCACCGATCACGACGAAACCGTCGGCCGCAGGGTGATGGAGCTGATGCATCGCCCCGATCTGGGACCCCAGGCTGTGACCGAGCAGGAGAACGGGACTGTCCGGACGTTCGCGACGTGCGAGTGCGACGGCGTCGGCGATGGCCTGCGCCTCGGTGGCGTAGCTCCAGTCGTTCCCCCGTGACGCGGTCGGCTGACCGCGCTCGAACCCGCGGGTGGGCATGATGCGGGCCTGCCAGCCGTGCGTGGCGAAGGCGGCGGTCAGCGGACGGTAGAACCCCGACGGCACGGCCATCGCGGCGGACACGATGACTGTCGGCGTGTTGATGGCGGTCACGGCGCTATCGTGCCAGTCTCTTCTCGGACATGTCGGCACGTGGGACGAACGAGGAGAACATGAGCTGGAGCTGGACACTGCACGGCGACGGTCGCAATGTCACCGAGGGTGAGATCGTCGCACCCGGCGAACGACTCACCTGGCCACGCACGATCGGCTTCGGCGCACAGCACGTCGTGGCCATGTTCGGTGCGACCTTCCTGGTGCCGGCCATCACCGGATTCCCACCGACCACGACGCTGTTCTTCTCCGGGGTCGGCACGCTGCTGTTCCTGATCGTCACCGGGAACCGGTTGCCCAGCTATCTGGGCTCGTCGTTCGCCTTCATCGCCCCCATCGGCGCTGCCATGGCCTCCGACGGCATCGGCGCGGCGTCGTTCGGCATCCTCGCCACCGGCGTGCTGCTGGCGATCGTCGGCGCGATCGTCATCATCACGGGTACCGGCTGGATCGAGGCGCTGATGCCGCCGATCGTGGCGGGCGCGATCGTTGCCCTGATCGGCCTGAACCTGGCCGACGAGGCCAATGCCAACTTCCAGGCGGCTCCGTGGACCGCTCTCGTGACGTTGTCGGTCGTGCTGCTGGTGGCGGTGCTGTTCCGTGGCCTGATCGCCCGACTGTCGATCATCATCGGCGTCACGGTCGGCTACCTGTTCGCCTCGCTGGCCGGCATCTTGAAGTTCGAGGCGGTCCAGGACGCCGACTGGTTCGGCCTGCCGGAGTTCCATGGTCCCGAGGCGACGTGGTCGGTCGTGCCGGCGTTCCTGCCCGTCGTGCTCGTGCTGATCGCCGAGAACGTCGGCCACGTGCGCAGCGTCGCCCAGCTGGCCGAGGACGAGGGCATCAATCTGGCGACCGGCAAGGCGCTGCTCGCCGACGGCCTGGCCACGTCGCTCGCCGGAGCCGGCGGCGGCTCGGGAACCACGACGTACGGCGAGAACATCGGAGTCATGGCCGCGACTCGCGTGTACTCGACCGCGGCGTACTGGGTCGCGGGCCTGGTGGCGATCGCCCTGAGCATGTCGCCGAAGGTCGGTGCCGTGATCAACACGATCCCCGCAGGTGTCCTCGGCGGCGTCACCGTGGCGCTTTACGGACTGATCGGCGTCATCGGCATCAAGATCTGGGTGGACAACAACGTGGACTTCTCGCGTCCGGTCAACCAGTTCACGGCCGCGGTCGCCCTGGTGATCGGCATCGGCGACCTGACTCTGACGATGGGCGACCTGACGTTCACCGGCATCGCACTGGGCAGCATCGCGGCCGTCGTGGTCTATCACGTGATGAACACGCTCGACCGATCGCGCGACTGACCGGGTCGCGGTGCCCGACCGGTCGATCGCGCCCCGCGGCACCATGGAACACTCGACTGGCACGATGGAGTCGAAGGAGCAGCAGTGTCCGAACTGGCGGCCTGGGCGATCGCGCTGCTGGCGCTCGCAGTGGCGGGGCACGCAGCATGGCACATGTTGCGCGACGTGCCGTTCTCTAACGCCCTGTTCTACAGCGTCGCAGCGCTGGAAGTGGTGCTGATCGGGCTGCTCGTCACCGGCTCGATAGCACTGTCGCGCACTGACGGGGACGTCGACGGCGTGCTGTTCATCTCCTACCTGCTCACTCAGGTGGTCATCCCGCCCGCCGCCGTCCTGTGGGGCGTGGCCGAGAAGTCGCGATGGGGCACCGGCGTGGTCGTGGTGGCGATGCTGACGGTGGCGGTGCTGTGTGCCCGTCTGCACGGCATCTGGGAGGGCACCGTTGTCTGACGCCGACGGAACCTCGCACGGCCTCGGCCGCATGCTGGTGGCGGTCTACGGGGTCTTCGCGATCGCCGCGACGGCTCGGTCGGTCTACCAACTGTCCACCAAGGCCGGGGAGGCCCCTTTCGCCTACGGCCTGTCGGCGCTCGCCGCGATCGTCTACATCGTGGCGACCTGGGCGCTGGCATCCGATCGACGGCGCTGGGCCTCAGCGACGATCGGCTTCGAGATGATCGGCGTCCTGGCGGTCGGCGTGCTGACCGTGGTCGACGAGGAGCTGTTTCCCGACCAGAGCGTGTGGTCGGACTTCGGCGCCGGCTACGGGTACGTGCCCCTGGTGCTGCCTGCCGTCGGCCTGTGGTGGTTGTGGTCCCGGCGCAGACGCGTGCTGCGCGCGGGTGACCAGGGCTAGTTCCGCGCGTCGTGGTCGGCCGCATCGGTACTGGGTGATGCGGGTACGGCGCGAAGCGAGCGGCGCTTCGGGACATCTGCAGCACTCAAGGCCCTGCGCTCTCATACTGCGCAGGGCCGATTCCATGGTTTCGCGCCGATGGCCCGAAATCGGGCAGCGACACGCGTTCAGGCCAAGATCGTGACGACGTCGCCGATGACCGTGACGGCGGGCGCTGCGGCACCCACCTCGGCGGCGCGGTCGGCGATCGTGCCCAACGTCGCCACCGTGGTGCGCTGTTCTGCGCTCCAGCCACGCTCGACGACAGCGGCCGGCACGTCCGGGTCGTGGCCTGCGGCGATCAGCTGGGCGGTGGTCGACGCGAGCCGTTTGACGCCCATCAGCAGGATCAACGTGTGATCGCCGCGCAGGGGCACGTCGTCGAGCTCCTCGTGGCCCGTCAGCACCGTGAATCCGCGTGCGACACCGCGATGGGTGACCGGGATGCCGGCTGCTGCGGGCACCGAGATGGCGCTGGTCACGCCGGGCACCACCTCGACGTCGACGCCGGCAGCACGACAGGCGAGCAACTCCTCCCCGCCCCGGCCGAACACGTACGGGTCTCCGCCCTTGAGGCGCACCACGATGTTGCCGGCCTTCGCTCGATCGACCAGGAGTGCGTTGATCGCGGACTGGGGGACCGGGTGGCGATCGGGGCGCTTTCCGACGTCGATCAGCTCAACGTCGGCGCCGAGCTCGGCCAGGATCGACTGAGGTGCCAACCGGTCGTACACCACGACATCGGCCTGAGCGAGGAGGCGGCGTCCGCGCGCGGTGATCAGGTCCGGATCGCCCGGCCCACCACCGACGAGTGCGACGAACCCACCAGGATGGTGCGTCCGGTGACGCAGCGGCAGATCGCCGGCGTCGAGTGCTGCCGCGACCGCGTCGCGCAACGTGGTGGCCCGGCGGGCGTCACCGCCACCGGAGACAGCGATCGTCACGTCATCGGCTCGGGCCACCGCCGGTGACCACGCGGTCGAGCCCTCGGGATCGCCGCCCTTGAGACACCAGACGCGGGCGGCCTCGGCGTCACGGGCGACCTGGCCGTCCACGACGGCGTCATGGGTGGCGGTCTGGACCAGCCAGGCACCGTCGAGGTCACCCGTGCGGTACGCGCGGGCCACCCAGATCAGGTCGCCGCGGTGAGCCGCGGCGGCGAGCGTGTCGTCGACCGTGGGTGACACGACGACGACCTCTGCGCCGGAGGCGCGCCAGAGCAGCGCTCGGCGGGCGCCGACGGGTCCGCCGCCCACCACGACGGCCCGTCGCCCGGCCAGGCGCAAGGTCAACGGCAAGCTGCCGGTCATCGCTCCACCTACTCGTCGTCAGGTGTGCAGGCCGCACTCGGTCTTGGCGAAGCCAGCCCATCGGCCGGCCCGGGGATCCTCGCCCGGAGCGACGCGTCGGGTGCACGGTTGGCAGCCGATCGATGGGTAGCCGTCGGCGACGAGCGGGTTGACGACGATGTCGTGCTCGACGGCGTAGGCGATGACCTCGTCGAACGTCCAGCCGGCCAACGGGTTGATCTTGACCAGGCCGTTCTTGGCGTCCCACGTCACCCACGGGGTGTCGGCCCGAGTCGGTCCCTCGTCGCGTCGCACGCCGGTGATCCAGGCCTCGTAGGACTTCAGGCTCTGGTGCAGCGGCTCGACCTTGCGCAGCCGGCAGCACAGGGCGGGATCACGCTGGTGCAGGTTGACTCCGTACTCGGCGTCCTGCTCGCTGACCGTCTGGGCTGGGCGTACGTCGACGATCGTCAGGCGCAGGGAGGCTTCGACGGCGTGACGGGTGCCCACGGTCTCGGCGAAGTGGTAGCCGGTGTCCAGGAACAGTGTGTCGACCCAGGGCAGGTGCTCGGCGACGACTGCCGGCAGGACGGCGTCGGCCATGGAGCACGCCACCGCGGTGCGATGGCCAAAGGTCTGGGCGACCCAGTCCAGCACCTCGTCGGTCGTCGTGTCCGGTCGGTCGAAGTGATCGGCAGCATCTCGGGCGATCTGCTGCAGCTGGTCGGTGGGGCGAAGCGGCGGCAGGTTCGTGGCGCGTGAGGCGAGGTGGTCGGCACGAGCAGCGTCGTGCTCGAGCTGGCGCGCACGCCGCTCGGCCGGTGTGACGACGGAATCCATGGTCATGGCAGCGACCTCCCTTCGACCCACGAGCCTAGGGGCGACGCGAGCCGGCGAACGACGAGTCCACATCGCGGACAGCGGTGACTTCCGGTGTGTGGACGCACGTGGTCGTGGGTACACCAAGGCCATGACGGGGCGCAGCCCGCGACCCCTCACAGAGAGGCAAGCATCATGTGGGACACCATCTTGTGGATCGTCGCAGTCGTCCTCGCCGTCATCGGGATCGCACGCATCGTCAAGGGCGAGATCTTGTGGGGCGCCGTGATCATCGTGCTGGCCCTGCTGATCGGACCCGGCGGTGTCAGCCTGCTGACCTGAGGCCTGCAGCGAACCGTGCGGGGGTCGCTATGGTCGAGGCATGGTGCGCTACATCGACATCCATCCGCAGAACCCGCAGCAGCGAACCGTCGACCAGGCCGTCGACGTCATCACCGGGGGAGGTCTGATCGCCTACCCCACGGACTCCGGCTACGCCTTGGGCGCTCAGATCGGTAACGCCGACGCGCTGGATCGGATCCGAGCGATCCGTCGACTCGACGACAAGCATCACTTCACGCTGGTGTGCAAGGATTTCGCCCAGCTCGGCCACTTCGTGCACGTCGACAACGCGGTGTTCCGCGCGGTCAAGGCCGCGACACCAGGCCCCTACACGTTCATCCTGCCCGGAACCCGTGAGGTGCCACGTCGGCTGCTGCAGGAGAAGAAGAAGACCGTCGGCGTCCGTATTCCCGATCACGCGATCGTGCAGGCGTTGCTGGCCGGGTTGGGCGAGCCGATCTTGTCGACGACACTGATCCTGCCCGACCGGACCGAGGCGATGACCGAGGCGTGGCAGATCGCCGAGGAGCTCGATGACCGGATCGACGCCGTGATCGAGTCGGGCACGGAGGTCATCGCGCAGCCCACGACGGTCGTCGACCTCAGCGAGGGCTACGCCGAAGTCGTCCGCGTCGGAGCGGGCGACCCGACGCCGTTCGAGGCCTGATCGTCACCCGTCACTCCTCGATCTGCAAGGTCTTGAATCGGGCCGTGTGACCTCGGACCACCGCGACCGCCGTCTTGGGCACCCCGAAGTGCTCGGCCACGACCTTCTCCACGGCGCGGTTCGCACGCCCTTCGACGGCGCGTTCGCGCACGTGAACGACGTACTCGACGTCGGTGGAGTTGGCCGGGACGACGGCCGGTCCCTGGCGGCTGCCGGGCTTGACCTGGACGCGGACCCGACGCGACATCACAGGTCCAGCAACGTGCGCGCCAGCGCGCCGACCTGCTCGAACTCCACGAGGAAGCCGTCGTGCCCGAACAGCGACTCGACCACGTCGAGCCCCTCGCACCCGGCAATGAGGTCGGCCAGCTCCTGTTGCTGGTACAAGGGGTAGAGGCGGTCCGAGTCGATGCCCGCCACGACCGTCTTCGCCGTCACCCGGGCCAGCGCCGCAGCCACCCCGCCACGATCTCGGCCGATGTCATGGCTGTCCATCGCGCGGGTCAGCACCAGGTAGGACTCGGGGTCGAACCGGGCGACCAGCTTGTTGCCGTGGTGCTCCAGGTACGACGAGACCGCGAAGCGGCCGTCTGCTTGCTCGGCACGGCCGAAGCGTTCGGCGAGCTCGGCCTCGCTGCGGTAGGCGATGTGGGCCATCCGGCGCGCCACGTCCAGGCCACCCAACGGTCCGCCGTGCACGATTGCGGCTTGCTGGACCGTCGACCAGGCGATCTGCTCGGCCGAGGCCTGCGCGCAGGAGGCGAGCAGGAAGAGCCGCTCGACTCGCTCGGGGTGCGTCACGGCCCACTCCAAGGCGCGCATGCCGCCTGCGGAACCGCCCACGACGGTGTGCCACACGTCGATGCCGAGGTGGTCGGCCAACGCGACCTCGGCGGCGACCTGGTCGCGCACCGTCACGTCGGGGAATCGGCGACCGTACGGTTGTCCGTCCGGGGCAGGGGAGAGGGGGCCTGTCGTGCCCTGGCAGCCGCCGAGGATGTTGGCCGCGACCACGTGGAAGCGGTCGGTGTCGATCGGCAGGCCGGGCCCGACGATGCTGTCCCACCAACCGGCAGTCGGATGTCCGGGTCCGGCAGGGCCGTGGACGTGGGAGTCGCCCGTCAGGGCGTGCAGCACCAGGATGGCGTTGGAGCCGTCGTACTCGCCCCACGTCTCGTACGCGATGCGGACGGCCAAGCTGGTGCCGTCCTCGAGGGTGAGCTCACCGACGTCGGCGAACTGTCTGGAGCCGACGGGATCTCCCTCCCGCCACCCACCGGTGGCAGGAGGGAGATCCTGAGTCGTCCCTCGTGGTCTCACTTGGCAGCTGCGAGCCCGACCTCGAGATCGGCAAGGATGTCCTCGATGCCCTCGATACCAACAGCCAGGCGCACCAGGCCGGGGGTGACGCCCGCGCCCAGCTGCTCCTCGGCGGTCAGCTGGCTGTGGGTCGTCGACGCGGGGTGGATGGCCAGGGACCGCACGTCACCGAGGTTCGCGACGTGGGCGTGCAGCTCGAGCGCGTCGATGAACTTGCGGCCGGCCTCGACACCACCGGGCAGCTCGAACGTGAGCACGGCGGTGGACCCGTTGCGCAGGTACTTCTTGGCCAGCTCGTGGTACTGGCTGGACTCCAGGCCGGGGTAGTTGACCGAGGCCACGTCGGAGCGCTCCTGCAGCCACCGGGCGACCTTCAGCGCGTTCTCGTTGTGGCGCTCGACGCGCAGGCTGAGGGTCTCCAGACCCTGCAGCAGCAGGAACGCGTTGAACGGGCTGATCGCCGGGCCGACGTTGCGCAGGTACTGCACCCGCAGCTTGGCGATGTAGGCGGCCGGGCCGAGCGCCTCGCTGTAGACCAGGCCGTGGTAGCTCTCGTCCGGGGTGTTGAAGCCGGGGAACTTGTCACCGTGCGCGCCGTAGTCGAACGTTCCGGCGTCGACCACGACACCGGCGATCACGGTGCCGTGACCGCTCAGGTACTTGGTCGCCGAGTGCACGACGGTGTTGGCGCCGTGGGCCAGCGGGTTGATCAGGTACGGCGTGGCGATCGTGTTGTCGATGATCAGCGGGACACCGACCTCTTGGGCAACACCCGCGACGGCCTCGATGTCGAGCACGTCGCCGCGCGGATTGCCCACCGACTCACCGAAGAACGCCTTGGTGTTCTCCTTGGCGGCGTCGCGCCACTGCTGCGGGTCGTTGGGGTTCGCGACGAAGGTGACCTCGATGCCGAGCTTGGGCAGCGTGTGACGCAACAGCGAATCGGTCCCGCCGTACAGGCTGGAGGACGCGACGACGTGATCGCCGGCCTCGGCGACGTTCGTGAGGGCGCCGGTCGTGGCGGCCTGGCCCGAGGCCACGAGCAGTGCGCCGACCCCGCCCTCGAGAGCCGCGATGCGCTGCTCGGCGACGTCCTGCGTCGGGTTCATAATGCGGGTGTAGATGTTGCCCGGCTTGGCCAGGCTGAACAGGTCAGCAGCGTGCTGGGTGTCCTCGAACTGGAACGCCGTCGTCGCGTAGATGGGGGTCGCGATCGCACCGGTCGTGGGATCGGGCTGCTGGCCTGCGTGGATCTGCTTGGTCTCGAACGACCACTGCTCGCTCATGGGGACTCCTCGGGGATGCGCTTGTCACCCCAAGATTGCCACGTCGTCCGCTCCGTGGTCCAACGTCTCATTATTCGGACACTGGTGCGGCACGGACGTGTGATCAGCGTCGATCACGACGTCGCCGCCACTGCCGGCGAGGGGGAGTGGGGGCGGGTTCGGTCGGGGTGGCGTGACTGCGGTGACGGCGCCGTTGTCGCCAGGCCTCGACCTCGACGTCGACGTCGCGCAGGGCGGTGACGACCGGGGGCCCGCCCAAGAGCTGCCGGCGGGCGGCCACGACACGGGCGTTGAACTGCTCGAGGCGGTTGCGGACGTCTGCCTCGGACGCGAGCTGAGTCAGCTCGTCGTCGAGCGCGGCATCATCCTTGCGCAGCTGCAAGGCTTCGGGCAGGACGCCGGTGATCTGCTCGCGCTCGACGAGCTTCTCCAACCACCAGTCGGGACGACTCGTGGTGTCGATGTGGGGGATCGGCTTGCCCGCGTAGGGCAGGTCGTCGAACTCGCCGCGTGCCATGGCCTCGCGGATCTGGTGATCGACCCAGAGCGCTTGGTCCTCGACCCGGCGCCCGCGTCGCGGCTGGTCGTCGACCGGCTCGCAGACGTCGTCGATCTCGGCCCGGTACCGGGCCGCTCGGTTCTCGGCGCCCGAGTGGTCGACCATGCCTCCAGTCTACGGCGGCTCAGCGCGGAGCCAGGACGCAGAACTCGTTCTCGTCAGGATCGGCCATCACGACCCAGGGGACATCGCCCTGTCCGATGTCGATGCGTCGCGCGCCCAGGGTGATCAATCGCTCGACCGCGGAATCCTGGCTCGCTCCGTCGGTGGGGACGATGTCGAAGTGCAACCGGTTCTTGCCCTGCTTGGGTTTCACAGGTGGCCCGCCCCACGTGAACTTGGTGCCGCCGTCCGGTGCCTGGATGGCAGTTTCCTCGTCCTGGTCCCACACCAGCGGCCAGTTGAGCGCGGCGGCCCAGAAGTAGCCGACCGCTTGGGTGCCGTCTCCGGACAGTGCGCCGATGGGTGCGGTGTTCGACAGGAAGTGGTTGCCCGGGGGGATGACGCAGAACTCGTTGCCGTCCGGGTCGGCCAGCACGACGTGCTCGGCGTCCGGGCCTTGTCCGATGTCCAGGTGACCGGCCCCCAGTGAGAGGGCGCGCTCGACGATCGCGTGCTGATCGTCCGGACTCGCGCTGGTCAGGTCGAAGTGCGTGCGGTTCGGACCCTGGCGTGGCGCCATCGTCGGCGCGAAGTCGATGGGGAAGTCGTGCCGGCCACGGGGCAGCACCGTGACCACGTCCGCGTCGGACTGGGTGTCGAGATCTCGGTCGAGGACTGCGGCCCAGAATGCGGCGAGCCGATGCGGGTCGCTCGCGTCGAAGGCCAGGGCAGCAAATCTGCAGCTCATCATTTCACGCTACGCGTCCGCGAGCGGTCAGTACAGCACCAGCTCGAGTCGGCGCTGGAGTCGACCCGCCACGTCCCGCACGTCGGTCGTGGCGCGGAATCCTGCCGCGGTGTACCGGGTGATCGCCGCGCCGTCGTCGGCGACGACCCACAGATCGATCGTCGTGAAGTCGAGCATGCGTGCATGCTTCTCCACGTGCGCGAGCAGGTCGTTCTCGACGCCTTCGTCCCAGTGGCTGGGGTCGACGGCCAGGCGACCGACGTGCAGGGTCGTGCCGAGCGGAACCAGGAGCACGAATCCGATGGGCAGACCGTTGCGCCGAGCCAGGTGCAGGCCGGCATCGGGTAGCGCCAGCTGTGCATCGATGCCGGCCAGGGCCCGGTCGACGTCGTCCAGCAGGTCGGCCCGGCCAGCGCGCACGGCGGTCGCACGCGCCCAGATGCGCGCAGCGTCGCGGCGTCCCTGCGCGGTTCGGGTCAGCTCGATCGCCGCAGTCTGTCGTGTCGCCGCCATGGGCCCATTCTAGGAGTGCCGTGGTGCGGGAGAGCGGTTCTCCGATCTAATACTTGACATAATGTTCATTATCGGCCATGTTGGGAGGACCGTAGACCGCCAAGTGTAGGTGCGGAGCGCCCCGGCGTTGCCACTCAACGACCCAATGCCAGCGGATCATCCCAGCCGTGCGGAGTCGCTGCTGG
>Ga0180217_1001057_pt1 | contig 33708 bp, 23 predicted proteins | sample eDN3rd37CBELigOP_FD_128521 | JGI IMG/M metagenome (GOLD analysis project Ga0180217, IMG submission 128521) | Enriched Organic Plus compost microbial communities from Emeryville, California, USA - eDNA 3rd pass 37_C BE-Lig OP (version 2) (version 2) ... | reverse complement strand
CTGTGGTCCCTTTACGTGGACGAAAGGCCCCGAAAAGCTCAGTCGGATCATTCGTCTTACGCAACTCGCCCAGCAGACAGGAATTGCTTAATATGCCGTCTAATTTTCTGACGATGCACTAGGGCATGTTCACGAATTGAGAAAGATGGATGAAAGAGTGATCTTTGAGACCAAAATCGGGCTTCTGAGGAAGGTCGAATCGAGATTCGGCCGCCCGAAGAAACCGATTTTGGGCCAAAAAGCGCCTTTCAGCCGCTTCTCAGCAAATTCGTGAACACGCCCTAACGCAGTTAGTCTGATCGCCTGCCTCTCTCACTATGAGTTCACTTGAAGTCTTGCTCGGGTTCGACATGGAAACCGACGTCGGTTCCTGGACCCCGTATCACCAAGGACTGCGCCACGGCACCCCGAAGGTTCTGGACATCTTTCGGAACCAGGGCGTCACCGGCACGTTTTATTTCGTCGGTCATTCCGCTCGCGAAGTCCCGGAGAGTGTTCTCCAGGTGGGGGAGGCTGGGCATGAGATCGGCGCTCACAGTCTCTACCACGAGACCGTTGGCGATGCGATCTTCCCAATACCCGGCGTCTACCCGCTTCTTCCACATGAAGTTCCGGCGCGACTCGACCTCAATACCCGCTGGGTGGAAGAGGTCGCAGGAGTTCGCCCCATCAGCTTTCGCTGCCCGCGCCTCTTCGGCTCTACCGCCGTCACCAACGCGCTGGAAGGCCTCGGTTACGTCAGTGATTCGTCGTACCCGATGTACTTCTATCGCGACCAGTTGGAGCCCTATCATTCCAACGCGGCCGACTGGACCCGCAATGGCGACATGCGTCTCGTGCAGATCCCCAATTTCGCGGATCTCAGCCTCGATAGCACCGATCCCTACGGGCGCGACCGCGATCAATGGCCCAAGTTCCGCACTGAATCGGCGGCCAAGCTCCTTTGCCACATCGACAGCTTCCTCGCTTACCTCGATGCCAAGGGTGTCGGGCGGAAAGTTCTCTCCTTCTACTTTCACCCGTGGGAGTTTTACCCCATGCCGCAAGGGATGATCCATTTCGGCGAAGGCGGGGTCCACCCCGATCCCTTCATCGTCGCCAATTGCGGGGACTATGCTTTGGAACAGTTCGATCTCCTGATCTCCGGTCTCAAACAACGCGGCACCTCCTTCCGGACCGCCGCGCAGATTGCCGCTGCAACGCCACTAGCCTAGCCTTCCGATGACAACGGCTTTTCATCATCAACGCACCGAAGCTTTCAAGAGCTTCCTCGACCGAGAGCATTTCCGGTTTCAACGGCGCCCCGATGCCATCGCCGGGGCAGGGGAGATCACTCTCACTTGCGATTGGAATACGCAGCTCTCCGCACCGTGCACTCCGCTCACCGCCCGGATGGTGGAAGACTTCCGCCGCTTCTGTCAGGAATGCATGGAGATCGAGCTCTCCGGCTCTGGCCCCAAGATTGTCTGGCGTTTGACCGAGCCGCAATCCGCCGAAGAGTTTGACCGCCAGGATCCGAAGATCGAAGCCTTTGATCTCACGGTTTCAGATGGCGAAATCGAGATTCGCGCCGCTCACGAGCGCGGCTTGCTCCACGGCACCCACTACCTCGAATGGCTTATGGCCGACCGCGGTGGCCCGTTTCTCAAAGCCGAAACGATCCAACGGCAACCCGCCTTAATGCCTCGTCTCTCCAACGGCGTCTTTATTCACGGGCATCAAACCCCCGAAGAACCCGGCGCGTTTTCCGATGACTACCTTGCGCTCATGTCGCATTACGGCGCAAACGGGATCCACATCAACGTCAGCATCATCGATCTCTTCCAAAGCCCAAGCTTCCCTGCGTTCAACGCTCCGGGGGCTAAAGCCAAAATTGCCGCCCTCCGCGCCTTCGCGCAGCGGACCCAGCGTTTCGGGATCGACCTCTACATCCAGTTGATGTCGACGATGCTCATGGAGGACCACCCCCTCTTCCAGGCTCACCCCGAAGCCCGCGGCTCGCTGATCGAGATCTTCTTCGAGGAAGTCTCTGGCAAGCCGTGGCATAATCTCTGCAGCGGCAGCGAAACCGTGCATCGCGTCTACGCCGAAACCGTGGAAACCCTCTTCACGGAAGCTCCTGAGCTTGCAGGCGGCATCATCATTATCGGCGGGGAATCGTTCTACCATTGCTTCACCCGCCCTGCCAACGCCTCCAATGGAGACACCAACTGCCCCTGTTGCAGCGGCAAATCCCCCTCGGGGGAAGTTGCAAAGCTGACCAACCTCATCGCCGCCGCCGTCAAAAAAGCGTCGGTTGCCAAAGCCCTCTATGCATGGCCTTACTCGGCCTTTATCTGGGCCTCCAAGGACTACGCCCAGATCGACTGGATCAGCCAGCTCGACCCCAGTGTCTCCGTCCTGAGCAACTTCGATTGCGGAGACGCCGATGCCGCGACCGGTAGCGGGGCCTGCTTCTTTGACTACAACATCAAATGCGTCGGCCCGAGCGACGTCTTTGCCAAACAGGCCGCAAGCCTGCACGCCGAAGGCCGTCCCATCTTCGCAAAGGTCGAGACCAACACCACCCCGGACGCGTTCTATCTTCCTTACCTCCCGCTGCACCTCCGTTGGCAGGCCCGCCTTGAGGCCATGAAAGCCACCGGCGTCGCCGGATACGTCGGCCAGTGGCGCTTTTTCGGCATGAACGCCACTCCGCCCGAGGAGTGGCAATACAAAGCCACATGGAGAAACGAAAGAGGTGAGGCCACCCTAGCCAACTACTGCCAACGCGACTTCGGCCTCAGCGCAGACCGCGCATCGCTGGTCCTGGAAGGATGGCGGCACCTCAGCGAATCGTGGGAGTCGTTCCCATACTCCGCGATGACGAGCGGCGAACGCATCGCCTACATGCGCGGCCCGTGGTATCTTGGGCCCTCCCACCCGCTCATCTTTGACGTTCAGGATCAGTACGATCTCCCCGACGAGTTCCGCCTGATCCGGGGCGACGCTGCAGAAATGGTCGAGCCCGAAGAATTCGAGGAACTAAAACGGCGCGCCAAGCCCCGCTACGTCAGCGATCTCCTCCTCACCCTCCCGTTCGGCGTCGAGCGTTTCCTGGAGCTCATCGGCAAATGTCGCGCCAAGTGGGAGCAGGGGATGATGATCCTTCGCGCCCAACTTTCCGGCGGCACCGACCGCGCCCGCAAAGAGCTCGATATCTGTGAAGCGCTTGGCAGCCATCTCACCTCTGTGGAGAACGTCGTCCGGTTCTATCAGGCCCGGGATCGCCTTCATACAGCCCCGTGCAGCGCCTCAGAATTCAAGGTAAGGTTAGCGACGATCCAGCAGATCATTCGCGACGAAATCGCCAACGCCGAGTTCATGCTCCCGATTCTGGAACGCGAGTTGCGCATTGGCTATGGCCACTGCTACGGCCCGGTCTACGATGCAGAGATGGTCCGCGCCAAGATCGTTCAATGCCGCCGCGTTGCGGAAGTCGAACTCCCTCGCTTCAGCCAGTCAATCCGTTTCCACGTCTGGCTGGACTCCCCTTAAGATAAGGTAGATACAACCGGCACGCCAGACCACTCCGGCCGAGAGGGCGCTTTTGGTCGCTTGAGCGCGATCCATGAACTGCTCTTCATTGCCCATTATGAGACGTTCTCGCGGTGGGTTCGGGAAAAGGCGACGGCTGGGGGCAGGGAAGGAATGAGGCTTCTCAACCTCCGTGGCGTCCCGAGGTTCGGAAAGGTGAACTACTGCGTCCTCTTTTTCTTCCACGTTGGCATATGAAGGGTTCGAATCGCCGGAATGACCTGCCAACCGAATGGCCCGTGGATCGAGCAACAGGCTCGAAACTTCGCGATGGAGCTGGCTGAACAGGGCGAAACGGCCACCCATTTGATCAAAGACGGGGAGAGCGAGGGAATCAAGGTGAAGCGGCTTCCCTACCGGTCGCCAAACCTGAACGCCTATGCGAGCGGTTCGTGCAAACCGTTCAGAATGAATGCCTTGACCATTTTGTGACCCTTGGCGAACGCCATCTGGAGTTCCTCCTCCGCGAGTACAAGTATCATTACAATACCGTTCGGCCGCACCAGGGCATTGGAACCCGGACAATTGGGATCATTGCCATGCCCCCGCCGGATGGCGGGGTTCTGGACCTGTCAAAGATCGAGTGCGACTCTCGGTTGGGTGGGTTGCTGCGGCATTATCGCCGGGCAGGGCATGATCGGGATTGCCTCCGGCTGGGATTGTTCGATACGCTCTGAAATCGAGGTCAGAAGAACAGGACGAGAAAAAATGAAACGCCGAAGGAGTAGTTCGTGTAAAAAGTCCCGCTGTGAAGAACCCGCCGAGATTATGGGCTTGTGCCACGAACACTATGCTGAACACGTCGAAGCCCAAATGTGCTGCGACGAGGCTATTCGAGTGCTGCACCACGGAATCCTGGACGGGCAGACAATCCAAAAGACGGAGCTAGCTGAGGAATTCCGGAAGCTGCAAGAATGGTGGCGCCGGGCTTGTGATTCTATTAATTTCCAAAGAAAGGATCCAATTTTACGAGACGAAGCCAAATATGCCTCAGAATGGTGCATTTCACTGGCTCAAGTGATAATAAAGGAAGAAAGGTTATTCAGAAATGGAAATGTTCGTCCACCGCCTTGGAATTTCATACGCGATTCGGTATGGGATCGCTTTAAGAATCTCGAAGAAGGTTTAATGAGTAACGGAGTAGCTAGGCCTAAGGATCGTTGATGGATGAAGTTGCGCCATATCGACCGGTGTGGCGCAAAACCGCTTTGATCTGTAGGAACACAATTTGTGGACGGGAATCGAGCCTTCAACTCCTCGGTTTCTAGTTTCCTTCCATCGCGACTTCATTTGGTTTTGGAAACGACCGCGATCCCGAGGCTGCCACGGCAAAGAACAGGCCCGCCGTATTGAGGCCCTTCAGCAGGCTTGCTGGGGTTGCATCCGGCAAAAACTTTTTCTAGAGCACAGAAAAGCATCGAAGACCGGACGATTGAAATTGTTCCAACTAATGCCACGTTCTGATGGCGGACCACCTGATGCTTCGGAAATTAAATGCGCGTCACGGTTTGGGGGCTTCTGCCCACTATCACTGAGGAGAAGGGAGCGGCCAACGGGGGCGTCCGCTGGTTTTGCAGAGCATCCAAGAGCTGATTCAGAGCTGTAGTCATGGTAATGCCCTCGATCACCTTCTTTCTGAATCGGCGAGTATTCGGATCACAGTGAGGCTCAGTCATTTAGGTCGAGGCGGAGATAGCCATCCATCTCGGGCTTCCCTTCCTTTCGCCGTTGTAAAGCTCGACGAAACTCCTTCACCGCAATCTTTTGTTTTTCAGGGAACTTCTCCTCATCGACACACGCCATCATGCCTTCGAATTTGCTAACGTCGCCGTAATTAGCTACGTCTGACAACCGAATGTAATATTTCACGACGCCATTCGAACTAGCGTGGGACATCAATAACGAGATCACCCACGCCGCTTTTTCGGGTGTCGTGCATTTATCGGTGATCCAAGCACGCACCTCGTCCGGAGTCCATCGTTGCCAAAGCCAAAGAAGCGTGTGAGCATGAAGGTGCTTTCGGAATGTCCCGCTTCTGATAGCTCCTCGGATCTTTTCGAGGACCAGTTCCTTAAGCGCTGGAATATCCGCCTCATTCAAGAAGCTCTCGGTCATATCCCCCTCTGAATCGGTGCGGTCGGCCGAACGCACGATGTCCGCTGGGAGGAAGATTCCTGACGATTCCTTGAAAGCGGTTCTAAGAACTTCAACTCGTCTCGCACGGTCTTGTTCCCGACGAAGTCCAAAATAGACAAGGCGCCATGCGATCGCTGTCGGATCGAACGGATTAGACAAACTGAACCCTTCCTGCTGCTCAATGGTGTCACAAATATCGCAAAGGGCACAGATCAATGAAGGCATCGCATCCAGTGGAATCTCGTCCTTAAAAGCGTCGAGACGTTCGAAGGCAATTTTCAACAGGCCCCGCCGGACGAGCCTTTGGCATTCTCCAACAAACTGCTGGCGATTTTTAGCGAGCCCGACGAGCCGATCCAATTCGGTTTGGGAGAGATCATCCTCGGCAATAACCAGAGTGAAGTATTTGTCGAAAAGGTCGGGATGACAAACCCGTGCACCGCGTAGCAAAGATTGCCGAGACGTATCCGAGTACCCTTCATGACGCGTCGCGATGAGTGGGAAGAGGAGTTGCAGTACGCCTTGCACCATTTTTCGACGGTTTTCTGGTAGCGGTTTGAGTATCTGGGTAATGGCGGACTCAATGTCATTCCGTTCGATACCATCGAGAACGTGTTTTCTGTCATCCTCCGTAAGGAGTTGTTTGGCACCGGGTAATTGCTCGTAAACTGCCGTTTCGAAAACCCGAAGGGTCTCGAGGGCGATTAAGTCGATCGGATTTACCTCGAAGCCTTCACCTCGTTGGAATTGCTGAACGTGGAAAGCGAATGAGGCAAGGAAGCGATAAACGTGGCGCAGATTTTTGAAATAGGAGGCCAGACTACCGCTATAGAGTTCATACCAACGGTTTTTGTCCCAGCGTGCAGCTACGCCTGGGAAACTCAAACATTCGTTCAATCCTTGGAAGAGTACCTTCTGGATCGCCTCGGAGGTAACATGGGGCACGTTATATCCGACCTGAACGATCTTTTCGAGAAACTCCGATCCACGATCGCCGGAGATCGCATCTAGCGCCGCGCTAACGATGCTGCGCTCGCACAGAAGAAGATAAATGACGTTTGGAAAATCGGCGTTGGCCTTAATGAGTTGGAGCACTTCCCGGATTTCCTCGGTGGTAAGCCTGTCGATGTCGTCAATGACCACGAGCAGCGGCTTCTTCAGAGCTGCGAGTGAGTCTGCTAGCTCTGCCTTTAAGGCGGACATGCTCCGCTGGTCGGCCTCTGACTGGAGAGCCGTGCTTCCTTCCTGAGTTACCGTACCTGCCTGCTTTATCTTTTTGCCTGCTGATTTAGTGATCTCGCCTCCGGGCATGCCCAAGACCGTGAGTGCCGTTCCAACTGCTTCCACGGCAGACCCGCAGAGGGTAAGGCGTTTTGCATAACGGCTCAGGCGCTCTGCGCGTTCAACGCGTCCCGCTATTCCCGCGCTCGCAGTATCCAATGCGATGCCAAGCTCCGTGAAAAATGCAGTGGCGATATTTCCTGTGCCCGAGAATTGCCAAGGATTGAATTCCATGACAGGGATGGGCGAGCGCCGTTTTGCAAGGTGGGAAAGCAAAAGATTCTTGATCGAGGTTTTGCCACTCCCCCAACCTCCGTACAGCGCGATGACGAGGGAATCTCGGCCACCCCATGAACGAATATCGTCTGCCAGGCTTCTTGCGAACTGTATCCGTCCGAGTCGATCTTCGTTCTCAGATTGAATGGGTCGGTCCGAAGAATATCTAAGTGTACGCTTTTTTCTGCCTGACGATTTCCTTGTCATGGTGGGGAGATTTTACCGTTCTGCCGCGATTTCTGGTTTAACTGAGGCGGGTGTAACGCCGCTTGAGGTTTTCTCGAAGCGGAAAACGCCAGTATTGGTACTGCCAACCATTCCCTTAGCGCGAATTTTGAAAGCGAGCCTTCAGCTCAGAACGGGAGCAAAAGGAATCAGCGGGGAGGTTACTGGGCCTAATGATTCCGCCGCTTCCGCTACGCATGGTCGCCATTTTCCACAGAAACGCAGGGAACGGAAGAGGATTTTGCCTACTTTTGTCATGAGGAATCGCCTTTTTCGATTTTCGGCGTCATTCCGTTAAAGCGGGGATTCAGTGCCCACCAGCGTTTCATCCGCGCCCGGTAAATTTCCCCACTGTGGTACGACAAAGGCAGCAGACGCGAACCTCTGCAGGGAAAGCGGGGTCGACAGGCTGTGAGTTTCCGTCAACAACTGTCGCGGCAGCCGGTGCCAATCGGCTTTACAGAGAAGATTCCCTCCGATAATATGCACTTATGGATTACAGGAGTTTTGAGGTGTATGCCACATTTGTGGCGTAATTTTGATGTTGGTCCTATGAGCATCCCTACGACAATTAGTTGGCCCAAAGAGTGGGGCATCGACCCAGATGCCTTCAAATCGCCCTCTGATCTTTTGTCGGCTGTTACAGCGAAGTTCGACGAATTTCAGAAACAGTTTTCCGAGGTCGTTACCCAGCATCAACGCGATTTACCTCATTTACTCGCGCTGATGATAACTCATTCGTGGTATCCAGACTTTCACTTTCCGATTGCAGATTCCCGTGCCCTTGAGAGGTGTGCTGTCGGTGGAGACTTCCCTGCCATCGAGCGCTATTTGATCAACTACTATCGGGCGAATGCACCCGGGATAGAAAAGCGCCTCTTGGAAGAATACCCTGTGCGGGCACCGCTCCTTGCTGAAGCGTTCTCTGCATATCACAGCGGTCGTTATGCGCTCGCAATTCCCGTATTTCTTGCTCAGGCAGACGGCATCAGCGAGCAGATACTTTCCAAGCATTTTTTCATCTTCCGTGACAGCAAGCCCGCCGCAGAGCAACTCATTCGAGGCGGAAAGCTCACCGATTACGGGCGGCTGCTTCTTGATCCATTAGTTCAGACCGGCACGATCCGCGACCATACACGTACGTTGGGGAGTAAGACTGACTACCTCAATCGCCACGCGATCATGCACGGCGGCGATCCTAACTACGGAACCGAAACGAATGCACTCAAGAGCATTTCCCTTCTCGCCTACCTTTTGTTGGTCAACACATTCAAGGCCTAACGGCTACGCTGCAGCAGCGAACCACCCGTTACGCCGACTGCTTACGCAGCCGCTGCGGCGTCCCTCTGCAGCGACTGAGGGGATAAGCGCTTCGCCGCGTGCCGAGTAAACGAACGATGAGTACCGGACAGTTCCAGAGCTATATGTTCCACTTTCGATGCGCCATCTGCGCTGCGACGCCGGAACGCATACTGCTTCGCGACTACCTGCACGAGTGGAGCGCTCCCTCGCCCGAACGGCTGCATTCGCTATTGTGCGTTCTTAGCGGAGCCGTGGCAGAGGTTTGCTCAGGCCAAGCTCGTTGGCTTACCAAGAAGTTTCACAAAGCGGCCGACAGCCTTCAACGTGCTATCAATGCATTGGCATTTGATCCACCTCTGATGCCGGACTCTTCTCTCCACGCTTTTAGTTCATCGGCCCTGCATTTCCGCGGCGAATGTCCCATGTGCCGTACACAGGCCGGACCACGCAAGCCAGACATCTACTTTAGCGACTGGCCACACGCCTGCAAAGTCCAAACCGGAAACTTGCTTTACGAGAGCGCACTTACGATTTGGGCAATTCTAGTCGGCTTGCCATCATGGGCGTCCGGCGGCTTTCTTCAACTTCTCAATGACGTTCGAGGTGAGCTTCATCGCACAGGTCAAAGCATGTCCCTTCTTGAGTGTCCGCAGTGCGGTCGATTTACGACTTGTCGTTACGGTTCGGAGCAGGACGGCTTTTGTCGTTGGTGCTTCGACATGGGCGGGGGCCTCGGACTTGCCTTTAGCATCAACCCCGATCCCGGTGGTCCGCTAATCAAGAAAATGAAGCCGGACTATTCTGCACCGGCAAAGAGCGTATGGGACATTCTACCGCCAGAAGTAACCGAGCGAATCTTCGAGTAACCGCTCCGAGCTGTCATGTCGGTTGCTTGCAGAGCAGCCGCACCTTCCCTCCGAAGTCTCTGTGCTTGAGACAGTCGGGCGACTTACGCGTATTCATACAATGACAATCGATGTCGACGCTATAGAAGAGGCATTGCGCCGCCTAAAAATGGCCATAGAAGGCGGCAGAAGCACGAAATACTGCTTGGCCTTGTGGAGTCGCTTCATCCGACTTCGCGACGGTCAGCGATGCGTAATTTGTTACCAAGATGAGGGTCTCTCTGCTCATCACATCGTCCGCAAGAGCTTCATGCCAGAAGCTCAGCTTCAGACCGGTAACGGCATCTGCCTGTGCGGCACCTGCCACAAAGAACCTCATCAAGCATTCAACCGCAGACCAGACCTAAATCTTCCGATGGATACCGAGGGAGGAGAGCAAATCGAATTGTTGACTGCGTTCTACAAGGCATTGCTCATAGATGCTCGAAGCCGAAATGTCCTCCGCGACGACTTTTACAATTTTACCGACCAATTGCTACAGAAGTTCAAGCTATTCCAGAGTATCGAACCGCTGTTGCCGTTTCCCGGTATGCGATTGGAGCAGGCATACCTCATATGGCGGCAGACTTCCAGAGGGATGTTGCAGGCCATCTTCTTAGCTAACGGCTTCACGTTGCCACACGGCTGCATTCAACAAGGAGAGCTAACAGTGTTTTTCGATTGAGTAACATTAACCCATCACCTAATCATGCGCTGCAGCGAATTCGAGAACAGACCAACTGATCGAAAAAATGTGCCGTGGGCAATTACGCGAGTGCAGCAGCACCATTACCACAAGGGAGTCTGAAAAAACGGAACGATACTATTATAGGGTACTCCATATCCTTCTTGTTTTAAGGTGCTTCTAACTCCGGACAATGAAAATACACGGCAAGGTATGGGTACGCGTCTGATGTGGTTGAAATACAGATTGCGATTAGGCGATTTACGTTGTGTTGCTCTACGACCATTGCGATTCTATCCTGAACTAACTCCCTGGCTTCTTCTCGGGTCTGGTTACCAATAACGACACCTATGATGGCGACACGACTTCCCTTTCCACCGTTAATCATGATACATGTGTCGTTGCGGTTTCCCTGGAGACTTGACCAAACCTCCTCGACGAGCTTCTCGCATTGCGCCTCGAATTCCGTTTGCCGCTCGAAGTTCGTGCATAGAAGTGTATATGAGACCTCAAGCCAGCCGAGAAATTTTCTTTGCTCAAATTTCTCCAACATGTCCTTCCACCATTGGGTCAATTTTGGCGCCGGTTTTAGACGCGCCAAACCCAGCTCTTTGCCCATGAAATACGGCTCAAGCTCCTGTTGCAAAGAGGGAATGGTGAGTCTACCATGATCCCGTCCTTCAAAGTCCCCAATATCGAAGGAGGAGGCCAGATAAAGTGCGAGTAAGCCAAACTCGTCTGAAAAAGGCTCGCAGTTTGCTTCCAATTCTGCGCGACGTCGGAAATAGTGGAATATCAACGCTGGCTGATTAAGAATCTCAACCACACACTCAAGTTCGTGTAGCGTGAGGGTTGCGACGGGAGACATCGAATCACTACGAATTCCCGTTTCTTTAAGTAAACCAAACTGAGTAGCCACAGGCCCGACGTAGTCAAGAAGGACATTTACGGTCGTTACTCGCAGCAACCCACTGAAATTAATCTGATGCGACACGCCCTGTGAATCAAACAGATTCATCAGAGATCGATTGGACAGTATGAAGTCGCCAAAGCGTTTTCCTTGCGTGGATGGCTCGTCAATCAATTCTTTGAGTTCTTGCTTTAGGGCTACGAAATCTCCCCGACGTGCCCGGTCCCGAACTGCTCCTGATTTGCATTCGAGAACCAAAGCATGGCTGTCGAGAATCACTAAGATATCGGTTTCGCCTTCTCGACCGCTATTATCCCTCCACTTTAGTCCACGGAAGACTTGCCCGTTTGGAATCGTATTTCGGACAATTTCTTCAACACTTTTTTCAAGGAAATCTGCACGCGCTTTGCTGCGATACTTCTTTTCAAGATCGGGATGATCAGTCAATGCGCTCTCAAGAACATCCAATCCAAAACTCTGAACCATACCTGCTATGGGCAGAAAATATTGGTCATTTCCAACAGCAATTAATGGCTTTTTCCAGATTGGATTTGCCAGGATGAAATGTTCTGGATTTAGCCCCTTTAATTCTCCCCAACCTATGCTCATGTTCTTCAATAACTTTTTGCAGAGCGCTAAGTCTACTGGGCGTTCAAAGAGATTTTGAAATTCTTCTGCATTGAAATAGAAATGTCTAAAATTTCGAGAATCGATATGGTTTAAGACAGCACAACAAACGGCATCGCGATCATGCGCAAAGGATTTCATATCGGACGCTACGCGATGTGGATCCTGCTGAATCAGTTTTGAAAACGCTTCGATAATAGCCGGCGTGCTTTTTTGTCGAAGGATTTCGTGTCGTTCTGCTCGGTCGGCATTTAGACGTTGCTCAAAAAGTTCGGTTAGCCGCCACAAAGCCGCATCAAGTTCGCTAAGTGAGTGGCCTTCACGCTGCCGAAATTCTTCATCTATTGGAGAGAATACTCCTCGACGCATCCTTTTAATCTGAGAGGGATATCCTTCGTTACGAACGAAGGCGGTATGCTGCCTCACGAGTTCGGCTGCTAGGGAATCATTGGGCTTGGACGATCCACGACCAAGCCTTTTCCAGGCAAAGCCATATTTAGCCTTGTGAAGTTCCTCATTCAAATCAATGAGGGTTTTCGCGCTGGGCTGATTTAGCGAGTTTGCGTTGATTTGATCCTCAGGAACCTGCAATATTAGTGCCTGGAGCCACTCGATTGCATTTTGCTCAACCGGTTGGTAGTCCTCGGTTTTTCGAGATCCGTTAAAAATGATTTGATCATAGTAGCCAAAATGAGCTAGCAATTGCATTGGGTTGCAGGAGCCAATCAGTCGCTGAATATTTGCCAGGGAAACAGAGAATTGTTGCTCAGCAGCTTCGGCCATATCAGTTGCCTTTTTTTGGCGCTCAATACCTAAAAGGCCTCCTAAAGGGGCGGGGTATTCCGTAACAATAATGTCTATATGCTCTTTTTGGGGGGGGCCGACAAAAGATGGACTATTGTTTCTGCTTTCTGGCATATAATGTCTTAGAAAAACTTAAACTATTGAATCACGAGAGGGTTCCGGTATGAGATCCCTTTCGAAGTCGGGTTCAAGGTTCGGACTGGAAAGGGCAGTTCCTGTGTTTGGCCTGAAGACAGTGTAAAACCGGGTAAGAATTCTGCTTTAACCTCGTTGAATTTTTTAGATATTAAAGAACTTTTGGTAAAATAGGGGTTTCGTCATTCGAGAGCCGTTTGATCTGCTGAGAATTATTTAATTGGATGTCGAGTTCTCTGAATACCCCGGCTTCTTGCCAGAGTCTACGGTTGCCAACTACATACAGGGCTTCTTTCGCGCGCGTCACAGCCACGTTTAACAAATTTGGGCGTTCACCGGCCCAGACCCGCGCCCCCCTTTGATGGGCAACGGGGGCGCCGAGGACGAAAATGACCGCCTCGGCCTCCCGTCCCTGAACGGTGTGTACCGTTCCGACTCGCTCGTTGAGCCATGACCAGGTATCCTTCGTCCAAGCGTTTAGAATTCCGCTTTCTTGGATCAATTTGCGTAAGTTCTCCGCTACAGTAACGAACGGTGTTACGATATAAAGGTCGGGCGTTATGTTTCCCGCTGCCAATCGCTTTAGTAGCTCTAATACTATATTCCCTTCCTGAGGGCACCACTTGTCCACAGCATCGCCTTCAATATTGATCCACGTGGAATCACCCAGAATCCGGCGAATGGCGGAGTTGTTCGTTGATTTCGCTTGAACCATCAAACGTTCATAGGCAACGGCGTTTGAAATTCCAAACATCGGTTCAGAGCAGCGTCGGTGTACCAAGAGGGGCACTCCAACCGTGCGGCTCCCATGACGACCGTGGAATTCAGCAAAATATGACGTTGCGGTATCAGCCAATGTTTGCACCGACGCGGCCGGAGCATTGAAACGATCGGGAGAGACTCCGAAGTGACGACAGATAACTTCTGTCAAACTGTCGGGCAGGACAACGACAGGCTCAATTTGTAAGGGATCACCGACCACAACGGCGCGCCGGGTACGCATGATGGCTCCAATCGCCGCCTGAGGAAGGGCTTGCCCTGCCTCGTCGATGAGCAACCATCCCAAACTCTCTGGAGGCAGTGAACCAATCATCCGTTCCACCGATGCGAACGTGGTCGAAACAAGCGGCACGACGAGGAAAAAGGAACTCCACATGTCGGGAAGCAACCGCTGCCTTTCGCCTGGAAGAGTGCCGTTGGAGAAGGCATTCATTAAAACCCCCAGATTGTGGCGCAGTGGCTTGGCTGCCGCGTCTATAAACGCGCGATGTAGAGCGATCGCGGCAGAGAAAACATCGTCCCGCAACCGCTGGGTGCTATCGTCTATCCAAGGGGTTTCTTTGTGTTTTTCATCGTGGGGACGAGAAAAAAAGCCATCGTCTATAAAGCGTTTACCAAGCCGTAATCGAGCTTCGTGCAGGAGGCGCTCTGCCTCTGCATGATGTTCGGTTTTGGCTGCTGCAACTTCTTCTGCTTCTTGGCGAAGCAACGTCGCTAGGTTTTGATCTTGCTGGCGGGTCTTCTGTGTTCGGATTGCGTTAGCTACGGACGATTCTGCCTGCTTGCGGTCACTGGCGAGTTGGGTTTCTGTTTCTAGCCACAGGCGTGCTGCGCTTGTTCCAAAAATCCGAGCAAAAAATCCTGGCTTTCCGACTTGGTGCCTATTGTGAGCGACTTTTGCACGTTCGAATTCATCCTGTGCTTTTCGTGCAGCTTCTTGGGCAAGACAAAGCGCTCGAGATGTCTCTGTTTCTCCATCTTTTGCGGACACCGCTGCCTGGAGTGCATCAGTTTTTTCTTTGGCAAAGCTATCCAGCTTTCTTGTGTAATCCTTTACCCGCGCTAACTCATCCAACGCTTTGCGACTGCGGTCCAAAGCTGTCTTGAAGACATTTCGCGCTGTTTCCCAGCGCCGCAAAGCATCGGCATGGTCGGTTGGCGGACACTCTGCAGTTACGATCTTGGGAGGGCGGATCTCTTTTTTCCCAGTTTGAGGATTTTCTACCTCCACTGATTGCGGTGTGCCCGCAGCCGATGCCAAGTAGGTTGAGAGACCTACCTCTTTATCCCACCAGAAGGTCTGTTTAAATCTAAATCGATTCCCGGCATTGCCCAAAACGGCGGCTATCAGCCCCCAAGTCTCGGTTTCAGGATAAATCGCGCCTGAAAGCGTGGTGAAATAGCGCAACGAATCCACATCGTTGGCGATAGCCTTGAGAGCAGGTAGTTCTGCGCTGACATTTTCGACTGCCTTGTTGTTTGATGAGGCGACAAGCATTTCGAATCCCTTGAGGCGGGAATCGAGCCGGTAAAGAGAAAGCGAGCTTTGGCTGAACTTGAGGCGCTCTCCTGAATCGCTGAATGCTGTGGCAGGATCAGAAAACGAAGCCATTGCCTCGGCGCGTGTGGTTACAACAGCCGCCACTAAGTCCCTTAGTAGTGTCGTTTTTCCGGTGCCAGGAGGGCCATTTACCGCAAGGATACCGCCCGAATTTATCTCCCGAGTGGCGAGGTTTACTGCTGCTTGTTGCAGTAGAACCAAAGGATGTCGACCAGCCCCCGGCCATCGCGCGAGAGGAACCGCGCTTGGAGAAATCGCATCTTCAAGCGCGCGCCTGTCACTTAGCAAATCCCGTCGAGCCGGCGGCTTTTCCTCGCCCAAATATCGACGTAGATTTGTGGGCGCTTTCCCTGTCGAAAATAGACTCCTTGCGGTTGCCAAATCCTCCAGAAAAAAGCTATTCAGTAGCAGCGGTTCGGGAGGATCGGGATTCCTGAAATATTGATATGTCCTGATGGCAAACCGAGGTGGCTTAACGAGATCGGGATCGAGACCGAGGGTTTTGACGAGCCAGTTAAAGGCTGAGCGGATAGTTGCCTGGTCAACGGGCATAGCGTGCCCCTGGTCATCGCTTCGTTGGAGCCGCTCGGTGAGGCCCTGGACAAGCGTCTTTTCCGTGTTTTTCCACTCTGCCAAGCGGGCCAGATCACCTCGCAATGCAGTCGATACGCCCCAACCGAAACTGGCTACAAAAACGGCAGGCACTTTAGCCAGACACCCCCGCTTATCAACCGTTATAGTGGCGAGAATTGCTTCACCTCTGGCAGCAGGCCGCTCTGCTCGGGTATCGGTATAAGTTGCCAGCAAACGCTTGACGGCAGACTCCATTTCGATGCTACCGAGCACAATTTGATAATAGAGCCGTTTTTGAGGAAGGGAGGGCTCACCCAAGCCGTCCCATGGCAGCCAATCTTGATCCACAGCCACGATGTTGCGTTTGTTCCCACCAGCAAGGTCCTCTGGGCGTCGAAATGACGGCGGAGACAGCACCTCCAAAGCAGTCCATGCTGAAAGAATCGCCTCTGGCTTGTTCGTTATGGGCGGAAACGGGATGTTCGGGGGAGGGGAGGGTGGAGGAACCTCCGGCGGATTTGGCGTAACTGGTGTAGCTGCCGTTATTTCTGAACGAGGTGTTGCCGGTCGGACAGGACACTCAAGGGAAGGTGGGTTTGAGCCGCTTTGCGATTGAAGGCATTCGACGACGCGGGCCTGGAGTCGGGCTGCCCGATCTGTCGAGCGAAAGGAAAGCTCCTTTCCCAAAGCCTGCAAAAAGTCGCCGTCCTTGCTACGACGTTCAAACTCTTCTTCTAATTCGCGAATCGAGCTCTTAAAATATGGACGTTCCATCGTAGATAACCGTTGCTTCAATCTGAAACTGCAGTAATTGCATCAAATCGAAACGAGGTCACGTCAAAATGTCTTGTTGAAAATAAGATAATCTAATCGATTTTCGAGAAAACACGATGGACCTTGATCATGCTTTGCGAGGGCTCCAAGTACGAGGTCTTACTAGCGGGAAATTTCCTGATCACAGTCCAGTGAGGAATCTAGATTCTTGTCCAAAATGGCATCATGAAAATATCCGTTCTCGAATGGATCAGATTTTGATGCAACGCCCTTCGCCCACGCCAACCATTTCGTGGCGTCATTTTCTCCAAGGCTGCCATTCTGTATGCGGTTTTTTACTTCTTCGCAGAATCGGCGAATTTTTTCAGCGCGATTCCAACCATTCACTGCTTCGGTGAGGCGAATCCTACGCTTCCGTTCGAGCGTGATTCGGGCGGCAAGTTCTTCCCGAATTCGTTTTTCTTTAGCCCATCTCCTTTCCCGCTCCTCGTTTTCCAGTCGCCTTGAGCGCCGTTGTTCCGCGGCTACGGAGATTCCAGCCAAAACTTCTGGTAAAAGGGAATCCAGTTTCTGGACTTTCCCGTCTGACCATGATTGGCGAATTCCCTCTTGGAAGTAGCCGGTAAGTCGGATTGTGAATCGTCCCGTTGGGGCGTGTTCGTACTTCTTCCACCAACGGGTTTCGCCCGGTTCAGGAGGTATTTCTGTTCGCTCTACTTTTTCGACCATCTCCAAGGCGACATCCTCCTCGCCAGCTCTAACCTTCATATACTCGCGCTTTCCTTGGCCGATGAATTGCCATCCATTTGCTTCTACTGCTCTTATCAAGGCTTCCATTAAACATAATGCGCGATGTATTGAATTTCGGCTTATGGCAAGGTTGAGCGTGCCGTCATCAAAAGACTTGAGGAGCCCGTTTTCACTTGGTTTGCATGATTCCAGACATTTCCTGGTGGCGGAAATCAGAGAGTGGCAACCATGGAGCGTTTCAGGAACTCTTATAATCCGCATTCTCTTCCCCAGAATTTCGTCTGGCTTTGGGTAAAAGGTTGAATTGGATGGGTTAATAACCGTTGAAGTTGGAGCACCTGCGACAACTGGAGGCAAATTTGGCTTTGGGATCTCTTTCCCGGCCGCGATCTGCGCCCAGTAACCTCTAGGAGGCTTCGGGATTTTTAGTCGCTTACAGGCTTTTGCAACCGCCACGTCGGAAACACCATACTCGGAGGCAAGGGTGCTAATCGGGGTTTACCAAACCTGGCTAAACAACTCTTCTCGAGTTATCGTTTTGGCTTTAGATTGCGCAGACATAGTTACAAGAAAGCATTAGAGCGAAATTTTGGCAATCAGACGGGTTCGGGTTTTGCTGGGGAAATGACTTTACACATATTTCAGCTCCGGGGTAATTGCAGGTGGGCTTACTCCTTGCTAATCTAGATCTATGGCCAGAAACCGAGATCCACTGCCGGATGATTTTAAAGAACTGATTGGCCTCTGCCGCGCCGGAAGGCTGTTTGACGTACAGAGGTGGATCGAGGCGGGAAGGAGGTTCACGCTTCCTCCTGGGAACTTCACTACATCCCCTCTGCGCGCATCCATCGAGAAGGGATTCCACAGTATGGTCGAGGTGCTTGTGAAGGCGGGTAGCTCCCAGGAACAATTGGACGATGCCTTGATTTATGCGGTTCGGGCCTCGAGATTGGACATCGTAGAACTGCTAGCGTCTCAGGGAGCCAATGCCGACCAGGTTTGCTCTGATGAAGTCCTTTACACAAGGAAGCCTCCCCTTATCCGGTGGTTTGTAGACCACGGATTGAATATGGAGGATGGTTTTCCAATTGCTCATGCGTTCCGCTATCGTCGTCGGGAATTTCTGGGAATCTACATGGGAATCCGGGACAAGGTCCCATCTGCTCGCAAACAGGCCGCTATGGCATTACGAATCCATTGCAGGGAGGGAAATCTAAAGTGGGTTTCCTTATTGTTATGGGCGGGTGCAGACCCGCGAATGGTAGTACCAGACATGGAGAATTCTCCTCCTGAGGAATTTGCTGGGACCGCTTTGGAGGATGCAGTTCATTATGGAAAACTTGATATTGTGCGAAAAATCGGGATCGACCCCGAAAGAGACGATTTAACGGCGCTTTTGGCTCGTTCCAGTTTGGGATGTGAACCGGAAGTTATCAAAGTTCTCCTTGCTGCCGGCGCAGATCCAAACGGTTTTTCGGGCGAAGAGTCACCAATGCAGTCATTCATGTGCAGTTTTGGGTGGAGCTTGGATAGCTCATTCTTGCGGAGCAATCCTGACTCGAAAATTGAATGCATCGAAGTATTAGCCTCACACGGAGGCCGTTGGAGGCCGAAAGATGCTTACGAAATCAGCTCACTCCGTCGGGACCTTGCTCGTGCAAAGCCTTACGATGCGGTGCGCGGGCTTGAGCGTATCATTAAATCGGGAGCAATCGAGAAGGATGTCTTTTTAGAGTTGATGCGAACACCTAAAATGAGGCTTCTCATGAATTCGGGACACCCTGGGTCGGTGTTTCTTCGAGAATGCTCAGGGCAAGAACTGCCGAGGAGACCGACTACTCGTGGTCGAAGGCGGTTGTGATCTTTTTGTTCAAAGACCTTGCTTCTTCTCATCGTCCAGTCTGTAAATCCGTTTTTTGAGGTTTGAATTTTTCCGATCCCCCCTGCTCGGCCATCCCGCCAGCAAAGGCGAGATCGAGGAGGCCCTTTGCCGGAGCATTCACGTAGGCGCCAGGCCGCTGACGGCCGCCGGGTGGCGGGCCGTTTTGGAAAAGGAAGGGTTCGAGGTGCAAGCGGAAATCCGGCGTCCCATGCGGTTGCTGGAACCGGATCGTCTCATCGAGGACGAAGGGTTTTGGGGCGCGTTGCGTTTCGCGGGGAATCTGCTTTCGGACAAGGAAGCCCGGCAGCGTGTTTTGGCGATGCGCCGTGTCTTCGTCAAATATCGCGCCCAGATGGCCGCGATCGGGCTGATTGGAACCAAGGCCGTCGTCCCGAAATAGGGCCACGAAACGGCCCGATGGAGCGCCAGCCAAGGCCGATCATCAGGCATTGTCTGAATTTAAGACTTCATCCCGGATGCCGCCCGCGCGGTTTATCTGCCCCCTGCCGGCTGCCGCAGAGACTTTATAAAGATTGCGGTATTGCCGCGGACTCATCTTGAAATATTTCCGAAATTGCCTGTCGAAATGGGACGTGTCGGAAAATCCGCTATCCAAAGCGACATCGGTAATTGTGTTTTGGTGATCAAGAAGTTTTGAACCCGCATGTTGAACCCGGCGGAACTGATGGAACTCGGAAGGCTTCCACCCTGTCTGCTTCTTGAACAGCCGGGCCAGATGAACCGGCCCCACCGCACTTTCCCCTCCGAGTTTGCTCAACTCAAAAGGCTGTCCTTCCGAAACCATAAGCTCAATGCGCCGAATGGCATTCCATACGTCGGGCCGAAAAGCCCATTGGACATTCTCTCCTTCTTCACGATGGCTGGCCGCAGCTGCAAGAAGCATAAACTTAATGAAAGCAGCTTGAAGAAAAAGGGGATCCTTTATTTTGATCGACGCAATATCGAAAAGCTCCTCCTCACAGCCGGAAGCATTCTCTCCTACGGAAAAATGGGGAACAGGCAGGCGGAATGGCATGCGGAAAAGCGAACGGGCAAAAAAGAGGGAGAAGAGCGTTCTCTTGCTCCAATAGCTGCCAACCGAATGCAGCAGCCATTCGCTCAGATAGTAAACATTGATGACTTCCAGATTTTTGCATTCTTCAAATGCATGGACATCGCCGGGCACTGTTGCAATTAAATCGCCGCGCTTAAGAGGTAACCTTCCCTCGCCGGTCACATGGAGTCCCCGGCCTCTTTGGATGAAACAAGCTTCACAATAGTCGTGGTTGTGCGGCGCTATCTTTCCTTTGACCCTTGTTGTGATCGCCCTTAAAGGTGTATCGGCCGAAAGTTGAACGTCTTTCTGAGAGATGGTGTATTTCGGGATTATCGTCATTTTCTTTCTACTTTTTCTTTTTTTGATTCAAGATATTGGCGGGAGGCCTTGCTAAATTGCATTCAACTTTATACCCCATCTTTATACTCCATGAATCCCGCGCTGGAAAATCTATTTGGCGAAGAATACAAGGCAAAGAAAAATATTCGAGGGGCGGTCGACCATGTTGAAGCCTCCGAAGAGCAACGCCTTTGGAGCGATTGTCCGGTCCTCCGTCCCAAAGATCATGTCAACTGGCTTCATCATTTCATCGCCCTGGAACTGAACGTCAGTCGTCTGATCGCGGGTTGGATACCGGCGACGCCGTCACTCGAATGGCGGATGGAAATGCCGTACTTCATGTTTGAAGATATGCGGCACGCAAAATGTCTGCGTGAACGCCTTGCGGAGCTAAGTAAGTCTTCGGCGGGTATCGAACCCTCTGGGGCTATTCTCGGGCTGCTGGAAAGCATTGCTCCCGCGGAATCCGCGGCGAGTTTTTTCCACGAGATGTTTGGGCAACTCAAGCCGGCCATTCTTGAGGGCTACCGTCACTATTTGCAACGATGCGATGAAATTCTGGATGGCCCGACTGTATACCTTTTGAAACAGATTATTCTTGAGAAGGAACGACAGATGGATTTTGCAAAAAAGATTTTCCAGGCGGATCCCCTCGTTCCGACAGACTCCAAAGATGCGTTTGACTATGCGGCGCATGTCAAATCCTGTTTGGAACTTCTGGGAAGTTTGGCTCCGGGATGTGAAGCCGCCATCCCTTTTCCGGCCAATCCGATTCGTGATCCTGTCGGACCTGCTCCCGCCTTGGAATTGCACGATCCAAAGCTGAAGCGGAGTGATCGCTACCCCGAAAGCACAAGGGACTCTCCGGTACACGGAACGCTTCGCGAAATTGTTTATCACATGGCGACAGAATGGCAGGTGATCAGCCCGATGTGCTACGCCTATTATAAGCTCACCAAAATGCCCTTTGAATTCTTTGTCGACTTTTCCCGCCATATTTGGGACGAATGCAGGCATGCGAAAGTTGGTTTCAGAAGGCTCAGGGAACTTGGATTCGCCATTGATGATTTTATTTGGCCTAGCGCCGATCAGCCTCCGGAGTCCGTGGAGGACTTCGTGACAATGTTGACATTGATTGGCGAAGCCTGCAGTTTTAAACGCAAGCGAGGAAGCATTATACCCTTTTTGCGTAGAGGTGATTATCGCAGCGCGATCCTGCCGACGGTCGACTGCTCGGACGAACAACTTCACGTCAGTTATGGCGCTCGCTGGGTTCCTGAAATCTACAAGCGATATAGAGCCGACGAAAGGCAATTATCCGAGATTGCCCAGGAGGTGCGCGAAACGTTTTTGGACAAGTATATTGAAAAAAACAAAATTAATGTTTTGGAGCCTGGAAAAGTGAAGCAGATCAATCGAAACCTTCCTTTATTCTGTAGCGCAATCGAATTTTCCAATCTTGATTTTTCAGAATATTAAAAATCCAACGGGCCCTGGCTGCGCCATCAAACGGCTGAAAGGGGGAGAGAAGCCGCCCACGCCCCCGCCACCCCCAAGAGCGGGTCCCTCGAATCTCGCGACTGATGGCGCTGGCGATCCATTTCGATGGCCTGATCCGGCAGGGCGCAATCCACGACTACGCCGATCTGGCCCGGCTTGGCGGAATCACCCGAGCACGGGTGACGCAGATCATGAACTTGCTGAATTTCGCGCCAGAGATTCAGGAGAAACTACTGTTCCTGCCGGGAACGACGGTCGAGAGGGATGCGGTAAGTGAGCGGGAAATGCGTCGGGTTTGTGACGTGATGCGTTGGAGCAAGCAGCAAACTGTTTTTGCTTCGCAATGTCGATAGAGGATTGCCCCACGGATTCTTACAGAGATTCACATCAAGCCGCTACTTGACGACAAATGCCGTTTTGGCCAGAGAAGAGTGCGGTAATCGTTGGCGAACATGGATGCATCAAAACTTTCCTTTCTAAAAAGGGGCCGGGCCGTTTTGGCTACAGCGGAAGCTGAGTTGGAAAAAGCGAATTCGCGTCCTCCTCCTATTTACCGCTTTTATTTGCCGCCTGGAGGCGAAACCGACATCATTATCTTGGATGGCTCGTTTGATGAAGCGGTGGGGCTTTATGAGCACCACATCCAGGATGCGAATGGGCGTTGGGGCAACTACGTGAGCTGCCTTCGGGAAAACTGTTCTTTTTGCCGGATTCACGGTGAGAGTTACTACGTGATCTTCCTGACCATTTTGAATCTGCAAGAGTATGTTAAAAAATCGGGAGAAGTCGTTCCATTTCTCAAGATGTTACTGCCAATCAAATTGAGGCTCCTCCCTCAGTTTTTGGTGATTTCATCATCAGCAATGAAGAAAGCAGGAACGCTTCGAGGAGCATGTGTGACGGTGAAGCGGGATAGCCTTTTCCAAACAACTTGGCGATTCAGCAAAGTTATCGGCGAAAAAATGCTCATAAAAAGCTACGGGAGAAAGAACGTCTTCCCGTTCAAATACAGTGAGGTTTTCACAAAATGGGCGAAATAAGGCATCTGTAAGCGCTTTTCTGTACAATTGTTACTCGCGCACCCTTTCGTTGTCTGGGCTATAATAGCTCCCCGGGAGGGGGCAAGATGGATCGGCGGAGATGCTGTTAACCCAGGCAAGCTGGGCGGGCTAGGGGAGTTGTGTCGGATTTTGACTGAGCAGCCATCTTTGCGGGAATAGAAGCCGGTTTCCTTGGAGGGCGTTCCTTGAGCTCGTATTGAAGAAGCGAGTCGCGCCAAAAAGTTGGCAATTCCAGGAGCTATTTTGAAAATGGTTTGGAGCGAAATTGATCCATGACGAGTTCGATTTCCAGTCGCGTAGTTTCACGTCCCAGACTAAAGCGCACCGCCCCCATACCCGCGTCCTCAGTCAATCCCATGTTCAAGAGAACGGGAGATGGCTCGGTCCGGTCTGCGTGGGAGCCGGTTGAGGCGGCGACACCTTCGAGGCGCTCGAGTACTTCCGCTCCAACCTGGCCGAGAAATGATACATTGAGCGTGTTGGGAAGTCGCGATGAATGTCCGTTGAGCGTTATCCGATCCCCGTAGAGAGAGCGCAGTTCCTTCCAAAAATAATCACGTAGGGAGCGGATATTCTCTACTGGACCAAGGTCGGAGGCGAGGGAAGACGCTTCTCCGAGCGCGGCGGCCAGCATGGCGCTTTCCGTTCCTGCCCGCATACCATATTCATGTCCCGCACCATGAATCAATGGCTCCAGTGCGGTTCCAGTTCTCACATAGAGTACGCCGATACCCTTTGGGGCATACAGCTTATGTCCCGTGATGCTCAGAAGGTCGACGCCAAGGCGATCAACGCGTACCGGGATTTTCCCAATGGACTGAGCGGCGTCGCTATGGAAACGAATGCCATGCTCGCGGGCAATCGCTCCGATTGTTTCAATGGGCTGTATCGTCCCGGTTTCGTTGTTGGCGTGCATGACGGTGATCAGCACGGTGCGCGGTGTTATGGCTCGACGCACGGCGTCGGGATCGACCAAGCCGTAACGGTCCACGGGAAGGTAGGTGACTTTCGCCCCCAATCGTTCCAGGAAGCGCAGTGGTTCGAGGATCGCAGGATGTTCTGTAACCTGGCTGATCACATGGTCTCCTTTGCCCTTCAGAGCGAAGAATGTGCCCTTGAGTGCCTGATTATTGGCTTCACTGCCTCCACTGGTGAAGACAATCTCCTCTGCTTTGGCACCTAATAGCTCCGCTACCTGCTGGCGGGCATTCTCCAGAATGTCTTTTGCTGAAGCGCCAGCCCAGTGCTTGCTCGAGGGAGTCCCAAACGGCTTCTCAAGGAAGGTACGCATGACCTCTGCTACCTTTTCATTTACAGGGGTGCTGGCATTGTAATCGAGGTAAATGTGGCTCATATCAAAGGATCGGGACTTGGTTTTTGGCAAGGTGACACGAGGAGTATTACAAAACTGTTTCTTCTCACGTGGAGCTTGAGCGCTGCACAATCGGGACCGTTGCGATGCTGCTTGGAGCCGGATACTGTGGAGATCGAATGCGACGCTAGATTGGAATGGCCGCTGCTACAGTATTACCTCAATCCACTTCGGACGAATGTTGGAGCCAACGGGGGAATACGCCTCTGTTTCAAAGAAGCCACTTGAGGAGCCTGTTTTTCATCGTAAGCGATGGCCTGTCACGTGCTATGGCTGCACTATTTTTGAATCATAGTGCAATCTTTCCGCTCTTTAATCTGGCGAGGCGAGCAAAGCCACACAGGCCAACGAAGCATGAGGCTCGAGGGTGCGATCCGGCTTTCAAGGGGAGCGCCATTCCGCATCCGCGCCGACCGTGAGTAACGAGAACCCTTATCCGGGTCTCTCCTCGCACGCCGACGTGAGCGTTGCCTGCTGGCTGCCTCATTTCGCTTGTCTATACGCCGGGAGCTCTTGAATGGTCACCTTCAACAAACAGAGAGTCATGGGCGGGAGCGTCTTTTGAAAACTGATAATCTCCCCTTCCTGAATCCACGCCAGGGGTTCTCTCTTTATACCGAAAGATTCATCGGGGGAGATCAATTCCATGAACTTGGGGAGAGGCATATTTCTCCAGATCAGGGCCAGGGGCATCGCATCGTGGGAAGCGTTGCACAAACCAATCACTGCCTTCGCATCTCTTTTCTTCCAGAACACCGCAACATTTGCCGCTCGATACGCGGCCACGTAAGGAGCAGAGGGTGAAATCCATCGGATTATCTGATCTAAAAAATGCTGGCGATGATAGTTGTGAAACTGAACGCTGTCCAACGTTTCGGTTCCGCCGTCAAATGGGAGCGTGGCAACTCTGCCTCCCAGTTCGTTTTCGAAAAGGATTGTACCATACCCAAAGAACTCAGGCTCTCCGATTTCGTCACCGAGAATGATTCGGGAGATGGGCTTGGCATCAGCCAATGGCACCAACCGGTGAATGGTTCCCTGCATATGTCTCAAAGCCATCAAGTCGCCTGCTTCGCCGAAGAGGGGATCGAACACTTGCTCCCCTCCAAGAATGCGATTGGCATATCCTTCGCCGACCGTTGCGCCGATAAGCCCCTCAAAACCACGGCGAGCATAAGCATCTGCGGCTCGGGCATCAAGGATCAATCCTTCCTTGGCCCACTGGACCAATACGTCATCCGGTACGGACAGAGGCAAATCGCCGGAGATTACCCTTGGCAAGGGATTGTCTCGTTTCGATGATGTCCGGAGAGAGTGAAAGGTATCGTCATGACAAACGGGGATGCCGAACTGAGGCAGGCAGGCCTCCCAAGCCCGCTTGACAACCACCCCGTCAGGCGAAGCGCTGCGGGCGCGCGCATTGTTTGATGCGCTTTCGATAAAGGGAGCGCTCAGCCCTTTGAGGCGGCCGGATTCGGAACCAAGATGAGCGAGTTCGTCGAAGTAGGGCTTGTACAACGCCAGAAAGTCGCAACTCGTCGGCTCTTCATCCAGGGCAGGCGATGTAAAGCTATGCAGGTCGAGGGTGCATTCCGGACTGACACAGAAATAGGAGAGGGCGAGTTGAAGCCGAATGGCGGTGTTCGACTTGTTAAAACGGGTAAAAGGAGAGGCCTCCAGCTCGGGAACGATTCTGCAATCTTCGGGAAGAAGCGATTTGGTAATAAGGGCGGAGTGAATGCCGTCGAAAAGCTGGGCGGCGGTGAACTCACGATAACATCCCACCCCCAGCGTGGGCCGGCAGAGAAACGCCGATGATTTACCGCTTACGGCCCGTAGAAGGGGATTCCACACCCTTCCCTCGGCCGAATGAACCTCGGGCACCGAGGACATGAGCCCAATCTCGGTCTTTGGAGTAACGCCATGAATCGCGTCGCACCAAATCCGCGCTGCCGACTCCAATCCCGCCTGCAGGATGCCATGCCAGATCGTTCGCCCTTCGGTGCTCGCGGGCGAGGAGCCATAGATCTCGTCAAGCAACTGCTCTCTGGTCAATTTGGCGCGCCGGGTGGCGTGGGCATACAGCCGAAGGTGCTCTTCGCAGTAACAACCCCATGACACCGGAGAATGATTGTGCCACCGGAAATCGTCGTCATAGAGGATGTAATCCGGCTTCGATCGCGCATACTCCCGAAGAACCGCGGAGAGATGATTCACCCAGTTGGGATCCAGGGGGCAGGGGGATCGCTCCGATACGGCCCCATCATGGCCCACCATCGGGTGCCAGCCAAACGCCCTGACCGACGATAGTGCGGCGTCATGATGGCCGATCGTTTGCCATATGTTTAGTCCAAACTCAATGCCCGCTTCCCTAAAGGCATTTCCGATTCCGATGAGGAGATCCCCGTACTCCGCGGCTTCATCCAACGTGCGGTGCCTGAGATGAAGGCTGTGTGATTCGGTAATAATCATCACCGACTCCACTCTTGAACGGAGGCAGTATTCCAGCAACTCGGGAATCCGGCTGTCGGCATTATAGGCCATCAGGGCGTAGCGAAGCATATAACGCCTGGCCTTTTCGCTTCTCGAAAGTATGGGTTTCTTGATCTTCGCTTCTAAGGGTTGCGTGGTCGAATACATGGAAATAGCAAATTTCAAAAACGGCTGTTAAACCCCTCGCTTCCGTCCCAGCCAGCATGGGTTGCCTTCGGTGCCGCAGAGAATACGAGGTGCTGCTGATTGGAGGGCATCCATGGGTGCCTGGCCATGCCATGGCATCGGTCCGCTGCTGGAAAGCGTTAACCCTTCTTCAGGAATCAGATACTCCCCGATATCGGGCGTCCAGGGAGATTGCAGCCGGACTTTCTCCGGGGCATTGGGCCCCCGTTCAATTCGAATAAATTCCACGACGTCGTTCTCAATCTTCGCGGAAACCAGAAAATTACCCTCCGCCATCAACCGATGGAACTGGGCATCACGCTTGTCGTCCCATGCAGGGAAAACGCGGATTACGCCTCCGTGGCTCTGAAGAAGGGCTTCGGTGATCAAGGAAAGGTAATCGGAACTCCCCTCCAGGAGGGGGGTGCTGTAGGCCTTGGCCAATGGATTGGGTGAACTTTGCCCCTGGTGCCCGCACCATGCCTCCGCGCCCCGCATCTCTTCATCGACATCCACCAAACTCTCGTCGGGAAGGCAGCTCAGTGCTCCCTCGCTATCCTCTGTTGATACAAGGACGGTGGCATCGTGGCTGAACTGCCCGTTGGGTTTTGAGTAGGACGCGAGGAACAGCGGGAAATAATGCTTCCAGAACTCACGCTTCCTCTCCATGCGAAGGCAGCTCGCCGCGATGAAGAAGTTTTGCCAGATACAGTTGAAATAAAACCCTTCCTTCTGGGCGTATGATTTCAAGGCAATCCTGCGAAGGGCATTATCCATCGTGTTTTGATACATTTGGAGGCATTCTTCGGGGCCAACAAACTCCCCGCAGGGATAGACCGGATAAAGTCCGCAAACCTGGCTGATGTGATGCCGCGATGGCACCCCCATGGCGTCCGCCAATCTGCTCCCCTTGCCATCCCTCGCGATTGGATAGGCGGGAAAATGTTGCCTCAGGTCCCGCCATCGCTCGACGTGCTCCCGTGTATCTCCCAAAATTTCCGCAGCTTCCAGGGCAGTGTCGAGACAGACTTTCAGCATTGAAAGGTTCTGGACGGGGTTTTCCGTATCGAGGATGTCCAATTCAGGGGTATGCGCTGGCCAAAGGGTGTAGGTGTCACCTTCCTTTTTGAGAATGGAGAGATAGAAATCCAGAATCTCGATCAGGAAAGGATAGATCCATTCCCGAAGCAGTTGAATGTCTCTGGTATAGCGCCACGTCAGGCTGTGAATCAACGCGACAAAGGAGCCCGCGAAAAAGTACCGGAATCTTCCCAATCCTCCGAAAATCGACTTGCCCAACATCGTAAAAGACATATCGAAATGGGCGCCGTCTGCATTCCATACCTCCCGAGCGATCCGCCGTGCTTCGGCGAGGAAACCCGCGTAGGTTTGAAGGTAGGGCGTGACCAACTCGCCATGATTGACCGCATGCAGAGGAAAAAACACGCACTGCACATTTTGATCGTGATGCAGGAACCCCCTCCAGGGGGTAATTTGGGTTGGCCCTTTGCCGGGGCCATAGAGGAGTCCCACCAATCCGGGGATTGGAGGCCTGCTTAAAGAGGAACCCACCGTATAGAGCGACTGATAGTAAAGCTGTTCCCACCCTTTATCCCCAAGCTCCACCCAGGATTTACTCCAGAATTTTTCCCAAAACGCGCAATGCCTGCCCCGGTGCTCCTCAAAACCGGCATCAAGGAAGCCGTCCAGTTTGGCATGCACCGCATTCTCCAGATCGCCATGCTCCAGCGATGAGGCCACCGCCAATATCACGTCGAAGTCTCCGTTGACAGCTGCCGTACCCCAACCCTGGAAAGTGGAAAATTTCACGGTTTCGTCTTCCCGCGGGCGATACTTCGGGCGGATTTTTTCCAGAATGGGATGATCACGCAAAAAGGTCGATTTCCTCGGGATCACTTCCAAAGCCACCATATACTCGCAGGAATCGGGAATCGCCGTATGCAGAAGGAGCCGCCCCCTGCTGCACATGACTTTTGGTTCGCCTGTCTCGACATCGACCGGTCGGCTCAAGTGAATCTTTGAACCATGGCAGACAAAAGGAGAGACGTCGGAGACGCGGATGATCAGCAGGTCATCGTGATTCGGAATGAATGCGGCGACGCGGGCATGATAAAGGTGTTTGTCTAAATCCACATGCAGCGTTCCTTCGTACAAACCCAACCGCGCCGTCCGCTCCGGCATCGCGGACCTGTTGCCGCTTCCGGCGCCAGTGCCCAATTCCAAAGCAAGGACGCAGCAGCTTTTGGGACCCGACCCGGAAGGCGGCGCGGCCAACACCTCCTTTCGCTCGAAATCCGATGCTGTCGCTCCTGCCCGGACCATTGCCTCGGCCTCAGCCCTCGGGACGGGTTGGCCGATTTCATAGCCCCGTCCATCGATGACATCGGTCTTGTTGACGATCCAGTTGAGATTTTCGTCGCCATAGAACACCGATCCAATTCTTCCATTCCCAAGCAGCATCCCATCCTGCCAGCAGAGGGGAAGCGTTTCATAGACCAGATCATACTGTGAAATGAAATTGCGCATGACATCCATAAAGATTGCTACTTGGAGACTCCTTCGTCTTCCGCCCATGATTCCAGCATGGCGTGTTGCGCGGCCATGCCGGATCTGAAGTCACCAAAGGCCGTCTCATTTTCGCCTGCATAAGCGGAAAGGGCGATCCTGAAAGTCATTGTTCCCTTGGGGTAGCGCAACTTTATCGGTGTAGTGTACGAACTCAGCTTAAGTTCGCCCTCCGGCCCTTCCTTTGGGAGGAGCAGCAGGCCGAGCGCTCCGCCATTGGCGATCTTATCCGATAAAAAGACCCAGGATTCATCGCCGCCGAACTTCAGGGTGGGAAAAGCGGACGCGTCATCCTTCGCCTCCGGCGGAACCTCTCCGCTTTGCCGCGCTGTGCGCGCCATTCGATAAGACTTCCCGCCATAACTGGGCGAATAGCCCCCCGGGTAAGCGTTCAGCGCAATCTCCAGGGTTCGAATATCTTCCGCAAAGTTCGTCAGATCCCCCATGACATAGATCGTCTCTCCGTCTCCCGCGATCACAAAGCTCAGCCTGAAGACACCGCCGTGGCCCGGAGTCTCCCATTCCAGCTTGAGGGTGCCTCGCTCTCCTGCCCCGGCCTTGATCGAACTGGCGGGGGAAAGCGCCATGACATCCTTCCCATTCACCAGAACCCGGATGGCGTTATTCCGGTACCAGTTGCCAAAGGCCAACCCGTCAAACCCCACCCCGGTTTCCGCATTGGGCAGAGAGTATTCCTGTCCTCCGCCGGGAGTCAGGAGGCGCCTGTAGTATATCTTCACCTCCCCGTTGTCGGTCGTGTACTTCCATACATCGTTTTTACGAGGCCATGGGCGGTTTTCCTCGTTGACCTCCACTTCGTGTTCCAACGAAACTTCGGTGGCGGCTTTTGCCACCGTCGTGAGCATCAGACCGCAGACCAAAGCCCTCAGAATTGTTAGATTAAGCATCGACATACATTTCATTAGTTACCCAGTTGTTCACTGGTGGGCGGAGGCGTCCAACCGGCATCCCGCAGATCCTGTTCAAGGTTGCGAGCCCGAGCCAGCAACGGTGAAAAATCAACCTTGTCCCGTCTGGCCGCCTGAATCTTTCGCCAAAGCTCCGAGTTATCGGCGGCGAGGGCAGCCAGTGCCTTGCCAATTTCGTGCAGCTTGTCGGGCGCCTCCGTAAAGACGAGGTCGGAAAACCCTAAATAGAGCTCTCCCAGCTCTTGCTGTGCCTGAATATCGCGACGCAACATTGCGGCTTCCTCGCTGTTATCCGATGACTGGACCTCGCCGAACGTATCGACAATGATTTTATAAGAACCACTCAGTTCCTTCCTTGTCGCCGTCAGGGAGTCGGTCACGGAGCGGATGCTTTTCTCTTCACCGAGAAAGCGGTGGAGATCCGCGTCGATCTTCAGCAACTTTGATAACGCCTCGGCTCCATTGCCATTTTCAAGACTTTCCTTCGCGCTCGAGAGCGCGGCGGACCATTGGGCATTTCCCTTCCCGATTTTATCCAGCCAATGAATATCGAACTGCACCATCCGCCTCACCGCGTCAAAACGCACCCTGCGCATTCGTTCCAGGACTCCATCCACTTCCGCCTTTGGAACCAGGGCGAAGAAGTGGCCGCCGCCCGGAGCCAGCTTCACGTCAATCTTCGTTGAATCAACCAGATGGACATGCCCGGATGCAAGGTCTTCGGATTGTTTTGTAAGGTCAAGCAGCCGATTTTCACCTATCGAATCCCGGTTGAACTCAATCGTTCCAGCCTCTTCGCCATCAGGATTGTTGTTATAGAGACCGAGAATCTGGTATCGCTTTTCGCGATCGTCGAGAAAGCGATGCGCGATCGCCGGCCGCTTGTAATCCATGATATCGATCACCTGCCTGGAGGTTATCGAGACCGGATCCGGCCCGCCGCTCGGTCGGCAGGTTCGAAGCAACTCGCCAATACTGAAGAGCATCGGGCCAAGGGTGTCGGCAACTTCTTCATGAAGCTCGGTGGGCGTTCCGTAGGGGTCAACCAGACCGCCATAAAGAGACTGCTCGACAGGAAGCTTCTGGTCAAAGAATGGACGCGTGGAGTAAAGGAAATGATGGATGCCCTTTGCCCCCTCGACGAGGGCCCCATAAGCCATCAGCCGGTACTGGCCCAACGAAGGCACGGACCATAGCCTCTCCCCTCCAAATGCTTGAATCGTCAACACAAAGGGTTGCTCGAATTTTCCGGCATGCCGTGCCACCTGGACCGGAACCGTCCACGGATTCTGAAGGGGCGGGCGATGAATTGAATAAATGTCGCGGAAGATCACCGACTGGGCGGGCCCAATAGCATCCAATCCGCTTTCGGCATTAAAGATCATCAAGCAGCTGTGATTTGGGTCGGCCTCGTCGATCCATCGCTTTTCCTTCAGGTAAGGCATGGCCCGCTCCGGTCCCGGTTCCTCCTCGAGATACCATGCAAGCATTCCCCGGCTCTCCGTGAACCTTTTGACGATCTTCGTCATGGCTGCCTTCAATTCCTCTTCGCTAAGGTTCTTCGCTTGCGGGCTGTAGCGCGAGCCAATGTAAGAGCAGAGCATCGCGGGAAGCTCGTACTCCTCCGCGCGCGTGAAAATTCGCGATATTTCCTGAAGCCTCGCTTCCGTTGAGAAAAATCGGTAGTCCACCGCGGGCCCGGCAAACGACATGTAAAGGCGTAGCAGATCGCGGGCGATTAACGGATGCAGGCTGATATCTCTGGTCAACGCACTCCCGATTCCGCCCCACACGCCGTGCAGGACCATGCCCTCAAGCTTCTGATCGCGGCGAAAATAGGCGCTGGCATCCACCGCGGGCAACCCGGTGTCCGTCGGCTTCCATCCCTGCGGGGGAGTATTTGCGAGCCGGAGGTCGTCGATATAGAACTTTCCTCCTCCATAGGCCATCAAGGCAATGCTGTCGAGGACCACCTGATCCGGATTCAGCACGCCCTTCCGGTCGTCCTCCCGCAATCTTTCCGAAAGATCAAAAACCAGTTCAAGCCACTCCCCCTCACGGCCCTTCACCGACGCATCAGCGCCTCCATTGAGAATCAGGCCCGTCGCAACGCTCCCGTTCGAGGACGTTTTGCTCATCTTGATCCCAAGGTGAGTGTTGTGGTTGACATCCCCTATCTTCTCGGCGAAAACCCGCGCGCTGAGGTACAATGGCATGATCCCTCCTCCCCGAATCTTCAGATTCCGGATCTCGATCGGCTGCTTCAGTGGAACCTCGAAATAAGCGATGGCATTGCTTTCAACATACGCCGAGTGTTTTCCGGAGAAAGAGCGCTTCTCCGTGATGGCGGTATCGGTGATGCTGCTCGTCCTTGTCCCCTTGAAGAATACGCGGAACGCCCGCGGAGTTTCTCCATCGAAGTTCTCGGAAAACCAGACCATCGGCTTCGGCCCCGCGGACCACGCCGTAACGGTGAAAAATAGGGTAAACGAAAGAAAACGAAGAAATAAATACATGTCTGAAATTTTTGTCATTCGAGGTCAAACGCCTTGAAGTAGGCGCCGTAGTTCATCAACGAGGTATTCGCCGGCAGAACGTCCCGCTTCACCATCCTTACCGATCCATCCAGGTAGAGAACGTTCCAGCCAGACCCATGATATGGCAATGAGGGCTTGGCCGCGGGATAGGAGGAATACGCCTCTTCATGGATGTAATAGTCGCTGACAATCGCCCTCTTCCACGCTCCGTCTGCACGGGTCAGGCTCAAGCCCTTTCCCCGCTCGGCGATGTTTCCATCCGCCCCATTGTTGCGCATGATGTATCCGACCATCCGGTATGCCCCCTGATAATTATTCCGCGCGATCATTCCTGGGACGTCGTAAGACTGATAGCTTACGCCGCCCGGAGAACTGGCGGGGATGGCCGGACAAAAGACGCAGTTCGCCCCGGACATATCGCGGGAGAGATAGCCTCCATCGAACAACTTTCCCCACATCACGTTCTGATAGACGTAGACGAAATCCTTGCCCACGTTTGGGTCTGTCG
>Ga0180217_1001054_pt1 | contig 33778 bp, 36 predicted proteins | sample eDN3rd37CBELigOP_FD_128521 | JGI IMG/M metagenome (GOLD analysis project Ga0180217, IMG submission 128521) | Enriched Organic Plus compost microbial communities from Emeryville, California, USA - eDNA 3rd pass 37_C BE-Lig OP (version 2) (version 2) ... | reverse complement strand
GGTCGATCATGCGCCGCACCGCGATCGGCAAGGCGAGCGTGGTGGCGGCCGCCATCACCAGCGAGACGCCGGCGCCGGCGACAAGGCCGCGATAGCGCATGATGTAGGGAGAAAGGCGTTGCAGGGGCTTGAGCGAACGGCGATCGTTCTTTTCCGTGTTCCGCCCGCTGTCAGCCATCTTGTCCGTCCTTTCGGCACGCGGCGCGAAACCGCCGGTGCGGCCTTGTGATTCAAATCGGCCTGATGTATAGGCACGCCGACCGTTTTAGAAGCCGTGGCTCCTCAATAGCTGCGGCTTCGAGTTTTCAAAAGAGGCGCATCGCCGCAGGCGCAAGCCGCGAACCGCGCCCACAAGCAGGAAAAAGTGCGATGAAGGCCGATATCCATCCCGACTACCACATGATCAAGGTCGTCATGACCGATGGCACCGAGTACCAGACCCGCTCGACCTGGGGCAAGGAAGGCGACACGATGAACCTCGACATCGACCCGTCGACCCATCCGGCCTGGACCGGCGGCACGCAGACGCTGCTCGACCGCGGCGGCCGCCTGTCGAAGTTCAAGAAGCGCTACGAGGGCCTCGGCATCTAAGCCGGCTCTTTCGAGACGAAGAATGCAAAAGCCCGCCCCCGTGGCGGGTTTTTTGTTGCACGCCGTCAAGACGCCCTCGGCCGGGGCGTGCCTGCCTGTCCGCACGCCGAACGTCGCGTCGCCGGCGAGTTTCGTGATGGTGTCGAGACAGGCGGGCTGGTGCCGGGCCCTATTTGCGGTCCGAATGGCCGAGGTCGCGCTCGGGGTCGACGATGTCCCGAACGCGCTGCTTGAGCACCTTGGCTTCCGGGAAGCCGCCGTCGCGCTTGCGTTCCCAGATCAACTCGCCATTGCAGGTGATCTCGAAAATCCCGCCGGTGCCGGGCACCAGCGCCACCTCGCCGAGATCGGTACCGAAGGTGGAAAGCAGTTCCTGCGCCAGCCAGCCCGCGCGCAGCATCCACATGCACTGCGTGCAATAGGCGATGGCGATGCGGGCCTTGGGCGCGGGCGCGGTCATGCCGCGCTGAGCTTGGCCATGGTGGCTTCGTCCACCTCGAAATTGGCGTAGACGTTCTGCACGTCGTCGTCGTCCTCGAGCGTGGCGATGAGCTTCAGCACCGAGCGGGCGCGGTCCTCGTCCACCGGGATGGTGTTCTGCGGCTTCCAGATCGCCTTGAGCGACTGGGCTTCGCCGAGCGAGGCTTCAAGCGCCTTGGACACGTCGCCCAGGTCTTCGAAGGCGCACAGGATGGTGTGGCTCTCCTCGTCGGACTGCACGTCCTCGGCGCCGGCCTCGATGGCGGCCTCCATCACCTGGTCGGCGCTGCCGGCCGAGGCCGGATAGACGATCTCGCCGACACGGTCCCACATGAACGACACCGAGCCGGTTTCGCCAAGCGCTCCGCCGGCCTTGGTGAAGGCGGCGCGGACGTTGGAAGCCGAGCGGTTGCGGTTGTCGGTCAGCGCCTCGACGATGACGGCGATGCCGCCCGGGCCGTAGCCTTCATAGCGCACTTCCTCGTAGTTCTCGGCGTCGCCGCCGGAGGCCTTGTTGATGGCGCGCTGGATGTTTTCCTTGGGCATCGACTCGGCCTTGGCGTTCTGCACCGCGAGCCTGAGCCGCGGGTTCATCGCCGGATCGGGCAGGCCCTGCTTGGCCGCAACCGTGATTTCGCGCGCGAGCTTGGAAAACATCTTGGACCGCACCGCGTCCTGGCGGCCCTTGCGGTGCATGATGTTCTTGAATTGTGAATGGCCAGCCATGGAACCCCTGCTGTCGTTGAATTCGGCTATCTGGAATGGGCCGGCTTATAGATAAATCACCGCCTGCCGTCCAGAAAAACCGGCCAGAAAAACCGGTTTGCCGACATATCGGAAGTGCCGGCAAACCGCGGAAAGTCAGTGGCCGCCGCCGGCTTTCCGGCGCCGGGCCAGCATGTTGAGCGCCTCGACCAGCGCGGAGAAGCCCATCGCCGCATAGATATAGCCCTTCGGCACATGGTAGCCCATGCCGTCGGCGATCAGCGTCATGCCGATCATCAGGAGGAAGGCAAGGGCCAGCATGACGATGGACGGGTTGTCGCCGATGAACTTCGCCAGCGGATCGGCCGCCACCAGCATCACCGTCACCGCGGCGATGACGGCGATGTACATGATGACGATCTCGTCGGTCATGCCGACGGCGGTGATGATGGAATCGACCGAAAACACCAGATCGAGCAGCAATATCTGGAAGATCGCCGCCCCCAGCGACAGTTTCAGCGTGCCGCTGACCTGTTGCTCCGGCGTGCCATGATCCGGGTTCATGGAATGGTGGATTTCGGTCGTGGCCTTCCAGACGAGGAACAGGCCACCGGCGATCAGGATAATATCGCGCCAGGAGAGGCCATGGTCGAACAGGGTGAAGACCGGCGTCGTGAGCTGGACGATGAAGGAGATGGTGGCCAGGAGCACGAGCCGCATGACGAGCGCCGCGCTGATGCCGAGCCTACGGGCGCGCGACTGCTGCTCCTTCGGCAGCTTGTTTGTCAGGATGGAGATGAAGATGAGGTTGTCGATGCCGAGCACGACCTCCATCACCACCAGCGTGACAAGGGCCGCCCACGCCGCAGGCTCGCTGAGAAAAGCAAAATGCGGCGCCAGAAAGTCGATGATCGGCATCTGCGGAGTTGTCCCCTGTCCGGTGAAGATTTCCGGCAGAGGTAGGAACGCACCCGCCTTACGTCAACGTCAAGCCCAGAAGGAAGGCACGGTTTCTTCGAGGCGTGGCCCGAGCCTGAGCGGCGCGACCTTTTCGGCAAGGCCGGTGCGGTCAGAAATCTCGACGCCGACGCCGCAGATGGTGGCCGGCCCGTTGGCCGCCTCGAAGCGCCCCTTCGGCACCTTGGACAGAAAGCGGTTCAGCGGCTCCTCCTTGTCCATGCCCAGCGAGGAATCGTAGTCGCCGCACATGCCGGCGTCCGTCAGATAGGCGGTGCCGCCGTTGAGGATCTGGTGGTCGGCGGTCGGCTGGTGCGTGTGAGTGCCGACGACCAGGCTGACGCGGCCGTCGACGAAATGGCCGAAGCACATCTTCTCCGACGTCGCCTCCGCATGGAAGTCGATGACGACGGCATCCGCCTGTTCGCCGAGCGGACAGGCTGCCAGTTCGCGCTCGGCCGCCTGGAATGGGTCGTCCAGCTCCGGATGCATGAACACGCGCCCCATGATGTTGGACACCAGGATACGCGCTCCGTTGCGGGCCAGGTAGAGGCCGGAACCGCGCCCCGGCGTGCCTTTCGGGAAATTCGCCGGGCGCAGGAACCGCTCCTCGCGCGGCGCGAACTCGAGCGTTTCGCGCTGGTCCCACACATGGTTGCCGGTGGTCACGACATCGGCGCCGGCCGCGATCGTGTTGCGGAAGATTTCCTCGGTAATGCCGAAACCGCCGGCCGCGTTCTCGCCATTGACGATGACGAAATCGAGCCGGAAATCCGAGATGAGCTCCGGCAGCCGCTGCCAAACCGCCGTTCGGCCGGACCGACCGACCATATCGCCGAGAAAGAGAAGACGCATGCGGCCATGTAGCGGGCGACGATATGCCGATGCAAGCCGCCTCGGCCATTTCAGGCTCGTTCCGGTGGGGTAGGGTCAGGTGCTGCCGCGCGGGCGCCGCACGGCCCTGATCTTTCCGCTGCTACCCCCGCCGCAGAAGAAGCGGTGGTCCCCATCCGACTCCAGCCCCGAGACCCCCACATCGGGGGGCATGTCCAGCCTTTCCAGCACCTGTCCCGTATCGGGGTCGATCCGGCGCAGGTCGCTGCCGTCGTCGTCCCACGTGCCATGCCAGAGATCGCCGTCCACCCAGCTCACGCCGGTGACGAAACGGTTGGACTCGATGGAGCGCAGGATCTTTCCGGTCTCCGGGTCGATCTGATGGATCTTTCGCCCGCGATGCTGGCCGACCCACAGCGTTCCCTCCGCCCAGGCGAGGCCGGAGTCGCCGCCACCTCCGGGTGCGGGGATGCTGCCGACGATCGTTCCTGTCTGCGGGTCGATCTTCTGAATGCGGTCCTCGGCAATCTGGAAGATGTAGCGGCCGTCGAACGCCGTGCCGGCATGCGCGGGAACGTCGATCGAGCGGACGACCTTTCCGGTCTCGGGGTCCATCGCGTTCAACCGATCGCCGGACGCGAACCAGACCTGCCGGCCATCGAAGGTCAGTCCATGCACCTGTTCAGTCCCCGGGAAGGGGCCGTATTCACGCAGGATTTCGGCATTGGAATGCTTCATCTTTCAGCTCCTCGTGACGACGCTGGCAAATGCCGGTTCCGGGATTCTGAAGCTCCCGGTTCGACACCACGAGCGAGGTGGTTTTCAGGTCGCAACCGCATGAGCGACGGCTTGACGCAGTCTCCTCCCGGCCCCGAAGGCCCCGCGGGCTCGGGCAACGCATCGGCGACACTCGAGAACGCGACACTAGCCACCCGGCAGCGGGCCGGGGAGTAACAGTGTCGTCGGGAAACCGGGAACCGGCGGCCTCATCCAGCGCCGTGCGCGCCCCTGCCCGAAGGATTGCACCTTGCCAGCCTCGGAAAGCTGCGACAGCGCCCGCTGCACGCTGCGCGGACTGACCGCAAGCGCGATCGCCAACGCCGAACTCGACCAGGACTCGCCATCGGCCAGGAGGGCGAGGACGGCGGCATGCTGCTCCTGCGTCGTCGGCGTCAGTACCACCACCCCGTCCGCCCCTTGCGGCCTGAGCGCGAAGCCCCGCTCCGTCGCGACCAGCTGCGCAAGCGGACCGATTTCGGAGCGCAGCCTTCCGATCTCGACGCGTAGCCGGGCCCGATGCGATTCGTCGGCATGGCGCGCCCGGAAGGCGCGGCGGAGCAGGACATCCCGCGGCACATCGGCGGGCCACGCCTCGGCCAGCGCCTGCGCAAGCGCGAGCAGCACCGGCCTTGTGGCAAGCGAGACGACGGTTCCGTTCTGCCTGATCACATTGCGACATGCGTCGATGATGAGGCTGTCCGTGGCGAACAACTCCTCCACCTCCTCGAGCGAAAGAAGCTGCTCTTTTCCGTCCGAGATGAGCCGCGCCGCAGGCTCCCCCATCAACTGCGCGACGCCCTCCACCTCAGCCTCCAGCGCGGCGATGCCGGCCGCTCGCGCCGCACGCTGCGCCCTGGCCATGGCCGCACGCGCCGGCCGCATCTGCAAGCGCCGCATCGCGATGCCCGCCACGGCCAGCTCGTATCCGGCCCGCGACGCCGGCGAGAGCGCCGGGGGATCGACTTCCGCAAGCAGGCGCCCAGCCTCTTCCAGCCGTCCGATCAGCAGCAGGCGGCGTGCCTCGATGCATCCCGCATGCGCCGCGTTGAGCCGGTCGCCCCGGCGCGCCAGCACGCCCCGGGCCTTGGTGAGGGCGCCAACGGGCCAGGTCAGCTCGCGCGACACCAGCGCGATCTCGGCCTCGGCGACCACGCATCTCGCCCGGGCAACCGCGTCCCTCGAACCGAAGGCGCGTACGGCCCGTTTCAGAAGCTCCCTCGCCCGGACGAGATCGCCGAGCTGCGCCATGGCGATCCCGCGCAAGGCAAGGGCCGGCGCATCGTCGCGCAGCGCGATCCGCTTCAGCGCCGACAGCGGATCGCCGACAGCAAGGAATCGCGCGGCGGCCGCAATCAGCGAGTCCATCGCATTCCCGTCACACTTGTTACTCCCGCCCTCCGGATTCCCCTGCCAGCCTATACCAGGACCGACGAGGAGCGAGCCTCGAATGGTGCCCTGCCTCGAACCGAGGCGACAGCCGAGATCAGGAGGTTCCCTGGCCATGACGACGACATCAGGAAAGACAAACGGGCGACCCGCCATGCAGCGCCCGCCGGTGGTGACACGACAGGAATGGGAAGCGGCCCGCGCGCAGATGCTGGTCAAGGAAAAGGCCCACACCCGCGCCCGCGACGCCCTTGCGGCCGAGCGCCGCCGGATGTCGTGGATGGGGGTGGAGAAGTCGTACCGGTTCGACGGGCCACGCGGCCCCCTCAGCCTTGACGACCTGTTCGAAGGCCGCCGCCAGTTGATCGTGTATCGCGCCTTCTTCGAGCCCGGCGTGTTCGGCTGGCCGGATCACGCCTGCCGCGGCTGTTCCATGGTCGTCGACCAGATGGCGCACGTCGCCCATTTGAACGCCCGCGACACCACCCTCGTCGTCGCCTCGCGGGCGCCCCAGGCGGACATCGCGGCATTGAAGGCGCGCATGGGCTGGAGCGTCCCCTGGTACACGATCACCGACAGCTTCGACGAAGACTTCGGCGTCCACGAGCGGCACGGCCACAACGTGTTCTACCGTGACGACACCGGCATCTTCCGCACCTGCTTCATCGACAATCGCGGCGACGAGCAGATGGGCGGCACCTGGAACTACCTCGACATCACGCCGCTGGGCCGTCAGGAGACCTGGGAGGACTCGCCCCCGGGCTATCCCCAGTCCGCGCCCTACAAGTGGTGGAACTGGCACGATTCCTATGTCGCCGACGCCGCGCCCGACGCCAGATGGGTGGAAGTGTCCGACGCCGGAGAGGCGACCATGCGCAGCAGGGCAACGTCATGAGGCACTCCTGCTGTGGCGGGGATGCCGGGCAGGCTGGCCCCGGCCGCGCCCCGATCGGGGTGGCCGGCTGGCTGGCCCTCGCGGCCTCGCCGACATTCGCATCGATGGCACTGGCGACGGCCATTCTGGAAAGCGATCCGGCGTCCATCCTCTGCGCCGGCGGCTCGACCTCGCCTCTGACCGGAATGTCGACCATGTACCTGCTGATGAGCGCCTTTCACGCCGCCCCGTGGCTGCAACTGGTCCGCCCGTCCTCGTGCCCGGGGGAGGCTTCGCCAAGACATTGACGAGGCCAATCACGAAGCTCTGCCGGACGGCTTGACACGCGCCACGTCGTCCCGTTAAGAGCCACGCAACGTCGGGCGCGCTTTCGGGCGCGCCTTTGCTTTCTGCCTCTCGGGGCCCAATCGACAGGCCAGTCTGATGAAGATCAAGAACTCGCTCAAGGCGCTGAAAGCCCGCCACCGCGACAACCGTCTGGTTCGCCGCAAGGGCCGCGTTTACATCATCAACAAGTCCGATCCGCGCTACAAGGCTCGCCAGGGCTGACGCTGCGCGGGGCGGCATCGCCCTCACGCGAATATCAGTTTGACGCGGCGCACCGGGGGACTAAATCTTCCCGGATGCGCCGTTTCGTCGTCATCACCCTTTCCGCCCTGCTCGCCGCGGTGTCTCCGCTGGCGGCGCAGGACGCGGAACCCGTCGCTGCCCCCGTCGAGGACAACGCGCCGCCTCCGACCCGGGCCGAGCGCATCGACGCGCTATTCATCCAGCTTAAGCGCGAGCGCAACGAGAACGCCGCCAAGCGGATCGCCTCGCGCATCCAGGGCGAGTGGAACAGGTCCGAGAGCGCCGTCATCGACCTGATGATGCAGTGGTCGCAGGACGCCATCGAGAAGAAGAAGTACGACGTGGCCCTGGATTTCCTCGACCAGGTCACGACGCTCGCGCCGGACTATGCGGAGGGTTGGAACCGCCGCGCCACGGTTCATTTCCTCATGAACAACTTCAGCAAGTCGATGGCTGACATCGACCGGACGCTGCGGCTGGAGCCTCGCCATTTCGGCGCGTTGTCGGGCCTTGCGCAGATCATGAAGAGCCAAGGCAACGACGAACTCGCCCTCGCGGCCTATGAGCGCGTGCTGGCGATCTATCCGATGCTGCGCGCCGCCCAGGACGAGGTGGCGACGCTTTCCGACCAGCTATCGGGCGACGGCATCTGACCGTCCGCGGCCGCGCGAGTGTCGCGCGGTTCCAGTACTAAATTCAGACTGCCTGGGTGCAGACTGGATCAGGTCGTCTCGCGAGGTGGATTGAGATAGGCCACCCGGATCATGTTCGTCGCGCCGGGTGTGCGCAGCGGCACGCCGGCTGTGATGATGATCCTGTCGCCGCTGTCGCCGAAACCTTCGTCGCGCGCAATCCGGCAGGCCCGCTCGACCATGTCGTCGAGGTCGAACGCATCCGGAGTCACCACGCAGTGCGTCCCCCACAGCAACGACAGCCGCCGCGCCGTCTGCAGCACCGGCGACAGCGCGATGATCGGCACCTGCGGCCGTTCGCGGGCCGCCCGCAGCCCGGTCGTCCCGGATGACGTATAGCTCACGATCGCCGACAGCTTCAGCGTCTCGGCGATCTGCCGCGCCGCCAGCGAGATCGCGTCCGCGCTCGTGGCTTCGGGTTCCGAACGCTGGGCGTTGATGATGCCCGCATAGGTCGGGTCCTGCTCGACCTGGCGGGCGATGCGATCCATCGTCGCGACCGCCTCCACCGGATATTCGCCGGCAGCCGACTCGGCCGAAAGCATGATCGCATCGGCCCCTTCGAACACGGCCGTCGCGACGTCGGAGACTTCAGCGCGCGTCGGAACGGGCGCCGAGATCATCGATTCCAGCATCTGGGTGGCCACGACCACCGGCTTGCCGGCGCGCCGCGCGGCGCGCGTGATCTGCTTCTGTATGCCGGGAACTGTTTCCAGCGGCATCTCGACGCCGAGATCGCCGCGCGCCACCATCAGCGCATCCGACAGTTCGATGATCTCCGACAGCCGGGCGACCGCCAGCGGCTTCTCGATCTTCGACATCAGATGGGCCCGACCCTTGGCCAGCTTTCGCGCCTCCGCGATGTCTTCCGGCCTCTGGATGAAGGACAGCGCGATCCAGTCCGCGCCCGCCTCGATGCAGGCTTCGAGGTCGGCGCGATCCTTGTCCGTCAGGGCGCCGACCGGAAGTTCCGTATCCGGAAGGCTGACGCCCTTCCTGTCCGAGATCTTCGTGCCCGACACGACGACGCATTCGATCGCGCGTCCGTCGCAGCGGACCGCCTTGAGCTCGAGCTTGCCGTCGTCGATCAGCAGACGGTGGCCAACCTGCACCGACTGAAGGATTTCGGGGTGCGGCAGGTTCACGCGCGTGGCGTCACCGAGCGCGGGGTCGTCGTCCAGCGTGAAGGTCTGGCCGGGCTGGAGCGCGACTTTCCCCTCCTGGAACTTGCCAACCCTCAGCTTCGGGCCCTGCAGGTCGGCGAGAATGCCGATTGGCCGCCCGACATCGGCCTCGACCGCGCGGATCCGATCCACCAGCGTCTGCATCAGCGGGTGATCGGTATGACTCATGTTGATGCGGAAGACGTCGGCCCCCGCCTCGAACAGCTTCTTGATCACCGTCGTCGTCGACGATGCCGGACCGATGGTCGCGACGATCTTGACCTTGCGGCTGCGTCTCATGGAGGAGTAATTCCGTCTTCTGGAGAGGCGGCCGGTTCGGCTTCCGCCGGCGCGTCGGTGAGCTGGACCATCCAGCTTGCTTGTTCACCGGTGTCGTATTCCTGGAACCCGGCACGCTGGAAGCCGCGCGCCACGCAATCCGTCACCCCGGCGATCTTGAATTCCTTTTCCGCCACGCACATCGTGATCGGACCGTCCCAGCGGCCGCCCCGCTCCGCGTCCTCCGCGTAGAGGTAGTAGAAGCGGGAGGACAGGGGGCCCTCGATGAGCGTCTTGCAGCTCGACCCTTCGATGTGCCACCAGCCCTCGGTCACCCACCCGGCCTTGGCGCGATAGCCGATACCGACGCCCACGAGGCTCTGGGTGGCGTTGCAAACGCGGAAATCGGCGTGCGCCGGCGCCGACAGGCACAGGAATGCCGCACCGGCCGAAAACGGGATCGCGAGAGCCCGAATCAAGCGGCCAGCTTTGCGATTTTGGAGTTTGCGGAGTGAAAGTGTCATAGGTCGACCTTCTTTTCGGCAATGAGCCGCGCCCTGTCAACGGAGTGACCGGCGACGATCCAATCGATTAGAAACGATCGTGCCCTCAAAATTGCCTCCAGCGCATGTCACGCGCAAGATTGGCAAAACCACGGCATTGCCACGCCGCCGGCTTCGTGGAAAGACGCGACGGCTCGCCCTGTATGGCATGGATTTCATGACACGTACCGCCTTGTTCGAACCTTTCCTGCTGGTTGAGGGGAACCGGGGTCGCGGTCTCGTCCTGATCGCCGACCACGCACGACGCGACCTGCCCCAGGAATACGGCGACCTCGGCCTCCCGGCTTCGGAATTCGACAGGCACATTGCCTATGACATCGGCGTGGAAGCGCTGACGCGGGAGCTCGCGGCGCGCCTTGACGTACCCGCGGTGATGGCCGGCTTTTCGCGGCTGCTCATCGACCCGAACCGCGGCGAGGACGACCCCACGCTGATCCGCCAGCTCTACGACGGCACGGTCGTGCCGGCCAACTATCCGGTGACTGCGGAAGAGCGCGAAAAGCGACTGGAACTGTTCTACCGGCCCTATCACGATGCCGTGTCCGCAATTGTCGCCTCGGTCTTCTCGACCACCGGGAAGGCGCCGCTGATCCTGTCGATCCACTCCTTCACGCCCGTCATGCAGGCGAAGCCGAGGCCCTGGCATGTCGGCGTGCTGTGGGACACGGACGACCGCGTTTCTCGCCCCCTCATCGACGCGCTCTCCGACGATCCGCTGCTGGTCGTGGGCGACAACGAGCCCTACGACGGCGCGCTGCGCGGCGACACCATGTACCGGCATGCGATTCTGAACGGCCTCCCCCACGCCCTGATCGAGGTCCGCCAGGACCTGATCGCGGATGAAACCGGCACGGAGGCCTGGGCGGCACGCCTGGCCCCGATCATTGACGGCATCAACAGCCACCCCGATATACATCAGGTGAAGATGTATGGCTCGCGAACCGGGCCGCTCGAATAGCCGAGGCAGCCGCATGACCGACCTGACCGACGATCAGAGGCGCGATTTCGAGGCAGCCGCCTTCCGTCGCCTGATGGAGCACCTGCGCTCGCGCACCGATGTGCAGAACATCGACCTGATGAACCTCGCCGGCTTCTGCCGCAATTGCCTGTCGAACTGGTATCGCGAAGCCGCCAACGCGGCCGGCGTCCCCCTCGACAAGGAGGAGTCGCGCGAAATCGTCTACGGAATGCCCTATGCCGAGTGGCAGGCCCGCTACCAGACCGAAGCCTCCCCCGAGAAGATGACGGCCTTCGAGACAAACCGTCCCAAGGATCATTGATCGCCGCTGCAGCCGGCCACGTGGCGGGCCACGCCTCTATTCCGGCAATCCGGCAGTCCTGAGCGCCGACGCCATCTGCGCCATGAGTTCGGCTCGCACCAGATCCATGTGCAGAAAGCCGCTCACCGTCCAGCCCGGGGCGACCTCCAGCAAACGGGTCGCAGCAGCACGCGCTGCGTCTAGACGGCCGAGACTGGCCAGGGCCGCAACCAACGAGGCATGCAGCACGCTGAAATCGGGATTGGCCTGGATAGCAAGGGTCGCATTCGTCGCGGCGTCCTCGTATTTGCCGGTGAAGAAATAGACCCAGGAAAGTGCCAGGTAGGGGTGGTAGTTCAGCGGATCGAAGGGGCTCAGCCGCAAGGCCTTGTGGGCGTCTTCGATCGACCGCTCGTAGCGCCCGGAGAACATCTGGATCAGGGCGCTGAACCCCAGGGCCAGCGCCGAGTTGGGATTGAGCTTCAACGCACGGTCCAGCGAGCCGACGGCTGAAGCGAAGTCGTGCGTGACATTGCCGTAGACGAAGGCGCCGATGGAGAGCGCCTGCGAATCCTCGGCGCCGAGCGTCAGCGCCATGCGGGCATGATGGAGGGCCGCTTCCCTGTCCTCGGCGTGAAAGCCGCCGCGCAGGAACCGCTGTTCGTAACCCCAGGCCGCGCAGCCATGCGCCGCCGCATAGTCCGGATCAAGTTGCAGCGCTGCCGACAGCAGCCGCAAGGCCTCGTTCGTGGCCGCAGGCGTGTTGGCATAGACCAGCGGCAGGGCGCGCAAATAGATGTCGTAGGCGTCCAGCCGGTCAGGCCGCTTACGCCGCGCCCGCTCGATCTCGGCGCGCCGCAACGTCGGTTCCAGCACACCGACGATGCTCTCGGTCAGACGGTCCTGAAGGTCGAAGACATCATCCACCGCCCCCTCGAACTTGTCCGCCCAGACATGCGTGCCGTCCGTTCCCTCGACGAGCTGTCCGGTTATGCGCAACCGGTTGCCCGCCTTGCGGACGCTCCCTTCCAGCACGTAGCGGACGCCGAGGTCTTTCGACACCTGGCGAATGTCGATGGGCCGGCCCTTGTAGGCGAAGCTGGAATTGCGCGCGATGACAAACAGGCCATGAAACTTGGACAGGCTGGTGATCAGGTCCTCGACCAGGCCGTCGGCGAAATAGTCCTGTTCTGGATCGCCGCTCATGTTGGTGAACGGCAAGACGGCGATGGACGGCCGATCCGGTATCGATAGCGGCTTCGCCTGCGCCACGGGCGCGGCGTCAGAGATGACGACGCGATAGATCGGGATCGGTTCGGCGATGTTCTTGACCTGCTGGTCGCCCATGGACTCGAAAGCGAAGGAAAGCTTCTTTTCGACTTCCCTGGCCACCTTCCCGGACACGCAGATGCCTCCCGGTTCGGCAACCTGCTGGAGCCGGGCGGCAATGTTGACGCCTTCGCCGTAGCGGTCGTCGTCCTCGACGATCACTTCGCCGAGATTGACACCGATGCGCACGTCGATGCGCTCCTCCTCCGCCAGGCCGGTGTTGCGTTCGATCAGGCCGCGCTGCAGCGAGACAGCGCATTCCACGGCATCAACGACGCTTGCGAACTCGGCCAGGAGTCCGTCACCCATGACCTTGAAGATCCGGCCGTGCCGTCTCTGGATTTCCGGTTCGAAAAGCTCCTTCCGTCCCCGCAGCAGTCTCTGATACGTCCCAGCCTCGTCGCGCTCCATCAAGGCCGAGTATCCTACGACGTCGGCCGCCAGGATTGCCGCCAGTCTCCGCTCCATGGAGCACTCCATGATCGGTATGAAAACGAAGAATAGCAGAATTCTGCAGACGTAGTCGCGAGATTTCGCGGGTACGCCCATAGCATACCGAAAGGTAATTTTTCATCGAACTCGAACGTTGCGTGCGGCACGGCACCCTCACCCACCCTTGCCCTTGCGCGCATTTTGTGGTCTGGGGGCGCCGAAGCTGGCGCGACCGGCAAGAACCCTTCCCCCGGAATTCCTGATGGCCAAGATCAACGGCAACGAGATCCGCCCCGGCAACGTCATCGAGCACGATGGCGGCCTGTGGGTGGCAGTGAAGACGAACTCGGTGAAGCCCGGAAAGGGTGGCGCCTACAACCAGGTCGAGCTGAAGAACCTCATCAACGGCACAAAGCTGAACGAGCGGTTCCGCGCCGCCGAAACGGTGGAGCGCGTCCAGCTCGAGCTCAAGGACTTCTCCTTCCTGTACGAGCAGGGCGATGCCCTGGTGTTCATGGACACCGAGACCTACGAGCAGCTGGAATTGGCCAAGGACTTCGTGGGCGATCGCGCCGCCTTTCTCCAGGACGGCATGACCGTCGCCGTCCAACTCTATGAGGACCGGCCTATCGGCATCTCGCTGCCCGACCAGGTAGTGCTGACCATCACCGAGGCCGATCCCGTTGTGAAGGGCCAGACCGCGGCTTCGTCCTACAAGCCTGCCGTGCTGGAGAACGGCGTGCGCATACTGGTGCCGCCGTTCATCGAGGCCGGCGAAAAGGTGCTGGTCGACACCAACGAGATCACTTATCTGCGCCGCGCCGACTGAATATCCAGGGCGGTCGGCAATCGGCAGCCGCACCGCCATTGTCGGTCGGGTGTGAACTCGACTAGTTACTGCCGCCGACTGCCAAATGCCGATTGCCGAGGAAACCGATGGCCCGATCCGCCCTTCTCAATGTGATGGTCCAGGCAGCGCTGAAAGCCGGACGTTCGCTCGCGCGCGACTTTGGCGAGGTGCAGAACCTGCAGGTCTCCCTCAAGGGACCGGCCGATTTCGTCTCGCAGGCGGACCGCAAGGCCGAGGAAATCGTCTTCAACGAGCTGTCGCGCGCGCGTCCGGGCTACGCCTTCCTGATGGAGGAGCGCGGCGCCGTTCCGGGCGAGGACGACCAGCATCGCTGGATCGTCGATCCACTCGACGGGACGACCAACTTCCTGCACGGCCTACCCGTCTTCGCCGTGTCGATCGCCCTCGAGCGCCAGGGCCAGATCGTCGCCGGCGTGGTCTACAACCCCGCCATGGACGAGCTCTACACCGCCGAGCGCGGCGGCGGCGCCTTCCTCAACGACCGGCGCCTGCGTGTAGCCGCCAGGACCCTGCTGCATGAGGCCGTGATCGGCACCGGCGTGCCGCATCTCGGGCTCGGGCATCACGGCAACTATCTCATCGAACTGCGCAACGTCATGGGCGAGGTGGCCGGTATCCGTCGCCTCGGCTCCGCCGCGCTTGACCTCGCCTACGTGGCTGCCGGGCGTCTCGACGGCTTCTGGGAAACTCCGCTCAAGCCTTGGGACATGGCGGCCGGCATCCTCCTCATCCGCGAGGCCGGCGGCTTCGTAAGCGACCGTGATGGCGGCCAGGACATGTTCGAGAACGGCTCGATCGTGGCCGGCAACGAGGTCATCCATCGCGCCCTCCGCAGGACGCTAAGCAGGCCGCTTAACACCAAGTAGTTAGCTGCGGGTACGGTTTCGGCGCTTGCGGGCGATTGCCCGCGATGTTGAAATCGACCCGCTATGAGCACCTGCGCGCCAGGCAACCCACCCTCGATACCGTTCCGCGGACGGTATGAGCATACGCGCGCGGAACGCATCGCCGATGGTGTCGTCCACGCCATCGGCATCACCGCCGCGCTCAGCCTCGGCGCCGTTCTCCTGACCTTCGCGGCCTTCCAGGCCAGCCCCGGAGAATATGCGGCGGCCATCCTCTTCGTGATCTGCCTGCTGACGGTCCTGTCGGTGTCGCTGGCCTATAATCTGTGGCCGATCTCGCCGACCAAATGGGTGCTCCGGCGCATAGATCACGCCGGCATCTATCTGCTGATCGCCGCGACCTACATGCCCTTCCTTGCACAGCTCGACGACAGCAGCCTGGCCCTGCAGATGGGCATCCTGATCTGGGGCGCGGCGGCGATGGGCATCGTCGTCAAGTTGTTCCTGCCCGGACGTTTCGACCGACTTTCCATCGCCTTCTACATGGCGATCGGGTGGAGCGGGGTGCTGGTCGCCAAGTCGGTGGTCAACGCGCTGCCTGCCTCGACGCTCTGGCTGCTTCTCGGCGGCGGCCTCGCCTATTCCGCGGGCGTGATCTTCTTCCTTTGGGACCGGCTGCGCTTCCAGTCGGCGACCTGGCACGGCTTCGTGGTCCTCGGTGGCGGGATGCATCTGGCCGCCGTGATGGACTGCCTGGTCGTCGCCCGCGCGTAACGCTGACTTCACAAGCACGTCACGGCGCTTGCGTCTTTGAATTTGGTCACAATTCCGCATAGAGTCCGCGCCACTGGCGCGAGGGCAGGAAGCGGGATCGAATGGCAGTGTTGCAAAGCCTGGGCGGGGATAGCGCAAACGGTGGAGGCCGCCCCTATGACGCCTATCGGCTGTCCAGTCCCCAGGTCTTTCTGCTGTCGATGGTGGTCTTCCTGGTCATCGTCGGCTTCATCGCGGCAATTCTCTACCGGCAGATATCGACGGCGTTCCAGACCAATCCCGGCCTGAACGGGCTGATTCTCGGCGTCCTTACCGTCGGCATCCTCCTCGCTTTCGCGCAGGTGCTGCGCCTGTTCCGCGAGGTCAGGTGGGTCAACTCCTTCCGTGCCGGCGTCGAGACGCGCGAGCCCGTGCTGCTGGCGCCGATGAAGGCCCTGCTCAGCCGTTCCACGGCCACGTCGCTCACGCCCAGCTCGATGACCGCGATGCTCGACTCCATCGCCACGCGCCTGGACGAAAGCCGCGACATATCGCGCTACCTGATCGGCCTGCTTGTGTTTCTCGGCCTGCTCGGCACCTTCTGGGGCCTGCTCGGAACCATCGGCTCGATCGGCGAGACCATCCAGTCGCTGGACCCCGGCAGCGGCGACGCCAACTCAGTGCTCGACGCCCTCAAGGAAGGCCTGTCCGCTCCCCTCGCCGGGATGGGAACGGCATTCTCCTCGTCGCTCTTCGGCCTGTCCGGGTCGCTGGTGCTCGGCTTCCTGGACCTGCAGTCGGGGCGCGCCCAGACCCGTTTCTACACCGAGCTGGAAAACTGGCTCTCCTCCCTGACCGACCTGTCGTCGGGCATCGTCGCCGCGCCTGCCGTCGGCAGCCAGATCGCCCCGGAAGACCTGCGCGCACTTGGCGAGAAGCTCGGCGCCCTGCAGGACGGCGGCGCCAATCCACGCATCGCGATCGCCATGGCGAACCTCGCCGACGGCATATCCGGCCTCGTCAAGAACATGCGCAGCGAGCAGCAGATCATGCGCGACTGGGTCGAGGCCCAGTCGCAGGAACAGCGCGCGCTGCGGGCCACCCTCGACCGCATCGCCGAGGCGCTGAAGACGCGGGAGCCGAACTGACATGGCTCTGGCGCGTGGACGCCGTGGCGACCGGCGCATCGACTACTGGCCCGGCTTCGTCGATGCTCTTTCGACACTCCTGCTCGCCATCATGTTCCTGCTGTCGGTGTTCGTCCTGGCGCAGTACCTGCTGTCGCGCGAGATCAGCGGCAAGGACGAGGTCCTCACGCGCCTCAACTCGCAGATCAACGAACTCACCCAGCTTCTGGCTCTGGAGCGCTCGAACGCACAGGACGCCGAGGACCAGCTCGTCAGCCTGCGGGCGTCACTGGATGCGGCCGAAGCCGAACGGTCCCGTCTCCAGCAGCTGCTTGACCGTGGCGCCGGGGCCGGGGCCGAAGCCGAGGCGCGCATCGGCACGCTGACCGGAGAGCTGGACACCCAGCGCCAGATCAGCCAGCAGGCACTGAGCCAGGTCGAACTCCTGAACCAGCAGATCGCCGCGCTGCGCAAGCAGATCGGTGCGCTCGAATCCGCGCTCGACGCATCGGAGGCGCGCGACCGCGAATCCAACGCCAAGATCGCCGACCTCGGCCGCCGCCTCAACGTCGCCCTGGCGCAGCGCGTCCAGGAACTCAACCGCTACCGCTCCGACTTCTTCGGTCGCCTGCGCGAGATCCTGTCCGACCGCGAGAACATCCGTATCGTCGGCGACCGATTTGTCTTCCAGTCGGAAGTGCTCTTCCCCGTCGGCTCGGAGGAGATCAACGAGGCCGGACAGGCGGAGATGCGCAAGCTCGCGCAGGCAATCATCGAACTGCAGCAGGAGATACCACCCGAGATCAACTGGGTGCTGCGCGTCGATGGCCATACCGACGACCGGCCGCTCTCCGGCACAGGCCGCTATCGCGACAACTGGGAGCTCTCGACGGCGCGCGCGACGTCGGTGGTGAAATTCCTGATCGAACAGGGCGTGCCGGCCAACCGCCTCGTCGCGGCCGGCTTCGGCGAGCACCAGCCGCTGGACACCACCGATACCGACGAAGCCCGTTCGCGCAACCGCCGCATCGAGCTGAAACTGACCGAGCGCTGACCGCGACTGCCGCTACGGCGGAAAGCCTATTCCGCTGCGCGGGAGAGGCTGCTTTCCATGAACTGAAGCTCGGCCAGCCGGGCATAGAGCCCGCCGCGCCGCATCAGTTCCGCATGCGTGCCCTCCTCGACGATGCGGCCCTCGTCGAGAACGAGGATGCGGTCGGACTTGAGCACGGTTGCGAGGCGATGGGCGATCACCAGCGTCGTGCGCCGGCCCATCATGCGCTCCAGCGCGGTCTGGACGAGGCCCTCGCTTTCGGCGTCGAGCGCCGAGGTGGCTTCATCGAGAAGCAGGATCGGCGCGTCACGGAGGATCGCCCGGGCAATACCGATGCGCTGGCGCTGGCCGCCCGACAGGGTCACGCCCCGCTCGCCGACCAGCGTGTCGTACTTCTCCGGGAAACGCAGGACGAACTCGTCCGCCTGCGCCTCGCGCGCCGCCGCCTCGATCTCGGCATTGCTGGCGTCCGGGCGACCGTAGGCGATGTTGTCGCGGATGCTGGCGGCAAAGACCGCGACATCCTGTGGAACCAGAGCGATGCGCCGCCGCAGCTCGCGCGGATCCGCCTGCGCGACCTCGATCCCGTCCACCATGACCGAGCCCGTCACCGGATCGTAGAAGCGCATAAGCAACGAAAAGAGCGTGCTCTTGCCCGCCCCGGACGGCCCGACGACCGCCACTGTCTCGCCCGGCCGAACGACGAACGAGACGTCGTGGAGCGCCGGCAGGTCGGGGCGCGCGGGATAGGCGAAGCTGACTTTGCGGAACTCGACCGCACCCGCCGCCGGAACCGGAAGCGCCACCGGCTTGGACGGCGCGGCGATCTGGGGGCGTTCGTCGAGAAGTTCCGCCAGGCGCTCGGCCGCGCCCGCGGCCTGGGAAAGCTCGCCCCAGACCTCCGATAAGGCTGCAAGCGCCCCGGCGGCGAACACCGAGTAGAGCAGGAATTGGCTCAGCGTGCCGGCCGACAGCTCGCCACTCAGCACGTCGCGCGAGCCGAACCACAGGACCGCGACCACCGATGCGAAGATGATGAAGATGGTCACGAAGGTCAGCAGCGCCCGCGCCAGGATCGAGGAGCGCGCAGCCTGGTAGGCCGTTTCCACCGACCTGGCGAACCGGCTGGTGACAACGTCCTCATTGGTGAAGGCCTGCATCGTGCGCACCGCCGCGATCTGCTCGCCGGCATACGCGGATGCTGCCGCCAGCGTGTCCTGCGCGAACCTCGAGCGCCGGCGCACCGAACGGCCGAACGCCACCAGCGGCAGGACGATGACGGGGATGGCGGCAAGCACCAGCCCCGACAGCTTCGGGCTGGTCACCACCATCATCGCGACGGCGCCGACGCCGAGAATTGTGTTTCGCAGCGCCTGCGAGGCCGAGGCGCCGACCGCCGACTTGATCTGGGTGGTATCGGCAGCGAGGCGCGAGACGATCTCGCCGGACTGGGTGGTGTCGAAGAACTGGGCCGAGAGAGTGGCGACGCGGGCGAACACGTCGCGCCGCAGGTCCGCAACCACCCGCTCCCCGAGTGACACGACGAAGTAGTACCGCGCAGCGGAGGCCGCCGCGAGGATGGCGGCGATCGCCACCAGCATGCCGAAATAGTTGGAAATGAAGGCGCTGTTGGAGTCGGAGAAACCGTGGTCGATCATGCGACGGACTGCCAGCGGCAGCGTCAGCGTCGTGATCGCGGCGACCAGCAGCGACACTGCGGCGCAGGCTGCGATCCAGCGATAGTGCAGCACATAAGGCAGGAGCGCACGCAGCGGCGCGAGTGTCCGTCTCGTCGATCGCCCGTCTTCTTTCGCTCTGGCCATCATTCGTCCGCTTACACTGGCTTGTACTCGAACGGTTGCCGGTGTATAGGCGCGCCGGACGTTTTCTAAGCCGCGGCGGGACAACTAGCTGCGGCTTTGCAGTTTGACAAAGCGCGCATCGCCGCAGGCTTGAGCCGGGGCACCGCGCCATGGATCCGGGAACACGGCGATGAAAGAGAACATTCACCCCGACTATCACTCCATCAAGGTCGTGATGACCGATGGCACCGAGTACTTCACCCGTTCGACCTGGGGCAAGGAAGGTGACACGATGAACCTCGACATCGACCCGTCCACCCATCCGGCCTGGACCGGCGGCCAGCAGACCCTGCTCGACCGCGGCGGCCGTCTCTCCAAGTTCAAGAAGCGCTACGAAGGCCTCGGCATCTAAGCCAAGTAGACCGTCGCATTCGAAAGCCCCGCTTCGGCGGGGCTTTTCACGTCCGGGGCCCTTCCGGAGAGGCGCTCCGCGTTCACGTGTCCAGGTTCTGGTGCTTCGCGCGGTCGGCGTGCCCGAGATCGCGCTCGGGATCGATGCGGTCGCGCACGCGCTGCTTGAGCGTCGCCGCGTCCGGAAAGCCGCCGTCCGCCTTCCTGTCCCAGATCACCTCGCCGTCGACGTCGATGACGAAGATCCCGCCGGTGCCCGGCACCAGCGTCACCGCCCCGAGGTCGGTCCCGAAGGTCGAGAGCAGTTCCTGCGCCATCCAGCCGGCGCGGAGCAGCCACTGGCACTGGGTGCAGTAGGTGATGCGGATCGAGGGCTTTTCAGACAACGCGATCTCCCGGTTGAGAAAAACCAGCCCCTAACTGATTCCCGCTCGGGATGCGCCTGGTGGGGTCGCCGGCCTACTCGGTCTTGGGAGGCGCGACGCGCGCGGCCAGGGCTTCCATGCGCTGCGCGAGCCCCGAAAGGGCTCCGACCAGTTGAGCTTCGTTGCGGTCCGCCTTCATCAGGGCCTCGTCGCGCGTCTTGCGCAGCGTGGCGATCTCGCCCTCCATGCCCTGCACGCGCTTCTGCAGCTCCGTCAGCTCGTCCATCACCATGATGCCCGACATCACGGTCAGCCGCTGGTCGCCTATCTCGCCGAACGACTCCTTGAGATGGGTGACATAGCGGTCGAAACGCTGGGCAAGATCGATGAGGTGGTCCTCCTGGCCCTCGTCACAGGCCATGCGGTAGTTCTTGCCGTCGATCGTGACCGAAACCTGCGCCATCGCTACCTGTCCAGTACCGCGCGGATCGTCTCCATGGCCGTCACCAAACGACGCGAGACTTCCCGGTTCGCTTCCTCGAGCCTTTCGGCCTTCGCTTCGGACTTGTCGAGCTCCTGTGCCAACCGACTGCGGTCGGCATTCATGCGCTGGACCTCGGCTTCCGCCTCCTGCATGTCCTGTTCCTGCTCGAGACGCGCGGCAACGGCCTGCTCCAGCGCATCCATCGCCCTGCCGAGACGCAGAATCACTTCTTTCAGCGTAGAGTCCCCGGTCATCTGGTCCCCGGTATTTCCATGCCGAATGCCGAATCGGTGTGCACCCATCGCGCATCTGGCCGTTAAAGATTAGGCACCGTGTCAATCCCCCGTCAATCGCGCCGGGGGGCTTTCCCCGGCAATCGGCCGCAGACAGTCATCGAAATCGAATCGTTTTGGCTTTTGCCAAAGCGGAGCGCCTGCTATGTGTCCGGCCGTTTTCGAGGAACCCCCTGACGTCAACCCGTCGAGCGAGGCACGACATGACATTGCGCGACAAGCATGACCGTATGGCCAACGCCATCCGCTTCCTGGCGATGGATGCGGTGGAAAAGGCGAATTCGGGTCATCCCGGCCTGCCGATGGGATGCGCGGACATCGCCACCGTGCTGTTCACGCGGTATCTGAAATACGATCCGAAGAACCCCCACTGGCCCGACCGCGACCGCTTCGTCCTTTCCGCCGGCCATGGGTCCATGCTGCTCTATGCGCTGCTGTACCTCACCGGCTACGAGGACATCACGCTCGACGAGATCAAGCGCTTCCGGCAGCTCGGTTCCCGCACTGCGGGCCATCCGGAATACGGCCACGCCGCCGGCATCGAGACCACCACCGGCCCGCTCGGCCAGGGCATTGCCAACTCCGTCGGCATGGCGCTGGCGGAACGCATCCTCAACGCCCGCTTCGGCGACGCCCTGGTCGATCACTACACCTATGTGATTGCCGGCGACGGCTGCCTGATGGAAGGCATCAGCCAGGAGGCGATCTCGCTTGCCGGCCACCTGAAGCTCAACAAGCTCATCGTCTTCTGGGACCACAACAACATCTCGATCGACGGCGCCGTGACGCTCGCCGATTCGACGGACCAGCTCGCCCGCTTCGCCGCAAGCGGCTGGAACACGCTGGCGTGTGACGGCCACGATCCCGATGCGATCGCGAACTGCATCGAGCTGGCGCACAAGTCCGACCGCCCGACGCTGATCGCAGCCAAGACCACGATCGGCTTCGGCGCTCCGACCAAGGCCGGCACCAAGGCCGTGCACGGCTCGCCGCTCGGCAAGGAAGAGATCGCTGGCGCGCGCAAGGCGCTGGGTTGGGACTATCCCCCCTTCGAGGTCCCCTCTGAAATCCTGGACGCGTGGCGCCTGGCCGGCCTTGCCTCCGCGAAGAAGCGCAAGGATTGGGAGACGCGGCTCGCCGCCACCGACGCAGAGACCAAGGCCGAATTCGAGCGTCGCATGCGCGGCGACCTTCCGGCCGGCCTCGACGACGCGATCATCGCCTACAAGCGCAAGCTCGCGCAGGACAAGCCGAAGGTCGCGACCCGCAAGTCGAGCGAGATGGCGCTCGAGGTCATCAACGGCGTCGTCCCCGAGACGATCGGCGGTTCCGCCGATCTCACCGGCTCGAACAACACCAAGACCACCCAGACGCTGGCGATCCAGCCGGGGAACTATGGCAACCGCTACGTCCACTACGGCATCCGCGAGCACGGCATGGCGGCGGCCATGAACGGCATGACACTGCACGGCGGCGTGATTCCCTATGGCGGCACCTTCCTGTGCTTCTCGGATTACGCCCGGCCCTCGATGCGGCTGGCCTCCCTGATGGGGATCCGCACCATCTTCGTGATGACCCACGACTCCATCGGCCTGGGCGAGGACGGCCCGACCCATCAGCCGGTCGAGCACCTCGCCGCGCTGCGCGCGATCCCGAACCATCTGGTGTTCCGACCCGCCGACGCGACCGAGGCGGCGGAGTGCTGGCAGATCGCCCTGGAGACCAAGAACGCTCCTTCGACCCTTGCGCTGACCCGGCAGAACCTGCCGGCGCTGCGCACCGAGTTCGTCGAGGACAACCTCTGCCGGCTTGGCGCCTACGAACTGGAGACGGCCGACGGCGAAGCCGAGGTGACGATCTTTGCCTCGGGGTCCGAGGTCGAGATCGCGGTCGCGGCCCGTGCGGTGCTGCAGTCTCGTGGCCATCCGACGCGCGTCGTGTCGGTGCCCTGCTTCGAGCTGTTTGAGCAACAGACGGAATCCTACCGCTCGGCAATCCTCGGCAAGTCCAAGGTGAAGGTCGCGATCGAGGCCGGCATCCGGATGGCCTGGGACCGCTTCATCGGCACGGACGGTATCTTCATCGGCATGCACGGCTTCGGTGCGTCGGGCACGATCGAGCAGCTCTACGAGCACTTCGGCATCACTGCCGATGCCACCGTCAAGGCGGTGGAGGAGCGGCTGCAGGGCGGTGCGGGCAAGGGCGTGGCTGCCGCCACGACCCCGGACCTGCAGCCGGCGAAGCCGAAGCCCTGAGGCCACCCGGCTGGATTCTTGAGCTCGGCGCCGCTATGGGAGCGGCGTTGACGCAGGGCGCCGCAGACACGCCACTAGGGAGTTCTCCATGACAGTCAGAGTTGCCATCAACGGATTTGGACGGATCGGCCGCAACATCGTTCGGGCCATCTACGAGTCCGGGCGCACGGACATCGAGGTCGTCGCCGTCAACGATCTCGGCCCGGTCGAGACCAACGCACACCTGCTGCGCTTCGACAGCGTTCACGGCAGGTTCCCGCACGAGGTGACGGTCGAGGGCGACACGATCAATGTCGGCCGCGGCAAGTTCAAGGTGCTGGCGGTCAAGGACCCGTCGCAGCTTCCCTGGAAGGAGCTGGGCGTGGACATCGCGCTCGAATGCACGGGCATCTTCACCGCCCGTGACAAGGCGGCTGCCCACCTCGCCGCGGGCGCCAAGCGCGTCATCGTATCGGCGCCCTCCGACGGTGCGGACTTCACCGTGGTCTACGGCGTTAACCACGACCAGCTCACCAAAGACCACCTCGTCATCTCGAATGCCTCCTGCACGACCAATTGCCTTGCGCCGCTGGTCTACGTTCTGCACGAGGCCGTCGGCATCGAAAAGGGAATGATGACCACCATCCATTCCTACACGGGCGACCAGCCGACGCTCGACACGATGCACAAGGATCTCTACCGCGCCCGCGGCGCGGCGCTGTCGCAGATCCCGACCTCGACGGGCGCCGCCAAGGCGATCGGCCTGGTCATCCCCGAGCTGAAGGGCAAGCTCGACGGCATCTCGATCCGCGTGCCGACCCCGAATGTCTCGGTGGTGGACTTCAAGTTCATCGCCAAGCGCAACACCACCGCCCAGGAGATCAACGACGCGATAATCGCCGCCTCCAAGGGCAAGCTGAAGGGCATCCTGGCCACGACGTCGCATCCGAACGTGTCGATCGACTTCAACCACGACCCGCATTCCTCGACAATGGCGCTCGACCAGACCAAGGTCATGGACGGCAACCTCGTGTCGGTGCTGTCGTGGTACGACAACGAGTGGGGCTTCTCGAACCGCATGGCCGACACGGCCGTGGCCGTTGGCAAGCTCATCGCCTGACCACAGCCATTTTTTTGCGACGCCCGGCCGCACGGCCGGGCGTTTCGCGTTTTTGGGCCGGTATCGTGTTGCCCATTGCCACGCCTTCGCCGCACTCTACGGGGATCGGTGGCGGGCACGGGGTAAACAGAGCCGGACATGGAACAGGGCATCTATCTTGCGACGCTGGTCAGCGGTGCCCTGGTCGTCTCGGCCGCCTTCTCGAGCCTCATCGCATTCCGGTTCGGCGCGCCCCTGCTGCTCATCTTCCTTGCGATCGGCCTGGCCTCCGGCGAGGACGGGCTGGGAATCACCTTCGACAATCCCACCCTCGCCTATTTCGTCGGCTCGCTGGCGCTGGCGATCATCCTTTTCGATTCGGGTTTCGGCACGCCCATCCGGATGTTTCGTCAGGCCGCGGCACCAGCCCTGACATTGGCGACGCTCGGCGTCGTCGTGACCACGGGCCTGTTCGGGGTGGTCGCCCACCAGCTTCTGCCGCTGGACTGGCTCGAGTCGCTGCTGCTCGGCGCTTCGGTTGCCTCTACCGACGCCGCGGCCGTGTTTTTCCTGCTGAGGGCCGGCGAGATCCATCTGCGCGAACGCGTGCGCTCCCTGCTCGAGGTCGAGTCGGGAACCAACGACCCCATCGCCATCTTCCTCACCATTACGCTGGCTGAAATCGTGCATCTCGGCAGCCTGCCGGAAGCGGACATAATCCTGCTCGACCTCCTGCTGGGCTTCGTCCTGCAGATGGTGCTGGGTGCCGTGATCGGCCTGGCCGGCGGGTTCGGAATCGTCCGCCTCGTGGAGCGGCTTGACCTCGATTCGGGCCTGCTGCCGATCCTGGTCATCGCGCTGTCTCTGATGATCTTTGCCGCCGCCGGCTCCGTTGGCGGATCGGGCTTTCTCGCCGTCTACCTGGCCGGACTCGTCGCCGGAAACTCCGACATCCGTGCTGTCTCGTCGCTGAAGCGGTTCCAGGACGGCCTGACCTGGCTCGCGCAAATCATCATGTTCCTGGTGCTCGGCCTGTTCGCCACCCCATCCCAGTTCCTGCCGATCCTGCCGGCAGCCATCGGGCTCGGGTTCTTTCTGATGTTCTTTGCCCGGCCGATCGCCGTGTGGCTGAGCCTCTTCCCCTTCAATCTCCCGCGCCAGGAGACCGCCTTCGTGTCCTGGGTCGGCCTGCGCGGGGCAGTTTCCATACTGCTGGCCATCGTTCCGATCATCGCCGGTCTCGAGCACGGCCGGCTCATCTTCAACGCCGCATTCATCATCGTTCTGGTGTCGCTGGTGGTGCAGGGGTGGACGGTCGGCCCCCTTGCGCGTGTTCTCGGCCTCATCGTGCCACCGCGCTTCGGGCCCGTGCAAAAGGTTGAGCTGGAGCTGCCCGGATCGGCGCGCCACGAGCTCCTCGCCTACACCGTCGCGCCGCGGAGCGCCGTGACGCGCGGCCAGCGCGTGCCGCGATGGGCCCGCCCCTCGCTGGTCGTTCGCGAGGGCCGTTCCATCCGCTTCCAGGATGCCGGGCGTCTCACCGCCGGCGACAAGGTCTACATCTTCGTTCCCGATCGCTATCCGCAGCTCCTAGACCGTCTGTTCGCCAGCCCGCGCGATCTCGATCCAGATGACGCAGATTTCTTCGGTGCCTTCAGCGTCGATCCGGCACGGCCGGCGCGGGAACTGGAAGCCGCCTACGGCATCACCCTGCCTCCCGGCGAACAGGACCTGACCATCGACGCCCTGATGATCCGGCGCCTGGGTGGGCGGGCCGAGTACGCCGACCGTATCAACCTCGGGCCGATCGATCTCATCGTGCGCGACGTGGACGACAAGGGTCGCATCACCTCGATCGGCATCGCACTCGAGCCGCCGCGTCCGCCGCCGGTGATTCCGGCGTTCCTCGGTGCGTCCGAGTTTGCCGACCGCGTCCGAGCCCTTATCCGGCGCCTGCGCAACGGAAAGAAAAAGTCGCCGGCAGTCGAACCGATTCAGTCCGACCAGGGCTGACAGTCGCCGCTTGCATCCGGGACGAGGCGCGATAATGTCCGCGCGCTTCCCCGGAGAAAGAGACCGCCATGACTGCCTTCCGAACGCTGGACGACATCGGGCCCGTAAAGGGCAAGCGCGTGCTGGTGCGCGTCGACCTCAACGTCCCCATGGCGGAAGGCAAGGTGACTGACGCGACCCGTATCGAACGCGTCGCCCCGACGATCCGCGAGCTTTCCGACAAGGGCGCGCGCGTGATCCTGCTGGCGCACTTCGGCCGTCCGAAGGGTGGCCCGGCGCCTGAATTCTCGCTTCAGCCGATCGCCGCTGCGACCGCTTCCGTGATCGGGCGCCCGGTCGCCTTCGCCACCGACTGCATCGGCGAAGAGGCCGCCTCGGCCGTGGCCAGGCTCCAGGATGGCGACATCCTGCTCCTGGAGAACACCCGCTTCCACAAGGGCGAGGAGAAGAACGATCCGTCGTTCACGCAGGCGCTCGCTGCAAACGGCGACATATACGTCAACGACGCGTTCTCGGCGGCGCACCGGGCTCACGCCTCGACCGAGGGCCTTGCGCACCTGCTTCCCGCCTATGCCGGCCGCACCATGCAGGCCGAGCTCGAGGCGCTGGAGGCCGGCCTCGGCAACCCGAAGCGTCCGGTGGTCGCGATCGTCGGCGGCGCGAAGGTGTCGACCAAGATCGATCTCCTGTCCAATCTCGTACGCAAGGTCGACGCGCTGGTGATCGGCGGCGGCATGGCCAACACCTTCCTGGCTGCCAACGGCATCGACGTCGGCAAGTCGCTGTGCGAGCATGACCTCGCCGCGACCGCGCGCGAGATTGCCGAGGCGGCGGCCCAGGCCGGCTGCACGATCGTCCTGCCCGTGGATGGCGTGGTGGCGAAGGAGTTCAAGGCAGGCGCCGAAAATGACGTCGTGCCGATTGGCCAGGTGCCCGCTGACGGAATGATCCTGGACGTCGGGCCGCAGAGCATCACGGCCGTTAACGGCTGGATCGACAAGGCCCGGACGCTGGTCTGGAACGGCCCGCTGGGTGCCTTCGAGATCGAACCCTTCGATCGGGCGACCGTGGCCGTGGCCCGCCATGCGGCAGATCGCACGAAGGCCGGCTCGCTGGTTTCGGTGGCGGGAGGCGGCGACACCGTCGCCGCCCTCAATCACGCCGAAGTCGCCGACGCGTTCAGCTACGTCTCGACTGCCGGTGGCGCCTTCCTCGAATGGATGGAGGGCAAGGCGCTGCCCGGCGTCGAGGTGCTCAAGGCCTGAGCCTACAGCCCGATCCGGACTTCCGAGGCAGGGCGCTGCCGCCGCCTCGGTGTCGGGTCCTCTCCTGCCATCAGCCGCAGGGCGACGCAGGCCAGTTCGGCCTGCGAGTGCGTGCCGGTCTTCGAGAGGATGGAGCGGACCTGCGTCCGCACCGTCTCCGTCGAGCGGTCGCGATCGCGGGCGATCTGCTTGACGATCTTGCCGCCGACAATCGCCCTGACGATTTCGATTTCGGCGGTGGTGAGCTTGTAGAGGCGGCGAAGCGTCTCGCTCACGCTCTCTGTCCACGCATCGTCCAGCACATGCCTGACGGTGGCCGCGCCGGCCGAGGATCGGCGGGGGTCCCGGGAGGCCGGGCTTGCCGCCCGGATCGCCGCCAGCACCGCACCTGCATCCCTGAAGTCGGAATCGCCCGCCCAACCCAGACGATCGATGATCAGTTCGCGCATAACCTGTCTCCGTTGCCGTCATGTCCTCCGGAGGGCGCGCTGGCATTCCGGCTGGGACATCACGTTCAGGAGGAGGCTAGAGCCCCACGCGTTCCGGTTTTATGTCACCCAAGGGCATCTATTGTAACGGTTGTTACGCGTCTCTGTTTCGTTCCGGTTTCACCGGCCGTGGCTGAGGAGCGCGGTCAGCGAAATGACCGCGAGCGCTGCAACGGCCAGTTTCCAGAAATCGCGCCGCCTCTTGAGGCCCGGAAAGCCCAGAGGCCTGATGATCTGCACGGCCATTATGCAGAGGATGACGAGCGACAACGCCTTGGACATTCGCCGGTTTGATCAGCATCGGCGCGCGAAGTCAAAGCATGAGGCTCAAGGGCAGCGGCGCTCACCGCCCGAATCACACAGCGTCACCACGTTCAGCGGTCGCGAATAAATTTGGACAAGCTCGGCGAACAGCATGGCGAGAACGGCTGAGAGCACGATGACTGCTGACATCCGGCTCAGGGACATCGGATTGGCTCCGGTAGGCTCGTAGGGGTTGCATCTGTGCCGAGGATGCATTGCGGCGCCTGAAGCGCCCCTGACCGGCCCGTTCATTCCGCGTTCGGGATCGTTAATGCGCCATCCGACTTGGCAACGTCGTCCGTTACAGACTTGCCTTCTTCGCCATTGCCGAACGGCCATTCCGCGCCCGGCCTGCCATCGTCCACCCCGCAGAGGCTCCCAGACGGTCCTTCGTGGATGAAGATGGAACTGTTCATCTGTTACCGGGCGGGAACTCCGAATCACCCTGCGCCCCCGCTCGCGCGGCAGCTGCCGCACATCGCCGCGCAATGCTTGGGCAGTCGATCCCGCCGCGCCGGCTCTTACGCCGCCGCCATCGCTTCCTTGTTCCAAGCCGATCTTGAAGCCGAAGCCGACAGGTCGCAGAGGCGCCCTCGCGAGATCGCTCTGCAGACCGCGTCCCGAAAGGTCGCTGCGCCACATCGGGCAATCCTCGAAACCGCGTGCGACGAATGCTGATCGGGAATTTGGCGTGGCGCGACGCTTGGTGCGTTGACGCTGACCGCAACTTGACGCTAAGAGGCACGCGACCAACGCCGTTCGGTACCGATGCGGCGGCGCAAAGCGGCTTCGACCACAGCCGCTTCGTCGCATTGCGAACAGGCTGGACGTCCGGAGAGGTGGCAGAGTGGTCGAATGCACCGCACTCGAAATGCGGCATACTCGCAAGGGTATCGGGGGTTCGAATCCCTCCCTCTCCGCCATTTTCCGATTGCAAACTCCCAACAGCCCAATTTGAGCGCCGAAATTCCTTTTGATTTCAAAGGGAGTTAGCGGTTTCGACCGAACCCCAGAGACTGCCTCAAACCCGATTTTCAGTCTCTGAATGGCTTTCGTCTCAAACCGTGCGAACCTCTGCCAATTTGGTTCGGCATAACAATTCATCATGATTTCAATGCATTGCGGGTTTCGACCTGCGCCCAAATTGTAACGGGTTCTGTCGCCAAACAGCCTGAGCAGAGACACCCGAGATGGGCGTTTCCGGGCGGAATACAACGCAGTGCAACTATCACTGCAGAATAACGTCGGAAATTGGGTGGGAGGCGGAATGGCGGGTTTTGGGCGGCCACGCGAGCATAGCTGCTTATCGAAATACTGACACTGCAGCCGCGACACCTCACGGCCTTACGGTTGATCGTTGCTACGTGACCGGTGGCGAACAAGCGCGCTTGGCGATGGGAGCGAGCGCACTTCAATCTTCGCGCTTTAGCCGGCGCTTCCTCAAATGCTATTGTTCTCGTGGGGGGGGAGAGGAACAATGAAGATAGTTCGACTGGATATAGACGGATTTCGCGGCATCCAGAACGGAACGGTTCTGTTCGGCGATTTCACTATTCTCATTGGCGCAAACAACTCGGGCAAGACAACCGTAGTCGAAGCACTCGCGCTGCTGTTAGGCCGCGACCGTCTGGTACGTCATCTCACGGAGCATGATTTCTTTGGCTCAAATCCCGTGGCGGCAACAAGAATAAAAATCGTCGCCACAATTTCGGGTTTCGCTCACAACGACCCCGACCACCACCATGACTGGTTCCGGCAGGGGCGTGGCGTCGAGAAATGGTTTGATCCCGCAAGCGGCGACCTACATCCGGTGGCTACAGAGCAGGCGACCGAGCTTGCTTGCCAGATCGCGTTCTGTGCGCGCTTCGATCACACGACGCTCGAAACAGATACCGTGCGCTATTTCTATGACGATGCGCATGACGACGATCCGTTCGCGGATGACTCGCCGGTCGTGCCGCTCCCTATCAGCCTCATCAAGGAGCTTGGCCTCTTTCTAGTGCCCGCGAACCGGACTTGGGACCGAATGATGTCCTTTGGTTCCGATCTGTTCCGGAAGACGGTCTCTTACGTGGGGGGTAACCCAGCGGAGGCGGTTCTGGCAGAGCGAGACCGGCTCCGCGATCCTGAACAGCCGCTCGAAGAAGACGAAAAGCTTGCCACGCTCGTTGGTGAGGTGAACGACGATCTCAAAACACTCTTCGGCCGCCAGATCGATCTGAGTCTTAGATTGACCACGACCGACAGCGACGGCGTACTCGATGCCGTGATGCCTCACTTTCAGGAAGTGGGACGCCCTCCGTTGCCTGGCCGTAGGCATGGCAACGGCATCATCTCGCTTCAGACACTCGTGCTGCTCATGCGGTTTGGCAGTCTGCGCAAAGCGCGGGGCGATAACTTTATCATGCTGATCGAAGAGCCCGAACTTCATGTACCGCCGCCGCAGCAGAGAAAGCTTCTCCACTATCTGAAGAAGATGGCGACACAGACGATCATCACAAGCCATTCGCCCACCGTCTCATCGGTGGCCGATCCCCATCAGCTTGTATTGATGGTCAACCGTACGGGCGCTCTGTCCGCCAAACCTTTGCTAAAGTCGCCGATTGAGCAGAACGCGACGGCGGTGCGGCGCTCGCTCTTTCTGACCGAACGGGCGTCGACGGTTTCCGCGGTCATGCATCCCGCCGTCCTCGTTCCCGAAGGAAAGTTTGACGCGTCATGGCTGCGCTTGTTCGGTCGCATCGCCGATTTGACGGAGCTTCCCGCGGACCCACAGGGGGCCACTTTCACGCACGAAGTCGGCGTTATTCCAACCAAAGATGCGCGCATTGCGGAGACCTACCGCGACCTTGCGGTCGTGCATCCTTCAATCACCTGCCTTGTCGACGGAGACGAGGCAGGCAATGACTACAAGGTCGCTTTGTCGGCAGGCGCATCACCTTGTCACCGCGTCATCCAGTGGCCGAACGGCTGGACGATCGAAGATGTTGTCGCGTGGGTGTGCAGCGCCGATGCAACCGTTATCTCGCACGCTGACCTTGCGACCTTCGGCTTACCCGCAAATATCGGCGGCCTTGCAGACCATCTGAAAGCCGACGGAGCCAAGCGTGACGAAATTCTCCACAGCACACTGGCCGATGTCATAGTCGGCAAGCCTGCATGCAGCCGCCGCGTGCGGCACGTTCTTTCTGTTCTGGCAGCAATAGCGACGGGCAAACAACCCCCTGCGAACTCGGCCCAAGCCGCAGCCCACGCGAACGGCGTAACCACGCATTGGACGTTCAACGATGCCTTTCCGGGGATTTGAGGGACCGGCAGGCTCTGGCAAGACCTACAGGCTCATGGAGTCCGTGGGAGAGCGGCTGGCGCAAGAAGCGTTGCTGCCACACCAGAAGGTGCTCGCGCTCACTTTCATGCATGGCTCGCGCCGCCGCCTCGACGAGGAGCTACGCCTAAATCCGCTGTTGCGCGGGAAGTCGGTCGCCATGACGATCGACAGCTTCGCATTGCAGGTGTTGACGCGCTGGCGTTCGCTTGCGGCGGCGCTGGGTCTCCAAGCCGGAGATTTCAACGCAAACTGCAATGCCTGCGGACAGCTTTTGGAGAATACGCAGGTCGCGAGATGGGTCGCGCGCTCCTATCCCGTCGTGCTGGTGGATGAGGCGCAGGAACTCGCACCACCCCGATTGCGCATTCTAAGCGCGCTCGCGCCGCATGCGTCCGTTTTTGTCGCTGCGGACGAATTCCAATGTCTCAACGAAGAAATAGACACCGGCCCGTTCATGGAGTGGTTTCAGGGCGGGGATATTACCCAACTCAACCACATCCATCGAACAGCGGTTGCTGGCTTGCTAAACGCCGGAGCGAATTTGCGTCAGCTCGTGGCGCCTGCCGAAGGTCCGGGGCTCACTATCAGATACTACTACAAGAACAACGCTCCGTTCCGCATTGGCGCTGCGCTACATTATGCGCAAGGAACGCGTGCCGTGCTCTTTCCACCGGCAGGGCGCGACTGGGCTGAAGCGATCGCCCGAAGGCTCAGTCAAGGATTGCACTCCGCCAACTACAATATACCACCGATACGATTGATTTTGGAGCCGCATGCCTCGGACGAGATCGCAGCCGTGATGGCGGTCGTAGGAGATGGAGAGGTCCTAACGCCCGCACAGGTTGCCGAGCGATTTGCGCAGTTAGAAAACCCGCCCCGCTGGGTGTCACAAGTAACGGCGGCCGTTTTTCAATCGATGATCCGGCAGGGCAAAACGCTTTGGACAGCGCCAGAACTTGGCGCCCTCGTGGATCGGAAGGCTGCAAGTTTCCGCGCTTACGCGAGTGATCGCGTGCGCGGCATTCCGCTTCTTGGTATCCATCAGGCGAAGAACCGGCAGTTCGATCACGTCGTTATTCTTTGGCCGCACGGCGTGCCAGGGAGCGATGAACTAAAAGCCAGACTGCTCTATAACGGCATCACCCGCGCACGGAGAACCTGCAAGGTGTTCGTCCGCGGGCAAAACCTGCTCCAGCAAGCACCGTTCGTCTTCAACGCTGTCTGACGCGAAAACGGACGGCGGCTTATCACTAAAGGAGCCAGCCCGGTGAACGACCGCAATAAGGTCGGGAGCTGCCTCACGGCGCAGAGGCTCATGCCAACCCGAACACTGTCTCCATCTGCTCTGCCCACGGCCATTCGGCGACGGCCATCAGATCGTTGAGCGATAACGCAGGCGGGATGCGGTGGATAAGCAGTTTCTCGAGCACCTCCGGCGACAGATAGGCGAGCCGCATCATTCGGCTCACGAACCGGTCGGAGACTTTCTCGGCCGCGGCGATATCCTGAATGGTGGAAGCGGCACCCGTTTCCAGCTGCCGCCGCCAGCTCCAGGCGCGGGCTATGGCGCGCAGCACATGAGGGTCTTGCGATCGGCCGTCCCGAACCGTCACCTCGTCGGGCGGCAGGATCTTCGGCCGCCCATTGCGTTTGCGGATCGTCAGGGGGATGACGACGCGGATGGTGTCCGACGAGCCGGTCATGCGCAAGCCTCCCTCTGGCGGGTGGCCATCATGTCCCGCAGGACCGAGCCCAGTCCGTCGTGGCGCAGATCGACGGCGATGCCGTCTTCGCCGACGGTCACCCGCTCGACCAGAAGCTGGACGATGCGGGTTTGCTCCGCCGGGTAGAGCGCCGCCCAGAGCTGATCGAACTCGCCGAGCGTCTGGACGACCGCCTTCTCATCAACGGTCGAGCTCTCCTGCCGAATGGCATTGATCGTCCGCGCCGCGATCTCGGGCGCGCGGATCATGCGGCGGATTTCGCCGATGACGGCGTCCTCGACCATGCCGGCGGGCAAGCGCAGCGGGCCCGACGTGTCGCCGATCGGGCGGTTTCGGATCAGGTCCATCGACGCGTAGTAGCGGTAGAGGCGCGTGCCCTTCTTCGTCGCCGTCGGCGTCATCGC
>Ga0180217_1001053_pt1 | contig 33806 bp, 31 predicted proteins | sample eDN3rd37CBELigOP_FD_128521 | JGI IMG/M metagenome (GOLD analysis project Ga0180217, IMG submission 128521) | Enriched Organic Plus compost microbial communities from Emeryville, California, USA - eDNA 3rd pass 37_C BE-Lig OP (version 2) (version 2) ... | reverse complement strand
GGGCTCGCCACGTGTGCTGCCTGCGGAACTCCGGCAGGACGGCGGGACCAAAGCAGCAAACCAGCAAAGCACCAAAGCAGCAAAGAAAGCCCCCAAACCCACCACCACTCAGTCCTCAGTCCCCCTGGTGCCTAGTGCCTAGTGCCTAGTGCCTAGTGCCTAGTGCCTAGTGCCTAGTGCCTGATGCCTGGTGCCTTGCATTCGCATCCCTGCGCAGATGCACGGTCGGTCGGTTGCACGCGGCGGGCTCGGGTTGGTGGATTCGGGGGGCGATCTTGGCGGGCGCTCATGTGCGCCGGGCATAGTTCGGAAGGCTGCGGTGCGCGCGGCGCTTGGAGGGTTGGGGCTATGCTGAACAACGACTCGGGGATCAGCCAGTCGGTGTGGATGCGGACGGCGGTGGTTCCGGACCGGCCGCCCCTGCGGGAGGATGTGTCGGCGGATGTGTGCATCGTCGGGGCGGGGATCGCCGGGCTGACGACGGCGTACATGCTGGCCCGCAAGGGCGTGAAGGTCATCGTGCTCGACGATGGCCCGATCGGCGGCGGGGCGACCGGGCGCACGACCGCCCACCTCGCCAGTGCGCTGGACGACCGGTACTTCATGCTCGAGGAGCGGCTCGGGGAGAAGCACGCCCGGCTCGCCGCGGAGAGCCACGCCGCGGCGATCAACGCGATCGAGGCGATCGTCCGGCGGGAGGGGATCGACTGCGACTTCAGGCGGGTCGATGGCTATCTGCTCGTGCCGCCGAGCCGGGCGCTGGAGGGCGCGGACCTGGTGGAAAAGGAGTTCAAGGCGGCGCGCCGAGCCGGTCTGAAAGTCCGGCGCGAGGTGCGGGCGCCGCTGCGCGGGTACAACACGGGGCTGTGCCTGCGGTTCCGGGAGCAGGCGCAGTTCCATCCCCTGAAGTACCTCGCGGGGCTGGCGCGGGGGATCGAGAGCGCCGGCGGCATCATCCACACGCGGACGCACGCGGCGAGGATCCGCGGCGGGGCCGATGCACGCGTCATCACTTCCGACGGCCGGCGGGTGCGCTGCGACGCGATCGTCGTCGCGACGGGCACGCCGGTGAACAACCACGTGCGGATCCACACCAGGCAGGCGCCCTACCGCACATACGTCGTGGCGATGTGGACGCCGCGGGGGGCGATCGAGGAAGCGCTGTACTGGGACGGGTTCTGGTCCGACAAGGATGAGTCGTACCACTACGTGCGCGTGCAGCGCGGGTCGGAGGATGCGTACCCGGGGGAGGACCCGGAGGCGATGTACGACCTGTTGATCGTCGGCGGGTCGGACCACAAGACAGGGCAGGCGCACGATTTCGAGGAGCGCTTCGCGCGGCTGGAGGAGTGGGCGAGAGTTCGCTTCCCCGAGGCGCAGGGAACGGTGTACCGCTGGTCGGGTCAGGTGTACGAGCCCGTCGATGGCATGGCGTACATCGGGCGCAACCCGGGCGGTGCGGAGAACGTGTTTATCGCGACCGGGGACTCCGGCAACGGCATGACGCACGGGACGATCGCCGGGATGTTGCTCACGGACCTGATTCGCGGCATCGACAACCCGTGGAAGGACCTCTACAGCCCGTCCCGCTCGGCGGCGGGCGCGGCGGGGGCGTGGTGGAGCGAGAACTTGAACGTCGCCAGGCAGTACCGCGCGTGGCTCGGCCGCGGTGAGGTGGACAGCGCCGAGAAGATCGCGCCCGGGACGGGGGCGGTGATCCGGCGCGGGCTGCGAAAGGTCGCGGTGTACCGCGCGCCGGATGGAACGCTCACCGAGTGCTCGGCGACCTGCCCGCACATGAAGGCGGTCGTGACCTGGAACGCCGCGGAGAAGACGTGGGACTGCCCCGCGCACGGGTCGCGGTTCGACCCGCGCGGGCGGTGCATCGCCGGGCCGGCGAACGTGAACCTGCGCGTCCTGCGGACCGAGCCGCCGGAACTGAAGAAGACGCTCAAGGAGCAGCCCGACGGCGTGATGCCGGCGCCGGTGGAGGTCCCGGAGCGGGAGGAGCGGCGGTGGGCGCCGATCGAGCCGGCGCTCGGGAGGCAATCGGGCCGGACCGGAGCCGCGCGCATCTACGACCGCTGTCCGGAGCCTGAAAGCGGCGAGGGACCTCCGCGCGGGGCGGAGATCCCTCGTCGGGTCGGGGGCGGTGCTGTGGAAGAGCGTCAGCGGTCGTAGCCGATCGCGTCGAACATGTTGAGGTCGGCGGCCTGGAAGAAGTTGGGCCAGTGCGTCTCGCCGTAGGTGAAGGCCGGATCCATGAGCCCGATGTACGGGCTGGTCTGCTCGCGGAAGTGGCTGGCCTGGTACGGCGAGCCGTCGGACATGCGGTACTCGGCCGAGATCAGGTCGCAGATGTGCGCATCGTTGGGGACGTTGTAGTCGACCAGACGCGGGCGAGCCTGGAACTCCGCCAGCGTGTCCGGGTTGTAATCGCCCGAGCCGTCGGTGTACTGGAACCGGAACAGGTCGAGGACTTCCAGGTCCGCCGTGCGGAAGTCCGCGCCGCTGGTGAAGCCAAGGGCGTGCCCGACCTCGTGCACGACCACATCCTGGAACGAGAAGGCTCCCGGCGCGATGCCGTTGGACGGGTCGTAGTCCCATGTGAAGTTCGTGCTGTAGGTCATGTTCGCGGCGACGCCCGAGACGGCGCCGACGGTCGCGTTGAAGTTCGCCAGCGTCCAGAAGACGCGGTCCTCGTTCGTAACGGTGCTGCTGGCGCCGTTGTACCGCACCGGGATGGTGGAGCCGGTGGGGAGCCAGGTCTGGATGGTGTCGCTGGCGTCGCGGTTGTTGACCAGGCCGGCGCGTGATGTGGTGTAGGACGTGTAGCCGTAGGTGCTGCTGGTGCCGCCGAGGATGCCCGCGCCGAGGGGCTGGAAGGAGACGTTCACGGTGACCGTGATCGGGTCGGCGAACTGCGCCTCGAGGTAGGCCTCAACGGCGGCGAGGGCCGAGATGGCGGCGGGAGGGACCGACCCGGCGATGACAAAGACGATGTTGATTCCGGCCCCGCGGACGCCGGAATCGACGATCGTGAGTTCCTCCGGTTTGGCCGAGGCGAACTGGGCCATGTGGTTGCGAGCGATCTGCGCAAGGTCCTCCGTCGCGAGCCGCGAGACGTCGGAACTGCACACGGGCTTCCAGACGCTCTGCCACTCCATGAGGACGCGCTTCCCGTTGTGGTACAGCACGGCCTCGGCCGGCGGCTCGTCGAAGACGACGCGCAGGGCGCCGCGGCGCTGCGGGACCTGGGGGCTGGCGGGGGCGATCTCGGGCTCCTCGGACGGCGAGAAGCCCGGCGGGGTCGCGAGACACACCATCGGGGCCGCGGCCAGCGCCGCGGCGGCAGCGAGGCGGACGGAGGAACGCCAAAAACGGAAGTGGGGGACCATGTGTCACCTCCTCAACCGGACCGGAGCGGTCCGGGCACGCACAGGCCGCTGCGGGATCGGGCGCGCCAGCGCCCGGCGCGGCCGGATGAACCGGGTGTACCGACGGCTCATCCGCCGCGTCAAGAGATCACACACGGATGTGTTCGAAACTCGGGTTCAACCGGAGTTCCGGACGACCTCGCGGGCTCGGGAAAGCGACGGGATGATGGCCTGTTCGTCCGGCGCGAGGATGGTGAGATGGCCGATTTTCCGCGCGGGTCGTGCGGATTTGCCGTACAGGTGCACGTGCGCGCCGGGGATGGCGAGCATCGCCGCGAGCGGCGGGGCTTCGCCGATGAGGTTGAGCATCGCGCTGACGCCGACCGGCGCGGCGGACCCCAGGGGGAGCCCGAGCACAGCACGCAGATGGTTCTCGAACTGACTCGTCTGGGCGCCCTCGATGGTCCAGTGGCCGGAGTTGTGCACGCGCGGCGCCATCTCGTTGGCCACCAGTCTCCCCCCGACTTCGAAGAACTCGATCGCGAGGACGCCGACGTACGAGGTGGCTTCGAGGACGCGGCGGGCGTACTCCTCGGCCTGCGCCTGCACGGCGGGGGTGGTGGGGCCGGGGGCCGGGGCGAGGGATTCGCGGAGGATGCCCCCCTCGTGGCGGTTCTGGACGATCGGGTAGAAGACCTCCTCGCCGGTGCGGGAGCGGACGGCGATGATGGAGACCTCCCGGTTGAAGGGGACGAACGACTCAAGGATGAGCGGAGCCCCATCGGACAGCGCCCGCCACGCGACGGGAACATCGGCCGGCTCGCGCAGGACCATCTGCCCCTTGCCGTCATACCCCATGCGCCGGGTCTTGAGGACGGCCGGGAACCCGGTGCGGCCGAGGCCGGCCCGCAGGTCCTCCTCGGAGTCCACGGGCACGAAGGCGGGCGTGGGGATGCCGAGACGGTCGAAGAGCGTCTTCTCGCTCAGGCGGTCCTGTGCCGTTTCGAGAGCCCGCGGCGGCGGGAAGACGGGGGCGTGGCGCTCCAGCATCCGGGCGGCGTCCACGGGGACGTTCTCGAACTCGTACGTCACCACCGCGGCCCCGTCGGCCAGCCGCTCCAGCGCCGCGGGGTCGTCATATGCCGCCGTGATCTGCTCGGCGACCTGCGCGGCGGGGCCGCCCGGTGATGGGTCGAGGAAGCGGAAGCGCAGCCCCAGCGGGTAGCCGGCGAGGGCGAGCATGCGGCCGAGTTGGCCGCCGCCGAGGACGGCGACGGTGGGCCCGGTCATGCGCTGCCCCGGATGCCGTGCCCGCCGCCCGACGATGGACCCGAGGGCGGGACGCTCGGATCGGGATGCTCGAGGACGGCGCGGGTCTGGCTGGCGCGGAAGGCTTCGAGCCGCTCGAGGACGGCGCGGTCGGTCTGGGCGACGATCGCCGCCGCGAGGAGGGCCGCGTTGATCGCCCCCGCGCGGCCGATCGCGAGGGTGCCGACGGGGACGCCGGCGGGCATCTGCACGATCGACAGCAGCGAGTCCATCCCATTCAGGGCCTTGGACTGCACCGGGACGCCAAGGACCGGCAGGGTCGTCTTGGCGGCGCACATGCCGGGGAGGTGGGCCGCGCCGCCGGCTCCGGCGATGATCACGCGCAGGCCGCGGGAGCGGGCCGTGGAGGCGTACTCGAAGAGCAGGTCCGGCGTGCGGTGGGCCGAGACGACCCGGGTTTCGTAGGGCACGCCGAGTTCCGTGAGCGTGTCGGCAGCATGGGACATGGTCTCCCAGTCGGAGCGGGAGCCCATGATGATGCCCACGACGGCCGGGGCGTTACGGCCGGCTGGGTGAGACTGGGAAGATGGGGGGGAGGGGTCCGGCATGGGCGGGGCGGGGTTCGGGGCGGGCGGTCGATCGGGAAGGGGAGTGTACCGGTGCGACGCCCGGCCCGCGGGGGGCGGCCGGTCTTGATAGCATGCGGCAAGATGAATCCAGCGACCGATTCAGCCGCCGCCACGCCTCAGGACCCATCCAGCCCGGCTCCCGCCGAGAGCGCCGAGAGTGCCGACCCGACACCCGCCGCGCCGGCCGCGACCAAGAGCCGCCGCGGTCGCGCGGTCGAGGTTGATGCGGCGGCCGCGCCGGCCGTCCCGCCCGAGACGATCGGGCCATCCGTGGAGGCGATCCTGCTGACGAGCGAGCGGCCGGTGCCGGCGCAGCGGCTTGCGGAGGCGCTGGGGCTGATTCCCAAGGCGGAGGGGAAGGAGGGGGAGGCCGGCCCGCCGCGGGCGGTGCTGAAGGGCGCCACCGAGGCCGTGACGCGGGCGGTGGAGTGGCTCAACGGCGAGTACGAGCGGACCGGCCGGTCGTTCCGCGTCGAGCAGGTCGCCGGCGGGCTGCGGCTGATGACGCTGCCCAAGTTCGCGTCGGTGATCGAGGCGTTCCAGGGCTCCCGCGCGAAGACGGCGCTGAGCCATGCGGCGCTCGAGACGCTCGCGATCATCGCCTACAAGCAGCCGATCACGCGGGCGCAGTTGGAAGCGATCCGCGGCGTGGCTTGCGGCGAGGTGCTGCGGACGCTGATCGACCGGCGGCTGGTGACGATCGCCGGGCGGGCGGAGGAACTCGGCCGCCCGCTGCTGTACGGGACGACCAAGCAGTTCCTCGAGACGTTCGGGCTGTCGAGCATCAAGGACCTTCCTTCCGTGGAGGAACTTCGGCAGCGCGGGGCTGGAAAAGTGGAAGACTGAGGCCCGGGGGGCCGTTGAAGGAGTGGGGGAGTCGGAGGGGGGGAACGGCCTTGGTGTTGGGGCGTCAGATCGTCTAGACCCACTGGGAGAGTCGGCATGGAGCGCAAGAGGACGGGACGGGGGCACATCCGTGCCGCCGCGGCGGCCGTGGTCGTCGCAGGTGTGATGGCCGGCCTGGCGGTGGCGGAGCAGCCGTCGCGCCGCGGGAAGCCCGACCAGAACCAGCCCCAGCCGGCGCAGCCGTCGCCGGCACAGCCCGCACAGCCATCGCCTGCGCAGCCGACTTCGCAGCCCGGTCAGCCGGCGGCGACGCAGCCGGCGCCGTCGCCGTCATCGCAGCGGTCGATCCTCGACGGCCTGCTCCAGCGGGGCAGGAGCCGCGACTGGACGCTCAAGGTCAGGGTGCACGTGTACGCCGAGGCGGAGACGACCTCGCGGACGATCAACATCCGTGAGATGCAGTTCGACACTGCCGCGATCGTCTTCCCGGCCAACTACGGCACCGCGTCGAGCGAACTGGACCAGGAGAGGTTCAAGGGCGAGGTGCGTTTCGACGACCGCGTCGTGGACGACGACCCCGTGTTCCAGGAGGGGTATCCCTGCGGCACGCGGCTGGCGCGATGGGAGATGCTCAACAAGCGCGGGCGCGAGATGACGCTCCTGGTCGAGATCCCCGTGACGGCGTGGGAGACGATTTTCGATGAGAAGGGGGCGGAGAGGGTGCCGTGGCCGGGCCAGTGGTCGCCGACGGCCGAGACCGCGCTCCGCCCGGACACGTTCGTTGACGCCGGCAGCGCGGAGGTGAAGGAACTCGTCGATCAGTGGCTGGAAGGGAACGACCCGAAGAAACTCAAGCCCGTCACGCTGGCGAAGTTTCTCGCCGGTCGGGTCTGGGAGCACGTGCAGGTTTCGGGCAACGGCCTGGAGTGGTCAAACCTCGGGTTCGTGGGCGTGAATCTCCAGCGGGCGTCGCTGACGGCCAAGAGCGGGCGCGGGTCCGAGCACGACATGACGGTGCTGCTGGCCGCGGTCTACCGGGCGGCGGGGCTGCCGGCGCGGGTCGTGATCGGTTACGACGTGTCGGCGAAGAAGGAGCCGGAGAAGTTCCTCAAGAAGGAGAAGGACGGGCCGACGAGCATCCGCGCGTGGGTGGAGTTCTGTCTCTACGACGAGGGGGCGCAGAAGGAACTGTGGGTCCCGGTGGACGTGGCGCGGATGCGGGCGAGTTCCAGCCGTGTGCCGGCGCTCCAGAAGCCCTGGAAGTACTTCGGCACGCACGATGAACTCGAGAACGTGATCCCGTTCGCCTTCCAGTACCACCCGCCGACGACGGTCGTGGCCCACGGCGCGTACGCGTTCTGGGGGTGGCAGACGACGCCGAAGGTCCAGCAGGTCAGCCAGTACCTGGCGTTCGACGCCCAGACGACGCCGCGGCGGAGTTCTGATCGCAAACGCGATCGGCGGTAACGCGGTCTTCCGTTACGGGCTGACCGGGCTGCGTCCCTCGGCGATGGCCGTGCGGCCGCCGGGGCGGACGATGCGCTGGATGAACTCGGCGTACTGGCGCTCGGCGCGGTCGAGGTCGGCCGTGAAGTAGGCCTCGAAGACACCCGTGCCGCGCCGGGTGCGGGCGGCGGCGCGGGCCGCGTTGGGTTCGAGCGTGGTCGCGAGCGTGCGGTGCAGGCGGCCCGCCGCCGCGTCGGCGACCAGCCGCTCCAGCGCCGGCCGGTACGTGCCGCCGGCTCCCTCGCGGAGGAAGTGGACCAGGGCCCAGACCTGTGCGTAGTACGTCAGCGCCCCGTTGCTGCCGCTCTCGAGCATCTCCTGGGGCGTGGCCTCAAGCAGTTTGCGGAGCGTCATCAGGTTCCCCGCGGCGGCGTCGGCGCGGAGTTGGTCGTAGCGCTCCGGGTTGGCCCAGCCGAGGAAGACGGGCATCGCCCCGCTGACAGCAGCGCCGGTCCCCCCGGCGGCGGGCGGCCCGCCCCAGCGGTGGCCTTCCATGAACGCCGCGATCCCCTCCTCAAGCCAGATCGGCAGGCCTTCCTTGAAGGTCCGCTGCGTGTACTGATGCCACCCCTCGTGCGCGGCGATGGCCATCGTCCCCTGGGCGCCGATGTCGTACAGCACGCTCCGGCCGCCCCAGGCGAAGCCGCCGCGGGGGATGCGGAGGTACAGGTCGGCGCCCTCGCCCATGAGTTGGCGCGTGAGCAGTTCCCACTGGTGGCGGTTGGCGAGGATGAACGTGTCGAGCCGGTCTTCCGGCGCGGGGAGCGGACCCAGGGCTGTGCGGTAGTGGGCGATCGCCTCTTCGAGGAAGATCGGGAGCCGCCGGTTGATCACCGGGTCGAGTTCGGTCGTCCAGATGCGGTAGTTCGCGGTGCGGATCGCCTCCCCCTGACGACCGGCGAAAGACCACGGGGAGCGGGACTCGACGGGGTCGATGGGCCGAGCGATCGCGGCGGGGGACGGCTGCGCGGGACTGGGAGCGTGCGATGAGCACGCGGCCAGGCCGGCGAGCAGGGCCGCCGCGGCGCCGGCGCAGCAAACGGCTTGGACCGTCGCAGAGCGGCGAAGCATGTTGCGTCCTGCCGCGGAGCGGCGGGCCACCCTGGACGACCGACGGTTCAACCCAGGCGCTCCAGGTCGCGGCGCGCGGCCTCGATCGCCGCGAGGCACTTGGCGAGTTGGGCGCGGCTTTCCTCGACGAGTTTGGCCGGGGCCTTCTCCGTGTAGCCGGGGTTGCTCAGACGGGCCTCGAGCGTCGCGGCCTTCTTGGACTCATCGGCGATGATCTTGTTGAGCCGCTCGCGCTCGGCGCTGACGTCGGCGGTCTTGAAGCCCGTGAGATGCAGGTCGGTGTCCTCGAAGCGGAGGATCACAGCGGGGGCGACCGGCGCATCGGTGGTGAGGCGGTCGATGCCGGCGAGCGTCTGGACCAGGATGGCGTCGTCGCCGATCTCGCCGATGAGCGCGGCGGGGGCGTGGAGGTTCAGTTTGTCCTTCGGGGCGACGTTGTGCTGGGCGCGCACCTCGCGCACGGCGGTGATCAGACTCCGGAGACGCTCGAACCGCTGCTCGGCCTGCGTGTCGCGGAGGTTGGCGGCGACCTGTGGCCAGGAACTGGTGCACAGCAGGTCGGCCGTGGCGAGGTCGATGCCCGGCACGCGGTGGGCCGGCAGCGTGCGGAGGTGCTCGAAGATCGCCTCGGTGACGAACGGCATGACCGGGTGGAGCAGCCGCAAGATGACGTCGAGCGTGGCACGCAGCACGGCCCGCTGGTGGGCGGAGCCCTCCGCGTTGACCGTCGGTTTGATCGCCTCAAGGTACCAGTCGCAGAAGTCGCGCCAGAGCAGGTCGTAGAGGATCGTGGCGTAGTCGCTGAACTGGTACTCCTTCAGAGCCGTTTCCGCCTCGCGCACGGCGGCGCTGAGGCGCGAGAGCATCCAGCGGTCCGCAAGAGAGAGGGCGGCCGGCGACGCGGAACCGGCGCCGGGCGAGGCGTCCGTGGGCGCGGCCTTCTCCAGGATGCCGATCGCGAAGCGCGCCGCGTTCCACAGTTTGTTGGCGAAGTTGCGGCCGAGGTCGAACTTGGGGCTGGTGTTCTTGCCGGTCGCGGGGTCCTTGACGACGGGCATGCGGACGTCCTGCGTCTGCGTCGTCATGTGGCAGAGCGTGAAACGCATGGCATCGGCGCCGTGGGTGGCGATGATGTCCAGCGGGTCCACGCCGTTGCCGAGCGTCTTGGACATCTTGCGGCCTTCGCCGTCCTGGATCATCGCGTGGATGAACACATCGCGGAACGGCAGCGGCCCGTTGCCCGCTCCCATGCCCAGGTCCTGGCCGCGGAAGTACCGGTTGAACATGACCATGCGCGAGACCCACAGCGTGATGATCTCGCGGGCGGTGCAGAGCACGTCCGTGGGGTTGAACGCCTCCAGCAGCCCCTTGGTGGCCGGGAACTTGTCCGGGTCGGGCCAGCCCATGGTGGAGATGGGCCAGAGGGCGGAGGAGAACCAGGTGTCGAGGACGTCGGGGTCCTGCACGAATCCGTGCTCGAGCAGGACTTCCTCAATCGTCTTGGCGTCAAGCGGGCTTTCGAAGCGGGCTTCTTTCGACCGGACGCAGATCAGGACGCGAAGGTCGGAGCAACCGTCGGCTTCCTCCCGGGACAGGAGTCTGCTGGGATCCGAGGCGGAAACAAACGCGGCCGAGACGTCGGATGCTGCGGTGGCGTCGGCGATTCGTTGCGACAGGATGTCTTGGGCCGAGCCCGGTGTGCCGGTCCATGCATCGAGGGATCCGATGTCCTTGGACCACACCGGGATCCGGTGCCCCCACCACAACTGCCGTGAGATGCACCAGTCGCGGATGTTCTCGTGCCACGTCTCGTATGTCTTGGCGTAGCGCGCGGGGTAGAAGCGCAGGCCGCCGTCGCCGTCACCGGCGGCGGGCGGCCGTCCGTCCCCCGCCTTGCGGTCGGGGCTCCCCTTCGCGGCGCCGGTGCGCTGGTCGGGCGCCATTGCCCGCAGCGCAGCGCCGGCGAGGCGGTCATCGGTGACCTTCACGTACCACTGATCGGTGTAGTACGGCTCGATCGGCGCGTGCGAGCGGTACGAGTGGCCGACGGTGTGGCGGTAGGGCTTGACGCCCTCCAGCAGCCCGCGCATGTCGAACGCCTGCACGACCTCCTTGCGGGCCTGCTCGCGGCTCTTGCCGACGAAGATGTGGGCGTCGCCGACGTCCGTCCACCCGTGCTTGTCGCTGATGCTCGCGTCGGGGGCCATCACGTTGATGATGGGGAGGTTGTGCCGCTGGCCGATGAGGTAGTCGTTCTCATCGTGCGCCGGCGTCACCTTCAGGAACCCGGTGGCGAACTTCGCCTTCGGGTCCACGCCCTCCATGTCCGGGTCGAGCGCCGGCATGACGACGTAGTCGTCCTCCACGATCGGGATCAGCCGGCCGACGATCGGCAGTTCGACCATCAGCCCGCGCAGCGGCACGGCGCGCCGGTCGTTGGGGTTGACCGCGACGGCGGTGTCGCCGAGGTACGTCTCCGGCCGCGTCGTCGCGACGGTCACCCAGGCCTGGTTCTCCGTCGGCTGCGTCTCCGCGCCGGGGAAGCCGCGGAGCGCGAGTTCGCCCCACGTGACGGGCTGGGCGTCTTCGCCGGGCGCCGGCGGGTGCACCAGCGGGTAGCGGAGGTAGTAAAACGCGCCGTCCACCTCCTCCATCTCGACTTCGTCGTCCGCAAGAGCGGTCTGCGTCACCGGGTCCCAGTTGACCAGCCGCTTGCCGCGGTAGATCAGCCCGTCGCGGAAGAGGCGGAAGAACGCCTCGCGGACCGCCGCGGCGCACTGCTCGTCCATCGTGAAGCGCTGGCGAGCCCAGTCGCACGAGCATCCCATCGCCTTGAGTTGCTCGGTGATCGTCGCCTCGTACTCGTCCTTGAAGGCCTGGATCTTGGCGACGAACTCGTCGCGCGAGAAGTCCGTGCGGCGCTTCCCCTCCTCCCGCTGCACGCGCTTCTCGACGACGGTCTGCGTGGCGATCCCCGCGTGGTCCGTCCCCGGCATCCAGAGCGTTTCGTACCCCATCATCCGGTGGGCGCGGATGAGGATGTCCTGGATCGTGTTGTTCAGCGCGTGGCCCAGGTGCAGGGCGGCGGTGACGTTCGGCGGCGGGATGACGATGCTGTACGGCCGCTTGGCCGGGCCGGGGGTGGTCGCCCCCTCCTGCGTGCGGATCGGCTCGGCGTGGAACGCGCCGGAGCGCTCCCATTTGTCGCGGATGCGCCCCTCGTGCTCGATGGGCTTGTAGACCTTGGGGAGACCCTCGCCGCTCGCGGCGGTCGGCTTCTGGGGGGCGGCGGGTTTGGGAGCAGGGGGTGGGGCTGTGGACATGGCTTGGGAACCGCTTTCTGAACCCTCCTCCCCCGATCCCGCCCCTCCTCTGACCCCGCGGCCGGCGGCTGCCGGCCCGGGCGGCTGGATCGGGGAGTCTATCTGGGCCGATACTTCTCCGTGATGAACCATAAGAACGGCATGGACTATCGCCGCCGGGGCTCGGCCCGGCTCGGGGGGATCATCGCCGCGGTGCTCGTGGTGCTGCTGGCGGTCGCGCTCGTTGTGGTGCTCAAGCGGTCGCTCTCGGCCCCCGCGCCGTCGCAGGCGGCGGCGCCCGGTGCTCCGGCGGCTCCGGCCTCGGCGGAGCGGGCCGCGGCGTCGGACGCGATCACGCGCGGGGAGTTTGAGAAGGCGGCGACGCTCTACCGGCGCATGCTGGAGTACCCGGACGCGGTGGAGGATGTGGACCTGCGCCTCGGGCTGATCCAGGCCCTCATCGGGCTCGGCGACTTCGCCGGGGCCTACGAGCAGTACGAGAAGGTGCTGGCGATCCAGGGGAAGAACGTGTCGCCGCAGTTGCACTTCCAGGCCGGGACGGTCGCGAGCAAGGCAGGGAGGCTCGACCGGGCGGAGGAGCACTACTCCATGGCCCAGGCCGCGGACCTGAGCCGCTATGAGTACCCGCTGTACCTGGGGATGGTCCAACTGCGCCAGGGGAAGACGGATGCGGGGGCGGCGAGCCTCGTGCGGGCGATCAAACTCAACCCCGAGTGCGCGGAGGCGTACGGGACGCTGGCGGAGGTGTACCTGCGCGACAACAAACTTGAGGTCGCGGCCCCGAACATCGCGAAGGCACGCGAACTGCAGCCGGAGTTCGCCCGGTGGCGCATTGTCGAGGCTCGGCTGCTGAAGCGGCAGGGGAAGGCGGCGGATGCGCTGACGCTGCTGGCGGCGATGGACCCGGCGGACCAGGCCGCGCCCGAGGCCGTCACGCTCATGGCCGAGTGCTACGGCATGCTCCAGCGTCCCGCCGACGCGGCGGACCTGTTCGCCAAGGCGGCGAAGCGCGAGCCGCAGAACGCGGAGCACTACTACCAGGCCGCGATCTGGTACGAGCGCGCGGGCGATACGGAGAAGGCCCGCACGTTCGCCAAGACCGCCGCGATGATGGGGCACGAGGCGGCGAAGGAGATGGAGAAGAGCGCGGGGTGACTGCTAACGCAGGCTCCGCCCTCCGTCCACGCGCACGATTTCGCCGGTCACGTACGTCGCTTCGAGCGCCAGCCACCGCACGACGCACGCCGCGTCCTCCGGCGTTCCCGCTCGCGCGAGGGGCACGCGGGTGAGGTACGCCTCCTGCGCCTTGGGATCGCTCTCATGGCCCTGCTCGGGCCAGGCGACCACACCGGGCGCGACGCCGTTGACGCGCACGCGCGGGGCGAGTTCGCGGGCCAGCGAGCGGACCATCTCGGCCAGTGCCGCCTTCGACATGCCGTACGCGATGAAGTCCGGCCGCGGCAGTCCGTGTTCGCCCAGGGCGTGGATGTCGCACATGGCGACGATCGCGCCGCCGCCCGGGAGCATCGAGCGGCTCAGCAGCGGCGCCAGGCGTCCCGAGAGCAGCAGGGGGGCCAGGGCGTTGACGCGGTACGCGGCGAGGGCCTGCTCGGCCGTGATGGAGGCCAGGGGCGTCGGGACGTACGTCGAGGCGTTGTGGACCAGCACGTCCAGCCGCGGCAGTGTGCGAGCCAGGTGATGCGCGAAGTCATCGGCGGCCGCGGGCGAGTCGAAGTCCACGCGGTGCAGTTGCACGTCGGCGCCGAGCGGGCGCAGTTCGGCCTCCGCGGTGCGAGCCTGGGCCTCGCTGCTGCGGTACGTGATGATGAGGCGGCACCCGCCGGAGGGCTGCCACGCCCGCGCGAGTTCCCGCGCGATCGCCAGGCCGACGCGCTTGACGGCGCCGGTGATGAGCGCTGCCGGCCTGTCGTCGGGCGTGTTCAACGCGGATCGCTCCCCGGTTCGTCGCCGGCGAAGCCGCCGTCCGGCCCGCCTTCCGGACCCGCCTCCGCCAGTTCGGCCCGCCGCCCCGCTTCGGCCCACGCATCGACCGCCCGCGTGCGCCGGCGCGGCCGCTTGCTCCTGGGCGCATCAGCGCGGAGCCGGCGGCGGATCGCCGACATGCCGACCAGCGCCATCAGCATCAGCAGCAGGACGACCAGCAGCGCCAGCACGGCCGCGAGAATGCGCGCCCGCGTGCGTGGACTCGCACTGGGCCCCGCGATCTCCTGCGCTGCCTGGGCGAGCAGCCCGATCAGGTCCATGGGCCCACTATAGCGGCCGGCCCCGGCGCACCGGCCCCGGCTCCTCCGGCGAAGCGCCGGTCTGCGGTTCGGACAGCCCGGCGCCCCAGCCCTTCAGGGCTCCGTCCGGCGTGCGGCAGGTCTGGCAGACGACCGCGACGCCGGCCCCGGTGCGGATGATCCCGTACCGGTCGCCCGTTGCCTGGAGTACGGCGAGCAGTTCCGCATCGTCGATGCGCTGCACCAGCCGCGGGCTGTCGGCCATCACCCGGGTTCGTGTGATGATGTCGGGATCGGTGGTGATGCGCATGACGCGGACGGCGGCTGTCTCGGCCGCGATGGGGGTGGGCGCCGGTGCCGGGGCGGGATGACCGCTCCGGCCAGCAAGAGTCGTGACGTACGCCGCGCCAGCGATGAGCAGCGTCAGGACGCACGCGGCCGAGCCGGCCCGCACCGCGGCCCTTCGCCTGCGCCGGCGCACGAGCGCGGACCTTGCCGCCTCGAAGATCGCCTGCTTCCGCGCCAGCGCCACATCGGACACCGTCCGCACATCATGCCCGTTCATGGAAACACACTCCCGGCCGCGTCGCGCAGCCGCCTGAGGATCCGTCTGAGTCTGCCGTGGGCCGCGTCGCCCGTTAGTCCCGTGGCGGCGCCCGTCTCGTCGAGCGTCCGGTCGCCGCCGAATCGCAGTCCGAGCAACGCCCGCTCTTCTTCGTTCAGTTCGTCCAGTCTCGCGCGGAGCCACTGGATCTGTTCGCCAAGTTCCGCCGCGGCGGAGGCGTCCGCGGCCGCGCCGCCTTCGCGGCGGCTCCGGCGCTCGTCCCGCCGCGTCCGCCGCGACTCTCGCCGCAGGTGGTCCAGGGCCGCGGACTTGATCACCCGCACGATCCACCGCTGGACGTCGGCGTGGCTCGCCATCGGCCTCATCGACCGGGCGATCCGCACGAAGGCGTCCTGCACGATGTCCAGCGCCGCTTCTTCGCCGGCGTGGGCGAGGGCCGTGCGCCGCAGGATGGCCCCCGCCAGCCGCACGGCCCGTTCGAACCACAGGTCGTACAGGGCCGCCAACGCTCGCTCATCTCCGGCGGCGACGCCTCGCGACAGGAGAGCAAGGTCCGTTGCCGGCGCGGGGGCAGGCGGCCGGCGCGCACCGTCACCCGCCGCGGTTGTCATTGCGGCGGGCGGCGGCGCCAGTTCCTCCGCCGGTTGGTCCACGAGGGCCGGCTCCACGGCTGCCCCGCGTCAGCGCGGCTTGGCTTGCTCTGCCTGCGCCCTCGCGAGTTCGGCTTGCAGCATGTTGATCTGCATCTGCAACATCTCGATCGTCCGCTTCAGTTCGGCGACCTCGTCGGCGTCCGTACCGGTGCGGGCGGCCGACCGGCCCGCGCCGGGCCGTTCTCGTTCGACCTGTAGCGTCCGCATCCGTGCCTCCTGGCGGGCCTCCTCGAGCTTTGCCGCCTGCACCATGTCGGCAGACGCCTGGCCGTGGCGCAGCGCCTGTTCCATCCGCGCCGCGTGCTCCTTTGCGGCCCGCAGTTCCCGTTCCTGAAGTTCGATCTCGATGTCCAGTCGCCTTTTATGAAACTGCTCTTCCGCTTCGCGCTGAGCCCGCTCGCGTGCCGCGACGCGGCGCCGCTTCGTGTCGGCCTGGATCTCATCGACCAGGTCCCGCACGATGTCGATCTGATCGACCGTGCCGCGCACGATGAGCAGCCCCGACGCCTCGTGGAACCGCAACTCGGGCTTGCGGTCCGTGCCGTTGAGCGCCAGCGCCGCTTCGACGGAGGTGAGCAGGGCCTCGACGGGGAGCCCGGCGCCGCCATCGGCCGGATCGATCAGGTCACGGATCGAGAGGACGTTAACCCTGTCGGGGGGCGGGGTCGCGCCGGAGGCCGACACGATGCCGGTCGGGACGTACTCGACCGCGAACGTCGGCGAAACCGAGCCCGGACCCCCGACGGGGACGATGCGCACGACGTGCGGGCTCCGCTGCGGGAACGCCCACCGCAGCGCCTCCAGCGCGGTTCGCGCGCTGACCTGCTTCATGGAGATCGGCGGCAGGGGCAGGTTGGCCGCCTCCGCCGGGACCAGGACGTTCACGGTTTCCTGGCCAGCCGCTCGCTGGACGGCCGCGATGTACTCGCGGAGGGTGCCGCCGGGGAACTCCAGGTTGATGATGGGGCCCTGGACCTCTTCCGAGGCGTCCGCGGCCCGCGCCGGCTGCCCCGGCTGCTGCGCCTGCCCGTACGCCCGCTCCGCCAGCCCGCTCCCCTGCGCGACGGTCGCCGTGACCACGCCGACCACGCCCAGCCGGGCCCACCTCGACAACGCCGATTCCGCTGCCATGCCGTGTCCTCCGCAAGCCCCCGGCCGCCCGCAAGGAACAACGCCGCCGACCCGCGGCTTCGGCGCGTCCCGGCCCGCCTTTTTTACCTTTTCCGGCGTGCCCCCTACACTTCGCTACCCATGCATTACGACGCCCACCAGCCCATCATCGATGATCTTGAGGCGCGGATCTTGACCATCCGCGACTCTCTTTAACTACGACACGAAACTCTCCGAACTCAAGAGTCTCGAAGCCCGCATGGGCGAGGCCAACTTCTGGGACAACCAGGAGAAGGCCAAGGCCGTCGTCGCCCAGGTTAAGCAACTCAAGGCCCAGCTCGAGCCCCTCGGCAAAGCGATCACCGACTTCGAGGACGCCAAACTCGCCTACCAGATGGCCAAGGAGGCCGGCGACAACGACCTGCTCAAGGAGGCCGACGAGCAGCTCTATTCGCTCACGCAGCGGATGGACAAGATCGAACTGCAGTCCCTCCTCTCCGGCAAGCACGACCACCGCAACTGCTTCCTCACCATCTCCGCCGGCGACGGGGGCACCGAGGCCAACGACTGGTGCGAGATGCTCTTCCGCATGTACCTGTACTACTGCGAGAAGATGGGGTGGGAACTGGAGGAGGTCGAGAAGTCCTACGGCACCGAGGTCGGCCTGGACTCCGTGACGCTGCACGTCAAGGGGCCCTTCGCCTTCGGCTACCTCAGTTGCGAGCGCGGCACGCACCGCCTCGCCCGCGTCAGCCCTTTCAACGCCCAGGGCAAGCGCCAGACGTCGTTCGCGACCGTGGACGTCACTCCCGAGTTCGAGGAGACGGCGCTGGAGATCCCCGAGCGAGATCTGGAGATCACCCCCTTCGTCCGCGCCTCCGGCCCCGGCGGCCAGAACGTCAACAAGGTCGCCAGCGCCATCCGCATCGTTCACAAGCCCACCGGCATCATGGTCGTCGCCAGCACCTACCGCGACCAGCCGCAGAACAAGAAGCAGGCCATGCAGGTCCTCATGGCCAAACTCGAACAACTCGAAGAAGAGAAGCGCGAGAAGGAGATCGCGGCCGCCACCGGCGGCGCCGTCGAGCGCGGCTGGGGCACCCAGATCCGGTCGTACGTCTTCTACGACAACCGCGTCAAGGACCACCGCACCGGCTACGAGACCAGCGACTACGAGAAGGTCCTCCGCGGCGAGATCGAGGGGTTTATTGACGCAGAACTGAAGCGGCGGCGGAAGGAGAAGTCCGAGGCGGCCGCGAAGCAGTAGCGCAGGCGTTCATCGCCACCAAACCGAGCCCGCCGCACGAGCGGCGGGCCGTTCGCCGTGTGGACCACGACTTCAACTGATGCAATACCTGCTCCGGCTCCCTCATCGAAGCCCGCCGGCGTGACTCCAGGTCAGGACGATCCGGGATCCGCGACTCTGGCACCTGGTTGTGAGATGCATCGACAGACCCGCGGCTATCGCCGTGGAGCCATGTCCCATAGGTAGACCAATCAGAAAGCAGGCAACCGGCATCGACACGGTGACAGTCTGCCTCGCCCGGGACCGAACGGCCCGCCGCTTGCGCGGGCGGGCTCGGCTTCGTGAATATCCGGCTGGCCTCGCAAACAACACTGTGGTCCTTGCGTCAGTCAAAGAACCACGCCATCAGTGGCCCCGACCACAGCATCATGAAGACGTGCCCAAGGCACAGCGCCGCGCCGACGGCGATCTGTCGCCGCGTGACCATCTCTCGCCCCTCCCGCCGCCGTGGTGCGTCAGACCCCACGCTCACCCCCGACCAGTACACTCCGGGCATGTCCCACTCAGATCAGCACCCCCAGCCATCCGCGTCCCCGCTCCGCGTCCGTCTCTACGAGACCATCTTCGAGGCCGAGACCCCCGCTGGCCGGGCCTTCGAGATCGCCCTGCTCTGGGCGATCGTCCTCTCCGTGCTGGCGGTCATGCTCGAGAGCGTCGAGGGCATCCGCGCCGAGTACGGCCCGATCCTCACGGCCGTCGAGTGGATGTTCACCGGCCTGTTCACGCTCGAGTATCTTCTGCGCCTGGCCGTCACCCGCCGCCCGGTGCGCTACGCCACCTCGTTCTTCGGCATCGTGGACCTGCTCGCCGTCCTCCCCACGTACCTGAGCCTCTTCTTCCCCGGCGCCCAGTCGCTCATGGTCGTCCGCAGCCTGCGCCTGGCCCGCATCTTCCGCATTCTCAAACTGCCGCGCTACGTCGGCGAGTCGCGCATCCTCGCCCGCGCGCTGGCCGCCAGCCGCCCGAAGATCACCGTCTTCCTCCTCGTGCTCGTCACGATCCTGCTGATCGTCGGCGCCACGATGTACCTCATCGAAGGGCCCGAGCACGGCTTCACGTCGATCCCCGCGGGCGTCTACTGGGCCGTCGTGACCATGACCACCGTCGGCTACGGCGACATCCTTCCGGGCACGACCGTCGGCAAGATTCTCTCGGCCGGGCTGATGATCCTCGGCTACGGCATCATCGCCGTGCCGACGGGGATCGTGACCTCCGAGATCGCCGCCGCCCAGCGCGCCGTCCTTGCCGCGCCCAAGCCGGTGACGACGCAGACCTGGCCTTCCTGCCACCGCCAGGGGCACGATGTGGACGCGGTTTATTGCAAGTTCTGCGGGGCGAAACTCTGATCCGTGCCGCTGTGTCTCGTCACGCGCGGCCCGGCTGGCCGAGGAGCCTCGCATACGCCGCGTGGTTCTCGCCGTCGAAGCAGCACACGATGAGCCGCTCCGGCGCCTGCGGCGGCGGCGACCGCAACTCCGACACCGCGATCTCCGCGGCCCGGTCGATCGGGAACCCATACGCCCCCGTGCTGATGCACGGCAGGGCGATCGACGCCAGCAAGTGCTCCGCCGCCAGCGCCAGGCACGAGCGGTAGCACCGCCGCAGCGTCTCGTCCTCGCCGCTATCTCCGCCCTCCCACACCGGCCCGACGGTGTGGATCACGTACTTCGCCCGCAGGTTGAACCCGGGCGTGATCCTCGCCTCCCCCGGCGGGCAGCGCACGCCCGGCCGCACCTCCGGGATCGCCCGGCACGCCTCCAGCAGCCGCGGCCCCGCCGCGCGGTGGATCGCCCCATCCACGCCCCCGCCCCCGAGCAGCCCCGAGTTCGCGGCGTTCACAATGGCGTCCACGTCGAGCGTCGTGATGTCGCCACGCGCGAGTTCGATCGCCATCGCCGCGTCTCCTCAGGCGATCCGGTCCTTCCCCATGTACGGCCGCAGCACCTCCGGCACCGTCACGGTCCCGTCCTCGTTCTGGTACATCTCGAGGATCGGGATCAGGATCCGCGGCGACGCCAGCACCGTGTTGTTCAGCGAATGGCAGAACGTCGTCGGCCCGGTCCCCTTCTCGCCCCCCGGCCGGTACCGCATATTCAGCCGCCGGCACTGGTAGTCGTACAGCCGGCTGGCCGAGTGCGTTTCGCCGTACGCCCCCGGCGGCCGCCCGTCCGCGCCCGTCTCGCCGCGACCCGGCATCCAGCACTCGATGTCGATCATGTCCGCGTTCTTCATCCCCAGATCCCCCGTGCAGCACTGGAGCAGCCGGTACGGCAGCCCCAGCGACTGGAGCAGCATCTCCACGTACGCGATCATCTGCTTGTGCCACTGGCGGCTTTCCTGCTCATCGGCGCGGCAGATCACCACCTGCTCGACCTTGTCGAACTGGTGAATCCGGTACAGCCCCGCCGTGTCCTTCCCGGCCGCCCCCGCCTCGCGCCGGAAGCAGGTGCTCACCGTCGTGTACTTCAGCGGCAACTGCGCCTCGTCCAGAATCTCCCCCATGTGCAGGCCCATCAGCCCCACCTCGCCCGTCCCCGTGAGGAACAGGTCCTGCCCCGTCGCCTGCGCCGAGTCATCGTCCGCTGCTCGCCGCTTCGACTCCTCGATGTGGTACGCCTGCTCCCGCCCCGCCGGGAAGAAACCCGTCCCCACCATCGCCTCCTCCTTCACGAGGACCGGCACACTCATGGGCGTGAACCCGTGCGTCCGCGTCATGAAGTCGAAGGCGTAGTTCAGGCACGCCTGGTGCAGCCGCATCCCGTCCCCCGTCAGGACGTACGACCGCGACCCCGCCAGTTTCACCCCCCGCGCAAAGTCGCACAGCCCCAGGTCCCGCACGATCTCGATGTGCGTCTTGGGCTTGAACCCCCGGTTCTCCTCGAATGACTTGGCCGGGTCGAAGTGGGGGGGATTCCACCGCTTGATCTCGATGTTGTCCTCCGACCCCTTCCCCACCGGCACATCCGGGTCCGGCGGCAGCGGCACCGTCAGCAGCAGCGCCTCGAGTTCCGGGCTCAGCCGCGCTACCTCCGCCTCCGCCGCGGCGATCTGCTCCTTGAGTGCCGCCGGCCGCGCCTTGAGTTCGTCCAGTTCGCGCTGGAGCCGCTCCCGCTCCGGCCCCTCCGCCTTCTTGAGCGCCCCGGAGAGTTTGCCGATCTGCGGCCCCAGTTCCTTCTCGATCCGCCGCTGCTCGGCCCGCAGTTGCTCCTGGCGGGTCAGGGCGCTCCGCCGCTGCTCGTCCAGGGCCAGGATGCGGTCGATGTCCACCGCCACGCCCTTGAGCTGGCTGCCGCGGCGGTAGCGGTCCGGGTTCTCGCGAAGGTCCTTCAGGTCGATCATGGGGCGGAGTGTACGCCCGGGGCCAAACAGGGCCCGTGCCACTCTTCAGATCCGCCGCCCGGCGGCTCACGGCGCGGCCTTCCCAAGCGTCTGCGTCTTGGTAGGATGAGGTGCCCCGCCGCGGGTTTCGGGTCGTGGAAGGTGGTCGGCGCGGTCGGCCGGCGACGCTGAGCGGCGGGCGGATCGGTCCGGGGAGGGCCGGGGCCCGGGGAGGGGCAGGAGTCGCGATGCCTCAGTTCCAGTTGACGCCGCTGGCCGGTCCGGCCGCAGCGGACCTTAAGAGCATCCCGGTGGACGGCAGCCGCCCCGTGACGATCGGGCGGCATCCCGAGAACGTGCTGTGCCTCAACGACGACCTGCTCAGCCGCTACCACTGCGTCGTGGAGGTCAACGGGGCGGGCCTGCGCATCCGTGACCTCGGCTCCCGCAACGGCACCCGCATCAACGGCGAGAAGATCCAGGACCGCATCGTCAAGCCCGGGGACGTCATCCGCGTCGGCTCGCACGAGTTCGTGGTCGAGGCCGAGGCGACCCTCCGCGAGCGCCAACTCGAGGCCCGCGCCAAGGCCCCGCTGACCGAGGCCTCCTGGGCCGCCGAACTCCGCGAACTCATCGAAATCCTGCCCCCCAAGGGCGGCCTCGACGATCCGCTGACCCTCATCGACAGCCGCGGCAAGCCGACGATGGCCATGGCCGCCGAGACCCCCGGCCCCGTCTCGCTGCGCCTGCTCTTGGTCGCCGCGAGCAAGAGCCGCGCGACCGACATCCACATCGAGCCCAAGGGCGAGGTCTACCACATCCGCATGCGCGTGGACGGCCAGATGGTGGACATCGTCGATCTTCCCAACAGCGTCGGCGAACTCTGCTTCGGCGTCGTCAAGACCGCCTGCCAGTTCCAGCCCACCAGCAAGGAGGTCGTGCTCGACGGCCACATCTCCAGCAAGTTCCAGGGCCGGCGCATCGACTACCGTATCAGTTTCACCCCCTCGATCCACGGCCAGAAACTGGTCATCCGAATCCTCGACCAGCGCGACGCCCCTAAGAGCCTCGCGGAACTCGACCTCCCGCCCTACATGTACGACCGGATCAAGAAGATCTGCCAGCAGGACGCGGGCATGCTCACCGTCTGCGGGCCGACCGGCTCCGGCAAGACCACGACGCTCTACAACGCCCTGCGCGACATCGACCGCACGACCAAGAACGTCGTCACCATCGAGGACCCCGTCGAGTACCACATCGAGGGCGTCACGCAGATCCCCACCGACGAGCGCAAGGGCAACACCTTCGGCGCCCTCCTCCGCTCCGTCCTCCGCCAGGACCCCGACGTCATCCTCGTCGGCGAGATCCGCGACGAGGAGACCGCCCGCACGGCCATGCAGGCCGCGATGACCGGCCACCTGGTCTTCTCGACCGTCCACGCCAAGGACACGATCTCAAGCGTCTTCCGCCTGCTGGACCTGAAAGTCGAGCCCTATCTCGTCGCGACCTCCATGGAGGTCATCCTCGCCCAGCGTCTCGTGCGTCTGCTGTGCGAGAACTGCAAGCGCGGCGTCCCCGTCACCCCCGCTCAGGCCACCCGCATGGGCCGCTTCCTTGAGGGTAAGAAGCAGATCTACGTCGCCACCGGCTGCGCCCAGTGCCTCCGCACGGGCTACCGCGGCCGCCGCGCCATCTTCGAACTCCTCGACTTCACCGAGGACCTCCGCGACGTCATCCTCAAGAGCCCGACGATCCAGGAGATGCGCAAGGTTATCGAGAGCGGCCTGTTCACCACCCTGACCCAGAGCGGCTGGCAACTCGTCGCCCGCGGCGTCACGACGATGGAAGAGGTGGACCGGGTGGCGACGGCGCGCTGACCGGCGCCGCCGTCACGTCGTCGGCTTGATCAGCCGCAGGTCCTTCCACGCCGGGAACGTTTCCCGCCATTCCCGTAGCGCCGCCACGTCGACGTCCACCGACAGCACCCCCTCCTCCCCGCCCATTTCCCCCAGCACATCCCCCTTCGGCCCCACCGCGATCGACCCGCCCGCGTACGCCAGGTGCGGATCGTTCCCGCACCGGTTGACCCCGAAGACGAACGCCTGATTCTCGATCGCCCGCGCGATCAGCAGCGCCCGCCAGTGGTGCGCCCGCGGCGCCGGCCAGTTCGCCCCCAGCGCGAACGCCTCCGCCCCCATCATCAACCCCTGCCGGAACAACTCCGGGAACCTCAGGTCGTAGCACACCGCCGGGCACACGGTCAGTGTCCGGCCTTCGTCCGCGCGCCACGCGTACGTCACCACCCGGTCCCCGCCGGTGAAGAACTCCCCCTCGCGTCCGTACGTAAACGGGTGAACCTTGGCGTACTCCGCCAGCACCGCGCCGTCCGGCCCTGCGATGGTCGCCAGGTTCAGCCCGCGCCCATCCGGTCCGACCACCGTCCGCCCGCCGTGCAGCGTGATGCGGAACTCCGCCGCCACCTCCCTGATGAACGCCAGCGTCTTCCCGTCTCGATCCGCCGTGCGATCAAGCGTGAAGGAAAACCCCGTGTCGAACATCTCTGGGAGTACGGCGAGATCGCCCGGCCGGAGCCGGCCCGCCTCCGCCGCGTCGGCAATCAGCCGCCGCACGCGTGCGTAGTTCCGGGGCTTGTCTTCCCAGGCGATGTCGAACTGGACGAGATGGGCCCGCATACGCCCACACCGTAGGGGGGAAACCCGGGGCGCACACGCCCGCGCCGGGACAGGGGGAGGGTGGGCTGGAAACGCCCACTCCGAAATCCGAAGGAATGGCCGCCATGATCCCCATCGCTCCCTGTTCCCCGGTTCCCTGCTACGAGGCTTCCGGTTGTGATCGGACCGAGCCCGGCGCTCCGAAGAACCGGAACAACGGCCCCGGTCCCGGCGTTGAACTGGGGCGGTCGGGCGCCGATGGCCGGTGGGCCGCAGCGATGCCACAGATCTACCTCGCCAGCACGTCCCCGCGCCGTCGCCGCCTCCTTGCGGAAGCGGGGATCGATGCCGTTGCGCTCAACCCGGGCGTGGACGATGCGCAACTCAATCCCGGCCCCGTCAACGCCGCATGGTGGGCGATGGCGCTCGCGCACCTCAAGGCCGCCGCCGCGCGCCGGAGCGCCGAACTCGGCCGTCCGCGCCCCGGCGAGGCCGTCCTCGTCGCGGCCGACACGGTTGTCGTGAAAGACGGCGAGTTCATCGGCCAGCCGCGCGACGCCGCGGAAGCCGGCGCCATCATCCGCCGCCTCCAGAACGGCAGTCACACCGTTGTGACCGGCGTCTGCCTGATGGACCCTGCTACCGGTCGGCGCGAACTCTTCGCCGACAGCGCAACCGTGCGTGTCGGCCACATCGGCGAGTCGCGGATCGACGCCTACGTCGCTTCCGGCGGCTGGCGCGGCAAGGCCGGGGCCTACAACCTTTCCGAACGCCTGGCCGACGGATGGCCGATCGAGTACGACGGCGACCCGACTACGATCATGGGTCTGCCGATGTCGATGCTCCCGCGCCGGCTCGAGTGGTTCACGTCGGCGTGCGCCAGCGGCGCGGGCGCCTGATCGCCCCGCCCCTGCGCGCCGATGCCGCCGAACACGCCGCTGCTGCCGCCATGGATCGCGCTCCCCGCCGCGGGATTCGCGATGCTGTTCATCGCGGGGCACGTGCTGGTCATGTACCGCGCCGACATTCCCCCCAGCCGCCGGCGCATCCGCGTCGCGGCCGGCCTGCTCATGATGGTCGTCGCGGGCCTCCTCGGCTACGGCTTCGGCGTGGTCACGCCCGCCCAGTCCGCGATGTTCGTCCTGACGTGGCTGGCCATCGTCGGGATGCTGGTGATCGTCGTCACCGTCGCGATGATCGATGTCATCAACAACCTCCGCCTGCACGCGGAGGACCGCCGGGCCCTGCGCCGCGCCATGGCGCGGCCGATCGGCGCGCCCCCCGCGGGCGGGGACCGTGACCACGGCGAGCGGAGCGCCGATGATGAGCAGGCCTGACGGCGCTGCCGCCGCTCCGGACCAACTCCGCCGCGGCCCCGTTCCCGCGTGGATCGGCCGCGTCCTCGAGCCCGTGTACGCCGCGGCCGTCGTCCGCCGCAACCGCCGCTTCGACGCCGGCCGATCCGTCGTGCGCCTCGACCGGCCCGTCATCAGCGTCGGCAACCTCTCCGTCGGCGGCACCGGCAAGACCCCGATGGTCACGCTGCTGGTGCGCGAACTGCTCGAAGCCGGTCGCCGCCCGTGCATCGCGATGCGCGGCTACGTCCCGCGCCACGCCCGCGGCCCCGCGAACACGACCAAATCAGACGAGGCCGAGTTGTACAGGCGTCTTCTCCCCGGCGTGCCCATCGTCGCCCAGCCCGACCGCGCCGCGGGCCTCCAGCGCCTGTTCGCCACCGACCAAGGCCGCGAGGTCGATTGCGTCGTCCTCGATGATGGCTTCCAGCACCGCCGCCTCGCCCGCGACCTCGACATCGTCCTCCTCGACGCCTCGCGAGATCCCTTCGCCGACCGCCTCCTGCCTGCCGGCTGGCTCCGCGAGCCCGTCGCATCGCTCGCCCGCGCCCACGCCGTCGTCGTGACCCACGCCGAGATGGCGACGCCCGACCGCGTCGAGGCCATCCTGCGCCGGGCCGCGGCCATCACGCCCCGCGCGGTCCTCGCGGCGACGCGCCACAAGTGGACGCGGCTGACCATCACCGACCCCAGCGGCGGCGAAGCCGAACACGCCGTGGACTGGCTCGCCGGCCGGCGCATCGCCGCCGTGTGCGCAATCGGCAACCCCGATGCGTTCCTCGCCGGCCTCCGTGCCGCCGGCGCCGATGTCGCCGCGGCGATGGTGCTGCCCGACCACGACCGCTACGACCCCGAAACCGTGCGGGCAATCCTCCACTCCGCCGCGGGCGCCGAGGCCATCGTCACCACCGAAAAGGACTGGGCCAAACTCGGCGTACTCGATCCCGCGACCTGGCCGTGCCCGGTTGCCCGCCCCATGCTCGATCTGCACTTCGACCGCGGCCGCGACGACCTGCTCCGGGCCGTCCTGGCCGCCGACCGGCGCTGCGAGCCGGTTGCACCACGAGCATGATCCCGGTCAGTCGCTGCTACCCTCCTACGCTACCCCCCAACTCGGCTCCCCCCATGTCCGACCTCCTCGCAACACTCTCCCGCTGGCGCCCCTTCACGGCGGTTGTCGTCGGCGACTTCATGCTCGACGAACTGGTCTACGGCAACGCCGACCGCATGAGCCCGGAGGCGCCCGTCCCGGTGCTACACGTCCAGCGGACCGAGGAGCGGTCGGGCGGGGCGTCGAACGTGTGCCTGAACCTCGCGGCGATGCGGGGGCAGGTGCGGGCGATCGGCGTCACCGGCGCCGATGCTTCCGCCGCCGCCCTCCGCCGCCTGCTGGGCGAGGCCGGCGTCGACACTGCCGGTCTGGTCGAGGACCCCTCGCGGCCGACGACCGTGAAGCGCAGCCTCATCGGCCTGGCCCAGCACCGCCACCCGCAGAAGATGTTCCGCGTGGACTACGAGTCCCGCCAGCCGCTTGAGGATGCCCAGCGGGCGGCGCTGATCGCGGCCTTCGAGCGGGCCCTCGACGGCGCCGATGTCGTTTGCCTCGAAGACTACAACAAGGGCGTCTGCTGCGAGGCCGTCTGCCGCGCGGTGATCGAGCGGGCTCGCGCCCGCGGCGTCCCGGTCTTCACCGATCCCGCGGCGATCCGCGACTACGCGAAGTACCGCGGCTGCACAGTCATGACGCCGAACCGCATCGAGGCGGCCGCGGCGACGGGCATCAAGCCCGAGGACGACGCCGCGCCGGAGGCCCACGCGCCGGCCGCAGAGAGGCTGGTGCGCGACCTGGACCTCGAGGCCGCGGTCATCACGCTCGACAAACAGGGCGCGCTGCTGCTGGAGCGAGGCGGCGTCGCGCAGATTGTGCCGACGATGGCGCGACAGGTCTACGACGTCTCGGGCGCCGGCGACATGGTGCTCGCCGCGCTGGCCGCGGGCCGGGCCAACGGCATGTCCTGGCACGACGCCGTCCGCTTCGCCAACGCGGCCGCGGGACTGGAGGTCGAGGTCTTCGGGTGCGTGCCGATCCCGATCGAGCAGATCCACCGCGAGGTGCTGGTGCGGGAGCGGACGCGCGGCGGGGCGGCCGACCTCGGCGAGGTCGGCGGGGCGAGCGGCAAACTCCGCACGCTCGAGGAACTCCAGGTCGAGGTCGCGGCGCTGCGGCGGGCCGGCAAGACAATCGTGTTCACGAACGGGTGCTTCGACATCCTGCATGCGGGGCACCTGTCGCTGCTGCGCCGCGCCGCTGCTCTGGGCGATTTCCTGATTGTCGCGATCAACTCCGACGAGTCCGTGCGCCGTCTGAAAGGCCCCGAGCGGCCGGTGTACACGCAGCAGGACCGGGCCGAACTGCTCGGCGGGCTGGCGTGCGTGGACGCCATTGTGATCTTCCACGAGGACACGGAGGTCCCGACCGTCAAGGCCGTGCGGCCGGACGTGCTCGTCAAGGGCGGGGAATACACCATCGACCGCGTGCCGGCCGCGGAGTTCGTCCTTTCTACCGGCGGGCGCGTCGAACTGTTGCCGATGGTGGACGGGCGATCGACCACAAAAACCGTGGACAGAATTCGATCGAAGGCTTGACACGGCGGCGCGATAACGCCTAGCACGTCGGATAACCTTTGCGGCCGCCTGTCCTCGGCGGCGCCGTTCGCTACAAACGGACAGTTGTGGTGCAGCGCAACCCCGCCTTCATGGCGATTTCGGGGCCGCGCCGCACACTTGAACACCGCCCACTCCCAGCGGTCGCGGGTCGCCGACCAGATCGGCCCCGGGCCGGGTTCCCTTCCCCGCCAGCGCGGCGGGTGCGTCGGAGGAGACCAGACATGAAGAGCATCGGACGCCTCACGGTCCTCTCGGCGGGCCTTGCGTGCATCTTCGCCGCGGGCGCCAGCGCGGATGTGATCGAAGTCTGGCACACGCCGCTGCACATGAAGAACGTGAACATCTCCGCCCCGACGCTTTTCGGCGGCGACCCGTTCACGATCGTGCCGACGGCCACCTTCCACTGGACGCGGGTCGACACGCCCTCGGAGGGGAGCGAGGTCCCGATGACCTTCGAGGGGTTCTGCCTCGAGGTCAACGAGCCTGTTGAGGCCGGCGTGGTTCACACCTACGAGGTGTTGACCATGGAGGAGGCGGGGTACGCCGGCCCGGTGATCGACGCCCTGGCGCGGCTGTGGACGCGGCACCGGCACCACGCCGTGACGATCGACAAGTCCGCGGCATTCCAACTTGCCATCTGGGAGATCGTTCACGACCTGAGCGCCGACCTGCTGGACGGCGACTTTGTCGTCAACTCGCTGGGCGACACGCGCGACCTGGCGCAGCAGTGGTTGCTGGAGGTCGCGAGTACCCAGACGCCGGATGACATCCCGGAGTTCCGCGTCCTGCGGTCCGCCACCGCGCAGGACCAGTTGATCGTCGTCCCCGCGCCGGGCGCGGCGGCGATGACGCTGAGTGCCGCGGCGGTCTTCGGGCTACGGCGCCGCCGGCGCTGAGCGGTCCGGCCACCGAGCAGGCTCAACAAGCCTGATCAGGCCCACGAGATCACGACCTTGCCGAACTGCTCCGCGGACTCCAGCCGCGCGAACGCCTCCGCGCCCTGCGCGGCCGGGTAGACCCGGTCGATCACGGGGGAGAGGCGGCCGGCGTTGAACAGGGCGACGACCTCGCGGAACTCGTCCACTGTTCCCATCGTCGAGCCCAGGATGCGGAGTTGGTTCCAGAAGATGCGGGCCAGGTCGGTCACCGCGTCGGGGCCGGAGGTGCATCCGGGGGTGACGTACGCGCCGCCGCGGGCGAGCGACTTGATGCACTTGATGTGCGTCGCTTTGCCCGATGAATCGACCGCGAGGTCCACGCCGCGCTTGCCGCTCCACTCGCGGACTTCCTTGGACCAGTCCTGGCCCTTGTCGAGGACGCCAAAGTCCGCGCCCAGGTCGCGGGCGCGGTCCAGTTTCGACTGGTGGCGGCTGGTCACGGCCACGGGGCAGCCGTGGAGTTTGGCGATGGCCAGAGCCGCGAGGGCGACGCCGCCGCCGATGCCGGTGATCAGGACGCTCTGGCCGGGGCGGAGCCCGGCCTTGGTGATCATCATCGAGTAGGCCGTGAGGAACGTGAGGCCGAAGGCCGCGGCGTCCTCATCGGTGCGCGATTCGTGCACGGGGGCGAGGTTGCTCACGGGGGCGTTGAACCGCTCGCAGTGAGCGCCGTTGCTGTGCTCGCCGAGCAGTTGGTATTCGGGGGCAAGCGTGGAGGCAGGAGGATCGCCGGGGCGGCCGGGTCGGGTCACCGGGATCGCGGCGTTCATCACCACGCGGCGGCCGACCCACGCGGGGTCCACACCGGGGCCCGCAGCCTCGACGACGCCGCAGACATCGCACCCCGAGACACGGGGGTAGGTGAGCGTCATGCCGGGGACGCCGGCGCCAACCCACAGGTCGAGGTGGTTGAGCGCTGTGGCGAGCGTGCGGACCGTGACTTTCCCCGCCGCCGGCGGCGGCGGTTCGGGCCAGTCGGAGACGAACTTCACATTGGCGGCGACGGGCGTGCCGGATTGCTGGATGGTCAGAGCGCGCATGGCGGAGGGTATTCCGTGGGGGAGGCACGAGACACCAGGCAGCGAGCGCAGGGGGGCCGGTGACGCGGCCGATGGGGTTCGCCGAGCGGGCGCAGGCGTCCATCGACCTTGAGGAGAGCAAGGCGAAGCGGAACGGGACGAAGGCCCACATCTACGAGCCCACGTGAGGCACATCCGAGCGGCGGTCGCACGGCCCCTTAACAGGGTGGCCGCCGCATCCCGCGTCCCCCGGCACCACGCGGGGGGACGCTTTTAACCCAACTGCCGGCACTGCGGGGCAACCCCAGCGCGGAGCGTCCCGGTGATCCAGATGGACCCTGAGAGTGTGCGGAACTGACCGCCCCCCGGCGGAGGAGCGAACATGGACAGGCTCAAGGAACTGGACAACTCAATCCGTCACTTCGGCGGCAACGTGGAGGTCGGCGCGATGTTCCGGCTGGTTCACAGTGAACTCGCCGCGCTGCGGCAGGTGAACGTCGCCAACGCGCACCTTGGCGCCGCCCCCCAGCCCCCGGCACGGGCGGGGAGGTACAAGTACTGCGTATGCCCCAACGAACGCACCACCGTGTGGCGCAGCGACGCCAACGGAGAGAAAATCCTCGCCATCACTCCAACAGGGCAGCCCAAGCCGTCGTCACGAAAGACGCTCATGGGAGGTGCATGCCCAATGTGCCGCGAGGCGTCCTCCGCCGAAGCCATCGCCAAGATCCGCTTGTGGAACAACCCCGCGAACGCCGGTCCCGATGAGGCATCCAATGATGATGCGTTCCCCGATGTCAAGGTGCCCGCCCGTGCGCCGGACGAGTCCGGTGTCGGCGCGCACGACGATCGGAACGGCAAGGATCCCCAGGGCGCAGGCGACTACGACGATGGGGATAAGCCAGAGCGGGTTCACGGCTTCGGCTCCTCAGTGAGAGCGTCGGGTGGCGGAGCCTCGCCGAGCAGTTGTGTCAGCTTGCCAGCGGCGTCGAACATCGCACCATATCCCCCGTAATTGCGGCGAGTCCCGAGAAACGCGACGCACGACTTGTTGGCGTCAAAGATCTTGATCGACGAATCAGTTGGGCTACATGCGATGGTGACAGATCGCCGATGCGGCTGCTGCCCATCGCCGAGAAACAGCCACGCTCTGGATGCCGGCGGATCGTTGGCCACGGCGAAGAACGGCGTGCCATCACCACGGCCAACACTCAGCCCGCCTGCCTCGGCACTGCACGAAAGACCGACCTGCGGTTTGCCGGTGACGCCAAACAGAGTGGCCCGAAACGTGGTTGGCTGTGTCGGATCTGGAGCCACCTCCATACGAGGCATGCCTTCCTTGTCGAACACAGTTAGTGCGCCGCCATTGGGTGTTGCTGTAATCGACGCACAGATGTTGTCGGCGCGAGCGAGATGTACCCCGAACGCCCCGCCAAGCTCCCCAAGAAACATCTGCGATCCAGACTTTGGGTCCTTGATAGTGAGGTGCTCAGTAGTAACGTATCCCGACTCCAAATCGGTGGTCTTGATGGTGACACTGGAGAGTGCCGCAGCATCAATGATCGGGGCATTAACAGCCTTGATCTCATCAGAGGGAGTACCGCCCTCGCCCTGATATACGCCGATAGCGCCACCGGGCCAAGCTTGCCCTACCACCACCCACTTGCCACCATCCTGCACCACGACGCGCCGGGCGCGCAGCTCGTCAACTTCCAACGCGCGCTGCGGCTGCCCCGCCCCGAGTAGCAGCACCAGAGAGGCCCCCACGATCCCCCCGACGATCGGACCAAGGACTCGGCTCATCGGCGTCTCCCGGTCGTCCATGGCGGGCTCCTGCCCCCTCCCTAAGTCGCTCCCAGTGTGCCGCGCGTGCGGTGATAGTGCAAGGCCCATGCGAAGATCGTGTTCTCGGACCAGACCCGCCCGCCTATCGTGAGGGGCTGCGGCGGCGTGCGTCCGGGAACGCCCGGACTTACCGGCTGAACTGTCACCCTTGGGTGTGCGTGCCCCGCAACGGGGATAGGCCGAGCGCCCTCCGCGTGCTCGGCCGTTTCCTGCACCGCGGGGGGTACGTCCCGCAGAACCCGTTCGAGTTCGTGGAAGCCTCCGGGGAGTCCGGGGGCGCGGGCTCGCGCGCGCTCACGACGGACGAGGTGCGGGCGATGCTCCGCGTGGCCCTCGACCGCCAGCAGCGGGACGGCCGGGCCAAGGGGAACCGGGCCCTTTTCTGGGCGTTTCTCGCCCTCACTGGCCTCCGCGGCTCCGAGGCCGAGGCGTGCCGCTGGCGGGATATCGACCTCGACGGCGAGCCCCCGGCGCTCTACTCGGACCCGAAGTGGGCCAAGAACGGGCGGCGGATGCGCGTGGTGCTCAACGCGGAGATCCGGGCGCTGCTGACGGATCACCGCCGCTCAGTCCCGTGCCGGCCGGACGACCTTGTGTTCCCAGTCACACCGAATCGTGCGAGCTGGCGGGCGATGCGGGAACTCGCGGGCGTGGCCGCTGAGGATGCGAGGGGGCGCGAGGCGACGGCGCACGGGCTCAGGAAGTGGCTGGCGACAACGCTCGACGCGACGGGGGCGAGCCCGGGTGTGGTGAGCCGCATTCTGCGGCACTCGGACAATCTGGCGCAGGAGCGGTACATCGACCCGGACCCGCGGGCCGAGGTGGAGGCGGTGGGGCGGCTGCCGCGGCTGTGGCCGGACCCCCCGAAACAGGGAAAATCTGCACCCGCAAATGAAAAGGGCTTGACATCGGCCGGGGTGGGGACCGATACTGGCAATGCCACATCGAACCCGCAGGAGCAGCCCGTGTCGGCGTACCCTCAGGTCAACTCGGCTCGAATGAGCGGCCCCGTCTCCGGCGGCGCGATGTGGCAACTTCACGCAGACGCGGCTGGGCCGCTCATTCCTGCCGACTTTGATGTGCTGGCGATTACCGGGCCGGGGGTTGAGTCCTCCGCTGTTGCACTGTCGGAAATGGCTAGGGCCGGACTTGAACCGGCGACACCCGCATTTTCAGTGCGGTGCTCTACCAACTGAGCTACCTAGCCGCGGTCGGAACAGTAGAGGCCATGTGGCCGCAGGGCAAAGGGACGGGGGGCAAATCACGGGTCGGACGGGTGGTTCTGCGGGTCAGGGGGCCTCTTCGGGCTTGAGGGCGAAGGAGGGACCGGGGATCTCTCCGTAGCCGCGGATGCGCTCGGCGATGTCGCGGTTGTTGGGGTCGAGGTAGAGGGCCATGCGGAGGCGGCGGAGGGCTCGCTCTTCGTCGCCGAGTTTGGCGTAGAGGTCGGCCAGGGCGAGTTGGATCGAGGCGGTCTGGCCCTGGTCGATGCGGGCGGCGGTCAGGTACGCCTGGCGGGCCTGGTCGGGGTCGCCGAACTCTTCGGCGTAGCGGCCGAGGCGCATGTAGTCGCTGGGGCGCTGACGGTCGAGGGCACGCTGGCGGAGGAGGCGGAAGAGTTCCTCCGTCCTGCCGCCGGCCTGGAGGGCCTGGCAGAGGGCCTCGAAGACGTTGTCGTCGTTGAGGCGCTGGTTGTAGGCGAGGTACAGGTGCTCGCGGGCGGCGGTGGGCTGCGGCGGATTCGCGAGGAGGTAGGAACGGCCGAGGTTGTAGCGGCCGATGGCGTCGCCGGGGAGGCGCTCGACGTACTCCTCGAAGTCGGCAACGGCGTCGTTGTAGCGGCCTTCTTCCAGCGCACGCTCGCCGCTCTCGCGGACGGCGAGGAGGGACCGCTGCTTGGTGCAGGCGGTCAGGGCGATGGGCAGAAGGAGGAGGCAGGCGAGGAGGATGCGGGTGGGGCGGAGCATCGTGGGGTTCCGGGAGTGGTGCGAGGGAATGGGATGGGGGGGCGGATGCGGGGCACCCGGGACCGGGAGTTTATCGGAGCCTGTGGGGGCGTGCCTCCAGATGGGGGGGTAGGCTGCGGGGATGCTG
>Ga0180217_1001052_pt1 | contig 33809 bp, 9 predicted proteins | sample eDN3rd37CBELigOP_FD_128521 | JGI IMG/M metagenome (GOLD analysis project Ga0180217, IMG submission 128521) | Enriched Organic Plus compost microbial communities from Emeryville, California, USA - eDNA 3rd pass 37_C BE-Lig OP (version 2) (version 2) ... | reverse complement strand
TCGTGTTTTCAAACCCCTCTCCGCCCAAGGAGAGCGTGGGCGGTTTCCTCGGGTGGATGGGTTCTCCTTCGGTCGGTGGGGGTGTGGCGGGGGTGTGGCAGAGGCGGCATGCATTCACTCTCTAAAGGTAGCCACTCAAATTTGAATTGTCGTCCAGAACCGGGTGGATGGGATATCGTCCAGAGTCAATCCGTTACCATAGTGTATCTGGCGTGCCGCGTGTGTCACGTTTGATTGAGCCTGCGCATAAACTGACAGGACCCCTCCGGGCACCTCTAGCGCAGCTCTGAGCCTGGTGAACTTCGGAGTTCGCACGAAATCCGCCGTTAAGTAGTTCCTGCTCTCTTAAACGCAACGACACGTGAACGAGGCGCGCTTGGCACGGCCCGCGGATCATCCGGCGCTGAAGCCTCAGGGATTAGCAGGGTGAGACTCAAAGAAACCCGTCTGTGCCGCGGCCAGCTCTTTCGTTCTTGCCCGCCACCTTCACCGGACACCAGCATGGCACATTTCCTGCAAGCCTCATCGGGGCGGCAGACCGCTGCACATGGCGCGGAACCCAGCTTGGCAAACGCTCGAAAGCGGAGGAGGATATCACATAGCATGTCAGCATTACGGTGTATTTTCGCTGCGTTTGTTCTGTTGGCATCCCTCGTGCCCCGCGTCTCCGCACAAACCTTCTTTGAACGTGCCAGCATAGCTTACTTGAATGGGGACTCGAGCCCGCTCACGACTAAGTACGATACTCGCGTGATTACCTGGTTTCTTGGGGAGATACCAACCCATTCAGGTTCTCCCCACACTGTCAAGTTTGTTTTCCCCGCTGGTTGGTACAGACATACTCTCTATGCCCAATTCCAATTTGCCTTCTGCCCCGTGAGCTTGGATTCCGACGAGTGTCTGTCGACGGCAGTCGTAACTAACGGCGGCAGTTGTACTTCGCCTACCTTGCCGAGTTGCACACTCAATCCCTCATCGTTGGGAACTGTCTTGAGACCTGAATATCCAACCTCAGGAATTGAGATTCAAGTAGCGATTCCATCCCAACTTACGGAGAATGAGTCAATTCCAAGGCTGCGTATTGACATCAGAAATCTAGTCGCCCCATCTTATGCGAGCGCAGCAGGCACGGTGGAAGGCTATGCGTCGCTTCTGGCCGGAGGTACAGTGATTCTACAAACAGAACCTGGTACAGTCTTTTTCCCTGAGATAGGTCAAGGTACCGACCTCGCAGCAAACTCCCCTCTCGATCCATCATCGCCAGCTGCTCAAGTCTTGTGGGCGTTCCACCCAGAAAGCGAGCAGTCTACTCGCCTTGACATGTCATTTGCTGATCTTGCTAGTCAGGATGGCCCTGCCCCTAGAACAATTGCACAGGGCACTGTCGGCTCTCTGGATATTCGGACCTCGGGTGGTAGCAAACTCGACACGCTAGTTTTTCCATCAGATAGATTGCAGATCCGTCTACCAAGCACGCTACGACCAACAGATTCTACGATTTGCTGGGCCTGTGCAGATAGCTCGAACATTTGTTCTGCATGGCCGCTCATGGTGGACATCGGTAATATGCTATCGTCTTCCCGTGCGGTCGACGGCTCAGGTGACTATATCCTGACGTTGACGTTCGAAAACGGCTTACCTTACAAAACAAACGCGCTCAACCGTGATTTACGCATTGTCTGCGAATCTATGTCGGTTGTGGCTGCGGATCCTGAAACTGCGTTATCTCTCGATCCAGATTCCATTATCGTACCTGACTCCGCTCCAGAGATTTCGCCCGTAACGAATGTTCTTGGCAACACCTTATTGGCGTCTTTCATAGGACCAGAAAGGCCTGAACCGGAAGAGTCGCTACTGAAGACCCAAACAGCCACAATATCGCCCGTCTTACCCTTTGTTGTCCTGCCCGGGCAACTTGGAGGGGATCCAAGCAATGCAGGCGGAGTGGTGACTACGGTTGAAAACGCGCAAGCAGGAGTTACAACGAACCTACGTGTGGAGTTCAAGTCCGCGTTTGGCATTAAACTTGGACCAAGAGATGCTCTCTTCTTCCCTCTCCCTATGGGCTGGAGCGTCCAACCGACTGCCTCCTGTACGCTTGACTGGTACGGCATTGAAGTGACTTTTGTGAAGCCGGAGGACTTCGCAACTCATCTTGCAGCGGCAGAGCCTGCTTTTGGTGTACAAATTGCAGCACGAACCGTCCCCTCGACTGAGCAAAATCGAGTCTGGATCCACGTAGCCTTGGATGACTTTGCAACAGTCTGGGAAGGACACACAGGATTGCCTTTGATATGCACTGATGTTGTGGTGACGGAATCAATCCCGGCGGATCCTGCCGCGGAAGGCAAGGTGACTATACGCGCCATGACTCCTTCGGGCTTGATTATGGGTTTGGCAGAAACTGTGTTCCCCTCCCCACAAGCGGCACGCATCCAAGCTTTCTCTGCAAGTAGTAACCCGCAGCTCGCTGGACCCGATCAAACAGGTGAGGTCACATTCTATGCCAGTGGATTTGATATCAACGTTGATGTTTATGGTACATTAGAGTTTGTGTTCCCAGCTGAGTTCGTTCCACATCAGCCCACGACAACTCAATGCTCCATGACTGTTCAAACAACATCAACTACCATTATTTACAATGAAAGTGAGGGTGATTTGGGTGTCACATGGGCACCCACTGCAGGTAGTGATCCACCGACGCAAACGCTCCGTGTCGCGCTCCAAAAGCCAGGTGCGCCGATTCCTGCAGGTGAGTCTACCGAGATGACACTGATCTGCACCCCTTTCTCAATGCCAAGCACACCACTCGACTCGGCGACGGCACAGATGTTCGCCTACACTCCTCCACCCGATAACTTGCTTGCTCAAAGCAGCGATCTGGTGACTTTCGCTGGTGGACTACCCCCGGCCATTGGTGCGTGGACACGTACCCTAACTCCGAGTGATTACTATGCCACATCTCTTTCATTAGTCACGGTCACACTTGTTGTTCACCCGATTCAAACTCCACTCTCAGGAGATTATCATGTCGTTCTCGGCTTACCAAGCGACTGGTCATTCCCGTCTCCAGCTGAAACCGCATGCACCCTAAGCCAGAATGGCGCCAATATTGTCCTTGCAGCAAGCGACGGACTTATAGTGGATGCACGTAAGGCAGATGTCACTCTCGCATTAGGATCCACAATTGGCAACGCAGCCCCTCTAACCATGACTTGCTCTCATGTTCAATTGCCAAGATCTTCCAGACCAGCTGGTCCCTACCCCATTTCTGCATCTTTCCCCGAGAGCTCACAGGCCTACATTGAAACACGGAATTCGCGTGATCCACTGCATATTTTGCCCGGCATTATCACGCCTGAGATTCTCCCACGCCAAGATATCGCCTCAGATACCAAAACGATTGTGCATAGTAATCCCCAGCCAGCTTCGGTGGGTACCCTCACAATCATAGTAGCACCCGTCTCTGAGCCGCTTTACACAAATGACGCAATCGAAATTACTATGCCACCTATCTGGAGGCGCGTAGGAGGCATAGCGCCCACTCCTGACTGCACCTTGGTATTCCCTGGTCATTATGGAGTCGGACCCTCAGGCACTATTGACGCTGCATTCTCGTTCTCCCTGGAGACGGGCATCCTGCGGGCGACGTTAAATGAAGTCTTGCCCATTAACACAGTCCAGAACTGGGGTCCGATAGGTTTTGTGCTAACATGCCAGAATGTTGGTACCCCTTTAACGCCCAGCCCCGAAGGAACTAATTTTAGAGTCGCAACTCGAGATGGATCAGTTCCAGCTGAGCTCGGGGACCAATATGGCGTCATCGAAGAGTCTCTACTTGGTGGCACTATTTCTGCCATCGAGGCCGGAGAATTTGTAAGCCCCCCCACGTTCGAACTGATCCCTCCGGTTACCGGAGCGGAGTCCACGGTCAGGATACATGTTACAGATCTTATTGCTACTCTAGCTCCACCTTCGCCATCGCTTGCAGCCGAAGAACAGGCACTCGCTGATCTTGCTGAGAATACGAAGGTTGAAGCTTATCGACCTGTCAACAACGGATACACTGCGCTGACCGTCCCATCAATAGCGGCTACAATCCCGATTCCGGCATTGTCTGTTGCGTCCGCTCCTAGGACGGATGTAGATTTTGACGATGGAAATGGTGGTAAGACGACCAGAACATTGTATCCCCTTGGGCCAAGCCAAATTACATGTGAGGTCATACATGCGATTGTGCCACAACCCATGACAGAGCCATTGACTACATCTGTCTCAGTTTCCGCAATCGCGTATCCCTACTTTACGACTGATTATGCCACGCTTATTGAGGATGCGTATGCAAATGAACAAGATCCAGAGGCACCCCCTGGTCATTATTTGATTGAAAATCCGACGCCAACTGACTTCTCACAAATAGATGGCGGATTGGGTCGATGGATGACTACTGAGACGCCTTTGGGTTTGAGAATCATCGTTCCTATCGCACGTTTCGCATTGGAAGTGGACAAAGACACTGCCCCGCTCTCAGATTCGGTTCGGATCGATTGTTCAGCTTTCCTTAATCCAGATAAGACCACCTTCCCTAGCACCGATCAAGGCGTGATTGACTCTGGCATGGCGATTGTTTCAAAAGGTGAGCTGCATACGAGGATCAGTACTGGTGAAGTGTCCCAAATTGCATCTCAAATCCATGTCCCTAATGTTCTGTTTGGTGACCGTCTTGACTTTGCACAGTACCCTTCCGTTTTGGGTCGTCCCAATGTTATACTCGGCGATCAGCCTGAGGTCCAAGTCTTGAAATTCCCTGCACCTGACGCAACCATCCTCGAGACTGGAATACCCAACTCAGCTGTGCAGCTGCGCTTGATTCCTCTGTGTCGAGCTCCGCTCCACCCTGAAGATCTGGCGGTCTTTGAGGGAGAAAGCACCTCAATTGATCCCTCTACTCTTCTTTCCAAGGTTCCAACCGGTGCACGACCGCAAGCAACGCTCTCACCGTCACAATTCACTCAAGGGAACTTCCAAGCTACGGTTGAAGACTTAGCAACGTCGCCAAGTACTGATGCAGTTGCGAATCCCTCAATTATTTTTAGCGGACTTTCGTTGAATGGAGATGATTCTGCAGTGGAGGGCTATTATTTGATTGAGGCGCTATATCGAGCAGACGCCGCTGCCCCCAGCTCGTCTACAGACACCTCTGATCCTCCGATTCTACCTGCACGATCGAAGATCATCAGAATGACCTCCATCCCTGCAGGAATGCCTCTGGCCCTCGCTTTCCACGCCAGCCCTCCGGTGACTGCAGAGCCTAATAAGCCACTGGCACAAAATCCTGCCACGGTGTTAGTCGACTATGATTCGAATGTACTGGCGAATTATGTCTCTCCCCCAACTTCAGCGAATCCCAACAAGCCGATTATCGTTACTGTGGTCGCTCATGACCTTCACACGAGCGAAGAGGTGGGGCTTGTATCCTCAGGTGGTGGGTCGCGGGGCGGAATAGCGCTGGGCGTAAAGGCGGATCCAACCACTGGTGTTGCTGAGTTCTCAGGTCTGAGGCTGATAACCAGTCCGACCCAAAAAGCGGTTGTGCTTACGTTCAGGCTGTCATCGACCTCACTGAATCTGGACCCAGATGTGTTATCTCATGTTCGTCCTTTGAGATCTGCCACAATAGCTGTTAGTGAGAGTACGAACGACAGATTCGCCTTTGTCGCGCCTATAACACCGTCTAAGGTTGCCATCGATGATCAGCTCCATGCCATTGTTGTTCAAGTCCGCAACTCAGCTCATCGCCCTGCATCCGTGACCACACCAGAGCCGCTAGTAGATGCAGAAACAGCCTTATCACAAGGTGATCCTGGTGTTTATGAAATCACGCTTCGCGCGTTTACCGCACCACCAGATCCAGTTCTCGAGACAGCCATTGCCTCCCGTGATGGAAGCAGTCCCCCCGATCCTTCGAGTTTCGTGGCTGCTGAGATAGCGTTAGCAGGTACGACACGTGTCGTTGTCGATGCCCGCAACAAGCAGGCAGACATTGATAACAACCCAACCGCCACCCTCCTTGCTCAGTTTGTGGATATCTCTTTCCCAGTTGGGACGCCTCCAGGTCGTGTGGAATTCCTGGTTGAGGCGAATGGTTTGATATCAGCTACCTCAACGCGTCTTAGCGTGTATTCTTCTAGATCCGACATTGTGAATGCCAGGCAAGAGGAATCCGACGCCAAGGCTACTTTAACCGTCGCCATCCCAGTTGAGACTATTGATTTGGCCTTCAAGGATGCCACGGGTGAGCTAAACTCAGCTGCTCTATCAGGCTATCTGAACGCGATGAAGGACCGAGCATGCGCTCTGACTCAGCACCCAACTCTGAATGAGCACAAGTACCCTTGCTCACGAATCACAGTTGCATTCGACGAATCAACGAACAAAGTCACCTTTGAGATCTCACCTGGTGGTGGCAGCTCAGGTGGCATCACGGCCAGTGACATTGCAGAAAGACTACGTCATGCTTTGGTTGACGAAAACTCGCTCTTCTATTTGCATCCGCAGACCGAACTGCTTGACCCTACCTCGGTTGTGTTGAGTGGAGAATTTGCGCGGAGCGAAGGTCAATGGATTACTCTTATTGTAGTCTGCAGTGTGCTCGGTGCGGCTGTTGCTGGAGCAGGCCTCTGCTGGTACTCGAGATTCAGGAAACCGGCGGGTGGTGCCTATGCACACTTTGTTGGCACTGATCAAGCCACTCCCACTGCTGGCTCCATGAACCCTGCTCCGAGCTCTGGTGCGGCTGCAGCTACTGCTACGATGAATTATCACCATGGTCGCACAGGTCGGACCACGCGTGGCGTACATCCATTGCCGGCGAATCCTTCATCAGCAACCGTCGCTGGTGGCCGGGAAGACAGCATGGCAGTGGCCATTCCGATTCGCTAGATATTTGAACTCGAGGTGTTCATGACATGTATCGCCACATCTAGAATTCGTATATATTGCTTTCATTTTTATTGATATATCCTTTGGGCCCTAACAGTTGGGCTTTGCGTGGACATGTACATACACATTGCTAATTTTTTCAGAGTATGAATTTTCTGATGACCCGATCTAGCTATAAATCCACAGGCTGATTCCATAAAGTGTTCAGCAACATTATCTTCTAAGCGCAGCGGTGTGTTTGCGCTCTCTTGCAGATGGGCCCTTGAGCGCAGCCGGTTAAACGGCTAGTGAAAACTGGCAGACGAAGCCGAACACATCCCTAACTTTTAAATTCACTGAGTTCTGGGATTTTCACTTGGGGTCGAGTTGCAATCTTTTCACTATGGCACCATGGCGAGGTTAATCTCGCGGGATTGGTCGCTGTGCGTACGGGATGTCCAGCTGCGTGATATACATTATCCATATGATGCGCATGTATCTAGCAAGTGTATGCATCCTTCGCTCCAGGGGTGAGGCTACTTTAAAACAGACCAAGAGTACCTTTGAGTCAGCTCCGAGCTCACAGTCGCATACCCTCTGTCCCTGACGATCGCTCATCCATCCCTTCAACAATGTAATTCAGACCCAGAAGAAGGTCGTTGTATACGTCTTCGCGATGTATCGCTATGTACGCGAAGCTTTATTTCACTCCAAACGTGCCATACCGCAGTTCCGCGATTTGGCCACGAAAACGCTGAATCTCACACTTCCCAGGACTGTTGCTGAACGCGGCAAAGTGGTCGTGCGCCAGCTCCAAGCTAGAGATCCCCTTCGTGCATTGCCCTATGCTACACACAGCACCCTCAGTAATATCTCCAGCTCAAGCAATGCTGGGTCCGAACAGCAAAAGCAGCAGAATGTGTCGGATCAAGCAACTGCCGATCGGATTGCCAGGACACTCTTTTCACAGAACGCCGATCGAGACAGCAAGGGGTCCGTAGCTGGAGTAGCTCAGGAGACTCTATTTGGCGATGCCCGTCCAGCCCAGAGTGGTCGCACGTCGAGTAACGACTACTTTGATCACGAGTATTTTGCTTCAGAACCCGTTGACGTGAGAACAACAGGCTCGATGAATTCATCGCAGCGACGGGGGCATAGAACACACAGCCCGCGTGATCGAGAGCGCGAGATGGACTGGGATGAATTCGATACTAACGGTGACGGCGACTACTTCCCCGTCAGCCTGAAGCATCGAGGCAACAGAATATATGACTCAGTGCGCGATCACTTCGATGACTTTGATGACTACGATGATTCGCGTGCCTTTACAAGCGTCGAGGAGTCAGTGCGTCGTGGGCACACTCGACCAACTACAACTACATCCAGCACAGAGTGGCTGCGCTCCGCACAGGATTCTGGGCTCCAGTATAACCCTACATATCGCGTCGCTGCAGAAACCGACTATGGTAGAGGTGAATACCGCTCACAACCCCAGCAACAATACCGGCAGCAATACCAGCAACAACAACAGAACCAGCAGCAATCGCAACAGTTCCTTTATCAACAGTCGCCACAGACGCAGTCTTACCGCCCCCAGCCGCAGCAACAGCCGCAATGGAGTCAACAATCCAGGGAGTACCCGGAACAGCAACACCGAACGGCTGCCGTAGATCAGGAAGGTTCACAGCACGCTACAGCAAGCGCAACCTCCCGCCAAGGCGGTATATTCGACAGTGACTTGAACCGGGTGCCTGATCGAGATCGGGACCGACAGGAAGCAATTCGGATGGCGAGGGAGCGCGATGCTCAACGTTATGGCTACCGTGAGCGAAGTGAGATGGATGGCACTGCCGAATACAATGATGAGGGAGGACCAACGCCAGTTCGATCAATGGGCTACACAAGAGCGGGTCAGCGACAGGATAGATATGATCCTGGAGACACAACACATCAGGTGCCGACTCTAAGCCCTTCCGCCGCGGATTACTCAAGCTCAGAGATTATCAATCGACCGACGAACGATGAATTGAACCGAAACCGTGATGGAATATCAGAATTCGGACGAATGAACCGAGGCGGCGAATACGAGCGGTCTGATTTGAGGCCAAGTTCCTACTACGACTCGCATGAACGAGACTGGGATCAACATGAACGAGGAGACGCTGGCCGAGATCGAGCGGCTGGCCGCGAAATGGGATGGCAATGGAACTACGAAAGCAACCGAAGTCAGGAACCCCCGCATCTGTCACTGGCAGCACAGCGCGACTACATTCGTGAAGATGGAAGAACCGAACGACTGCAGCCATCACAAGACTGGGACCAAGTCTTGGGAGGCAGTAGCGAATATACTAAGGCAGCAAGTGTACTCGCTAGCGATGCGACAAGGGCCGCGGGACGACAATCAGAAGGCTTTTATATCTCTGATGTATACCCGATCCCTGGTCAGGAGCCTCATGTATCTCGTTCTCGACACGAGGAGATCGAGCGGCTTCCACGAGTTGACCGCCACTCTCAGTACTCCGCTATGGGTACCTCCACATCACAAATCGGTTCGAGTGGATCACGATACTCGCCCAAAGAAGCGAACCAAAGCCAAACGCGCGCTGATCGCTTTACAGTTATGAGCAACGAAGACAATCGCGATCTAGAACGCGATGTCGGTCAGTACACTGTCTCATCAACAAATGCTTCCATTCGCGACGAGTACGCGCCATTGACCTCGCAGAATTATCGCCAACAATATGAAGGTTCGTCTAGGGATGTTTATACCAACTACCCTCGATACGACTCAAGCACTTTGTCCCGCTACCAGTCCCCCTCAATGGCGTCTCGACAGGATCAGAGCTTGACATCTCCATGGGGCTCCGGTGACCAGAATGTTGGGCTTAGCTCTTCGACATCGCCCTTGAGCTCTGGCCGAACTTCATCCGGCATTGGGAATGGATTGGGTCTCAGCCTACACCAAGACGACGCTAGTCGGTCGACTTCATCGTATTATCCTTCATCAGCTAGTGACAATACGCAGGACGAGAGTCGTTGGCTAAGTCGTGATCAGGCGGTGCTGCTGACAACCACGATTCCTACTGCCTCTGGTCCGCGAGCATTCTTCGCTCGAGAGGAAGGAATCAGGTCCCCTCAGCCAGTTGTCCCTCAGAGTAATATGCGAGGGACTGATATGGCCGGCTCCAGCATTAGCTCTGATTACCTGGGTCAAAAACAAACTCAACAGCAAGCTCGAGGACAGGCGCACAGCAAAGGAGGGCTATACACCTCATCTGGTAGTCACCTTGCGGGTGGCGTTGGATCCAGCCTACGCTCCTCATCAGATCAGAGAACAGACTACACAAACACGCTACAGGGATCCATTACGCGTCACTCAGATGAGGGCTTAGATATTGACAATGACGACTCAGTGTTTGCCAGGCGTTCAGCTCCAGGAGCCAAAGAGGATACCCGACCGTTCCATGAAGTACGAATAGCGAAGGCCTCCGAAATGGCATGGGAAGGGGGTCGTGTCGACGTTGATGTTGAGGCAGACAAAGCTCACGGTATGAAGCTTGCAGCTGACACCGCGATTACCCACGGCTCAATCGATACGTCTCATCCTCCCCATGAAAAGGCATTACAGCGACGCGCCTCGCTGAGTCGTCGAGGTGGCTCCCCCAGATCACCGACTACCGCATATCAAATCGGTGGCAACAAGAGGCGAGGGACTGCCGATCAAGTTACATTTCAAGAAACGTGGGAGGATGACGGATACGAAGCGTTAAGCGCATGGAAGGGCGAATCAGCCGTGACAAATGACGAGCTGTACCAAGAAACACAACAGCCCATTGTTAACAAATGGGTCGAAACAGATGATTACATCCACAGCAAGGCAACTGCATGGCCTCGCCCTCGTCCTAGTGACCTTGTTAGGATGTATGGAGAAGAGCATGAGCGATTCGTCACCGCGCGCCAGCAAGCAGAACGCTCATGGAAGAAGTCTGAAAAGACCGCAAAGGCTGCCAAACAAAGGCAACAAAATCACCAACAGTCACATCGAACTTTCTCTACATATCACCATGACAGCCTCGCAGAAGCGCAAGGTGAGTAAGAACATGGCAGTAGGTAGTGGTTGAAGCCTAGTATTGTTTGCTTAAGTGCCACACTCGCCATATAACTCCCCTGTATATCGCCACCTACGTATTGCCACATTGTTGCTGTATTATCAAAAGGAAAATTGTTTGCCGTTTCGCCGACAAACGCCAATCTTGCCCATAAATTGTTATACCTACCAGCAGACCCGTCAGAGCATTTTGGTCATGATGCCTCGCTCGAACAAGCAATTTATCGTACGAGCAGCAGATTACAATGCCTAGAAGCATGCTTGTGCTGACCTTGGCCCAATGTCCCCGTCGCATATTCTATCTTGTAGAGGCCACTGATCCAGGCCAGGCACCACAAGCCAGTGTAATACGCCAAAGCTATATATGGCGAACGCAGGGTAGTTATAGAAAGCAGCATGCTTCCAGCAATGAAGGAGCAGCGCATCGCGGAGATATGAAGCGTTTGTTGTTCTCAGCAGCACTGCTGATTGCAATCACTGGGGGTTGGGCTTCTGAGACGGATTTTAGCCCACTTCACCGAACGTGGGAGCAGATTCGTGACAAGCTGAAGATGGTTATCGCCGTGGCTTTCGACCGCTTGTCCATAGCCCAGAGCATGGAGAGGATGGCAATAGAGGGTAAGGTACCGACAGAAGTTCCGGACCCTCAAGATGTAAGAGGATTTTGCGAGCAGCTTGCACTTGCCAGATCACCTGTTGTAATGCCCAGTCCTCAAGCTCTATCAGGCATCCCATCGGATTGTCTCGCCCCAGGCACTTTTCTAGGTGCCCTATTTGGAGGAGCCCCGCCCATTGTCTTCTGGGATCATGAAAAGCCCATTGCATCCAATCTTGTAGCATTTCCTGCTCATTTAATTAAAGCGCTGATGAAACTTGGTGCTCTTTCATGTCATGCACTAGCAACTGCTATTCGACTTGGCACTTTGGCTATGGCATGGGTTCCGCTTCGACTAGTCGCAAGTGCCCATGCCCAAGCGTACCCGGCCCCCTCTGGAATGGACGCAAGCCTGGACGAATCGTCCAAATTTGGATCCATTTTGAACCAATACTGGAAATGGTTTGCCTTTGTGATTTCACGATGTGGCATCGGATTCCTGCATTTTGCACGCTGGTGTGCAGCACAAGAGGGGATCCTTCCCAGCTATCTCAGGGACAAGCTCTTGAATTTGCATGAATTGGCCATATCAGACTACTCGTGGCCTGAGGCAGATGAGACGTTGCGTCAAACTCTTGGAGACGACTACTGGAACATTCTCTACATTCCACCTCATGCTCAACTTTCGCCTTTGAGTGACGGCGCGCTTGAGCAGGTCTATGCAGGTCAATTAATCCTGCCTCGGGAAAGCAATCCGCAGATAGGTAGTTTTCAACCTGTAGCGGTCCGGGTGCATCACCGGGCGTTGCTGAGGCAGTTCTATCAAGACATGTTCCTTCTGAAGGGCCTTGCTGCAATTCGGGATGCAATAGCGACAGTGATCCCTCCTATGGTCGTTCCACACCAGTCATTTACCTCACTCGTGAACCAGTTCGCACACAACTCCGCAGTGAACATGAAGTACGAGGACCAGGCAGTACTTGTTCATCGTCTTGGTGAATTCTTTGCTGGGGGTGTTACAGATCCAGACGCGGCGGTGATTCAGAAACCCATCGTGATACACGACTCCGATGCAGAAGTCTTGCCATTGGAAGTACCACAAATCCTTCTAGCACATCCTCATGTTACAATTACGACGCTTGAGAAAGGACTGCCACTTGAACGTCTGATGATGATCGATGAAAATGGTGAAGATCGGCTCACAGATGACTTCATTGCTGCAGGTATCAACTTCTCTAAGAGCGCTCTTAGTTCTGCCTTAACAAGCGGCCGCGAGGGATTATCCTCTCTCAAGGATAGAATTGCTAAGTCCATACTGAAGCTAGTTCTTCGCCTAACGGTCTATAACGGTGTCTACTGTGAGTCTCTGAACCCGAGATCGATTTTACTTACAGCAGCTCACGACAGGCTACTCACCCCGGCAGAAATGAGCCCAGTTAGTCTTGTTGCACTAGACCTCCCTCGGCAAATAAGGCTGCTGTCCCCTCAGGCTCACGAAAAACTCTTAATAGCGTTGAAGAGCATTTACTCAGGAGACACCTCCACTCTTGCGAGCGTTCTGCTTGACCGAAGCTCCCCCAACTTCACAAGTCGCAGTTCATCTACGAAGCGTGCAACAGAAATCGACCTCGTAAAAGCCATCACATATCAACTCTCTATGGTGCGTCCTGACGTGGCGCCGATTGAGAGGTATCTACGCTCAATTATCCAGGCCTCCAGAGCAGATGGACCCAGCCTCAACGAGGAGATCATTAGCGCCCTTCGGTCTATTAGAAATGCGCAACGCTTAGCAGAATCAATCTCTCCCAGAGTTGATACGAGTGCTGCAACGTTGGAGGCTGTGCAGACGGCGTCGCGGGTTTTCGTCAAGCCGAATCATCACAACCAAGTCATCCGAACATCACGTAATCAGTTAGGGCTGGAACAAGCGCGGACAACACCATAGTTCTCATAAAAGCCTGTCTCGCTGCACAAGTTATTCAAAAGAAGAATTTCCTATGTATTTGTCACCTTAGAGCGTTCTTCGTCACTTAGATACCATTGGCTACAGAGCATTTGCCACCACAGCGGTCCCGGCCTGTGCTATCGCTGAGAGGGTCGAGCCTGGATTCCTCAACGAATTGCCTCGGGTTGCGCGGAAACTTCGAGCAAATTGTAAAGCCTCAGCAGCTCGAGAGGATGCACTCACTGCTCTTGCGGTCGGCTGATCGGATTGACTGGCAGCACGGGCAGTTGACAGAGGATCTACTGCTTCTACTCCGTGTTGTTGGTGCTCTTCATCCGACTCGTTTTCAGACTGATCTAAGGATTGAGACAGCGGATCTTGGTCGGCGCTTCCAACAGGAGATAGATCACACGCAGTTCGAGTAGCGTCCGAGAAGTGGTGAGCACGCGCTGTCTCTTCCCTAGATTTTAACTGTCGAACAATCGTTTCACGTCTTTCTTGATCCTGCTGCATCTCTTGCACAGCCATTTCACGCCTTTTTTCTAGATCTTCGTCGTAGGCTCTGTAGGTTTGCCGACGAGCAAGTGCTTGTCGCCTCCTTGTAAGCCGGCGCTGCCAGGCAGCCGCTCGACGGATTGCTTCGGCTTTCTCCTCTTCCATGCGTTTGGTCTCCGCAGCACGTTTCTCTGCACGCTCTGCTGCAAGAGCTAAAGTGTGCGCACGAGCACGAGCGAGCGCTTCACTATTTGCGTGCAATAAAGAGCTGTGTTCCATTGAGTCTCGGACGCGTCTCGCCAACTCTAAAGCTGCCTCACGTTTCGAAATTTCACGTTCCTTTGCACGTTCGGCAATGCGCTCACCAAGCTCTTTAGAACGCTTCGCCTCCTCCTCGACCGCCTGTGCGCGAGACACGAGGACGGCTGCACGAGCCATACTAACTTTTTCCTTCATATGAGCTCGAATGGCAACATGGTTTCGCGCTATAGCTTCGAGACGAGTCTGGCGTAACCTCCGTGCGATCTGAATTTGCTCTCGCTTCGCCTGTTCCTCTTCCTCACGCTGACGATTTAGTTCAGTTAATCTTGCTCTTAGCTCTGCAATGGACATCTCGTCCAGCAGGCCGCTAACACCAGTAGTTGTAGGATCAATCTGCTTAGGCTGCTTGGCCTTGGCAGCGGCTATCCGCTCCATTGTCTGGATTTGCTTAATCAGTGCCTTGCGCTCTGCAAGCTCCTCCGCACGCTGCGCAGCGACAACACGTTTCGCGTGCTCGCTCTCTCGACGCAGCGTTTCCGCAATGGACGCATTGCGGGAGATTATTTCCTTCACACGTAAAGGAACGTTCTCTCGAAGAGCTACAACCTCTTCATGCAGTTGTCGCTTCTGTTCAAGCTCAGCTTGCAGTTCTCTTTTGCGTTGTTCCTCGAGCAAGGCTCGCTCCTCTCGCTGTTGAGCAGCTTGTTGGCGGATCTCCTCTTGTTTTCTTCTGACCGCAGCTGCAGCCTCTTCTGCAGCGCGTGCAAGTTCTTGTTTGCGCTGAGCAATGAGCTCTTTCTGCTTTTCGGAGTCAGCTCGAGCGACCTCCTCCTTCCACTGTTCATGTTCGCTCGAGTCTTTAAGCTCTGAGGCATAACGCTCAAGCTCAGCCAATGCTTGCTCTTGTAGTTTCCGATAGAGTGCGTCTTCACGCAGGATAGCGGCGGCCGTCATCTTGATAGGTGCTAAGCCACCTGACTTGGCGTGCTCGAGTTCCTCCTGAAGCCTTGCGTGCCTCATCTCTTGCAGCCGCTTTTCCTGAGCTTTGGCTTGTTTCTCACGTTCCTCTGCAATGCGTCTACGCTCTTGGATTCGTTGTTCCGCCTGCCGGCTTCGCTCGAGAACAGTCGGTACATTTGCCTCTGAGGCATACTTTGCTTTCGTTTCCTCGAGCGTCTTTTGGCGCAGCTTCTCTCGCTGCTCCTCGAGGTCTGCGAGTGTGACCTTGTTGAGAATAGCAGTGGGTGCAGGCTGAGCCTTGAAAGGACTCGCTGGCTCTTCTCGTGGAAGAGCAAGAGGAGCTCGGCGGCGGTTCGGCCGAGGCTGCGACAAGTTGAAAGGCTCAGCTATCGTCACCTTGGGTTGCGGAAGTGTTGCGGCTGTGCGCGCGAAGTTGGCAAACTGGGAGGTTGTCTCACGAAGGGTTTGTGCGGCAAGTGCGGCTGGGTCAAGCTCCTGTTTAGACTCATCCTCGTGGGGTGTTGCACCGACCTCGACTCCTTCAGAGGCTGCCTCTGTCTGGTTCTCATTCGCGATTGTCTGCTTAGCGAACTTGGATGTCGCTGCAAGCGATGGATCTCGACGAAACAGCTCGGCGAGTACCCGGAACACAGCTGGGCTTCTCTGCTTCATAGCAGGCACTAATGTGCTCTGTACATAGTTAATATCGAAGTATGTTGCACATATTTCAGTGAACCACCCATCAAGATTTTCACTTGAGAAGAAGAACTCCAGGAGCACGCACATCTTGTGTGGGACCTGCGAGAGGATGATGCTTCGAAACCCCTCTTCTCCAAGTTGATCGAACTTCCAGATTGCATACAAGAGCAGGACTTCAAAACGATGACGGTCTGACCGGACTATAGATGAGCTGTTGAGGTCGAAGAAGCCCCCAACAAGTTTTGTCACAAGCTTTTCATACCGTAGATAGCAATACAGTGTCTCTTGTACGAACTCGATCTGATTGGGGTCGGTAACTTGTTTCTGGGCGAGGGTTTCCTGCAGATAGGTGTCGGGTGTGACCTTGATAAGGCGTGGTGCTTCCTGACACACTTCGATACATATATCGATTAGGTCAGCAAGCGACTGCGCCATGGTTTACCCACGCAGAGAACTCCAAACCTAGAGCTTGTTCAGACTGTTCGGCTTCGGGCGCGTCGGGGGCGAAATAACTAGCTGTAAACAATCTTGCGGTATAGTGGCGGGGTGTTCTGGGTTTTGGCATATATCTCTAGGACGAGGTCTGGGTATCTTGTCCGCGCAGTCTGTCCAACGCGAGATATGGCCACCCAAAGCAATGTACAGAAACGGCTGAATTTTTCAAACTGGCGATACAGGACTGGGGGTGATGAAATATGAGACTGGAAACACACGTCCGGGACGCGCTGTGCAAAGCTCGTCTGAAAGTCAGACTAATGGCATAGACTCTACACAATACGGGAAATGTGGTTAGTGAGTGGATTTCGCAACCTACGGAATTGGCGAGGGATCCCTGCAAGCCAAATTCTCCAAGAAGTCGCTCCATCAGGACTCTGGAGACACCCGAATTGTAAGGACTTTAATAGACAAGTAGAAGCAGTGATACACTCGGTTACTGTGTGTGTGAGCGGGAGACTCTCATGAAAGCATTAAGATCGGCGCGGATATACGGTATACAGAATGCTGCTTGTATGAAGAAACTGAACAACAGAAAATGCGTGAGATTGTATAAAGCTAAACCCATCGTATGATGCTGCATCTGATGGTGTCGTTGCGAAATACCAAAGATGCAACAGGCGTGATCACAGTCGGCAAAAAGAGCGTCCGCCTATACCGGGTGAACTACGATAGCAAGTTGACGCTTCCCAGTAATGCACTGCGTGACCTCGTGTAACATTGGTTCGATCCCATGAAGCAATTTGACTCATGGAGTGGTTGAGACTGCTCATCTGTGTGTGCCCTCGCGAATCGGTTTGGCACCAGATCTTGGGTCGCAGTGACGGGCTGTACTTGTGTAATTGTGCTTCCATAGACGAACAACCTGATACGGACTGAAGCCGCTTTCTCCTACTCTAGTCCCCTCTACTCTGTTACATGTGCACATGAAAGACAGGACCGCAGAGTATGATGTAAAACCGATTGATTCAATACTGCATTGTGCGAGCAGGTACTAAGCTAAGATGCACCAGCTTGAGCCTAAACCCTAAGGCCTAGACCTCACTCCTTTCACTCCTTCGCCATCGAACTGAAGTAACACACTTACTGAGAGCAGATCTTGACCTCCTAGACATGGAAAGTGGAGTGAGAATGGTGGAGAAGGGGGGTAAACGCAAATTGAGTGAACCGCAAAGAAACGATAAGGACTTGAAGAGCCGGAGTAAACAAAAGTCGGTTTGTTCCCTGTCCTGGACGAACGAGGGAAGCGAAGACGGGTGCAACATGTAGTGAACCTTGAGCATATAGGGTGGTCTAACGCGGGGGTGCCCACGGCGTCCACGCATGCAAGTTCTCGCACACATTACCAATGTCCGCTCGAATGGTGCCAATGAGCAAGAAAAGGCAGCTAAGAACACGAAAGTTTCAACGTACAGTAGCAGCGAGACCCTTATGACCCTGAGCAACGGTGAACTCGACGCGCTGGCCCTCCTCAAGAGTGCGGTAGCCGTCCACCATGATGGACGAGAAGTGAACGAAGACATCGTTACCAGACTCACGTGTGATGAAGCCGAAACCCTTAGCAGCGTCGAACCACTTGACTGTGCCGAGCTCGCGACCGGTTGCAGAAGCTGCACCTGTTGCGGATGAATTGTTGCCAGCAGTGAAGAAACGAGGCAAAGCCACCGAGACAGGGGCGAACTTGCTGAAAGTGCCAGCAGCACACGTGGTTGCAAAGCGCTTTGCGAGGTTGGAAAGCATGGGTTTTCTAGAGAACTGTGCGTGATAATGGGTGCGGGGAACGGATACCGCGCGGTTCATAAGTTAGCTATTTGGAATATCGTATTATCACCATGTATTTTACCCCGAAATCCTCCTATTTCGGCGTTTTTGTACTTGTTCCAAGCGATTTTCCAACGCTCATTTTAGCACCCCCGAGTCCGGAAAATCCGATGGACAAGTGCCGAACTCGCAACAAGTTGCTACTCGCAACGGTAGAAATGATGTCAGAAACAGTTTCGATATCGATTTATGGCCTGTGGCTGCTACCACTCAAGAACTTGCGAATTCCCTGGACAAGCGAAGCAAACACATCCTGAGAAAGAGCTCGATTTTCTGCCTGAAGCTGTTGCTCACAAAGCAAGGCTGTCTTTTCCAGCATCCGAACCGCACTTCTCTTGCCTGCACGCGGATGGGTGCCAAGCAGAAGCGCCGCTAGGAGCTCTGAACTGCTGTTCTCTTGATGCATCTCCAGTGTACGACTGAGCTTCGTTTCATACTGAGCTTGTGCCTTCCGCCAATCCTCTGGCCCTGCAATGCTGTCAACTGACGATTTCGTCTGCAGTGCTGAGGAGGGTCGGTCAGCTGAAGGACTTGCGAGAGGATCCTGTGCCTTGCCCAAACTAGAATCACTTTGTGAATCTGCAATAGATGGCGTCGCACTCGACGAGCGCAATTGGGCGATACAGCTAGACAACGCAACGCGAGCAAGATGCATCCTATAAAGTCGCTGTCCACATAATCGAGTATAGGGATGGCTTTGACTTTGCTGAGGGGTCATAGATCGATTCAAATTCAAGTCCTTGAAATGTGGAAGTGCAGCTACAACTTCATGCAGGGCGTTGCAGGCAGATATACTGAATTGATTTCGCGCGAGGTTGAGGGACTCTATCTTGGATGACGACCCATACAACGCAAGGGTAACTGCACCAGACTGTAGATCAGAGAGTGCAGCGTCAGTCTCGGCAGGTCCTGAAGATTGAGACGACGGTGGAGCCAAGGGCGCCATGGAACCTGGGACAACGACCCCAGCACTGGTGATGTAAGGGCGCGACGAAGTGAACTTTAAAACATCACTCTGAGAAGGCACCTTTGAAGAATGTGCGTAGAGCCAGCTAAGCAGGGCATGAGATATAACAAAGCCCAGGGCTTCACCATGCAAGCCAATCAGGTCAGAACGGAATTGTGAAGTGCTTTTTTCACCCAATGATTGCCCACCAGTCGGGGTTGTAGGCAGAAGCGGCGATTGAGGTTCGAGGGGTCGAGAAGTCGGCGTCACTAGACCGTGTGGAAGCGCAGCTGTGTCTGCAGCACCATCTTCAGTTGCATCACCATCTGTGACGCCACTTTCCTCTTGAGGAACAGGAACAAGGCCTGACCCATACCCAAGGGCAGTGCTGAGCGAACTCATAAGGACTGACGAACTGCTAGTCGCGAGTGGTGCGTCACTCGCGTTCGTGCTATGTGCATTTGCGCCTCCAATTAGGTTTCTGGGAACATCGTTTCCAAGCTCACCTGATGCGTTGACGCCTACTGCAACGCTTAGCTCACCGCATGCGGCGGCGACGTACGATGGCAGCCAGCCAGACTGAAGTGGATCGATTGTAAAACCGAGGAGAGTAGCAGCTGCCTGCGGACATGCAGCCGCTGCGTCTGCGGGTTCAGGCATTAGGAACGGGAAAAGCCCAAGGAACGCAGCAAGATAGGGCGGGCACATATTAGGTGGAGGCGGCGACCAAAGCATTGTCCAGTCCACACTGGAGATCTTAGACTCTTTCTGATTCGGATGTAGACTCGAACTGGGCGGTGGCAGTGCTGGTGGTTTACCCCCTAATAGAGAAACAAAGGCATAAGCAGTCAAGTCTGTAAGCGAGTTGCCAGCCATCGAGAGACTCCTAATGGACTTACCATATAATCTAACAGTTTCTGCAATCAAAATACCGCCAATGTCACCCAAACCATTTTGATCCAGATTCAAGGTCTCAAGACGAGGAAGCTGGCCTGAGATGATCGCAGCAGCTAAGTAAGTGGCGCCCTCAACTCCAAGTGAATTGCATGCAAGATTCAAATGAGTGAGTGCCTTCAAGTTAATCGATGAATTGATAGAAGGTAATGAAAATACTCCTGGTCGTGACCAGAACGTGGGAGGTACATCGGTGAGTGAGGCATGGATCGATGGACTCCATGAACTCGAACCTAGACCTTCAAAGTCTGCTGCCGAGGTCAATGAACCAAAGCATTCACCAAAAAGTGCCTGTAGCCGCTCCCGTTCTTTCTCACGTTCGCGTTCCTTCTCGCGTTCACGCTCTCGTTCCTTCTCCCTCTCGCGCTCACGTTCACGTTCGAGTTCTCGCTCCCTCTCGCGCTCCTTTTCTTTCTCCTTGTCTTTAGAAAGACTCGATTTAACCGTTGGTAGCGGTTCCTTTTCATCTGGTTGCCCCAGAGAATCTTCTGATGCTAGTGAGGCAGTACTAGGATCAAGGGCCATCAACATCGAAGGAAGCACTCCCCAGAGCTTGGATTTGGCTAACCTCTGGTATGTGCTGAGTGCTTGGCGCCCCTCCTTTGACAGATCCATAATGGCAGCAGAAGTAGTCGCGGCAGACTGTTTGATCGGCCTGTCTTCAGAGGTCGAAGTGTTGTCCTGGAGAATGGAAATGATCTTGCTCACGAGTTGCGATCGCTGAGCAGCACGTTTTCTCTCAGCTTCTTGCTGCTCCTCTGCAAGACTTTGGGACTGATTTTGCTGCTGCTGCTGACTGTGGGAACTTTGTGGTCGAGCGAATGAACCTGTCATAGCCACACCGGAGGTGCCGAGGCCGTGATAAACTCCGCTGAATGAGGCGCCAACCGACGAATGAGCGTGAGTATCGTGGTCGAGACCTTCCATGCCATCCTCTCCAAGAGGAATGCCCAATGCAGATGCAAGAAAGGATGGCTGAACGGCTGAGGCCAACGCCTCAGCAAACTGCAGAACAGATGTGTAGGGAAACGCCGATATGGGCTCTTGCACTGGATCGGATCCGGAACCTCGCAAGATTCTGCCTTCTCGAAGGATGTACGTCTGGAGTGGTAAAAACATCGCAAGGGGTGGGACATTTGCGACAGTGGGTGTACTCGGCGCGGAGTCGTTCCCGCTTGATACACAATTCGATGGTGCAGCAACCGAGGCAGTGACCCCTGGCAAACTTGCATGACTGGTCACAGGGGTCTGCACGCGGCTGCTGGGTCCGTGCTCAGGGTGTATATGAAGCGCTTCTGAAAGTGGCAAAGCATTGTCGGAGTAGCTGGGAACGAGATCAGCAGGTCGAATGCCAAAGAGGCTCGCCAGCGAAGATGGGAAGAGAGAGTTGGTGGATAGGTCCAGCTTCTCCAATGTGGGCTGGGCCTGCTTCAAGGTATCGAGTACTTGGGCAAAGCCACGATCACCCATGAAAGCATCGGCCATTGACAACTGCTTAATCATTTGCCATTGCTCTGGTGGTGTATTGTGGCGCGCGTTCAGGAACGCTTTGTATGTGAAGCGGATCCATTCCGAGACGTCGCCACTTACTGGCACCTCACGGTTCTACAAACATTGGGAAGAAGGTTGCGAGCAGGATGCATAAAGCGCAAATCTTTGTGACGGGGTCCCTACTGCTAGATACGAAACAACGAAGCGGGTAGCACTACGTAAGGCATCAACGCCAGACTGAGTTCCGTCGGTTACTCGCAAGCGTAGGATTTGTACGTACATGAGGTCCACTACTCATGGGATTTCAGGTGGATATGCCTTCTGTGTCGTGGCTTGGGACAGATTATCGTCAGAAAGGTGACTAGAAGCGAACGGAGATGCGACAGTCAGCCGATGAGTATGACGAGGCTGAAGTTCGGTTTCCAGAGTGAGGGTAATGATGCACTGATCCGAGCGAAGCCGTGTCGATCCAGGGCTGGCGCTGGGGGGAGGCCTGATTCTCAGGGAGTTCAATAATATTCCAGTGGATGCAGCTCATTCTCCCCGGTGCCGCCCACGCTAAACCAGCTCCGATCAAGGAAGCCCAGGACCTTCAAGCCAGGAGAGCTTTTGTGCTAGGTCTTCTCCACACACAAGGAGTGTACAAGGTGTTACCTCCTTCTATTCGACCTCAGGTGGTGTGCCTCCTATGCTAGACAAATTTACTGAGCACGATAATGTGTCAGCGCCTCCTATTCGCTCGGGCGAGATCCAATTTTTTTCAAATTCGTTCGGAACACTTGCATTCAAAATAGCGGGCAGTGCGTTCAGAACCCGGCAAGTAAAAATAGCAGATGGACGACCAGGTCATTCGTCCGGGCATCGGCGGTACGTAAAATCCCCTTTCCCCTTAATTTCGCGTAGAAACCCACCCGAACTGCTCTCCTGATGACCTAACTGACGCCCTCCCCTATTCTAGGCGCGTCTGGAGCCCAGACCTTTGAGGAGCTGCTGATGCGGCAGCTAGCAGGTACGTGATAGCAGTCTGGACATTCCACGTGCGGATGTAACCCTTGATTCTGTTGCTTCAGTCTAGAATTGCTCACGGTCCTTCTCGCGCCCTTTTGGTTCATCTCTAGCTGCGAGTGCCAAACGCCAGGGTGCAAGCGGTGTGGCCCGACCTGCGACTCAACAGGTGACGAATCGTATGCAAAGACCAGGGCCTGCTGGCAGGTCGCATGGAAGTTTGGATTCGAGTGAAACACAAGGACGGTCACCATCGAGCAGACCCCAATCTGCCTACCAACCGGCTAGCCAGTCCCAAGCCACGTACGAGGAGACTCACAGGGAGTATGACAACGAAGATGGAGAAGACGGTGGCCTTGATGACGCCTACCCCAGACGGTATCAACACGAGTACGATGACGAGGATGTCCAGCGTGTTGCCAGAAGAGCCCCTCATCCCCAAGCCCAGCAGCGTCAGCCAGCGAGCAGAAGTGACGTGAGTACGACTTCAGGACGGGGAGCAGCTCAGCCCGTGAGTAGGGCCTGGGATGATGATTATGACTATGACACTGATGCTCAAGGTGCTAAGAGATCCGACAACCACGAAGATGATGTCGATGAGACCGAAGAACTTTCGGCTCGGGGAAACCACGCCTACAGGGATCGATATGGATACGAAGACGCAGTAGCAGAGGATGATACACTGTACCACAATCAACCGCCTCATCTTGTTGCGACCGGAGCGATATCTGACGACCACGTGCTCGGCGCAGGACAAGCTGAGAACGAACAAGACCAGGACCAGCCAGACGAAGACAACGACGACTTCCGCCGAATGGAGGCTGAACTGATTCGTGCGTTTGGGAGCGGTGACGATGCTCTCGCCGGAGATAACCAAGAAGCGCCTGATGCTTCCGCTGAACGGGCCTCGACAGAACGATTCAACGACGAGTTGACGTCATTGGAGAACAAAGTGGCTGAAGCCCAGCAACAAGAAGAATCGTTTGAAGATACGGGAGAGTTTTCGTCCAAGTTGTCCACCACCTCAGTCGCTACGAGTCAGCAGCGCCTTGCTCCCACAGTGGTACCCTCAGACCGGCGAGCTTCGCAGTTGCGGCAACTGCGCAGCCGAAGAGGCATGCGCCTGAGCCAGTCCCAGGCCCATCTTCTCAATTCAGTGCAACAGCGCGATTTGGACTCTACTGGCGCAGGGTCACTTCAGACAAAGGACGAGCCTTCGGACGCACACCCAAAACCCATGCTCTCCTACGCATATTCACAGGAGCTCGAAACTACAGAAGCAGATAACGCGGACTACTCTAGCCAACCTATGGACAATTATGCTACCAAGAGAAGGGCGACATTACAACAGCACGACGAACAGCCACAGCAGGTTGATCAACATGCTCCAAAGCCAACCTCTCCTCAAAGTCGTCATACCTTCGTGGACGATGAGACTCCATACGAGTCGCCTGTAGCTGCTCATCCAAATATAGTGGCGTGGGAAGATGGACCAGCATCTGACCAGCAATGGGGCGGCGCAGGATTGCAACAGACGACTTACCATCATGGTGCAGATCAGGCAGGTAATACCGGATATGACCATTACTACCATCAGCATGGTACTATGGGAGAACCTGAGGCGGATGTCACAGAAGACCCTGTCCCAACCTCCTCCGTGGTTGGAAGGTATTTTGGTACTGGCCACAGACGACAGGCATCCGCACTACGCCAATCATCCCCATCCCAAGTACGAAGCATATCACAACAGCAGCAGTACCAAGCATCCTCAAAACAATCGATCCCTCCGTCCAACTCTCCTTGGGTAACCGATGTCGACCCATCCTTTGGTGGTGGTGCGCACACATCAAACCTAAGGAATGCATCGGATGTGCTGATGACTGGAGAGCTCAAGGGCGAGCTAGAGCTGAAGGCGAAGCAATTAAGCGAAGAGCTGGCACGTGTCCAGAGGGAGGCTCGTGCTCTGGCAAAAATTCGTGCAGAGCAAAAACGTGAACTTGAGCTGATGCGCAGCGAACGCGATGCACTAAAGGCTAAGCTTGCTCAACAGGAGAAGGAGCTCGCAGCCAAGTATGCCGCACAGCTGAAAAAACTCAAGGCCGAGCGTGGCGAACTCCATCGCCAGCTCCAACAAGCTACTCAGCTACCATCACGTAAGGATCGCGAAACTATTGAGGAATTGAAGACCCTCCTCGAAGAATGCAAAAAGGAGATGAAAGATCGCGACGCCAAGGCCAAGGCCGCATTGTCCTCTGCTAAGAAGCAGCTAGATGCTGCATCAGAAGCCGTGACAAAGTTAAGGGAAGAATTGCGAGTCAGTGAGCAGGCGCGGTTAGAGCTAGAGGAGCGGCTAGAGCTTTCGCTGAAGGTTCAGGCTCAACTCCGTTCTCAGCGACAAACTGCAACCGCCACTGAAACGAGTTCAGCCGCAGCAATCGCTACGGCAGCGGCGGCAGCAGCATCAGCTGCAGCGAGTGCTGCAGCGAGTGCTGCAGGTGCTCGCCCACCAGCGTCGGCTGTTCCAGCGCTTTCAAACGTGCGAGCATCCACAATTGTCCCTCCACCACCACCCGACAATGACGAAGTGGTAGATACGTCAGCGAAAGCTATACGCTCGTCTCAGCAGCTTCCAATGTCAGGTTTAGAGGCCGCTGCCGAAATCGCATATGCTCAGCGTTATCTTGCAGACTCAACCTCGCTGAAACAGCCGATCCATCGTAACGAGCCTACGCCGGCCGCAGCTCCGTCAACTTCGTCGCGGCAGAATAATGCGACGAGCAGCGCAGCAAGCTGGGACACGGACACCATTCCAGTAGGTAGTGGTTCTAGTATCAGTGGCATCCCCCAGGTTGTCAGTAATCTCAGCCATGCTTCCGGCGCGAACGGGGTTCGAGAGGGGGCACCAACAGGCGACGTAGCGAGTGACACTCGGCCCACTATTGCACAGTTAGTAGGTCATGCAAAGCTGATTTCGGAACGAGAGCACCCAGGCGGCAAGATCGAGCAGATTTACGATGATGGAACTCGAGTTGTGCTATTCCCCAACGGTACACGTAAAGCCATTTGGACAAGTGGTCACACGCGAGTGGATTTTCCGAACCGCGATTGGAAGGAAACTCATCCGGACAATCGAATTGTTTATTACTACGCTTCAGCAAACACCACGCAAACCACGTTTCCAAACGGGACCCAGCTCTATCAATTTGGAGATCAACAAATCGAAAAGCACTATGTGGATGGTACGAAGGAAATCATCTTTGCTGACGGTACCCGGAAGTATGTTTATCGCAACGGTGATTCGTCATCCGTATTCCCAGATGGTACGAAGGTGTTCCACAAAGCTTCAGATCACGATGGTTAACTATTACTCGACTGAGATGCACCGTTAGAATGTCTTGAATGGCCTGTGATCTCGAAACTTTATTGTACTGTAATCGAAAGACCTCGTAGGACTCATACACCAGGCGACATTGCATTGGGTTGAATGCGTGCATGTAACTGCACGAGGAAATAAATGCGAGCAGTACTGTATTGAGTTTGGGAGACCATATAGTTCACTGGCAAGACGCATTTACTGATTTAGTCCTTACGCTCGTTACTCGAGCTGCAAGCAGCGGCTGCGGTAGTCGAGGCTGCAGCAGTTGTATCACCCCCCTTCTTGTTGTTAATCTGCTTGATCACCCATGTAAGGCCTTCCTCTACACCAACGTTGTCTCGAGCTGAGCACGCCTGAATATGCCATTCGCGGTCTCGAATCGAGTGCAGGTCGAGCTCGTCCGCGAGCTAGAATGAGAGGGATGAAAGAGAGAGGGGTCAACGAGAGCGTCAGCTTGCGAGATTGACGAAGGATGCCAATGAAAGCGGATGTGAAAACCTGGATAACACATGTAAGCCAAATCGAGAGCCAAGACGCACCTCTTCAGCATCCATAGCCGTTGCAAGATCCTGCTTGTTCGCAAGGACAAGCACAGGAACGTTTTGAAGTTTCTCCTCAGCAAGTAACTGCTTGAGTTCGGAGGCGGCGTCTTCAACACGTCTCGTGTCTGCGGCATCAACGACGAAGATAAGCACATCGGTGCCTTCGAAGTAGTGCTTCCAGTAGGGGCGGATGGACTTCTGACCACCAATGTCCCAGATGTTCAACTTGAAATCCTGAGTCTTGACTGACTTCATGAAGAAGCCCTGAGTGGGCGAGACTGTGTCGATGGTCTCATCCGAGAGTCGCTTCACGATGCTGGTCTTACCCGCATTGTCCAGACCTAGGATAAGCACACGAAGCTCGGTTTGTGTCTTCTTTAGTCGGCGGAGATACTGCAGCAGACCCATGGCGATTCAAACAAAGCCCCACTTCCTCCAGGCGAGCCCTTTTGGTGAGTTCTACAGCGGTGTTTGGTGCACAATAGGATGACTAAAATTTATCAACAAACATTATGCAGGATGTAGTATACAAGTATGCTATTTTCATACGCACTTACACGTAGATACCCCGATTTTCACGCCCCCGTCAGTGTCGCCCTCGAACCATTTTCAAACCTTCCCAGCTGAAAGAGTAGGGAGAGAGTTGTGGTGAGCCGCTTAGAGCAGTATCGCCCGTGTGTTCCCCGCTGTCCTGGGGCGGGTTGGGAAAGGCACAATGCGTTGGCATATGCACAAGCTAGCGACCTTAGTAATATAGAAAGGCAGTTACGCTGACTTCTCCTGGATCTGTATTCCTACAATTCTACAATGTCAGTGCGCCTCTGTGTGGTTAAGCTTGTTCGAACTGGCGAGCACTTTCCCTTTCGGCTACATGCATGCCACACCAGTTCGTACCTCCTATGGGCAAGCCAAATACACTGCGCGTGAGCGCATATAGTATAGTATTTCGTAATAGGTAGGGCTACCAGTCATCGAATGAAAATGGCAAAGTAGCCTAGGGTCCACCAAACGGACCAAACGAATCGAAGAGGGTTAGGAAACGTATGAATAAGTTGTGAAGGGGGGATTGGGAAGGAAGACACTTGGGCGACAGGGACGGACGGAGCAGGAGGGCAAAACAGATGAACGTCCACGATCGCCAGTGATCTATCACGTAGGGAAAAAAAAGGACAGGTGGTGATGAGTACCGAGGTAATTAGAAGATAACTTGAATACCACAATCGTGTGGACTCGCACAACTTGGTTTGGTGTGGTGCCCAGTAGGGTGCAGCACCTTTGCAAAAGTGCTAAAGCAGGTGGGCAAAGTACCGGTCGGCGTGTAGAGCAGAGTCAAAATGGCATCTCGCCATCACATGTGCATGCCTGGTGCGGCCATATGGCTTAGTGCTTCAGGTGGGCATATGCTTCAGGCTTCAGCACACCAACGAAGGGGATGCAGCGGTAGTCCTCATCGAAATCCATGCCATAGCCCACGACGAACTTGTTCGGGCAGTCGAAGCCGTTGAAGTCGACCTCGACATCGACCTTGCGGCACTCCTTCTTATTTAAGAGAGTGCAGAGCTTGACGGAAGCGGGGGACTTCGTCTTGAGCATGTTGCAGAGCCAGGCCAGGGTGTTGCCGGTGTCAATGAGGTCCTCAATGATAAGGAGGTGGCGGCCAGTGGGATCAACATCAAGGTCCTTCTTGACCTTAATAGTACCAGAAGAAGTGGTGCCAGAACCGTACGAGGACACTGCCATGAAGTCGATCTTGTAAGGAACGTCAATGTGGCGAATGAGGTCAGCGAAGAAGAGGATGGAGCCCTTGAGCAAACCAACCACAAGGATCTCTTCTGAGGTCACACCGATGCTACGGTAGTAATCGGAAATCTCCTAAACCGAGAATGGGCATGCAATGGGCAAAAGGTCAGTAGCATCCACAGTGAGCATTCGTTTGGAGAGCTAGGGCGATACCCCTAGCAAACAGCTGTCAACAAAGAAAACAATGTCCATGCACAAATAAATGACTGAATTGCAACGAATGACGTACCTTACCGAGCTCAGCAACTCGTCGCTGAATCTGTTCCGAGGTGAAGAGCACCTCACCAATCTGAGCCTTCCACTTGGGGCACAAACCTGTTTCGGTGTCAAGACTAGATGTGGGAGAGCAGGAGTGAAACTCAGTCAGTGAAGAGGAGTCAAGTTGTAATGCAGTAAAGATACTTCGGATGTATCACGCAATCCCCCACATAGTCCCAGGGCGGTATATCCGATTGATTCCTCACAAACTTGCGCGAGTTGCAAGATGGAATGCTGCTTTAAAGCCAGCCTCTCCAGGCCAGAATGAAGGGTTGGACGTGCCCTCGTCCGGAAAGCGAGGAGAGACACGTCTAATCTCTCATACGTACATCTCTGCCAGCTTATTCTCAGTGGACATATCCAAATCACGGGCCTAAACGCGAACGGGGATAGAAAACGGGAAATATGACGAAAGGGATGAGTGTAGGACGATCATAATACTTGATTTGGATGGAAGCATAATTTATTAATAGATGTGAATGGATTGGGCGACATTGCACTTGCTGTACATCCCGCAAATCACTCGAAAGCGGTCATCTCGGACGAGCCGGTTTCCGCAGTATTTCAACACCCCTGACTCTGGCAATGGGTCCAAAGGAAACGATGGCTACCTTTCCTCTGGACACTGTCCGCGGAGGCTCCGCGCTGCGCGGAACGGTGCACACTAAGCCTAACGAGGGAAGGGTGCAAGTTAGGTCTCACTGAAATCAGCGATCCAATGCTCTGCACTCGAAGAGTACACCCTGTTTGACGTCCTGAAACACTGGACCGCTGACTGGAACAGAATTGATCCAGGATCGCACCAGTGCTGGCAGGCTAGGCTTTGGCTGCGCGGGCGCTATGTGTGACATGGATATGAATAAAGAAGCGAATTACTGCGTAGGGCAGGACTTAATCTTACTTGGTTTGAAGCAAATCACCCTGCTCACATGTGCTCGACCAATTCGATGTCCAACCAGATGAGGGCAGGTGGATGAGATCTTAATCCGGATTGACCATATACACTGCCTAGGTGATCGATTTGTCAGGAACTCGGAGTGCCGTGTCCGAGCCAACATTACGATACGGTGCAGCAAAGGTGTCTTGTACAGAATAATTCGTGCTCCACTTGCTGAGGTGACCAGATCCGAGCAGGGACACACCAAGGCGAACAGACCTCGAGAAGCAACTCCAATCTCCAGCTCGTAGCAGGGACACTCATCAATCCTGCAATGAGTGGCGCGGATAACCCAATCAGCGATCTCGCGCTGCTTAAGCAACGAGATTGCATCGCAAATCCCAAGGTCGTCGAAGTCCTGACACGGATTGGTAATGAGGGTACAGAAGAAGACAAGCGAAATGCCATTCTTGAAGTCGTTCGAGCCTACCGAGGCATTCCGACGCTTGCGAACATGCTCATGGACTGGTGCAACGTGATTGACAACCTGATGGGGGCTCCTTCGGGAGAGGGAGAAAGCATCGCAATGGACTCCCTCCGCGGGCTATTCCGAGAACACTTCGACGATAAGAAGGTCGACAACCAGTTTGAGACCTCCAGCAAGGATGTTGTGATGTCTATGGCGCAGCTCTTTGAAGACCCGAAGTGGAAGTACACCATCCAAGAACTGTACGATCGATTCCCAAATTCGAGTTTCTTGGCTCTTGCGATTCGTCAACAAATCGAAAGCGTTCGATCGACTGCACCTTCACAGGTGACGGCCATTTCGGCAAGCGATGCAAATACGAGCTCGACTGCGCACGTGTCAGTATCGAGTGGTGGTCAGGCCCCCAATGATGCTACAATTACAGAAGCGCCAGTCAAGGCTGAAAATATAATGAGCCAGGAACAGCAAGCGCATCCTCTGCTTGAGGCAGGGCTCGATAGCGTGCCATTGCGCGATGCATTCCGTGCAAGCTCTCATATCCCCTTGCCAGTGTATGAGCTAATGTGGGACGCGATGTTATTTAGATTCTGTGCCGCTATTCTGTATCTGCGCTTTCAGGAAGCCGCCGGAGCTCTCTGGGCATTGATTAGATTGATGAGCTTGTCTCAATACGCGTGCATCTACTCACTACTTCGCCTTTGCAAACTACAGGAACTCGTGCAGCTTAATGCTGCATCACTGGCGGTTCCTACGGGAAGCAAACGTGGTCATATTCTGCTCGCAGGTGTTTTGCGGCGGCTCTACCAAGAGCTTTCTCTCCAAGTTGGCTCTGCTGCAATGGCTGGTACGGTGAGCGCTACCCCAAGCTCGGATGCAAGCGTTGAACTGCCAACTGCACCAGCAATCTCCGCTGCTGGGAGCGTATCCCTGCCTGATCTGGCAAAGTTTGATGCACTTATTAAGACGGCACAGAAACTGACCCAAGATGACCCAACCACACTACCATCTCTTTGTACCCCATCTCCGGCATTGCTTGAGACACTGAATATCCTCCCACAATCGTCGGCTCATGATCGCGTTGCGCTGCGAAGACTGTCGCTGCGGGCACCGACCATCACGTGCCCACCTCACCGATTCCGGTCGAAGTATCCTCATCTTACTGTCGAGCTTATGCGCGCTCCGTTTGCACAACTGTCCGAGGACGATTTCTTAGGTGACACTGGGCAACGCATGGTCCTTTCCGACAGCGACAAAGCACTGTACGCCGAGCTAGAGAACGAGTGGCTTGAGAGGACGCGCGGAGTGAAATACGAAGGTGAAGCACTTGCAATCGCATCAAGCGTGTTGGCGTTATGGGATGCTACTTCGAGCGATCTAGCTGGCGCGGCTGCACTGATCGCGGGTGGTGGACAAAACACCCTTGGAGTCGATGCAAGTGGAACTGCGATTGCTGACTCGGAAGGAGGCGACCTCATTGATCGTGCGGTTGCTTCCACTGCGCCGCCCAAGCCGAAAGAATCGCTCGATAGTGCAATGACTGCAGTGAATCCAGAATCTCTTGAGAGTGGACTAGCTGCAGGACAAAGCGCAGAGGCTGAAGATGATGAGATTGTCCGCGCTTGGTCTGCGCTAGTGGAAGCGGAAGAAACCGATGCGGTTGCCTCAGCTACCACAACCCAAGCTGCGAAGAAGCAAAGCAGTCAAAACGTTCGGATCATGTTGAAGCGTGGTTCGATGCTTCTCGAGGAGCATCGTCGCAAACTGAAGGAGGCGACTGCCGCAGCTGCCTCTACCGCAGCTGCCGGTCTTAATGCAGCCCGCGTCAAGCGCAGAGCAGGTGGCGTGGGTCGCGTCGAAACCACAACATTGTCCGCGTACGACGTGGGTGTACTTCACAATTCGTTCAATGCTATAATCCTTCAACTAAAGGCAATGGCATCCAGTTCCCATAGTCAGCAGGCTGTCTCGGACGTCAAGGGCGCCGATCTCCAGATACTAAGGAATGAACCCTTAGTCAAAGGCCTAATTGCATCCTTATTTCCAAGTGCCCTCGACGAGAATCATGCAACGTCTCCATTTGTCGCTCAAGGTGATGGATCAGAGCGAGATGCAATTCGGGTGGCACAACAAGCAGTACAACCCACTGCTACACCTTCCACTAACCCGGCTCTTCGCTGTTTAGAGCTTTTGGCATTGGCAGCGAGCGTCCCACTGGATGTTCAGACTGCTGATGCAGCTAGACGCCATCAAGCCGTGAAACAATGTGCCATCGGATACGCCAATACGCTTGCAATTATCGTTCGACTGCACTCTCAGATTGGTGCGGGACGCACTGTACTTCTTCGCCCCTTCGCAGCATTCGCAGCAGCCAACAAAGCCATTGACAGTGTGCTAACGGACGTCCCCGTGGCCCGTCCGATCGTTGGAGCAATTCTCTCGCAATGGTGTCGACTAAATTTGTGTGACCCAGCTTTGGGTTATGCCTCCACTGCACTCGCCGACTCAATTCTGCCCCTTTTCCTCTCTCTCTGTGCACGTCTCGCTATCGTGATCCCTGCCACGCGCCCTACAGTTGCGGCAGCACTGCGTCGTTCCATAGCTATCGAATGGCAGCCTGACTATGAACGGGCACTTGAGGTCCGTAAAATGTTGATACATGGTTTAGTTCATTTGTATCTGTGTGAATCCGTGGAAGATCCTGTAAGAGATGGAAGTTATGTCCCAGGATCAGCCGCGCGCTTAGTTTCACAATGGATTCATCGCTCTCGTCAGCTCATTGAGCCTGAATTGGTGACCGAATTCTTTACTCAGCTTTCCGCACGGATTAGCGTAGATATGCTTCACTCGCATCTGATTTGTGCTACCTTCGGATTCATGCTGGATGGTGTGTTGTTACCACATGTTTTGCGAAAGCCAGTTGAAATGGGCCTTGATGTCCTGTATCGAAACCTAGCGCAGCTGCAAACCTCCCTAGATGAACTCGAGATGAAACCTTCAAACCCTGTAACAGACCACCTCCATGAACTAGCGCAATTGCTTCGTAGCTGCCACCGCCTGTGGGAACGAGCCAGGCGCGAAGCAATCCTGCTGCAATCAAGCATGGAACAGGGTGATACTGATCACGTTTCGATGGGCGCAAGTAGCGCCACGTTCCAGCAGGAGCTTGCGGCCAGCCGCAAGGCCGCAAGAGCTGCTTCATTGACTGCCAAGCGTGATCTAGAGGCTAAAAGGGTAGGTGTGGAGCGAGCTGTTAGAGCTACCATGAAGCGCGGCCGTACAAAGGGCGATCTGGCCGAGTTTGTAGTCAGCGATGATGAAGAAGATTCCGTCGCTGGGCAAGATAACGAAGAACCCGAAATCGACTTTCCGATTACGTCTGAATCTGAGAGTGAGGGGAATTACGGGTCTGATGACGAAGGACCGACGGAGCACAAGAGCGATCAAGAAACTGACTGGTACAGTAAGAAGCCTCTTCCAACCCGGAATCGCGTGCGTGCCTCTGCTTTGAGACCCGCGTTGCCAGACGAGTCAAATCAAGCGAAAACCAAGCGAGTCCGCCTTGAAAAGGTGGAAATCAGTAGTGATGAGGATGATCACAGGTTTGCCCAGGCCTCGGGGGCGTCTAGCTCAAGCCGGCGGCGCATTATTATGGATGATGATGATGATGATGATGATGATGATGATGATGATGATGATGATGATGATGATGATGATGATGATGATGATGATGATGATGATGATGATGATGATGATGATGATGATGATGATGATGA